>Ga0307508_10000269_pt1 | contig 63656 bp, 66 predicted proteins | sample 9_EM_MG_FD_203089 | JGI IMG/M metagenome (GOLD analysis project Ga0307508, IMG submission 203089) | Populus trichocarpa ectomycorrhiza microbial communities from riparian zone in the Pacific Northwest, United States - 9_EM | ecosystem: Host-associated > Plants > Roots > Unclassified | place... | reverse complement strand
GGCCACCTGGGGCGAGAAGCGCACCCGCGACTTCCCCGAGGTGCCGACGCTGCGCGAGCAAGGCTATGACGTGGTGGTCGACGCCCCCAACGGCATCGGCGCTCCCAAGGGGCTGGAGCCGGCCATCGCGCGGCGCCTGCGCGAGGCCTTCAAGGCAGCGGCCGCGAGCCCGGAGTTCGCCGCCGCCTGCGACAGGATCGACGCGCCGCTCAGGTACCTGGACGCGCCCGACTACGAGAAGTACATCGCCGCCGCCTACAAGAAAGAGACGGCGTTGATCGAACGCCTCAAGCTCAAAGAGCTGATGGCCAAGGGCTGACGCGATGACCCTGCCCTTTGCTCCCGCTTCGACGTCGCTACTCATCCGCCTGCACGCCAACGACAACGTCCTCGTGGCGCGTTCGCCACTCGGCCTCGGCCAGGAGCTGCCCGAGTTCGGCTTGCGCATGCGCGCCCAGGTGCCGGCCGGCCACAAGATCGCCGCACGGCGCATCGCGGCCGGTGAAACGGTGAAGAAGTACGACACCGTGATCGGCGCGGCCATGCGCGACATCGAGGCAGGCGAGCACGTGCACTCGCACAACCTCGAGATCGTCGACTTCGACCGCGACCCGGGCTTCTGCGAAGACGTGCGACCCGTCGACTACGTGCCCGAGGCCGAGCGCGCCACCTTCATGGGCATCGTGCGGCCAGACGGCCGCGTGGCCACGCGCAACTTCGTCGGCATCCTGTCGTCGGTGAACTGCTCGGCCACCGTCATCAAGCACATCGCCGCGCACTTCACGCCCGAGCGGCTCGCGGCCTACCCCAACGTCGACGGCGTGGCGGCGTTCGCGCAGACCAGCGGCTGCGGCATGTCGTCGCCGAGCGAGCACTTCGACGTGCTCCGGCGCACGATCGCCGGCTACGCGCGCCACCCCAACCTGGCCGGCGTGCTGATCGTCGGCCTGGGCTGCGAGCGCAACCAGGTGGCCGACCTCGTCGCGTCGCAGGGGCTGGTGCTCGGCGAGCACGTTCGCACGCTGGTCATGCAAGACAGCGGCGGCACGCGCGCCACCATCGCCGCGGGCATCGCAGCGATCGAATCGATGCTGCCCGCGGCCAACGACGTGAAGCGCGTTCCGGTGAGTGCCGCGCACCTGAAGATCGGCCTCGAATGCGGCGGCTCCGATGGCTTCTCGGGCATCACCGCCAACCCGGCACTCGGCGCGGCGATGGACATCCTGGTGCGCCACGGCGGCACCGCCATCCTGTCGGAAACGCCCGAGATCCACGGCGTCGAGTTCATGCTCACACGCCGCGCCGTGACACCCGAGGTCGGCAAGAAGCTGCTGGCCCGGCTCGCCTGGTGGGAGCAGTACACGCGCGGCCACAACGGCCAGTTCAACGGCGTGGTCGGCCCCGGCAACCAGGCCGGTGGCCTCGCGAACATCTTCGAGAAGTCGCTCGGCTCCGCGATGAAGGGCGGCACCACGCCGCTGCAGGCGGTGTACGAATACGCCGAGCCGATCGACACCGCCGGCTTCGTGTTCATGGACTCGCCGGGCTACGACCCGGTGGCATCGACCGGGCAGATCGCGAGCGGCGCCAACCTCATCTGCTTCACGACCGGGCGCGGCTCGATGTTCGGCTCCAAGCCAGCACCGACCATCAAGCTCGCGACCAATACGCCGATGTACACCCGGCTCGAAGAAGACATGGACATCAACTGCGGCCTCGTGCTCGACGGCGAGCTGAGCGTGCCCGAGATGGGCCTGCACATCTTCGAGCACATCCTGCGCGCCGCCTCCGGCCAATCGACCAAGAGCGAGCTGCTCGGGCTGGGCGACCATGAATTCGTGCCCTGGCACCTGGGCATCGTCAGCTAACACCACACACCATGACCCTGAGCCTCACACGTGACGAGCTGATCCGCTCGCAGAACTTCATCGCCGGCCGCTGGTGCGACGCCGCCGACGCCGCATTGCTGCCCGTGCTCGACCCCGCAGACGACCGGCCCATCACCCGCGTGCCCGACAGCAGCGCAGCCGATGCGCGCGCCGCCGTCGACGCGGCGCAGGCCGCCTTCCCTGCCTGGCGCGCCACGCCGGCCAAGCAGCGCGCGCAATTGCTCAAGCGCTGGAACGACCTGATCGTGATGCACCAGGAAGACCTCGGGCGCCTCATCTCGCGCGAGCAAGGCAAGCCGCTCGTTGAAGGGCGCGGCGAGGTGCTCTACGCGGCGAGCTACGTCGAATGGTTCGCCGAGGAAGCGACTCGCGCCTACGGCGACATGATCCCGGCGCCGGTGAGCGGGCGCCGGATGATGTCGGTGAAGGAGCCGGTGGGCGTGGTCGCGGCGATCACACCGTGGAACTTTCCTGCCGCGATGATCGCGCGCAAGCTTGCGCCGGCGGTGGTCGACGTGTGGCTGGCCGATCCGCGCGTGCGCAAGGTCACCTTCACCGGCTCGACGCCGGTCGGCAAGCACCTGGCGCGCGCCTCGGCCGACACGCTCAAGAAGCTGTCGCTCGAACTCGGCGGCAACGCGCCGTTCATCGTGTTCGACGATGCCGACCTCGACGCAGCGGTCGACGGCCTGATGGCAGCCAAGTTCCGCAACGGCGGCCAGACCTGCGTGTGCCCGAACCGCGTCTACGTGCACGGCGCCGTGCACGACCGCTTCGTCGACAAGCTCGCAGCACGCGTGGCTGCGCTGAAGGTGGGGCCGGCCAGCCGAGACGATTCGCAGATCGGCCCGATGATCAACGCCCGCGCGGTCGCCAAGATCGCGCGCCACGTCGACGACGCGGTGGCCAAGGGAGCCAGGCTCGTGACCGGCGGCCGCCGCGTGCGCGACGCCATTGCCGACGGCCCGAACTACTACGCGCCGACGGTGCTGACGGGTGCTACGCGGTCGATGGAGTTGTCGTGCGAAGAGACCTTCGGCCCGGTGGTGCCGGTGTTCCGCTTCGACAGCGAAGACGAGGTCATCGCCCTCGCGAACGACACACCATTCGGGCTGGCTGCCTACTTCTACACGCGCGATGCTGCGCGCGTCTGGCGCGTGGCCGATGCGCTGGAAAGCGGCATCGTCGGCATCAACGAAGGCGCACTCGCTGCGGAGGCTGCGCCGTTCGGCGGCGTGAAGGAATCGGGCTACGGGCGCGAGGGCTCACGCCACGGGCTCGACGACTACATGCACATCAAATACCTGTGCCAGGGCGGCCTGGCCGCCACCGGCACCTCCGCCCACTGACAGCAAGGACAGAGACATGACCAAGACCTACAAAATCGCCGACATTCCCGGCGACGGCATCGGCAAGGAAGTCATGCCCGAAGGGCTGCGCGTACTCGAGGCGGCCGCGCGCCGCTTCGACATTCGCCTGCAGTTCACCCACGCAGACTGGGCAAGCCGCGCAAGCCCGGCGACATCGACTTCTTCGTCGTGCGCGAGAACACCGAGGGCGAGTACACCAACCTCGGCGGCGTGATGTACGCCGGCACCGAACGCGAAGTCGTGATCCAGGAGTCGGTGTTCTCGCGCCACGGTGCCGACCGGGTGCTGAAGTACGCCTTCGAACTCGCGCAGTCGCGCCCGCGCCGCGAGCTCACGGTGGCCACCAAGTCCAACGGCATCGCCATCAGCATGCCGTGGTGGGACAGCCGGGCCGATGCGGTGGGCCAGGGCTACCCCGGCGTGAAGGTCGACAAGCAGCACATCGACATCCTGTCTGCCCGCTTCGTGCTGCAGCCACAGCGATTCGACGTGGTGGTCGCGACCAACCTGTTCGGCGACATCCTGTCCGACCTCGGGCCGGCGTGCACCGGCACGATCGGCCTCGCGCCTTCGGCCAACCTCAACCCGGAGCGCAAGTTCCCGTCGCTGTTCGAGCCGGTGCACGGCTCGGCGCCCGACATCTACGGCAAGAACATCGCCAACCCGGTGGCCATGATCTGGTCCGGCGCGCTGATGCTGGACTTCCTCGGCGAGCGAGAGGCGCACGCGGCGATCGTGCGGGCGATCGAGCAGGTGCTGGCCTCAGGCCCGCGCACGCGCGACCTGGGCGGCAGCGCATCGACCCGCGAGATGGGCGACGCGATCGCCAGCCTGGTCTGAGCACAGTGCAAGAGCCGGCCTGATGCATCGGCAGCCGACACCGCAGCCGAAACCACCAGCGGGTGCAACACTGCACGCAGCGGTTGAAAAAACACGGAGTGGAACCGACGGGTTCTCCGATTCGCTCCGTTCAACCGAGGCAGGGCAAAGTGCCGAGCAGGTCGGCCAGGCCCCGAGAGTGGGTTCATGCATGCCATGGTGACCGTTGATTGACGATGACCCAGACGCCGAATTGCTGGCGCGCGTCGGCCGAAGCGAACCGCGTGCGGTGCGCGAGATGGTCACGCGCAAATTGCCTCGCCTGCTGTCGCTGGCGGTGCGGTTGCTCGGCCGGCGCAGCGAGGCCGAAGAGGTGGCCCAGGAGGCCCTGCTGCGGGTCTGGAAGCAGGCGGCATCCTGGCAACCCGGGCAGGCCCGCTTCGACACCTGGCTGCACCGCGTTGCGCTCAATCTCTGCTACGACCGGCTGCGCGGGCGCCGCGACGACGAGCCGTATGAAGACGACGTGCATGGTGCGGCCGATCCGGCACCTGCGCCCGATGAACGCCTGCAGGCCGCTCAGCGCGGCGAACGCGTGGCAGCCGCGCTCGCCGCGTTGCCCGCACGCCAGCGCGAAGCCCTGGTGCTGCAGTACTACCAGGAGCTGTCGAACAGCGAGGCCGCGATGTTGATGGGTGTCAGCGTCGAAGCCCTGGAGAGCCTGCTGTCCCGCGCGCGCCGCACGCTGCGTGCCCAACTTGTCGCCGAAGGGAAGGAGAAGCCATGACCCACGACAGATTTCTCGCGCTTCTGGACATCTACGGCGCCGACCTTGGCCGATGGCCCGAGGCCGAGCGCGCGGCCGCGCGGGCACTGGCCGCGCAGGGTTCGCCCGAGCTGCGGCAGCAGATGGCCGAGGCGGCGCTGCTCGACGGCTTGCTCGACGGCCACACCGTGGCCCGGCCGAGTGAGGCGCTGATTCAACAAGCCATCGCCGTGGCGGCATCGCCCCGGGAGCGTTCACGCCGGAACTGGCTGTGGCCTAGTGTCGGCCTGGCCGGCATCGCACTCGCAGGGTCGTTGACCGGCGTCATGGCCGTGTCGGTTGCCCTGCGAGGCACGGCCGGGCCAGTCGCAGGCGACTGGCCGGAGCACGGCACGGCCTTCAGCAGCACCCCCGCAGAACTGAGGGAAGAATGAACACGACACCGATCAATCGCTGGCTGCTGGCTTCGCTGGTGCTCAACCTGTTCCTCATCGGAGGGGTCGTCGGCGGCACCGTTCGCTGGTGGATGGTCGAACGGGGCACCGCCGCGGCGGCCCCGGCGCGCAGCCTGCGCTATGCGGCGGACGACCTCTCCGCCGCGCAGCGCAAGGCCTACCTGCTCGGGCTGCGCACAGTGCGGCGCGATGCCGCCGCCTCCATCCAGGCCGCGCGCGAGGGGCGCGAAGACGTGCTGCGCCTGATGGGCACGCCGCAGTTCGACCGCAACGCGGTGGCCGCGGCACTCGCCCGCACGCGCGACGCCGACATCGCGCTACGTGCACGTGTCGAAGCCAGCGTCGTCGATTTCGCGGCGACGCTGACACCCGAAGATCGCTTGAAGCTGACCAACGGTCTCGCGCGCCGCAGCACCCTCAGCCCGCCAGCAAAACCGTGATCCGTTTTCAGCGACGGGTTGGCGAACTACCAGCGTTTAACCAGACGACCGCCCAAACACAGGAGTCTCCATGGCCGCTCCCAGCGATGCCACCGCCACGGCCATTGCACTGAACCGCTTCGGGCTCGGTGTGCGCCCCGATGAACCGGCGCCTGCCGACCCGAAGGCCTGGCTGCTCACCCAGTTCGAGCGCTACCAGGCGAAGCCGACGGCGTGGGCCGGGCAGGCTGACAGTGCGTCGACCACCACGGCCTATGCCGACTACCAGCGTGCGCTGCGCCAAGCCACCGCCGGCAGCGAGCTGACGATCCGGCAAGGCCTGCAGAACCTGTCGCAAACGCAGTACCGCTCGGCCGTGAACGCCCGCGTGGCGAGCGCGCTTCCCACGCCTGCGCCGTTCGCAGAACGGCTGGTGCACTTCTGGGCCAACCACTTCGCCGTTTCATCCGAGAAGGTGCCGCTCGCAGCCCTGGCCGGCGCGTTCGAACTCGAGGCCATTCGCCCGCATGTGTTCGGCCGCTTCGAAGTCATGCTGCTCGCCGTCGAACGCCACCCGGCGATGCTGCTCTATCTCGACCAGGCCCGCTCGATCGGGCCTGGCAGCGGCCAGGCGCGGCGCGCGGCCAAGGCCGGCTTGCAACGCGGCCTCAACGAGAACCTTGCGCGCGAAATCCTGGAGCTGCACACGCTGGGCGTGCGCAGCGGCTACAGCCAGGACGACGTCACCGAGTTCGCGCGCGCCCTCACCGGCTGGACCGTGGGCGGCCTGGTGGGCCTGCCGCCGGGTGGGCCGCCAGGCGGCTTCAGCTTCCAGCCCTTCATGCACGAACCCGGGTCGCGCAAGGTGTTGGGCCGGCCGTATGAACAGGGCGGCGAAGCGCAGGCCACCGCCGTGCTGCGCGACCTCGCATCGCTGCCGGCCACGGCAAACCACATCGCCGGCAAGCTGGCGCGCCACTTCGTCGGCGATGCACCGCCGCCGGCACTCGTCGATCGCCTTGCCGATGTGTATTTGCGCAGCCGCGGCGACCTGCCCAGCGTCTACCGCGCGCTGATCGACGCCCCCGAGGCCTGGGCACCGCAGCAGGCCAAGTTCAAGACGCCCTGGGAATGGACGCTCTCCACGCTGCGCGGCCTGGGAATGGGCACTCCGATGGCCGACCGGCAGTTCGCGCCGCTGCTGACGCAACTCGGCCAGCCGGTGTGGCGGCCCGGTTCGCCGGCCGGTTATGCCGATGTCGCCGAGAGCTGGGTGGCGCCCGATCTGCTGATGCGCCGCGTCGAGCTCGCACAGCGCATTGCCGAGCGCGCCGGCAGCACGCTCGATGCCCGCGCGCTGGGGCCGCAGCTGCTGCCCGGCGGGTGGAGCGAGGCCACCGCCAAGGCCGTATCACGAGCCGAGAGCCCCGCCACCGCACTGGCACTGCTGCTGGTGTCGCCCGAGTTCCTGAGGAGATAAGCCATGTCATTGCACTCACAGCCACGCCGCCATTTCATGCAGCGGGCCGCAGCAGCCGGCGGCCTGCTGGCCGCGCCGCACCTGGTGCTGGCCCGCGCCGCGACGGATCGGCGCTTCGTCTTCGTGATCCAGCGCGGCGCGGCCGACGGCTTGAACACCGTCATCCCCTACGCCGAACCGGCCTACGCACGGCTGCGCGGCGCGCTGGCCATCGACGCATCATCGGCAACGCAGCTCGACGGCAGCTTCGCCTTGCACCCTGCCCTGGTCGAGACCGCCAAGCTGTACGCCGCGAAGGAAGCGCTGTTCGTTCACGCCATCGCCTCGCCCTACCGCGACCGCTCGCACTTCGACGGCCAGAACGTGCTCGAGTCGGGCGGCTCAATGCCGTACGAAGTGAAAGACGGCTGGCTCAACCGCCTGGTGGCGCTGCTGCCGAAGAACCACGCCGAGGCCATTGCCATCACGCCGACACTGCCGCTCGCGTTGCGCGGGCCGGCGGCGGCCAACTCCTACGCCCCGTCGATGGCGAAGCAAGCTCCCGAAGACCTGCTGCAGCGCGTGCAGCAGCTCTACGAAGCAGACGCTCAACTGCACGCGATGTGGTCGGCCGCGATGGAAGCGCGCGGCATGGCAGGCCCGGCCCTGAAGCAGTCACCGGCCGAGCTGGGCCAGCTGGCTGCGCGGTTCCTGTCGCAACCCGACGGCCCGCGCATCGCGATGCTCGAAACCAACGGCTGGGACACCCACAGCGCGCAGCTGCCGCGCATGGCCAACCAGTTCAAGGCGCTCGATGCCTTGATCGCCGCGCTGCGCGATGGGCTGGGCACGGCGTGGGCCGACACCACGGTGCTGGTCGCCACCGAGTTCGGGCGCACGGTCGCGGCCAACGGCACCAATGGCACCGACCACGGCACCGCCTCGGTGGCCATGCTGCTGGGCGGCGCGGTGCAAGGCGGGCGCGTGCTCGGCGACTGGCCGGGCCTGGCCCCCAGCGCGCTGTACCAGGGGCGCGACCTGCAACCCACCGCAAACCTGGACGTGCTCATCGCATGCGCCACCGCCGAGTGCTTCGGCCTCGAACCCGAGCGGGTGACGCGGGCGCTGTTTCCGCAGGCCGCCCGCGCGGCGCCGCTGCCGCGCCTGCTGCGCGCTTGAGCGCGGATCAACTGCTGCGCAGCGTCCAGGCCGTGCGGTCGATCACATACCGCCCGACCTGTTCGTCCTCGTGCCACAGCGTGATGTCGAGTTCGGTCGGGTTCACGTCGAGCAGACCGAACACGCCCTGCTTCTTGCCGATCCAGCCGGTGATCTTGGGCGGTTGGCCCATGGCGCTGGCGGTGGCCTCGAACCAGTTGCCCTCGCCGCGCCGGAAGAAGGCACCTGGCTTGCGGAAGGCGGGCTTGTGGATGTCGCCACTCAGCACGAGCAGCCGCTTTTGCTTCGATGCCTCTTCCAGCCACTTGAAATCGCTGAAGCGCTCCCAGTCTTTCAAGGTCGAGCCACTGGCGAGCAGGTTGATGCCGGGAGCATCCAGCAGGTTCGAGTTCAGCTTGTTTCGTTGCGGCAGGCCGAGCATGCTCACCCTGTCTCGTTGCGGCACGCCGAGCATGCTCGCGGACCGATCGACCGCTTCCCTGAAGGTTCGGCCGTCCAGCAAGTGCAATGTCAGGCCGGGTTCGAGTTGTATCTGTGTTTCGATGCTGCCCAGATCCACGACCTGCTCCAGCGGGCATGGGTTGGGTGGGTAGACATTGGGCTGGGCGATCAGCGCTTCCCGGAACTGCTGGAACAACCGGCGCGAGATCTTCCGGTGCGACGCCGGGACGTAGAAGCGGTCTTCGGGTGCGACAGGCCCGCCGCCGCGCGCCTTGTTCCAGGCGAAGTCGTGGTCGTCCCAGATCGCATGCACGGCCACCCCTGCGATCGCCTTCCGGAACGCCGGCACCGCCCACTGCCGGGCGTAGCAGCCGTGCATCAGCGCCGAGAACGCCGCCGGCGGCAGGCCCTTGGGTTTGCCGTTCCCCAGGTGATCGCCGAACCCGTAGTCCATGTAGATGTTGTCGCCGAGCAGCACGAGGTGCTGCGGCTTCTTCGCCGCAACGATCTTCCACGCCGACTGGACGGGGTCGTTGATGGGGTCGCAGCAGGACGTGAACGCGATGCGCATCAGACGGACTCCTTGAACGAACGAACGGCCTTCATCGGATGGCTTCCAAGAAGGACGCCTTCTGGGACTTCGGGTCCTGCACCACCTTGCCGAGGTCGAGACTCATGACCAGCGCGATCTTGTGGCCCGAGGCGCCACGCTCCTGCACCAGCCCCAGCGAGTAGTTCTTGGGCATGTGAACCAGGAAGCCGATGCCACGACGGAACTCGGTCGCGGTGTCGGCCCAACTGACGACCAACGAGCCGCCGCGCAGCTTCGTCGCCTCCGCGCCCGCCCACTCCCAGCGGTAGTAGCCTGCGACCTCTAGGAGCAGGGTCTGTTCGAGTTTCTTGCCCGAGCCGTTCAGGTAGCGGTAGCCGACGCTCGGGTGCAGCAGGATCCACTGGTCGTTGGGAGGGCCACTGAACCCCGGGTCCCGGTGGTACCGGTGGCTATTGACGGCCAGTTCCCAGGGGTATTGGAAGCGTCCCTTGTCGAAGTAGACGGCCCAACGCTCGTCCAGCTCGTCGATGGTCGCAGCGCCTTGCGATCGAGAGGGCGCTTGCAACTCCGTGATCACCGCCTGGACCAGCAAGGCGGCCATCCTCAGCCGGGCCGATACACGCAAAGCGACGTTGCAGCGTTCAGGTGCAACGACGGCCTTGCATTCGCGGCTCAGCAGCCCGCCCAGGTCGACCTTCTGATCACCGGGCTCACCGGTTTCGCTCAGCGTGGCGTGCTGCGGGTTGTAGACCCACTGCCGGTTCGAAATGCGATCCGGGGACACGCCTTGTTCAAGGGAGTGATCCAGTTGCTTGATGTCACCGTCGAGCACGCTCGCCGACGGAAACTCGCTCACCATGGCATTCACGTCTTGGCGAACGAGGCTCAGCAATTGGCGCGCACCGGCAGCACGGGCTTCCGGCACACCCTCGGTCACCTTCCACGCCTCGAACTTCTTGCAGAGACCGGCATCGCAGCCCTTGAGCGAAAAGTCCGCAAGGCAACTTCTGGCATCACGCACAGAGTCGGCCGTCCATTTCGACAGGTCGAACCCGCTGCAGGACGCCTCGGCATGCGCGAACGGTGTCCCGAACAGCCAGAACACCGTCACGACAGCGAATGAACGGAGGACGCTCATGCAAGGCCTCCCTTCTCGCCTTTGCCGATGAAGGCCTGCCAGACCTTGCCGAGCACCAGCCAATCGCTGGACTGCGCCGCCATGGCGTCCTCGAGCTTCTGGCGGACGCGCACGGCGGCGTCCGTCTGCAGGGTCCCGAAGGGCTTGAAGTCGGCCCGGGCCTGCGCATACTCCTTGTCAGAAATGGAGGTCGGATCGGTCAGGAGGCGCAGCAAGGGCACGTGAACATCGGGATGGTCGAGGTAGTGCCCGATGTCATGCACGTTCCACTGGTGGACGTGCTCGACTTCGACATGCGTATACAAGGGCGGCTCTTCCAGAAGGGCTTGCGCGTCAGGCCAGACCTGGGGGTCGAACATCTTCGGAACCGTGAACGGATCGAGTTTGTGGCGGGCGTTGAAGTAGTACATGCAGCCGCGCCCTTCCTGTCCGACAGAACCCGGCATCACGGGCGTCTCATACGTGTCGTAGGGCTCGCTGTCGGTCTTAGTCTCGAGCAAGCGACTGACGTTGGCGATCATCGCGATCACCTGGGCCTGGGTATTGCATGCGGAGAACGCGTCACGCCCTGGCAACGTGGAATTCTTGTCCCACAGGCGTGCCAGCGTGTCGTGCAAGACGGCGGTGCCCAGGCTGTGCGCCATCACGGACCACCTGGACTCCCCTTCCTTGTCTATCTGCTCCTGCAGTGCCGCCACCATCTGGTTGGCCACACGCACGCACACCCGCTCGCGCACCAGGCTGAAGAGTTTGTACATCAGTACGTCGGCCGCGTGCGTCCACTTAAAGTTGTTGTCGACGGCATCGGCGCCCTTAAGCCAACTTGTCAGCCGTGTGCTCGACAGCCCGGCCTTCTGGGCTTCCGCCTCGAACGCGGTGGCACCCAACGCCCAGTTCGCTACGGTCTCGCGGAACACATCGTCGTATCCGATTGGGACGAAGGTGAAGCGATCAGTCAACTTCTTCTTCGCGAGGAAGCCGTACCGCCCGTACACCGCATTGAGCGCATCGATGTACTTAGACTCCCACCCCGTTTCATGGATTCCCATGCCATGAACCAAGAACACCAGATGAGACATGGTCAACCCTCTTGCGTCGTGTTTCGATGGAGCAAAAGATACGCGTCGATCCGCAGTCCCGCCTCATGCATATGAGGTAGTTCCCAGAAAATAATTCTCTGGCTGAGCGGATCAGATTACGCCTCCATCGGAGAGCAACAGAGCCAGAGATCTGCCGAGCGGGCTCCCGGTCAAGTCGACCTTTTCACGAGGTCGGCGACAGACAGGCCGATCAGAGATCCAGCGCAGGCCGGTGCTCGGCACCGCTGACGAAGCGCCAGTGGCCGACCAGCGTGGAGATCACGAAGGCGATGGCGGCCGTCAGCACAATCATCGACCACGCCGCGAGCCACGCGTTGTCGTACGCGCCGAACAGGCTCGCACGGAAGGCCCGCACGACCCAGGTGAAGGGCAGCCACGGGCTGAGCCCGCGGAACAGGTCGCCGCTCAGCTCGATCGGCAAGATGCCGCCCGACGATGACAGCTGCAGGATGAGGAACACCAGCGCCAGCGCCTTGCCCACGTCGCCGAACGCGCGTGTCAGCGCCATGATGATCAACAGGAAGGTCACCGACGCGAGCGACAGCGTGAGCCAGAACGCCGCGAGGTTGGGCACGCTCACATTGAGCAGCAGCGTGAGCATCAGCAGCACGATGGTGGCCTGCAGCACCACCAACCCCGACAGCAGCGTGAGTTTGCCCAGCACCTGCGCGATGGGCGAGGCGTTGCGCGCCGACTCGGGCAGGCGGCGCAGGTGGAAGATGAACGCCATCATCACCGCGCCCAGCCACAGCGCCACGGGCACGAAGTTGGGGGCGAAGCCGGTGCCGTTGTTGGCGACAGGCGCCACCACCTCGACCACCGGCTCCACCGAGTCGGCCAGGCCCCGGGCGCTGCCTTCGAGCGAGGGCGAGTCGCTGGGCAGCGAGGCGTCGAGCAGGTCGAGGCCAACCGCGAGCCGTGCCGAGCCGGCGTGCAGCTTCTCAACGCCGCCCTTCAACGCGAGCGTGCTCTGCGCGAGCATGTTCATGCCGCTCTTGAATTCATCGAGCTTGCCGTCTTCGGGCAGCTTGGCGGCGAGTGTGTGGATGCCGTCGCCGAGCGCCGCCACGCCTTCGGCCAGCTTGCCCACGCCGCCGCTGAGCTTGCCGGCGCCGTCGGCGAGCTGGGCCTGGGCGCTGCGTGCCCGCTGCAGGCCGGTGACGAGCTGCTCGCCGCCATCGCCCAGCGTGTCGGCCGCCTTGGAGATCTTCTCGCCGACGAACAGGATGTCTTGCGTTTCGTCACGCATCTGGCGAGCGCCCTCGGTGAGCCGCTGGGCGCCGCCCTGCAATTGCTCAAGGCCGCGGCCGAGTTCGACGTGGCCTTCGGCCAGCGTGCGCGAGCCCTGCTTGAGGGCCGACAACTCGGAAGCGGCGGGGCGCCTGGCATCCATCGTGCGCATGCCTGCACCCGCCTGCTTGAGGCCGCCGGTGAGCTGGCCGGTGGCGTCGCCGAGCTTGCGTGCGCCATCGCTCAAGGTGCGGGTGCCGGTCTCGGCCTGCACCAGGCCGGCATCGAGTTCGTGCGAGCCGGTGCGCAGTTGCGCCACGCCTTCTTTCAGGCTGCGCACGCTGCGCTGCGAGCCGGCGGCCGTGGTCAGCACCAGCTCCCAGCGCTTTTCGTTCAGCGTCTCGTTGACCTGGTGGCCCAGCTCGGCGGCAAAGCGCCGCGCCATGCCGGCCGCGGTGTAGTTGTTGCCTTCGGAGGTGTAGATGATCAGCCGGCCCGCACCGGCCTGCAGGCCCGGCACGGCGTTGGCGCTGAAGTCGCGCGGGATGATGAGCGCGAGCACCGCGCTGCCTTCGCGCACGGCCCTGCGGGCCACCTGCTCGTCGGTGTAGATGTGAAAACCGAAGGTCTGCCTGGCCTGCAGCGAGGCCGCCAGGTCGGCCCCGACCTGCGCCCGCTGCCCGCGGTACTCAACGCCCGCGTCGAGGTTGACGATGGCCGCCGGCAGCAGCGAGGTGCGCGCCGCCGGGTCCCATACGCTGGCCAGGTAGATGAAGGCATAGAGCGCCGGGATCAGCAGCACCCCCAGCACCGACCAGCCCAGCGTGGGAAAGCGCTTGAACAGCCCAGCTTCGAGGCAGGCAATCGCCCAGGCATCGCGCAGGGTTTTCATGGCGCGGTGATCTAGCCGGCCAGCTCAGCCCGCATCGCGTCGATCACGCTCTTGTAGTCAGGCTTGCCGAAGATCGCGCTGCCGGCCACGAAGGTGTCGGCACCCGCGCTGGCCACTTGGCGGATGTTGTCGACCTTGATGCCGCCGTCGACCTCGAGCCGGATGTCGCGGCCGCTCTTCTCGATGATCTTGCGCGCCTGCTCGATCTTCTTCAGCGCGGCCGGGATGAAGCTCTGCCCGCCGAAGCCGGGGTTCACGCTCATGATGAGGATCAGGTCGACCTTGTCGATCACCCACTCGAGCACGTCGAGCGGCTGCGCCGGGTTGAACACCAGGCCGGCCTGGCAGCCTTCGGCCTTGATGAGTTGCAGCGTGCGGTCGACATGCGCGCTCGCGTCGGGGTGGAAGCTCACCAGGTCGGCACCCGCCTTGCAGAAGGCCTGCGCGAGCGCGTCAACCGGCTGCACCATCAGGTGCACGTCGATCGGCACCTTGCTGCCGTCGGCCTTCACCGAATGCTTGCGCAGCGCCTCGCAGATCATCGGCCCGAAGGTCAGGTTGGGCACGTAATGGTTGTCCATCACGTCGAAGTGGATCCAGTCGGCACCGGCCGCGATGACCTCGCGCACTTCTTCGCCCAGGCGAGCGAAATCGGCCGACAAGATGCTGGGTGCAATGCGGTAGCGTGGCTTTGTCATCCGACGATTCTAGGAGCGTCCCTAGAATCCGCGCATGCTCAAACCCGAATTCACCTGCAGCGTCAGCGTGCGCCACCTGCCCGAACAATCGGAGCCGGACAACGGCACCTATGCCTTCGCGTACACCATCACCATCCGCAATACCGGCACGGTGACGGCGCAGCTGATCGCGCGGCACTGGGTCATCACCGACGCCCGCGGCCACACCGAAGAAGTCCGCGGCCTCGCGGTGGTGGGCCAGCAGCCGCTGCTCAAGCCGGGCGAGCGTTTCGAATACACCAGCTGGACGCACATCGCCACGCCGCAGGGCAGCATGCGCGGCACCTTCTTCTGCATGACCGAAGACGCGCACCCGTTCGACACGCCGGTGCCGGAGTTCGGCCTCTCGCTGCCATCGGCACTGCACTGACCGCGCTGCGTTGATGGCGTTCCAACGCAAGAAGACCGCGGGGCCGAAGAAGAAACCAGGCCCGTGGGACCTGAGCGCGCTGCTCAATGCCGCCGACGCGTCGGCCAGCCTGCCCGAACGGCACCTGTGGCTGGTGCGGCTGCTCGAATGGCTGCGCCATGCCACGCAGCCGCCGGAAGACGCGGCGCCCAACGGCGACGCCCAGACGCCCACGCCGCTGCTGCGCCTGCGCCACCTGCTCAATGTGCTGGAGCGCAACCCGACGTACCAGGCGCAGGTGTCGGCGCTGCTGGTGCGCTTCTGGCGCGAGGTCGACACGCCTGCCCTGCTGGCCGACTTCGGTTTTGCGCCGCGCATGGCGCTGGCCAGCGAGCTCGGCCAGCGCTTGCGCATGCGGCTGCTGCCGGCCACGCCGGCCACCACCAACCTGGCCGAGCTGTTCCGCCTGCTGTTCCCGGACCCGCGCGACGCGCTGTGGCTCGACCAGCTCGACGGTGACACCATCCACCGCATCACCGCGCTGCTGCAGGCGCCCGAAGAGGGCCATGTGGCCGCCGATTGGCGCACGCCGTTTCTCGACGCGATCATGTTCTTGTCGAGCGCCGTGCGCGCCTCGGGCTTCTCGCCGATGCTGCGCCAGCGCATGAGCCCCGAGCTGCTGGTCGAGGCTCCGTTTCGCCAGCTCGCAAGCGTTGCCGAGCAGGTGCGCGAGCACGCGACCTCGGGCGACACCGCCGCGCTGCTGCGTGAAGCGCAGTTCCTGCGCGCGGTGCTCGACAGCTGCCGCCGCTGCGCGCTCAGCGTCAACGAGCACCTCGAAGAGCACGGCGTCTCGGTCGACGTGGTGTTCGAGATCGACCAGCTGCTGCAGCGCACGCAACGCATCGAAGAGCTGCTGACCTGCGTGGTGAGCCCCGAGCCGGCGCCCGAGGTGGTGAAGCTCGTGGCCGGGCTGGTGCGCACCGCCGAGCAGCGGCGCAGCCTGCGCGCGCTGTTCGCGATGCACTACTCGCTGCTCGCGCGCAAGGTGGCCGAGCGCAGCGCCGAAACCGGCGAGCACTACATCACCCGCGACCGCGCGGCCTACGGCGCCATGCTGCGCGCCGCAGCCGGCGGCGGCGCGGTGCTGGCCGGCACCACCCTCATGAAGTTCTTCGTGCTGGCGATCGGCCTCGCGTCGTTCTGGGCCGGCTTCTGGGCCGGCGTGAACTACGCCGCCAGCTTCGTGCTGATCCACCTGCTGCACTTCACGGTGGCCACCAAGCAACCCGCGATGACGGCACCGGCCATGGCCGACAAGCTCGCCGACGTGGGCAGCGACGAAGCGGTGGAAGGCTTCGTCGACGAGGTGGCGAACCTGATCCGCTCGCAGGCCGCGGGCATCGCCGGCAACCTGATGGCCGTGGCGCCGCTGGTGCTCGCGGTGCAGTTCGGCTGCCGGGCGATCTTCGGCGCACCGCCCATCGGCCCGAAAGACGGGCAGCACGTGCTGGAGACGCTCACGCTGCTCGGCCCCACGCTGCTGTTCGCGGCCTTCACCGGCGTGCTGCTGTTCGCGAGTTCGATCATCGCGGGCTGGGTCGAGAACTGGTTCGTCTGGCACCGCATCGACAGCGCCATCGCCTGGAACCCGCGCATCGTCGCCCGCCTGGGCTCGGCGCGCGCGCAGCGCTGGGCCGTCTACTGGCGCGCCAACATCTCGGGCTTCGCGGCCAACATCTCGCTGGGCTTGATGCTGGGCATCGTGCCGTCGGTGATGCTGTTCTTCGGTTTGCCGATCGAGGTGCGCCACGTCACGCTGTCGACCGGACAGCTCGCCGCGGCGGTGGGCGCGCTGGGCTTCGACATCTTGAAGCAGCCGCCGTTCTGGTGGTGCTTGGCGGCCACGCTGCTCACCGGCGTGCTGAACCTGGGCGTGAGCTTCTTCCTGGCCTTCAAGGTGGCGCTGCGCTCGCGCGGCGTTCGCCTGACCGACCGCAGCCGCATCTACCGCGCCATTCGCCACCGTCTGCGGCACCGGCCGCTGTCGTTCGTGGTGCCGCCGAAGGGCTGATTCCCTCTAACCCTGCTCGTCATCCTTGCGGCGCTCGCCGCCTTTGCGACCGGAGAACATGGTCCACCACACGATCAACCCCAACACGGCCAGCGCACCCAGCGCTTCGAGCACCAACAAACCCATGATGAACGTCTTCTTCGGCGGCAGGAGGCTCCTGGCGGCAGCGATTCTAGGTGTGCTCGCAGCGTGCGCGAGCGAGTCTCCGCTCCCCTCGCCGTCGGCCCTGCCCGCTTCTGCCCCACCCGTCGCCGACAGGCCATCGACCCCGGCCGCGGCCCCCGTCGTGATGCAGCGCGGCCGCTCACGCTGGGTGAGCGCCGACTGGTCCGAGCTGCCCGGCTGGGAGGCCGACGCCACCGCCGAACTGTGGCCCGCCCTGCAGCGCGGCTGCGACAAGCCGCCGCTCGAATGGGCACGCATCTGCAGCGATGCGCGAAACCTCGCGCCGGCCTCCGACGCATCGGCACGCGCGTGGCTGCGCCAGCGCCTGCAGCCGTGGCGGGTCGAGTCGGCCGAAGGGTCGGCCGATGGGCTCATCACCGGCTATTTCGAACCGCTGGTCGAAGCACGGCGCGTCCCGGGCGGTGCCTTTCGCATCGCGCTGTACGGGCCGCCACCCGACCTGGCCACGCGCAAGCCGTACTGGACGCGCCAGCAGCTCGACACGAGCGCCAGCGCGCAGGCCTCCTTGCGCGGCTTGGCGCTGGCCTACGTGGCCGACCCGCTGGACGCGCTGATCCTGCAGATCCAGGGATCGGGGCGGCTGCAGCTCACCGAAGCCAACGGCCAGCGCAAGCTGCTGCGCGTGGCTTACGCGGGCCACAACGACCAACCCTACAAGTCGGTCGGCCGCTGGCTGATCGAGCAAGGCGAGCTGCGCGCCGAGCAGGCCTCGTGGCCGGCGATCAAGGCCTGGGCGCGCGCCAACCCCAAGCGGCTGAACGAGATGATGTGGAGCAACCCACGCTATGTGTTCTTTCGCGAAGAGCCGCTGCCCGATCCGTCGGTCGGCCCGAAGGGCGGGCAAAACGTGCCGCTGACGCCGGGGCGCTCGATCGCCGTCGACGTGCAGAGCGTGCCGTATGGGGTGCCGGTGTGGCTCGACACGACCGAGCCTTTGTCGAACATGCCGCTGCGACGGGTGGTGATGGCGCAGGACACCGGAACCGCGATCACCGGCGCCGTGCGGGCCGACTACTTCTGGGGATGGGGCGACGTGGCCGAACAGCAGGCCGGGAGGATGAAGCAGCCCTTGAGGATGTGGGTTCTGTGGCCAAAGAACTAGGCGCCCCAGTCAGGCGGGTACCCGGGCCGCTTCCTTCATCGTCTGTGACACCACCCCGTACACATCGATCCAGGCCTCGCGAACCTCGGGCGTGAACGCCACGCCGGTGCCCTGTTCCAGCGTGCTCAGCAAGGCCGTGCCCACCGTGTCGTAGTGCTCGTCGCGCACGCCGTAATCGGCATGGCGGCGCCCCAGGCTCTGCAGCACCGGGATCAGCGTCTGCGGCTTGTCGAGCAGGCCGACTGCCGCGCCGATCATCTTCATGAGCTTTTCGCCCTGGGCCACCATGTCGCTCTTGAACAGCTTTTGCAGCGAAGGGTCGAGGGCGAACAGGTTGGCGTAGAACAGCTCGGCCGCCTGGGGGGCGATGGGCTCGACGAGGTCGAAGCTCTCTTTCACCAGTTGGATCGTGTACTCATCCATGACGAATCCTCCGAACGGTGCATGGCGACGCGTGCCGGCAAAAGTGATGCAAGCAGCGAGCCGCCCCGGGGCGGTGCGACCGGAGAGAGGAAACCCGAAGGGGACGTCAGATCAGGCTGTGGGCCAACCGGATGACCACGATCGACGCGGCGGCGAATGCCACCAGAACCCAGTTGGGCAGAAAGCCCTGGGGTGCGTGGTCGTGGCGATGACGATGTTTGTCAATCATGTGAGTTCCAGCAGCAAGACCGACCTGAATGGGCGGTTCGAGGCGGCTTCGCAGTGTGTTTGAGGCCGTCCAATTCCAAATAGCGAGCTTCGTGCCAGCTCAGTGGCGATGCCGGCCGGTGGGGCGGCCGAAAAACTCGATGTAGTGCGCCACCGCGTCGCCGTTGTCGCCTACCAAGCTCACCGCATGGTGGATCTGGTGGTCGGGCACGTCGAGCAACCAGGACCAGCGAGCCACCTCCAGCGGGTCGGCGAGGTCGACTTGCGGGTAGGTAGGGCCTTGGAGCGTGGGGCTTTGATCGGGGTACATGGCGACACGAGATGACGTTTGGATACCTGAAATATCGGCCGATCACCCAGCTGACTTGAGACTTAGCGCCCGGCGAAGAGACCGAACTCTGGGCTCAACTTTTGGCGAGACCGATTCAGGCCACGACCGTGCGGTTGCGCCCCGCCGTCTTGGCCCGGTACATGGCGCGGTCGGCGCGCTCGATGATCGCTTCCATGCGGTCGTCGACACCGCACACGCCAATGCCTGCGGAGAAGGTCACGCCGAGCCGGGGCGCGATGTGCTCGAAGCTGCGTGCGGCCAGCTGCGTGCGCATGCGCTCGACGCAGGCCAGCGCGTCTTCGGCGGTGGTGTTGGGCAGCATCAGCAGGAATTCTTCGCCGCCCCAGCGGGCCAGGGCATCACCGGCGCGCAGGCCGTGGGTGATGACGTCGGCAAAGATCTGCAGCACCTGGTCGCCTGCCTGGTGGCCGCAGACGTCATTCACGCGCTTGAAGTGGTCGATGTCCATCAGCACCATGCTGATGGATTGGCGGTTGCGCTGCTGGCGGGCGCGCTCGGTCATCATCAGCGTGGTCATGTGGCGGCGGTTCGACAGGCCGGTGAGTTCGTCTTGCGTGGCCAGCAAACGGTTTTGCGACAGCGCGCGCTCGAGCTGCGTCTTCTGCTCCCGCAGCTTGTTGCGGATGGCGCTGAGCTGGCCGGCCAGCCAGCCGATGGTGGGCATCATCAGCGCCACCATCAGGAAGTTGAGCAGCTCTTCACGCGGCGGAAACTGCGCCGGGCGGCTGTAGACGCACCAGGCCATCGTGACGCCCAGCAGCAGCACCGCAAGGGCGCCGATGCGGCGCGCCTGCATCGGCGTGAGCGCGAACACGCCGAAGAACTGGCCGGTGAGCAAGGCCATCAGCATGGCGCCGCGGATCGGCCCGGCGATCACGTAAGCGGCAGCGGCCGCCAGCACACAAAACAGGCTCTGCACCTGCGTGAGGGCCGGGTCGGCAGTGAAGCGCCGGCTCCACCCGCTGCGGATGGCGGCGTAGAACAGCGCCGACACAACCAACACCGCCGTCGTGAGCAGGGCGGCGGGCCACAGGGCGATCACACCCAGCCACACGCCGAGCCAGGTGATCGCGCTCAGGCCGACGTAAACGAGAGCGGCCACCAAGGCCTGCTGCACGCGCACGCGCTGGCTCCGCTCGACGCCCATCACGGCGTCGACCCATCGGTTTACTTCGGCTCGATTCATGTCTGGCTCGTTATCGGCAGCGCGCGATCAAGCTGAACGGTACCCCTTCGCTGCGCTGTGGGAAAGCGCACACGGCGCAATCGAGCCCCCCTGAACCGGGGTTTGGTAACACGCGTGTCACGCCCGGTGTGGCAGCTGTCACATCGACGTCAGGCCGCGGCCTTAGGCTCGGCGCCTCATGACACCCTGGATCCTGCTGCGCGGCCTCACGCGCGAAACCCGGCACTGGGGCGATTTCCCGGCGCGGCTGCGAGAGTTCGGTGCGCCGGTGCTGGCGCTGGACCTGCCCGGCAACGGCCGCCTGTGCCGCGAGCCCAGCCCGGCGAGCGTCGAAGCGATGGCCGGGCACGTCCGCACCCAATTGCAGCGCCAGGGGCTGGCTCCGCCTTACAGACTGTTATCGATGTCACTCGGTGCCATGGTCGCAGTGGCCTGGGCCGATGCCCAACCGCACGAGATCGCCAGCGCGGTGCTGGTCAACACCAGCCTGCGCCCGTTCAGCCCGTTCACCCAGCGGCTGCGCCCTGCCAACTACGGCACGCTGCTGCGCCTGGCGTTGACGAGCGACGAAGGCCGCCGGGAGCAAGCCGTGCTGCGCCTGACCACGCGCCTCGCACCGCTCGGCCCCGCCCGTGTGCGCCTGCTCGACGACTGGGCCACCTGGCGCCACGAGTGCCCCGTGTCGCGCGCGAACACGCTGCGGCAACTGTGGGCCGCGGCTCGCTACCGCGCGCCGGCCATGAAGCCGGCAGTGCCGATGCTGGTGTTGACCGGCCAGCAAGACGGCCTGGTCGACACGCGCTGCTCGGAGCGCCTGGCCCAGGCCTGGCGGTGCGACATCGCTCGCCACCCGCAGGCCGGGCACGACCTGCCGTTGGACGACGGCGCCTGGGTGCTCGGGCAGATCCAGCGCTGGCTTACAACCCTAGATCGCTGAGGCCGGCGTGCTCGTCGGGCCGGCGGCCAAGCGGCCAATGGAACAAGCGGTCCTCGGCCTTGATAGGCAAGTCGTTGATGCTGGCGTAGCGGCGCAGCATCAGGCCCTGCGCGTTGAACTCCCAGTTCTCGTTGCCGTAGCTGCGAAACCATTGCCCCGAGTCGTCGTGGAACTCGTACGCGAAACGCACCGCAATGCGCGCACCGTCGAAGGCCCACAGCTCCTTGATCAACCGGTAGTCGAGTTCGCGTGCCCACTTGCGCTGCAAGAACTCTTTCACCTGCACACGGCCAACCGGGAACTCGGCGCGGTTGCGCCAGCGCGTGCCTTCGGTGTAGACGCCGACCACGCGATCGGGGTCGCGCGAGTTCCAGGCGTCTTCGGCCATGCGCACCTTCTGGCGCGCGGTGTCGGCGGTGAATGGGGGCAGCGGCGGGCGGCTTTCCATGGTGTCTCCAGAATGGGTTGGGCAAGGCGTTTCGTGCCCGCCGAACATACAAGGTATCGAAGCCTCGCGTGCCGAACGGCTTTGTCGCGCCGAGGCCGCGTCAACCAGGTTTCGGTCTGGTACTGTCTTTCAATCTCATCGGCGACGGCCGCTCGACCCTCGCCAACGCTACCTCTCCCGATCCACTGGACCCGACCATGAACTTCGACTGGAACAACCCCTACCCCACCATCCGCAGCCCGCTGATGGCACGCAACGTCGTCGCCACCTCGCAGGCGCTGGCCTCGCAAGCAGGAGTGCGCATGCTGCTGAAAGGCGGCAACGCGGTCGATGCGGCCATCGCCGCCGCGGCCGCGCTCACCATCGTCGAGCCGGTGTCCAACGGCCTGGGCAGCGACAACTTCGCCATCCTGTGGGACGGGAAGGCATTGCACGGCCTCAACTCCTCCGGCGTCGCGCCGGCCACGTGGAACCCGAGCTACTTCCGCAAGAAGCACGGAGACGCCTTCCCCGTGCGCGGCTGGGACACGGTGACCACCCCCGGCGCGGTGGCCGGCTGGGTCGCCTTGTCCGACCGCTTCGGCAAGCTGCCCTTCGCCGACCTGCTGGAGCCCGCGATCGAGCTGGCCGAGCGCGGCCACGGCGTCGGCTGCATCGTCTCCGACAAGTGGAGCCGCCAGGTGCCGCTGCTGAAAGACCAGCCCGGCTTTGCCGAAGCCTTCATGCCGCGCGGCCGCGCACCCGAACCCGGCGAGCGCTTCGTCTTCGCGGCAGCGGGCGCAACGCTGCGCAAGATCGCCGCGACCAAGGGCGAAGCCTTCTACCGCGGCGAAGTGGCCGAGATGCTGGTCGCGCATTCCAAGGCCCACGGCGGCAGCATGGCTCTGTCGGATCTGGCGAACTACAAGCCGGAGTGGGTCACACCCATCCAGAAGAACTTCGCCGGCCACACCGTGCACGAGATCCCGCCCAACGGCCAAGGCATCGCCGCGCTGATGGCACTGGGCATGCTCGAGAAGCTCGACCTCGGCCGCCTGCCGGTCGACAGCGTCGAGTCGCAACACCTGCAGATCGAGGCGATGAAACTCGCCTTCGCCGACACCTACCGCTGGGTGGCCGATGCGCGCCATATGAGCGAGGTGACCGCTGCCGACCTGTTGAGCGACGCCTACCTCGCCGAGCGCGCCAAACTCATCGACCCGCGCCGCGCCGCCGACCCGGCGCACGGCATGCCGCCGAAGGGCGGCACCATCTACCTCACCGCCGCCGACGAGAGCGGCATGATGATCAGCTTCATCCAGTCGAACTACATGGGCTTCGGCAGCGGCGTGGTGGTGCCCGGTACCGGCGTCAGCCTGCAGAACCGCGGCCACGGCTTCACGCTCGACGAGAAGCACCCCAACGTCGTGGCTGGCGGCAAGCGGCCGTTCCACACCATCATCCCCGGCTTCCTCACCAAAGATGGCAAACCGCAGATGAGCTTCGGCGTGATGGGCGGCAACATGCAACCGCAAGGCCATTTGCAAACGCTGGTGCGCATGCTGGTCCACCGCCAGCAGCCGCAAGCCGCGTGTGACGCGCCGCGCTGGAAGGTGGCCAACGGCCTGTCGGTCGACTTCGAATCGACCATGTCGCCCCAGCTGGTCGACGGCCTCAAGGCCCTGGGCCACCGCTCTGAAACCACCGCCGATTCGTACATGGACTACGGCAGCGGCCAGTTCATCTGGAAGCTGAGCGACGACCTGAATGACGGCTACGTGGCCGCAAGCGATTCGCGGCGCGACGGGCACGCAGCGGGGTACTGACGGGCTCGACCCTCAAAGCAGGCTTGGTGAAATCGTCCTCTTGACAAACGAATTCATATGAATACGATTGAGTTCATTCGAATTCTTGGATCGGGCGCGAATGGTCACACAAGTCATGACGATGGAGCCGTTGTCGGCTCGCATCCCGAGCGATCTCTACCTCTGGCTGGCACAGCTTCAGGTTGAAGGCGCCACCACCAACAGCGACAAGCTGCGAATACTGCTGGGCCAACTCAAGCGCCAACATGACGGGGCGCTTGACTACGTGGCAGCTCACAGCTGGGCTCGAGACATGACAGGCCGCCTGCGCGAAGCCTTGGTGCGGACTGAAGGCCGCACCGGCCGCCACTCGGAGGTGCTGAATGTCCTGCTCGAACATCTGACGACCACGCTGGCCCTGGCCGTCAGCTCGGCGCCCACCGACGAAGTCGAAGCAGCAAAACTGGAAGATGCGCTCGTGCGCCGCAGCTTTGCCCTCTGTGAAGCCTTGCTGCGGCAGGCCACCACGACGTCTGCCGCCGCGTACGACCCGGCCGTGGTTCGACGACACACCGCAGCGACGATTGAACTGGCCGCAACGATCCACAGCCTCAAAGGAGCCTGACATGTCTGATTCCCTCAAAAGCAGAGTCGGCCGGGTGATCGCCGGCGGCATCCATGCGCTGCTCGATCGCATCGAAGATCAAGCGCCCGAAGCGGTTATGGAGCAATCCATCCGAGAAGCCGATTCGGTGATCAACGACGTTCGACACGAGCTGGGGCTCGTCAGCGCCAACCGCCACCTCGCTCAGCAACAGCATTCGATCCTGAATGCCCAGCACGAGAAGCTGATCAGCCAGATCGAACAGGCGTTCCAGCAAAATCGAGACGACCTGGCCACCTCGGCGGTGGCACGCCAGCTCGACATCGAAGCGCAAATTCCCGTGCTCGAGACAACCCTGGCAGAGTACGCACGCCATGAAAACGAGTTGCAAGGTTATGTCGCCGCACTGCTGGCAAAAAAACGCGAGATGGTCGATGCGCTCAGCGAGTTCCGCAAGAGCCGCGCCGCAGCGTTGCAGCAAGCCGGTGGAGGCTCCAGCGTCTCTGCAGACCAGCGCATGGGCTCCGTCACCAGCGCCTTCGACCGTTTGTATGAACGCCAGACGGGTCTGTCGGGAACGGCGCGCACCGTCAGCTTGCAGCAGGCCGCAAATCTCAAGGAGCTGGATGACCTCGTCCGTGCCAACAAGATTGCAGAACGCATGGCTCAACTGAAGGCCGGCAAGGCATGAACCTGTTCACTGCAGCAGAAACGCTGCCCTTCGGCGTCGCGTTCGCTCTCATCGTGGCGATCGCATTGCTCGAAGGCTTCGGCATGCTGATGTCCCTGAGCCCGAGCAACCTGCTCGATCACGTCTTGCCCGACATCGATGGTGATACCGGCATCGACCGCGTGCTCGGCTGGCTGCACATCGGCAAGGTTCCATCGCTGGTCCTGCTGGTGGTATTTCTCAGTGGCTATGCGCTGTTCGGCTACGGGCTGCAGATGGTCGTGCACGGCATCTTCGGCTTCTATCTGCCTGGCTGGCTCGCAGGCCTCGTGGCCATTCCATCGGGCATGGCGACAGTCCGCAGCCTCGGCGCCCTGGTCGCGCACATCATTCCTCGCGACGAAACCAGCGCCGTCAGCGAAGTGACGCTCATAGGCCGCGCCGGCGTCATTTCCGGCGGCACGGCTCGCCGCGGCTTGGCCGCCCAAGCGCGAGTGCGCGACAGCCACGGCCGCACGCACTACCTGATGGTCGAGCCCGACATCGACGACGAACTCTTCGAAGAGAGCGCCCAGATCCTCATCGTCAAGAAGGCGGGGGCGTTCTATCGCTGCATTGCGAACCCGCACCCCACGTTGCTCTGATCCGTACCGCAAGAACCCAAGATCGACAATTCACCGAGGGAGACCCAGACCATGAACAATCTGCTCGAGATGGCCGGCATTGCCGGCATCGCACTCATCGCACTGCTGACGATCGGCATCATCTTCGCGCGCCTGTACAAGCGCTCGACCAAGGAAACGGCCTTTGTCCGCACAGGCCTCGGCGGCCAGAAGGTCATCATGGATGGCGGCGCCATCGTGCTGCCGGTGTTCCACGAACGCGTTCTGGTCAACATGAACACGCTCAAGCTGGAAGTGGTGCGCAGAGAACGGGAGAGCCTGATCACCAAAGACCGCATGCGTGTCGACGTCACGGCGGCATTCTTCGTTCGCGTCAAGCAAACTGAAGAGGCGGTCAGCATCGCGGCCCAGACACTCGGTGCCCGCACGATGAGCCCCGATGAGCTGAAGGCGCTGGTGGAAGACAAGTTCGTCGACTCGCTGCGTGCCACGGCCGCCACCATGACGATCCAGGAGCTCCAGGACAAACGCCGAGACTTCGTGCAAGCCGTGCAGAACGCCGTGGCCGAAGACCTGGAGAAGAACGGGCTGGAACTCGAGTCCGTGTCACTGACCAGCCTGGACCAGACCGACAAGCAGTTCTTCAACCCCAACAACGCCTTCGACGCGGAAGGTTTGACGCGCCTCACAGAACAGACCGAGGCCCGGCGCAAGCAACGCAACGACGTCGAGCAAGACACCGAGGTACAGGTCCGCACCAAGAACCTCGAAGCCAGCCGCCTGAAGCTCACCATCGAGAAGGACCAGGAGTTCGCGTCGCTCTCGCAAAAGCGCGAGATCGAAAACACGCGCGCCGAGCAGGCCGCGTTGATCGCCACGCAACAGGCCGAGCGCAACCGCGAGGCCGAGGCCGCCAAGATCCAGGCTGAACGGCAAGTCGCCGAGAAACGCATCGAAGCCGAGCGCGAAATCAAGGGTGCCGAAATCGAAAAGAACCTGTCGATCCAATCCCGCGAGATCGAGCTGGAACGCAAGACCGAGATGCTGCGCGCCGAGCAGCGCAAGCAGGTCGAGATCGCACGTCAGGACACGCAGATCGCCATCGCCACCAAGTCACGCGAACAGTCGGATGCCGACTCGGCCGCCAACCTGGCACGGGCCGAAGCGGTGAAAGCCGAAGAAGGTGTCAACACTGCGCGCCAGGTGGCCGTTGCTGAGCGCGAGAAGAGCATTCAGCTGATCGAGGCTTCGAAAGAGGCCGAGCAGAACGCCATCAGCGTAAAGGTGGCGGCCTCTGCAGAGAAAGAGGCGGCGCTGGACCGCGCCGAAGCCGTCACCATTGAAGCCAAGGCTCGCCAGGCCGCCGCGTTGGCCGATGCAGAGGGCAAGCGTGCCATCAACGAGGCGCTCAACACCTTGTCGGCAGCGCAGATCGATCTGCAGATCCGCACGCAACTCTTGCAACAGCTGCCCCACATTCTCGAACAGGCCGTTCGTCCGATGGAGAAGATCGAATCGATCCGCATCTTCCAGGTCAGCGGCATGCCTGGAGCGTCGGCTACCGGTCCAGGCACCGAAGGCGGCGGCACAGGTGGCACGGGCGCTACCTTCCCCGAGCAGGTGATGAACTCTGCGCTTCAGTACCAATTGGCCAAGCCGATCATCGACGCGGTCATGAAAGACGCGGGCCTCTCCAACGAAGGCATCACTGGCGTCGCACACGCTTTGTCAGGCATGCTGAAAAAGCCTACGACGCCGGACTCCGCAGGCGGGTAATAACAGCGAACCCACACCGCACGACATCATCGCGGTGTGACGCTTTCTGCATCGCCGTCCTGCGCGGTCCGCCAGGCCTGAAGGCCAGCCGGTTGAAGAAGCGCGAAACCTGCAATGGCCGCAAGCGACAAGCCCGCTGCCAGCCCGAACGCGAGCGCCGGGGAGACTGTCCACAGCGCACCTGCGATGAGCGAGGCCGGCAGGTAGAGCAGGCCGGTCACGAAGTTGTAGATACCGATGGCGGTGGCGCGGCGCTCTGGCTCCAGATCGGCAATGAATGCCTTGCTCTGTGAATCCTCGATCGAATAGAAGATGCCGTAGACCGCGAACACCGCAACGATCTCCCAGGCGCTGCTGGCCACCACGAGCCACAGGTTGAGCAGGCCATACGCGGCGTAGCCCAGCATGACGATGCGGCTGCGGCCGACGCGGTCACCGAGCTTGCCCACCAGCGGTGCCGCGATCACGCAGGTGGTGTTGAACAAGGCGTAGAGCAGCACGATGTCTGCGACGCCGAACCCCACGTCATGCGCCTTCAACAGCAGAAAGCCCAGGCTGAAGTAGGCCAGCGCGAAGATGCCGGCAGGCAGCAGGAAACGCTTGAATCCGGGGCTCAACGCCCGCCAGTTCTTCGTGATCCCTTCGCGCTCGTGCGCCACGCCGGGCTGGTCCTTCACGAAGGCGAGCAGGGCGATGCTGAGCAACGCAGGGATGAACGCCACCCAGAACAGCGTCTGGTAGGTACCGGCCGATTCACCCAGCCAACGCAGCAAACCGTACGCAACGAGCGGCCCCAGCACGGCACCCAGCTTGTCCAGCGCCTTGTGCACGCCGAACGAGTAGCCCCGGGTTCGATGGTCGGAGATGGCCGACAGCCATGCGTCGCGCGGCGGTCCGCGAAACCCCTTGCCCAGCCGTTCGACGACCCGGAACACGCTGAGCCCGGTGATGGAGTTCGTCACGAGCAACACGACCTTCGCCAGCGTCGAGAACCCATAGCCCGCCAGCGTGAACACCTTGCGTTTGCCGCTGCGGTCCGACAACCAGCCGGCAAGGTAGTTGAGCGACGACGCCGAAAAATCCGCCAGGCCCTCGATCAACCCGAGCAGCGAGCTCGACGCCCCTGCCACCGTGGTGAAGAAGATCGCAAACACCGAGAAGATCATCTCGGAACTCAGGTCGGTCAGCAGGCTGACGAAACCCAGCTTGATGATGTCGGGGTGCAGGCGGCCACCATCACTTGCCTCGGCCGCACCGGTGCCAGCTTCATCGTTCAACGGTGAACTCATGCGTGTCCTTCATGTTGTCTTAAGCATCTGCTGGCTCAATCCACCTGCTGTGTTGCACTACAGCTCACACCCGCATCGGCTCGCGCAGCGTACGCTGCTTCCGCAGGGTCGCGCTGAGCCGCAGAGGTTTGACCTGGATCACGGTCGCGCGACATTTCCTCGCTTGGGCACGGTCGCGGTGGTGTGCGCGCGCCACGGCGCGTATCCTCGCTGCGGCGCCTCTTCGACGCGCGACGGGCATGGGCGGCGCGCAACATCCACACGGCCGAATCAAGAACAAATCGGGAGTCTCATGCCGCGTCGTCACACAGAACGTCACCGCTCGGATCGCATCGGCTGGCTGCGCGCCTCAGTGCTCGGCGCCAACGACGGCATCGTTTCCACCGCAAGCCTCGTGGTGGCGGTGGCTGCTGCCAATGCGAACCACTCCACGATCCTGATGACCGGTGTGGCCGGCCTTGTCGCAGGGGCCATGTCGATGGCCGCGGGGGAATACGTGTCGGTCCATTCGCAAGCCGACACCGAGGCCGCCGATCTCGCCCGCGAGCGCGGCGAGTTGCACGCCGATCCGGAAGGCGAACTGCGCGAGCTGAAGGGCATCTACATGGGCCGCGGCCTCAAGCCCGAACTGGCCCAGCAAGTGGCCGAGCAGCTGATGTACCACGACGCCATCGGCGCCCATGCCCGCGACGAGCTGGGTATCTCCGACACCCTGTCTGCCAAGCCGCTGCAGGCGGCCATGGCCTCGGCCGCGAGCTTTGCAGCCGGTGCAGCGCTGCCGCTTGCCGTGGTCGCGGCGGCCGCCGGGAGCGCGCTGATCCCTGCGGTCTCGGTGATGTCGCTGGTCTTCCTCGCCTTGCTCGGCGCCATCGCGGCCCGTGCGGGTGGCGCATCCATCTGGGTGGGCGGCGCGCGCGTCGTGCTGTGGGGCGCATTGGCCATCGCGGTCACCGCCGGCATCGGTGCCTTGTTCGGCACCGGCGTATGAATTTTCAGGAGTCAAGCATGAACCCTCCCACCCGCTACGACAACCGCACCATCGCGCTGCATTGGATGACTTCCACGCTGGTGATCGCCTTGTGGCTGCTGGGCCAGGCGATCGATTGGTTCCCGCGGGGGGATGGCCGTGTGGCCGCGCGCAGCGTGCACATCCTGCTCGGTGTGGCACTCCCCCTGGTGCTGCTGCTGCGCATCTGGTGGCGCTTTGGAGGTGGTGGCGTGAAGCTGCCGCCCGCGGGTGCCGGGCGGCTTGACATGCTGGCTTCGGTCACCCACAAGGCGTTGTACGTGCTGCTCGCTGCCACCGTGTTGCTGGGTATCGCCAACGCGTGGATCCGAGGCGACAAGATCTTCGCCTTGCTCACCATCCCCGCTTTCGCGCCGGGTAACACCGATCTGCGCGAAACCATGGAAGACTGGCACGGCCTGGCGGCCAACGTGCTCTTCTTTGTCGCCCTGGCCCATGCCGGAGCGGCTCTGCTGCATCACTTCGTGCTGAAAGACGGTGTGTTGCGCCGCATGCTTCCGGCTCGCCCGGAGCGCTGAACCGGGCGGACATGCCGTGCGCGACGGCGGCAGGGGCTGGCCCCTCCCGATTGACCCGCGCCTGCAGCGGATCAAGAATCTCCTGCACTCGCAGGAGAGCCCATGACCAAGCTGTATGCCGCGGTCGACCCGCAACAGGGGCGCATCGAATACCGCGACCGCAAGCGGTGGTGGTGGCTGCTGTCAGTGGTGTACCCGCTGATGCCCTTCACCGGCATGGCATTGCATGCCTACACCGGGCATGAGATTGCGCTCGGCTTGCCGCTCGTCATCAGCTACGGTTTCATGCCGCTGCTGGACCTGCTGATCGGCGAAGACGAGAACAACCCGCCCGAGGCCGTGGTGCCGCAGGTCGATGCCGACCGCTACTACCGCTGGCTCACCTGGATCGTGGTGCCGCTGCACTTCGTCGCGCTCATCGGCTGCGCGTGGTGGGTGGGCACACATTCGCTGTCGTGGTGGGCGATCGTGATGATGGCCTACGTGGCCGGCACCGACTCGGGCCTGGGCATCAACACCGGCCACGAACTGGGGCACAAGCACACCGCCGTCGAGCAATGGCTGGCCCGCCTGGTGCTGGCCGTGCCGGCGTACGGTCACTTCACGGTGGAGCACGGGCGCGGCCACCACCGTTTCGTGTCCACACCCGAAGACAACGCCAGCGCGCGCATGGGCGAAAGCATCTACCGCTTTGCGTTGCGCGAGCTGCCGGGCGGCATCAAGCGCGCATGGCAGCTGGAGAAGCAGCGCCTCACCGACGAGAAGCGCTCGGCCTGGAGCGTGCACAACACCATGCTGCAGTCGTATGCCATCACCGCGGTGCTGCAAGTCGGCCTGGTGATCGCCTTCGGCTGGGTGATGACTCCCTTTCTCGCCATCCACAACATCGTGGCCTGGTGGCAGCTCACCTCGGCCAACTATGTGGAGCACTACGGCCTGCTGCGCGAGCGGCTGCCGAGCGGGCAGTACGAAACGCCGCAGCCCCACCACTCCTGGAACACCAACCACCTGGTGACCAACCTCGCGCTGTTCCACCTGCAGCGTCACTCCGATCACCATGCCTACCCGTCGCGGCGTTACCAGTCGCTGCGGCACTTCGAGCAATTGCCGCAACTGCCCAGCGGCTATTTCGGTATGTTCCCGCTGTCGTACGTGCCCGCGCTGTGGTTCAAGGTGATGGACCCTCGGCTGATGGCCTTGCCGCATGTGCAGGGGGACTTGTCGCGGGTGAATGTGGATCCGCGGGAGCGGGAGAGGATGTGGGCGAAGTATGGGCGGCGCAGCGATGGCAACCGCGGTTTGCTCGCTTGATGCGTCGGCCTCCATCAACACCGCGGTAGAGAGTCTCTCCGAAAGGGTGAACTTTGGAGACAAGGAACAGGCCAGCACTGTTGATGTTCTCTGGGGCAGTCGAGCAAGACCCCGCCATTGACCGTTGGCTTGAAACCCGGCCGAGCGAACTGACCTCGATCGCCAGCGATTGGTTCGAGGCCATGCGCGGCTGCGGCGAAAACGTACGGGAGCTGATGCACGATGGCTGCCCCAACGTATGCGTGCAAGACGCGCCCTTTACCTACGTCAACACATTCACGTCTCACGTCAATGTCGGCTTCTTTCACGGCGCGTCACTCGCAGACCCGGAAGGCTTGCTGGAAGGGGCAGGCAAGCACATGCGTCATGTCAAGCTGAAGCCGGGTCGGGTCATCGAGGCCGCTGCTCTCAGGGCGCTCATCCATGCTTCATACCAAGACATCCTCATGAGATTGGACGCCGTGGTATGAGTTGGCTCTTCGCCGAGCGGCTTGGCCTTTCTTTCGTCGATGAGGTTGCCTGGGCAAGCTAGACGAATCGTCATGAAGACCTGTGAGAAAGGCCGCTGACGCCTATGTGGAGCAGGCTACGGCCGAATCGATCAATCAGATATCGGCCCAGAGGATCACGAGGTACGACCTCTCCGAACACTCGTGCCTGCGCTGTGGTTCAAGTTAGGCACGCCATCGAGCTAGTTCGCTCACGTCACGCTGTCAGTCTTCCCTACCGGCGCTCCTCGGGGCTCGGTAGGTTCTGCGGTTGGATCAGAAGCCCACCTGACACAGGTGTCGAAAGTGTTTCTGGCACTTGGCTCCCAAATGTCCCACACCGGTTGATTGTTGATCTCATCTAGCAGCACTTTCGCCAGATCTTTGTCGCCGGCTATGCATGCGTGGTAGGCCTGAATGTTCTTGTTCCAAGACGTCGGGAACCTCTTGTTCCAGAGTGCCAACCCGTCTTTCATCTTGGACCAATTCACGAGGGAATCGGAATACAGGCGCCGCTTGTACTGGCTTTCGCCAGCACTCGAATAGAGCCTGGCGTAGAGCTCCAATCCAAGCTCTGGAGGAGCCGCTTCGACTGCATAGTTGATAAACGCGTCGACCGCTTGCGTATTGCCTAGCCACTTTGGCAGTAGGTACTCAAGCATGTTTTTGTACAGCCGGTAGTCACGCGAATCTTTCTTCAGACCTTCCTCGAATAGCCTTCTCGCTACCTGCTCAGACCAGCCCGCGAGTCTTGCCTCGTTGAGCATGGACGCATGCCAAACAGTGTCCTTGCCAGCCACGGGCTCGCTTTCTATCAAAAATGCAGCCGACTTGCGCACGGCCTCTTCATATATCTTCCACGCCGGCGCGGGGACCGAATCTACGAAGCCGCCGCCTCGAAAGTAACCTCCATACGCATAAAGTGCGTCAGCGTGTAGCTTGTATGCCAAGGGTGAGCCCTTGTGCGCGTCCACCCATCGCTTGGTGCGAGCAATATCTTCCTCAAATTGCTGAGGGCCCCATTCCCGCTTAGCTTGACCTATACCGTCGAGAAAAAGGGTCGCCTTGAAGGCGCCGCTCGAAGTTCGCTGCTTCAGAAAGTCGTTATATGCCTGATATTGCTTTTCGAGACTATTGAAGTCCCCATCCAAGTATGCCTGCTCAGCAACATCGCGTACCGCTCTTCGCTCATCAGGTTCGCTCGCGTGAATCTCGGTTGCAATGCCGAGTACCAAAGCAAAACTCAGTCGCACGACGAATGAATGGCATTTCATCTTTGAAACAAGGTGGTGTTGTCCGGCGGATATTACTCAAGATGGCGTTTGGCACCCGTGAATCTGAACCACGAGCCACTGGCGGTCGGCAACCATCGCAGGTTTCGACATCTTTGGTCATACAACAAAGCGCGCCAACCAATGCGCATGCGAATGCGCTCGCCAGTACGTCCAGCCTGAGTCGCACCGAAAAGAAACGAAACAAACCGATCCCTGCGTGAAAGGACAGCGCGCCCTCGCGCCGCGACCATTCGTCTCATGTTCAACCGACCCCGAAAGGATCACGACATGAAACCCTGGATCAAACGCACGCTGATCGGCGTGTTCGGCGCCTCCCTCCTCATCGGCGGCCTGTCTGCCTGCTCGCACCGCATGCATGGCGGCTGGGGCAACATGACCGAGGCCGAACAAGTGAAGTGGCGCGAGCGCATGGTCGACCGCGCGAGCAGCAAGCTCGACCTCGACGCGGCACAGAAAGCCAAGCTCACCGTCCTCGCCGACACCCTGAGCGCCCAGCGCAAGGTGATGGTGGCTGGTGGCGGCGAGACCCTGCCGGCGATGAAGGCGGTACTGGCGGGCACGCAGTTCGATCGCAGCCGCGCACAGTCTCTGGTCGATGCCAAGACGGCAGCGCTGCGCGAAGCGTCGCCGGCGGTGATCGCCGCCGCGGCTGACTTCTACGACAGCTTGAAGCCCGAGCAGCAGCAGAAGGTACGCAGCTACCTCGAACGCGGGGGCCACCATGGCTGGCGCGGCTGACGCAGGCCGTGGCTTGGTGGTCGTCGCCACCCGACCGGCGACGGCGCAACACGAGAACAAGCGCGAGCACGGGCTGCGTGCACGCGCTGCGGCGCTGCCGGCCAGCGTCGTCGCGCTGGCGCTCGGCAGCGGCGCGCTGGCGACGCATTTCGCGCTCTGGGGCGATGCCGCGCCCTGGGGCCGCGCCGAGGTGACGGGCGGCGTCATCGCCGTGTTCGGGTTGGCCGTCGTGCTGTGGGCGGCCGCGGTGTTTCGCGCGGCCGGCACGCCGATCGCAGCGAGCGGCCGGCCGGTGCAGTTGATCGAGGAAGGCCCGTACCACTTCAGCCGCCACCCGATGTATGTGGGCACCACGCTGACCCTGCTGGGCGCAGCCATCAGCCTGGGCGTGCCGCTGCTGGCGGTGAGCGCTGCGCTGTTCGCCGCGCTTGTGGCCACGGCGCACGTGCCACACGAAGAGGTGCAGCTCGCACAGCGCTTCGGTGGCTGGCACCGCGACTACGCGGGCTCGGTGCGCCCATGGCTTTGATACTCAACGATGTGTCAGCATCTCACCCATGCACCGCATTCTGTTGATCGACGACGACGAAGACCTCGCGCCGCCGCTGGCCACCTACCTGCGGCGCTTCGACCTCGAACTCGACAGCGCTACGCGGCCGAGCCAGGGCTTTGCGAAGCTCGCGGCGCAGGCCTATGACGCGGTGATCCTCGACGTGATGCTGCCCGAGATGGACGGCTTCGAGGTCTGCCGCCGCATCCGCCACAACAGCGAGATTCCGGTGCTGATGCTCACCGCGCGCGGCGACCTCACCGACCGCGTGGTCGGCCTGGAGCTGGGTGCCGACGATTACCTGCCCAAGCCCTTCGAGCCCCGTGAACTGGCGGCGCGGCTGCAGACCATTCTTCGCCGCGTGCGCACTCCCGCCAATGGCGATGCCGACCGCAGCGGCAAGCTGCTGTTCGACGGGCTGCAGATCGACCTGATGCGCCGCGAGGTAACCCGCCAGGGCGACTTGATCGAACTCACCGGCACCGAGTTCGAGCTGCTGGTGATGCTGGCGCGCGAGCCGGGCCGCGTGTTCAGCCGCGATGAAATTCTCAACCGCCTGCGCGGCCGCGATGCCGACCTCTTCACCCGCGCGGTCGACATCCTCATCAGCCGCCTGCGCCGCAAGCTCGAGCCGCTGCCGGTGATCAAGACACTGCGCAACGCGGGCTACACCTTCGCCGGAGTGCCGCGCTCGTGATCTGCCGGCCGCCCCACAGCCGCTGGGCGCACAAGCGGTGGCACCAGCGCTGGCCGCAGCGCTTCCGGCATTCGCTGCGCTGGCGGCTGGTCGCGCTGTTCCTGATGCTCGCGGCGGGCACGGTGATCGTGTTCGTCGGCGGCACGCGGCTCGCGTTCGGCAACGGCTTCGAGGTGCTGGTGAAGCCGCTGTTGTCGGACTACGTGGACCGGCTGGCCGCCGACCTCGGCACGCCGCCCGACGTGGAGCGCGCCAAGGCGCTGGTGGCGCGCCTGCCGATCTCGGTGCGCATCGACGGGCCCGAGCTGCACTGGGCCTCGCACCCCGGCCACAAGGCGATGACGGGCGACGGCATGTTCACCCGCACCAATGCCGAGGGCTACCGCATCCAGTTCGGCCTGGGCGACATGGCCTGGCGCGAGCGGCACCCGTGGGGTGGGCTGGTGCCGCTGTTCGGCCTGCTGTTGCTGACACTGCTGGCCTACGCCACCGTGCGCCGCCTGTTCCGCCCGCTCGACGACATCCGCGCGGGCGCGCTGCGTTACGGCGAAGGCGATTTCAGCGCTCCGATCCCCGTGCGCCGCAGCGACGAGTTGGGCGACCTGGCCGCGCAGGTGAACAACATGGCCACCGGCCTGCAAGGCATGCTCAAAGGCCAGCGCGCCTTGCTGCTGGCCATCAGCCACGAACTGCGTTCACCGCTCACGCGCGCGCGCCTGAACGCCGAACTCTCGGCCGACAGCGCCGAGCGCCAGGCGCTGCTGCGCGACCTGGCTTTGATGAGCGAGCTGATCACCGACCTGCTGGAAAGCGAACGCCTCGCCGCCGGCCCCGCGGCGCTCACACGCGAGGCCGCCGACCTCAACACGCTGGTGCGCGAGGTCGTTGCCACCGGCTTCAGCGGCCAGCCGATCCAGATGTCGCTCGCGGACGAGCTGCCGCCGCTGCTGCTCGACCGCCCACGCGCCACGATGCTGGTGCGCAACCTGATCGACAACGCACTGCGCCACGGCAGCAGCGCCGGCGAACCGGTGTTCGTCAGCACACAGCTCGACGGCGACCAGGCGCGCCTGCTCGTGCGCGACCACGGCCCCGGCGTGCCGGAAGACCAGCTGTCGAAGCTCGCCGAGCCGTTCTACCGGCCCGACATCGCCCGCACGCGCTCGGCCGGCGGCGTGGGCCTGGGGCTGTACCTCTGCCGGCTGGTCGCCCAGTCGCACGGCGGCACGCTGGTGCTGCGCAACGCGTCACCGGGGCTGGAGGTCGAGGTGCGCTGGCCGGTGTGAGGCCGGGCCAACAACCGTTCGCCCTGAGCCTGTATTCCGATCGTCCTGAGCTTGTCGAAGGAAGGGTGCGCCGTGCACTTCGCTGACCCTTCGACAGGCTCAGGGCGAACGGGGACGGGGCCAGAACAGATTGCGTCAGTTTACTGGATGACTATTTCCAGTAAACTGGACACATGGACATCAACGCCCTCATTGCCGGCCGAGTGCGCGAGCTACGCGACGCGCGCGGCTTCTCGCTCGACGCGCTGGCCGAACGCAGCGGCGTGAGCCGTTCCAACATCTCGCTGATCGAGCGCGGCCAGAGCAGCCCGACGGCGGTGGTGCTCGACAAGCTGGCCACCGGCCTGGGCGTCACCGTCGCGTCGCTCTTCGAGGCCAACGCAGCGCCGGTGGCCGCGCCGTCGCCAATGGCGCGCGTGGCCGAGCAGCCGGTATGGACGGACCCGGCCTCGGGCTACGTGCGCCGCAACGTCTCGCCGCCCGGCGTGGGCTCGCCGATCCAGCTGGTCGACGTGATCTTCCCCGCCGGCCAGCGTGTCGCCTACGACACGGCGCGTGAGGTCGAGACGCACCAGCAGGTCTGGATGATCGACGGCGCGATGGAGATGACCGTGGGCGGAACCACCTGGCGCCTGGAAACCGGCGACTGCCTCGCGATGCGGCTCGACGGCCCCATCGTCTACCGCAACCCGACGCGCAAGCCCGCGCGCTACCTCGTGGCGCTGGTCGCGCCAACCTTCATGCCCAGCCGGAGAAGCTCATGAGCGACGACATCACCATCCGCCGCGTTGGCCCCAACGAAGCCGCCACCTGCGTCGACGCACTGGCCGACGTGTTGATCGACTGCGTGCAAGGCGGTGCCTCGGTCAGCTTCATGTGGCCGCTGCCACGCGAGCGGGCGCTGAGCTTCTGGCTCGGCGTGGCCAACGGCGTGGCGCGCGGCGAGCGCGTGCTGCTCGTGGCCGAAGACGCGCAAGGCCGCATTGTCGGCACGGTGCAGCTGCTGATGAACCTGCCCGACAACCAGCCGCACCGCGGCGACGTCGCCAAGATGCTGGTGCACCGCAGTGCCCGCCGCCGCGGCGTGGCGCAGCAGCTGATGACCGCCATCGACGAGGCGGCGCGTGAAGAAGGCAAGACGGTGCTGGTGCTCGACACCGTGACCGGCGGCGACGCCGAGCGCCTGTACGAGCGCGCCGGCTGGCAGCGCGTGGGCAGCGTGCCCAAGTACGCGCTGATGCCCGACGGCGCCTTCTGCGCAACGACCTTCTTCTACAAGCACCTGTGACGGTGCCCCACCCCCGTTCGCCCTGATGTATCGAAGGGCAGCGCAGGCCTCGATAGGCCCTGATAGTGACGTACCCAGCTGCCCCAATCTCCGTTCGGGCTGAGCCTGTATCCCCGATCGCCCTGAGCTTGTCGAAGGGAGCCTGCGCAGTGCACGGTGCACCCTTCGACAGGGCGAACGAAGAATGGCTGAGGCATGTCACTGATCGGGCGATACGATGAGTCGCATCCGCCCTGATGTCTCGTCGTGACCCACCGAGCCTGTCCATGACCGACCACCCTCTCTACAGCGGCACCCTCGACCCCGCTGAACGCGCCGAGTTCGTGCCCTTCATGCATGAGCTGGCCGCCATCAGCAGCGCCGTCATCAAGCGGCACTACCTGCAAGGCACGCCCGTCGAGCGCAAGAGCGACGAGAGCCCCGTCACCGCCGCCGACAAGCGCGCCGAAGAGGTGATGCGCCTGCTCATCACGCAGCGCTACCCCCGACCACGGCATCCTCGGCGAGGAATACGGCATGGAGTGGCCCGACGCCCGCTACCACTGGGTGCTCGACCCGATCGACGGCACCAAGGCCTTCATCAGCAACTGCTTCATCTTCGGCAGCCTGCTCTCACTGTTGCGCGACGGCCGCCCCATCCTCGGCGGCAACCCCACGCTGCTCGGCGACCGGCCCGTTCGCGTGCGCCCTGCGCCGAAGCTCGAAGAAGCCACCGTGCTGCCAACCGGCCACTGGGAAATGGTGAAGCCCGCAGCAAGCAGATCCCAACCATCTTGGGAAGTTCCGTCGCCGCATAGTCGAGCCCTTGCTCGTCAATACGGACGCTCAACCAACCATCCAGTTCGAACGGATATGGCACGCCTCCTTCGAAGCCATGCCCAGCCGCCTCGTCGTGCGGCCACCATCCCTCGAAATGCGCACCTTGCACAGAGGCTTGACGGATACCGTCTATGACATGCCCGGCTGTGACCAGGAACCATCGAGCCGCCACTTCAACTTCAGCGCAGGTGAACAGTTCCCTCAATGACACGGTCACTACGACACTGCGCCGTTGCGTGTAGCAATCTGCAACACTACACTGCACCCCATGGCAAAAGGCATTCGAGTCACCGACGATCTCTACGTGCTCGCGCTCGCCGAGTCGCGTCTGATGAACCGTTCTCTGGCGCAGCAGCTCGAGCATTGGGCCAAGCTCGGCAAAGCGTTCGAAGAAGCCGGGGCGAGCCTGGACGATGTGCGTTCGGCTTCGGTGGCCTATCGCCACAGCCAGATCGCCCACGCCGTTGAAGAAGGCCGCCGCACGTCGAGCAGCCTTCTCGTCATCCCGAAAGCCTTGATCAAGCGTGCCAAGCTGACCTTCCCCACCAACGCCTTCGACAACGGCAAGACCACGTGGTGAAACCCAAGACCGCGGCGATCACACCGCCGGAGGTCATTGAGCGTGTACTGAGCCAGGCTGGCGACGACGTGGTGCTGGTCGGCGGCCAAGCGCTCGGGTTCTGGGTTCAGAGCTACGGCCTTGGCGTGCCGGAAGGCTTTGCCGCCATCTCCAATGACATGGACTTTCTCGCCAAATCCGCTGGCGACAAAGAAAGCGTGCAAAGGTTCGCCAGCATCATCAAAGGCCACACCATCATTCCCAGCGATCGCGCACTGACGGCGTTGGTGGGCCAGGCAGTGCTCGACATCTCGGATGATGAGTTCATCAACATCGACGTGATCTTCAAGGTGATCGGCATCAAACCGGAGCTGATTCGCAGCCGCGCCGTTCGGGTGCAAGACGGCAAGAGCGAGTTTCTGGTGATGCACCCGTTGGACGTGCTGCACAGCCGGCTGGCAAACATCCACCAACTCGTGGACAAGAAAGACACGCCGAAGAAAGAGGCGAAGAGCTCGATGCAACTGGCCATGGGCATCAACGTCGCACGCGAGTTCTTGCGCACCGAAGCTTCGAGGCTCGACACGACAGACAAGAACACGGCCATCGGGCGCAGCCCGGTCCAGCGCTACGTGAGTGCCATCGAGAAACTGGCCACAGGCGACGCCGGTCGCAAGGTGGCCCAGCGCCATGGGCTGCATGTGGCCGACGCCATCGACCCCTCGCTCATCTCTGCCGGGCCGTTTTGGGAGAAGCGGTGGCCGGGCTTGCAGAAGATGATGTCGCCGGCGTATGCCGCACTGTTCGAGCCGCCGGCAAAAGCGACGACTACTCGGGCTCGACCCGTTCGAAGAAACAGTTGATCCGTGTCGACGGGTGACCGAGATGACGTGTCGATTCCCGACCCGCCCGTTCGTCGTGAGGCTGGTGGCTCGTGAACTCGCGAGCCCCGCCGTCTCAACACACCTTCAGCGGGAGCGCTCCTCATGTCCTTCCAGGCCTACCTCGACAACATCCTCGCCAAGACCGGCAAGACCCCCGAACACTTCAAGTCGCTCGCCACCCAGGCCGGCGTGTTCAAACCCGACATGAAGGCCGGCGAGCTGCTCGCCTGGCTCAAGCGGGAACATGCTCTCGGCCAAGGGCACGGCATGGCGGTCTGGGCTGTGTTCAAGAGCGAAGGCTGGGTGCGCAGCAGGAAGTGACGCCCGCCTGAGCGCCGAGCCGGTCGGCGATGGGCCATGTCGTGGCGTGGGGGATGAAGGGTACGCTGGCGCGGCCCTTGCATATCGAACAAACCCCCTTCCCTCTGGAGCCCACCCATGTTCAAGCTGCATCGATTGATCCACAGCGTCGTCATCGCCTCGCTGTTCAGCACGCTCGGCGCCTGCGCTCAGGTGCCGGCCGTGCCTGCGGCCAAGGCCAACATCGTGGTGCTGGCCACCGGCGGCACCATTGCCGGTGCGGGCGCGAGCGCGGCCAACAGCGCCACCTACCAGGCGGCCAAGGTGCCGGTGGACAAGCTGATCGCCGGCGTGCCCGAGCTGGCCGACATCGCCAACGTGCGCGGCGAGCAGGTGTTCCAGATCGCTTCCGAGAGCTTCACCAACGAGAAGCTGGTGACGCTGGCCAAGCGCGTGGCCGCACTCGCCAAAGACCCGGGCGTCGACGGCATCGTGATCACGCACGGCACCGACACGCTGGAAGAAACCTCGTTCTTCTTGACGCTCACGGTGCACACCGACAAGCCCATCGTGGTGGTGGGTTCCATGCGGCCGGGCACCGCGATGTCGGCCGACGGCACGCTGAACCTGTATGACGCGGTGGCCGTGGCTTCAGACAAAGCCTCGCGCGGCAAGGGCGCGCTGATCGTGATGAACGACGACATTCTCTCGGGCCGCGATTCGGGCAAGCGCATCAACATCAAGACCAACGCCTTCGGCAGCCAGTGGGGCGCGCTCGGCTCGGTGGTGGAAGGCAAGACCTACTGGTTCCGCGCGCCGGTGAAGCGCCACACCAACGGCAGCGAGTTCGACATCGAGAAGATCACCACGCTGCCGATGGTGAGCATCGTCTACGGCTCGGGCGAGATGGGCACCTACATGGCCGAGGCCGCAGGCAAGGCCGGCGCCAAGGCCATCATCCACGCTGGCACCGGCAACGGCTCGGTGCCGAACTACGAGGTCGATGCGCTGAAGGCGCTGCGCGCGCAAGGCATTCAGATCATCCGCTCGGCCCGCGTGCCTGATGGCTTCGTGCTGCGCAACTCGGAGCAGCCCGACGACAAGTACGACTGGGTCGTCGCGCACGATCTGAATCCGCAGAAGGCGAAGATCCTCGCCGCGCTGGCGCTCACGAAGACCAGCGACACGAAGGAACTGCAGCGCATCTTCTGGGAATACTGACCAGCGCCGCGGCAATGACGCCGCGGTAAGTGTTCGGTAATGAGGTGGCCGGCAGCATGAGGCCTTGTCCAACGCTGCTGGAGTTTTCGTGACCCACCTCGCCCACCGCTTGACGATGCTGGCTGGCATCGCCGCCCCGCTGTTCGCTCTTGCCATCGCCAGTTCCCCGGCGCTGGCGCAGGAATCCAACACGACCTCGCAATGGGCCATCGGCATCGGCGTGGGCACGCAGAACCGGCCCTACCGCGATGCCGACCGCGAAACCCGCGTGCTGCCGCTCCTGATCTACGAGAACCGCTGGGTGCGGGTGGTCGGCCTGGGTGCCGACCTCAAGCTCTACAACGACGGGCCGTTCTCGGCGGGGCTTGCCGCGCGCTATTCGCTCTTCGGCTACGAAGGCGACGACGCCCCCATCCTCAACGGCATGGACGAGCGCAAGGGCGGCCTGTGGGTCGGCCCGACGGCCATGTGGCGCGCGGGCTTCGCGAACTTCAGCGCCGAGCTGCTGGGCGATGCTTCGGGCCACAGCAAGGGCACGCAGGTGAAGCTGGGCGTGGACCGGCCTTTCCCGGTGGGCGACTTCCGCTTCACGCCGCGGCTGGCCGCGATCTGGCGCGACGCCAAGTACGTGGACTACTACTACGGCGTGCAGGCACACGAGGTGCGCGCCGACCGGCCGCTGCATGAAGGCCGCTCGACCACCGACTACGAGCTGGGCCTGCGCACCGACTACCGCATCACGCCGAACCACAGCGTGTTCCTCGACCTCGGCGCCACCAGCTTCGGCAAGGCGGTGAAAGACAGCCCGCTGGTCGACAAGACCACCCAGACCTCGGTGCGCCTGGGGTATGTTTACCGCTTCTGATCACCGACGGAGCAAGCCGCCCCATGAACCGCATTGCCGTGGTCGAAGACCACGAACGCCTGGCCGCCCTGGTGCGCAAGGCGCTGGCCGGTGCCGGCATCGAGGCCGACGTGTTCGGGCGCATTGATGCTGCATGGCAGGCGCTGCGCGACACGCCCTATGCGGTGCTGGTGGTCGACCGCGGCCTGCCCGACGGTGATGGCCTGGCGCTCGTGCGGCGCCTGCGCGAAGCGGGGCGGCTCACACCCTGCCTGATGCTCACCGCGCGAGACGCCCTGCACGACCGCGTGGAAGGCCTGGAGTCAGGTGCCGACGACTACCTGGTCAAGCCCTTCTCGATGGAAGAGCTGGTGGCCCGCGTGCGTGCACTGCTGCGCCGGCCGGCCGCGCTGCAAAGCCTGTCGCCGCAGTTTGGCGACGTGCAGGTGCGGCCCGAGGCGGGCTGCATGGTGTGCGGCGAAGAGTCGATCACGCTCGCGCCGGCGGAGCTGCAGATCGTGCTGGGCCTGGTGCGCGCGGGCGGGCAGACGGTGCGCCGCAGCTCGCTCGAAGCCGCAGCCTGGGGGCTGGCCGAAGCGGTAACGCCCAACGCGCTCGACGTGGCGCTGCACCGGCTGCGCAAGAAGCTGCAGGCCATCGGGTCCACACTGCAGATCGTCAACGTACGGAGCCACGGCTATGCGCTGCGAGAAGCCACGCTGGCGCCATAGCCTGGCGGCCCGGCTGCTGGCCGGCTACCTGAAGGCGCTGGCCGTCACCTTGGGCGTGCTGGGCGGCGCGGCGGCCATCTTGCTGACCTGGCACCAGGATGTGGTGGACGAGATCATCCTCACCGCGCAGGCCAACCACATCGCGCGCGACTTGCGCTACGACGAGCAGGGCCGCCCGTCGGCCGTGGGGCGGCGGGCGGGCATCGGGTGGATCTACGAATCGCTGGCGCAGGACATCAAGTACTGCATCGTCGACGGCGCGGGCCGGGTGGTGTTGTCTTCCGAGCCGATGACCACGGCATTGGTGCCGCCGGGCCAGCCCTTCGACCCGGAGCGCGATGTGTTTGCGCTGCAGCTCGGCGACCAGCACTTCCAGGTGGCGACGGTGCCCGTACCGCCATCGGCATCGCCTGAGCGCTACCACGTGCAGGCGGCGCTCAGCGAGCGTGCAAGCCAGCTGGCCCGCATCGCGGTCATCAAGCCGCTGGCGAGGGCGGCGCTGTGGACTGCCCTCTCGTCGGTCGTGCTGCTCAGCGTGGTGCTGGCCATCGCGATGCGCCGCTCGCTGGTGCCGCTGCGCGAGGCGTCGCTCGCCGCAGCGCGCATCGAGCCGCGCAACCTGGGCGCGCGCCTGTCTTCGCAGCACATGCCGGCCGAGCTGCAGACCTTGATCGATGCGTTCAACCAGGCGCTGGAGCGGCTGGAAAAAGGCTACCGCGTGCAGCAGGAGTTTCTGGCTGGCGCCGCGCACGAGCTGAAGACACCGCTCGCGCTGATCCGCGCGCAGATCGAGATGAGCGGGCCGACGAACAGCAGCGCTGACCGCAGCAGCCTGCTGCACGACGTGGACCTGATGGCGCGGCAGGTGCACCAGCTGTTGAACCTGGCCGAGGTGAGCGAGTCGCAGAACTACGTGCTCGAACCGATCGCCATCGCCTCGGTGGCGAGCGACGTGACGGGTTATCTCGCGCGGCTGGCCGATCGCCGGCAGGTGTCGCTGAACCTGGTGGCCGATGTGGCGGTGGCGCCGGTGAATGCCGACCGGTCGGCGCTCTTCGTGCTGGTGAAGAACCTGGTGGAAAACGCGATCCAGCATTCACCTGATGGCGGCACCGTGACCATGACGATCGATGCGGCGGGCCTGCGTGTGCGCGACGAAGGTGCGGGCATCGCCGAGCACGACATGCCCAGGCTCTTCGAGCGCTTCTGGCGCGGCGAGCAGCGGCGCGACGAAGGCGCGGGCCTGGGCTTGGCGATTTGCCGGGAGATTGCGTTGACGCATGGTTGGCAGCTCAGTGCGGGCAATGCTTCGCCGGGGGCTGAGTTCACGCTGCGCTTCACGCCGGTTCCTGATGAGTGACAACGCTCAGCTTCACCTCCACAGCCGTTCGGGCTGAGCCTGTCGAAGCCAGCGCAGTGCATGGCGCACCCTTCGACAGGCTCAGGGCGAACGGGAGGTTGGCCGAGGCATGTCGCCGATCAGGAGCACAGGCCTGAGCCGCGACTTCAACTGCGCTGCGCCGAAAGCACAGCCAGTTCAGACGGCTTGGCGAGAATCGCCTTCCAGGTGTCGCCCCACCGAGCCATCGCCTGCGCATCGCCATCGAACGTGCGGCTGAAGAAGGCCAGCGCAAGCTCCTTGGTAGCAGTCTTCACCAGCGGGTTGAGCGAGATGCCGCCGGTACCGGCGCGGTCGGTGAACATGCTGTGCGAGCCACCTTCGTAGACGACGAGCGTCTTGCGCGGGTCGGCCACCGCGTCGAACACCGCGATGCGATCGGCCGCACCCGAGCGGTAGCCGGGGATCTGGATCACGTCGTCGGTGGCGGTGACGTGCAGCGTGGGCACGGCCACTTGGCCAAGCACGGCCGCGAGATCATGTTCACCGTAGAACGGCGGCGCCGAGATCACCATGGCCGTGGTGAAGCGCGGGTCGCGGAACGCAAGCCAGTGGTCGCCGCGCTCGACACGCGCGCCGATGGCCAGCAGCGTGGAATTGGCGCCATATGAATGCCCGGCCGCGACGATGCGGCGGCGGTCGATGGCGGCACTGAACACCTCGGGGGTGAGCTCGAGCACCTGGTCGAGCGCAAACGTCAGGTCCTTGACGCGCGCGATGGCCTCGCTCTCTTGCGCTGCGGCCTGCAGGCGGCTCACCATGGCAAGCGGGTTGCCGCCCCAGACGGCCGAATCGCTGCCGACGTGCTGCACGTGCAGGCTCGCATACCCATGGCTCGCCCAGTGCTTGCCGAGGTAGCTATAGCCACGGCGCGACCCGCCGATGCCGTGCGAGAACACCACCAGCGGCACCGAGGCGCCTGCGGCACGCGGCCAGTACAGCCGGGCCGGCACGGCGCGGTCGCGGCGGCTGTCGACCCAATCGAAATCGATCTCCCTGTAGGCCGGCGTGAGCGCCTGGGCCTTGGCGAAGCGCGGCAGCAGCGGGAGCACGCCGGCCAGCAGCAGCGCGCTGCCGAAGCGCCTGCGCGGCAGGTCGAGAAGGCGAGATGACGCCGCGGGGTGGGTGGGCTGCATGGGGCCTGCCGGGGAGAGTGGTCTTCGCAGGCATCGTCGCGCGCGAAGACTTTCTGCGGACTTACCGGAACCGGCGGGCCTACGATCAGGGCGCCCGCACGCTCTGCATTCTTTTTGAGGCCGCCTGTCGAAATGGGCCTGAACGATCCGTCATTGTCATGCGAGGCATTCGCCCCGCATCAACGAACCCACGGAGAACGACCATGCAATACATGCTGCTGATCTACTCGAACGAAGCCAACATGTCCGCCGCGAAGCCCGGCGAAGTGAGTCAGGTCATTGCCGCCTACCAGGCCTACAACCAGGCCTTGCAAGACGCCAAGGTGTGGCGCGGCAGCGAACGCCTGAAACCCACGGCCATGACCACCACCGTGCGCATGGTGAATGGCAAGAGCGAAGTGCTCGACGGCCCGTACGCCGAAACCAAGGAGCAGCTCGGCGGCTACTACCTGATCGACGTGCCCGACCTCGACGCAGCACTGTCGTGGGCCGCGCGCTGCCCGGGGGCGGCCCATGGCCAGGTGGAAGTGCGGCCGCTCTGGCTGATGCAGTAGGCGCAAGCGCGTGTCGCCGGACAGCGAGGCCACGCAGCTCACCGCCGAGGCGGTGGCACGCCGCAGCTACGGCAAGCTGATCGCCTTTCTGGCGGCACGCACACGCGACGTGGCGGGGGCCGAAGACGCTTTGTCCGAAGCCTTCGCGTCGGCACTCGTGAGCTGGCCGGCCTCGGGCGTGCCGAACAACCCCGAAGCCTGGCTGCTAACCGCCGCGCGCCGCAAGATGATCGACGCCGCACGCCAGCGCCACACACGCGACGGCACGGCCGAGCACCTGGTGTTGCTGGCCGAGTTGGCCGAAAGCGATGACGACGACCCCGCAGCCATCCCCGACGACCGGCTGGCGCTGATGTTCGCTTGCACACACCCGGGCATTGCGGCGGAGGTGCGGGCACCGCTGATGCTGCAGGTGATCCTCGGCTTCGACGCCGCCACGATCGCGTCGGCATTTCTGGTCGCGCCGTCGACCATGGGCCAGCGGCTCTCGCGGGCCAAGGCCAAGATCCGCGATGCCGGCATTCCGTTTCGCGTACCGCTGCAACACGAGTGGCGCGAGCGGTTCGACGCGGTGCTCGAAGCCATCTACGCCACCTATGCCGAAGGCTGGGTCGACGCGACCGGCACCGACCTGCGGCGGCGCAACCTGGCCGAAGAAGCCATCTGGCTCGGTAGCCTGGTGGCCACGCTGCTGCCGCAGGAGCCCGAGGCGCTCGGCCTGCTCTCGCTGATGCTGCACGCCCACGCGCGCCGCAGCGCACGGCGCGATGCGCAGGGCCGCTACGTGCCGCTCGCCGAACAAGACCCTGCGCGGTGGGACGCGGCGATGATCGACGAAGCCGAGGCGCTGCTGTCGCGCGCCGCCGGGTCGCGGGTTTTGGGGCGCTACCAGCTGGAGGCAGCCATTCAATCGGCGCATGGCGTGCGGCGGCGCGGCGGGCGCGCCGATTGGCCGGCCATCGAGCGGCTCTACGACGCGCTGGTCGCGATGACCGGCTCGCCGGTGGCCGAGATCAACCGCGCGATCGCCGTCGCCGAGACGCGCGGGCCGGCGGCCGCGCTGGCGGTGCTCGATGGGCTGGCCGGTGACACGCGGCTGGCGCAGTACCAGCCGTATTGGGCCGCGCGGGCCGGCCTGCTGGCGCGCGTGGGTCAACGCCAGGCCGCCGACCAGGCTTACGAGCGCGCAATGGGCCTGGAGACCGACTCAGCGGTGCGCGAGTTCTTGCAGCAGCAGCGGCTGGCGCTCCTCACGGCTGGCCCATGAACAGCCGCGCGAGAAAGCACAGCAGAACGAGCGCGATGTGCAGTACTTCAAGTCGCGTTGACCGCGGTGGCGGGCACCTCGGCATCGTGCTCACGCACTCCGAAGAGAAGCCCTGTTTTGACGGGGCTTTTCGAACGTTCGGATACAGGCGGGCCGCATAGAATCTCGTTCATCCAAGTCGCAAACCGACCGCACTACTGGGCGGACAATCGGGAACCCGTACCCCAGCGCCGAGGGAGACCGTCATCGCCGCGTACACAACTGAGTGACTCGCCGCAATGCCCGGAAGACCGAGCCCGCTACCAGAAATGGTCGCGGGCTTTTCTTATGGTCCCGGGCTGAAGGCGCCCGGCAGGCTGCGCGCTTGCTTCAGCACGTCGAGCGTCGCGTCGATGACGGCCTGCGGCTTGTCGACATGGATCGAATGGCCGGCTGCCGGGACCACGCGGTTGCTGCCACGGGTCGAGAGCTTGGCGATCTCGTCATGCATGGCCTTCACGTCTTTCTCGGCCGCCTTGCTCATCTCGCTCGGCGGCTTGGTCGGGTCTGCATACGGGCTGACGCCGCGAGTGAGATAGGCCAGCGGCAGGTCGCCGAAGCTCTTGCGCGCGGCACGCAACTGATCGGCGCTGAGGTGATCGTTGTCGTCTTCGGATTGCGCAGCCTCCCAGTACCCGGCACTCACCCGATTGCTCAAGTAGGCCTTGGCCAAGCTGCCCTTGAACATGCGCGGTGCCGGCCCCACGCACTGTTGGAAGGCTTCGCTGCCCGGCACCAGCGTGCCCTTTTGAGCAGCCGCGACGCAGGCCTTGGCACCCTCCTGGTACTCGGCCAGCATCTTGTCGAACCGGCCTGCGCTGACGCGGTTCAACCGGGCCACTTCGTCTTCATGGCCGGCGTCCACCAGCACCAGGCCCACGACTTCCTGCGGGTAGGTGTAGGTATAGATCTGCGACATCATGCCGCCCGACGAATGGCCGACCAGCACATACGGCGGCTTGATCTCGGCCGCGGAAAGCAGGCGGTGCAGGTCGTCAACGGCGTTGGCACCGCTGCCGGGCCGACCACTTGCATCGCTGAAGCCCAAGCCGGCGCGATCGTAGAGGCAGGCGCGCGTCTTTCGCGCGATGACCGGGTGCACCAGCAGCCAGTCCCAGCCGGCCTGCCCGGAGCCCGATTCGAACACCACGGTCGGCGACCCGTTGCCCTTGCAGAAGACATTCATCTTGCGGCCACCGCCAATGTCGACGCGCATCTGCGCATGAGCGTAGTCGTCTTGATTCACGGGGGCGGCCAAGGTGGCCTGGGACACCAGCATGGCCGCGAGCAAGAAAAATCTCTTCATGGGATTCGGGTCGATGGCCAGGGCTGGCGCCCAGTTTATAGGCGCTTGTTTCAGGCACAACGCGAGCTCACCACCGGCCGCGGCGGTGGTGGTGGCCCGTGTCATCTCATCTCGTGAGCCGGGCTCAACGCGTTTGCATGCGGACTGGCGCGCAGCTTGCGGCGTCCAGACAACCCAGGCCTTCGAGGGTGGCCCGGACTGCCCCATCCCACGGCGTGTGGGGCTCGTGGCCGAGCAAGGCGAGCAGGCGCGTGTTGTTCATCTGCACCGGCTGCTGCCACAGGTAGCGAATCTCCTTCATCTCGCGGAACACCGTGACGAACGGCGAGACAAGGCTGAGCAGCCACCACGGGAAGCGGCCCACACTCGGCTTCTTGCCGCTCGTGGCGGCCGCGACCACGCGGCGCACCGACTCGACCATCTGCGTGCCGTCGGCATCCCAATGGCCGGCCATGTGAACGTTCTCGAAGGCTTGCAGCTTCTCTTCGTGCTGCAGCAGCAAGACCATGGTGCGTGCCACGTCGGGCAGGTAGGACCATTGATGCCCCACCCCCGAGAGGCCCGGCTGGGCGACGCTGCGCACCGGCTTGCCGGGCTTGACCAGCCCTTGCGCGAACCAGCTGTTGCCGGCCTTCGGGCCGAAGAAATCACCGGCCCGCACGACGAGGCTGCGCACGCCTTGCTCGGCCGCCGCGCGCAGGCGGCGCTCCATCTCGACGCGGATCGCCCCCTTGCGCGTGGCCGGGTTCTGCGGCGAATGCTCGTTGACCAGCGGAAAGGCATCGGGCCCGAAGTTGTAGAGCGTGCCGGGCAGCACGATGCGGGCGCCGGACTGGCGGGCGGCGGCGATGGTGTTGTCGATCATCGGCAGCACCAGTTCGGCCCAGCGCTGGTAGCCCGGCGGGTTGACGGCATGCACGATGACCGAGACGCCCTGCGCGGCACGGGCCACGTCGGCAGCATTCATCGCGTCGCCTTCGAGCCACTGAAAGCCGTCGCCACGGCCGGCGACGCGCTGCACGTTTCTCACCAGCGCCCGCACCTGCCAGCCGGCCTGGCGCAGCTGCGTGGCCACCTCGCCGCCGATGCCGCCGGTGGCGCCCAGAACCAAGGCCGTCTTGCTGTTCACATTCATGTTCATTGCGTTCTCCTGTGTTGGTGTGACGCCAGTTTCCGGCGAACAGCATTCAAATGGAATTGCTCAACATGTTGGTGACGCTATACATTTATGCATGACTATGATCGACCCAAGCTGGGAGCTCTACCGCACGTTCCTGGGTGTGCTGACGGAAGGTTCGCTCTCCGGCGCCGCGCGTTCGCTGGGCATTGCGCAACCCACGGTGGGCCGGCACGTGGATGCGCTGGAGAAGTCGCTCGGGCTGGTGCTGTTCACCCGCTCGCAGACCGGCTTTCTGCCCACCGAAGCGGCATTCGCACTGCGGCCCCTGGCCGAGACCATGGCGAGCACCGCCGCCGCGCTGCAACGCGTGGCCAGCGGCCAGGGCGAAGGTGTTCGCGGCACGGTGCGCATCACCGCGAGCGAGGTGGTGGGCGCTGAGGTGCTGCCGCCGATCCTGGCCAAGCTCCGGCAGGTGCAGCCCGAGCTCAAGGTCGAGCTGGTGCTGACCAACCAGGTGCAAGACCTGCTGCGCCGGGAAGCCGACATCGCGGTGCGCATGACGGAGCCCAAGCACGGCGCGCTGGTGGCCCGCCGCATCGGCCACATCGAACTCGGCATGCACGCCCACCGCGACTATCTGGCACGCTGCGGCACGCCGCGCACCGAAGCCGACCTGGCCGGCCACACGCTCATCGGCTACGACACCGAGACGCCTTTCATCCGCGGTGTGGGCAAGTCGCTGGGCGGCGTGCGGCGCGACATGTTCGCCTTCCGCACCGACAGCGACCTGGCCCAGCTCGGCGCCATACGCGCCGGCCTGGGCATCGGCATCTGCCAGGTCGGCATTGCCCGGCGCGACGAGCGTCTCGTGCGCATCTTGAACAAGCGCTTTTCGTTGCCGCTGGACACCTGGCTCGCGATGCATGAAGACCTGCGCGAAAGCCCTCGCTGCAAGGTGGCTTTCCAGGCGCTGGCCAAAGGCTTGGGCGACTACATCGGCAAGAGCAAGGCGCAACAACCGGCAGAGGCGTGAAACCCGGCGCGACAGTGCTTATGCCTCGCTTCCGCCCGTTAATGCGTGCTTTTATTAACGCTTTTTCAAAGACCGTATCGGCCACTTCTCCGTAGCATCCCGGTCTGAAAAGCCGCGTGCGGGTGCGCGGCGAACAGCGGGATCGATATGCAGTTTGGTGGGATGGCCCTTCTCGGGCTGGTGGTGGCAGCAGGCAGTTTGGTGTCACCGAAGGTCGCGACGGCAGCGTCGCTCGACATCGCAGCAGTACCCCCGGCGGTACGCCTCTCGGAACCCGCCGCGGCCTTAACCGCCGACGCTCGCTACGTCGCCGAATGGGCGCTCCAATCCAACGACAACCAGCACCGGCCGTTCGCCGTGGTCGACAAGAAGGCTGCGCGCATCTACGTCTTCGATGCCGAAGGCCGGCTGCTCGGCGCGGCCAACGCGCTGTTGGGCCAGGCGCCCGGCGACCACTCGGTGCCGGGTGTGGCCGATGGCGACGTGAACCGCATCCCGCTGGCCGACCGCACCACGCCGGCCGGCCGTTTTGCCTCGGAACCCGGGCGCAACCTCAGCGGTGAAGCCATCGTCTGGTTCGACTACAACGCCGCGCTGGCCATCCACCGCGTGCGGCCCGGCGCGTCGCAAGTGCAGCGCCTGGAACGCCTGGCCTCGGGCACGCCTTCTGACAACCGGGCCTCGCTCGGCTGTGTGGTGGTGATGCCGGAGTTCTACGACGGCGTCGTACAGCCCACCCTGGGCCAGCACCGCGGCGTGGTCTACGTGCTGCCCGAGTCGCAACCGGTGCAGGCGGTGTTCGGCGCGCCGCAACCGGTCGCGCAGCAGCGCTGACCGGTCACGCGGCCGACGATCCTCACTCGTCGCGGCCGCCGAAGATGCCCAGCAGGGCGAGCAGCGACTGGAACACGTTGTAGATGCTCAGGTAAACACCCAACGTGGCGGTGATGTAGTTCGTCTCCAGCCCGTCTTGCACACGCTTCAGGTCGTGCAGGATGAAGGCCGAGAAGATGCCGATGGCAACCACCGACAGCGTGATCATCAACGCGCTCGACTGCAGGAAGATGTTGGCGATGCCGGCCACCATCAGCATGATCGCGCCGATGAACAGCCACTTGCCCATGGCCGACAGGTCACGCTTGATCACCGACGAGAGTGAGGCCATGCCGAGGAAGATGGCGCCGGTGCCGGCAAAGGCCGTCATCACGAGGCCTGCGCCGTTCGATAGCCCCAGCACGCTGCCGACCAGGCGCGACAGCATCAGCCCCATGAAGAAGGTGAAGCCCAGCAGCACCGGCACGCCGGCCGCCGAGTTCTTGGTCTTCTCGATGGCGAACATGAAACCGAATGCACCCGCCAGGAAGACGACCAAGCCGATGCCTGGCGACATGGCACGCGTGATGCCGGTGGCCACGCCGATCCAGGCGCCCAGCACCGTGGGCACCATCGACAGTGCGAGCAGCCAGTAGGTGTTGCGCAGCACGGTGTTGCGCTGCTGCACCGAGCCGGCGCCATAGGCCGTCTCGAGAGTTCGTACGTCGTAAGTCATGTGAATTCCTTTCAGGAACAACGGAAAAAACAGCGGTCTATCAAGAAGAAGTTAAGAGGAAGAGAGGGCTAGCAACTGGCGCTTGCGACGCGCTCTGATATTGAGCACTTCAACACCCAATGAGAAGCCCATGGCGGCATAGAGATAACCCTTGGGGATGTGCACCTCGAAGGCTTCAGCCGTGAGCGCCATGCCCACCATCACCAGGAACGACAGGGCCAGCACCTTGACGGAAGGGTGAGCGTCGACAAAGTCGCCGATAGGCTTGGCCGCGAACAGCATCACGCCCACCGAGGCGACGACCGCAGCCACCATCACGCCGAGCTGGTCAACCATGCCCACGGCCGTGATCACCGAGTCGAGCGAGAACACGATGTCGATCACCGCGATCTGGCCCACGATGCCCCACAGCAGCTTGGCGCTGGCTTCTTTGGGTGTCAGGGTTTCTGCAGCCCCGCCAGGGCCACCGGCCAGTTCGCGTGCTTCCACTTCCACGAAGATCTCATGTGAGGCCTTGTAGAGCAGAAACAAGCCGCCCAGCAGCAAGACGAGGTCACGCCCGCTGATGCCTTGGCCGGCGACGCTGAACAGGTCGTTGTTGAGGCTCATCACCCAGCTCAGCGAGAACAACAACAACAGGCGCGTGGCCATTGCGAAGCCCAGGCCGAGACGGCGGCCCAGGTCGCGCTGATGCGCGGGCAGGCGGCCGACCAGGATGGAGATGAAGATGATGTTGTCGACCCCGAGAACGATTTCGAGGGCGGTGAGCATTGCGAAAGCGATCCAGAGGTTGGGGTCGAGAAGGATTTCCATGGGTGTGAAATCTAGGCGCCACAACACTTCGCGTAAAGTCGCCATTTCGGAAGCCTGACTTCGAAGAAACCGAACTGACGACGGCACGCCCTATGAATTTCAAGCACCTGTACTACTTCTGGGCCACCGCCAAGGCCGGTGGTGTGATGCGGGCGGGCGAACAGCTTCACACCACGCCGCAGACGCTGTCGGCACAGATCAAACTGCTGGAAGACCGGCTCGGCTGCGCGCTGTTCCGCAAGAGCGGCCGCCATCTCGAGTTGACCGAGCAAGGCCGCACGGCACTCGGTTACGCCGACCAGATCTTCGCGCTGAGCGCCGAGCTCGAACGCGCCATCAGCGAGGCACGCCTGGGCCCGGCCTCGCTGGACTTTCGCGTGGGCATCGCCGACCAGGTGCCCAAGGCCATTGCCTACCGGCTGATCGAGCCGGCGCTCGGCGTCTCGGGCGCGCGGCTGATCTGCCATGAAGGCAAGATGCAAGACCTGCTGGCGCAGATTTCGGTGCACCGCCTCGACCTCGTCATCGCCGACGAACCCATGGGCAAGAAACTCAGCGTCAAGGCCTTCAACCATGCGCTGGGCACCACGGCGATGAGCTTCTTCGCAACGCCGAAGCTGAAAGCCTCGCTCAAGGGCCGGTTCCCCAAGTGCCTCGACGGCGCCCCGATGCTGATGCAAGGCGCCGCCTCGGCCATGCGCCATCGCCTGGAGCTGTGGCTGGCCGAACAGGGGCTGCGACCGCGCTTGATCGGTGAGTTCGATGACGCTGCCTTGATGAAAGCCTTCGGCGGCGAAGGACAAGGCGTGTTCATGTCACCCACCGTGCTCGAAGAAGAAACCTGCACGCAGCACGGCGTGAAAGTGCTGGGGCGCACGACCGAGTTGGTCGAAGAGTTCTTTGCGATCTCGGTGGAGAGGCGGTTGACGCATCCGTGCGTGGTGGCGGTGACGGAGGCTGCACGCGGAAGATTTCTTTCATAGGTCTGCCGACAGCAAGCACGTATGACAGCTCTGTCGCAAATCGTCGTCAGACGTGACCGCGCAGGGCGCCGTGTGGGCATGAAATAGAGGCCGGCCTTGATCTCCAAGACAGCCCTTCGAACGAGATGCCCTCATGAACAACGAAACGCTTCGCCGCGCCATCTCGCCCGAGTGGCTGCCCTGGGTCGGCGCCCTGTTCGTCGTGGTGCTGGGCGCGGCCACGCTCGAAGGTCTGGTGCGGCAGTTCGTGCTGCGCCAGCCTTACGACTGGCGCGCCTACTTCGTCTCGCTGGCCGATGCGGCAGGCCGGCGCGCGTTCGACGCCGTGAGCTTCTCCATCACCGCGCCGCTGCTGCTGTGGGCGCATGCGCACCGGCTCACCGACATTGCACTCGACACCTGGGTGCAGTGGCTGATGCTCTTCGTCAGCCACGAGCTGCTGTACTACGCCTACCACCGCAGCGCCCACCGCGTGCGCTGGTTCTGGGCCACGCATGCAGTGCACCATTCGCCGAACGACCTGACCCTGGCCACCGCACTGCGCTTAGGATGGACCGGCAAGCTCGCCGGCAACGCCGTCTTCTTCGTGCCACTGGTGTGGGTGGGCTTCGCGCCGATCGCCGTATTCGCCACGCTGGCGGTGAACCTGCTCTACCAGTTCTGGCTGCACACCACCTGGATCCCCAAGCTCGGCCCGCTGGAGTGGGTGTTCAACACCCCGTCGCACCACCGCGTCCACCACGCCAGCAACCCCGAGTACCTCGACTGCAACTACGGCGGTGTGCTGATCGTGTTCGACCGCCTGTTCGGCAGCTTCGTCGAAGAGCGCGACGACATCGTGCCGCGCTACGGCCTGACCACGCCGCTGCACAGCTACAACCCGCTGTGGATCGCAGTGCACGAATGGATGCGCATGGCGCAGGACATATGGGCCGCGCGAAGCCTGTCCGAGCTGCGACGCGCTGTATTGGCACCACCCTCGGCACGCAGCTCAAACGACTGAGCGAGCCGCGCGAGCGACCCATCAAGCAACGCCCGCGGATCCGGCTCCGCCGGTCCGCCAGGCGGCGCCCCTTGGGGGCAGGAGCGATAGCGACTGGGGGGCCTATACTTGCCCCGCGCTGATTTGTTCCGGCTTGCGGGCGCTTTATAAATTCGGCTAAAGACAGGACGCACTACCCGGTGTCCCGCTTTGGCGGCGCCGGGTTTTCTTTTGGGTGCGTCATGGGTTCAGTGGGTCAGGTCACGCCGCAATCGATGTTGTTCGCCGAGCCGCTGCCGCTGCAAAGCGGCGCGAGCTTGCGTGACTACACCTTGGTCTACGAGACCTACGGCACGCTCAACGCCGACAAGAGCAACGCCGTGCTGGTGTGCCATGCGCTGAACGCGTCGCATCACGTGGCCGGCACCTATGCCGATCAACCCAAGAGCGAAGGCTGGTGGGACAACCTCGTCGGCCCAGGCCAGCCGCTGGACACCAACCGCTTCTTCGTGATCGGCGTCAACAACCCCGGCTCGTGCTTCGGCTCCACCGGGCCCATGCACACCAACCCCGCGACCGGCACGCCCTATGGCGCCGACTTTCCGGTGGTGACGGTCGAAGACTGGGTCGATGCGCAAGCGCGTTTGCTCGACCGCCTGGGCATCACGCAGCTGGCCGTGGTGCTGGGCGGCAGCCTCGGCGGCATGCAGGCGCTGAGCTGGTCGCTGCGCTACCCCGAGCGCCTGCGCCATTGCGTGGCCGTCGCCACCGCGCCGAATCTTTCCGCGCAGAACATCGCCTTCAACGAGGTGGCTCGCCGCGCCATCATCACCGACCCCGAGTTCCATGGCGGCCACTTCTATGCGCACGGCGTGGTGCCGCAGCGCGGCCTGCGCGTGGCGCGCATGATCGGCCACATCACCTACCTGAGCGACGATTCGATGGAGGCCAAGTTCGGCCGCACCCTCAGAGGGAACCAGCCGGCCTACAGCACGCAAGACATCGAGTTCGAGATCGAAAGCTACCTGCGCTACCAGGGCGACAAGTTCAGCGAGTACTTCGACGCCAACACCTACCTGCTGATCACCCGCGCACTCGACTACTTCGACCCCGCACGCGCACACGGCGGCGACCTGAGCGCCGCCTTCGCCGGAGCCCGCTGCAAGTACCAGCTCGTGAGCTTCACCACCGACTGGCGCTTTTCACCAGCGCGCTCGCGCGAGATCGTGAAGGCCCTGCTCGACAACCGCTTCGACGTGAGCTACGCCGAGATCGACGCGCCGCATGGGCACGACGCCTTCCTGCTCGACGACCCGCGGTACCACGGCGTGCTGCGTGCCTGCTTCGACAACATCGCGAACGAAGTTGGCCGCTCGGTCGGCGGGCACGCCGACCGATCCCCCGAGGGGAGCCGCGCATGAGCGACCTCAAGGCGATGGAGCTGATTGCCAGTTTGGTGCCGAAGGGTTCGCGCGTGCTCGATCTCGGCTGCGGCAACGGCGCCTTGCTCGCGCACCTGCGCGACACGCGGCAATGCAGCGGCTACGGCATCGAGATCGACGACGCGAACGTGCTTGCTTGCACACAACGCGGCGTCAACGTGATCCAGCTCAACCTCGAAGACGGCCTGGCCATCTTCGAAGACCAGAGCTTCGACGTGGTGCTGCAGCTCGACACGATGCAGCACTTGCGGAACACCGAGCGCCTGCTGCGCGAAACGGCACGTGTCGGGCGGGTCGGTGTGATCAGCTTCCCGAATTTCGCGCACTGGCCGAATCGCCTGCGCGTGATGACCGGGCGCATGCCGGTGACGAAAGCACTGCCCTATCAGTGGTACGACACACCGAACATTCGCGTGGGGACGTTCGCGGATTGCGAGGTGCTGCTGCGCAAGGATGGGTTTCAGGTGCTCGACGCCTTCGGGATGCAGGATGGGCGCGCGGTGCGGAGCTTTCCCAATTTGATGGCGAGCGTGGCGGTGTTCAAGTTTCAGCGGGGCTGAGGCTCCGCGTTTTGCTCCCTCGCCCCTTTGGGGAGAGGGCTGGGGTGAGGGGTCGCACGCGCGCTCCTTCTGACCTCCGCCAAGCATCAGCCTGAGCGGACGGCCGCCCCACCAACGCCCCCATTCGCGTCCTCCTACCCCCATTTCGCGACACCCCACAGCCTCCCGTCGCAACCCAGCAGCGCCTCGCCCCCTGCCTCCCTAGCCTCACGGTGTTGTCACTCAACCCCGTCCGCTTTCAGGAGGCTTCCATGCCAACCCGCCGCCCTTCACCTCACCGCCACAACCTGCTGCTCGCAGCCCTTGCCATCACCTTGGCCGCACCGTTCGGCCTGGCGCAAGCCGCCACCACCGACGCCCAGTTCCAATCCGCATTCCAGACCTTCCAGGCCGCCCAGAAGGGCGATGAAGCTGCCATCGAGCGCGCCGCCGAGCAGTTCAGCGAGCTGCTGAAAGCCGACCCCGGCCAGCCGATGCTGATGGCCTACGCCGGCGCGGCCACTGCGCTCAAGGCCAGGACCACGATGCTGCCCTGGAAGAAGATGGGCCACGCCGAAGACGGCCTCGCGATGATCGACAAGGCGCTCGCCTTGCTGCAGCCGGTGCACGACACCACGCTGCTGAACCGCACACCGGTAAGCCTGCAGACGCGCTTCACCGCGGCCAGCACCTTCCTCGGCATGCCGTCGATGTTCAACCGCGGCACGCGTGGCGCGAAGCTGTTGGCTGACGTGCAGAACAGCCCGCTGTTTCCTCAAGCCACACCGGGTTTCCAGGGCGCGGTGCTGATGCGCGCAGCCGAACTGGCGGCCAAAGAGTTCCGCACCGCCGATGCACGCCGTGACCTCGGCGACGTGATCCAGCGCAGCCTGCCGCAGGCCGAAGCCGCCAAGGCGCAACTCGCCGGGCTGCCGCAATGAAGAACCCACCCACTGTCTCTGCCGTGAACACGGCACCGGTGATCGAGCTGCGCGGCGTGCACAAGACCTACCGGCTCGGCGCCCACGTGGTGCCTGCGCTGCAAGGCATCGACCTGCAGGTCTACCCCGGCGAGATGCTGGCGCTGACCGGCCCGTCGGGCAGCGGCAAGAGCACCATCCTCAACCTCGCGGGGTTGATCGACTCGCCTGACTCAGGCGAGATCCTGCTGCGCGGCGAGCGGGTCGACACGCGCGACGAGACGCGTGCCGCGCTGCTGCGCCGCGACGCGCTGGGCTTCGTCTTCCAGAGCTTCAACCTGGTGCCGGTGATGACGGTCGCCGAGAACGTGGACTACCCGCTGTTCCTGATCGGCGTGCCCGCGGCCGAACGCAAGCGCCGCGTGGCCGAGGCGCTCGAATCGGTCGGCCTGCAAGACCACGCCAAGCACCGGCCCGATGCCCTCTCGGGCGGCCAGCGCCAGCGCGTGGCCATCGCGCGCGCACTGGTCAAGCGCCCCAAGCTCGTGATCGCCGACGAGCCCACCGCCAGCCTCGACTCGCGCACCGCCGACCAGGTGCTCGACCTGATGCGCGAGCGCGGCCATGCCGAAGGCGCGGCCTTCGTGATCGCCACACACGACCACCGGCTCACCCGGCGCTGCGACCGCATCGTCGCCCTGCTCGACGGCCGCATCACCGAAACAGCATCTGAACCGATGGAGACACGGCAATGAACCTTCAATGGCTGAAATTCGCGCTGCTCAACACGCTGCGCAACCGCCGGCGCTCCCTCGTCACGGTGTCGATCGCAGCGCTGGGCACGGCGTCCATCCTGCTGGCCGGGGGTTTTGCCATCTGGACCTACAGCGCGCTCGCCCAATCGTCGGCACGCAACACCGGCCACCTGATCGTCGGCAAGCCGGAGCAGTTCACCAAGGACGAAGCCACGCCGCTGGAGCACGGCCTCGACAACGCCGACGCGCTCAAGGCCATGCTGCTGGCCGACCCCGACGTGCGGGCCGTGCTGCCCAAGGTCGAGTTCAGCGGCCTCGTCAGCAACGGCGACAAGTCGACCGTGATGATGGCGGTGGGCGTGTCGCCCGACGACGAGTTCGCGGTCAAGGGCCCGTTCCTCACCGTCAAGGCGGGCGAGGTGCTGAGCGGCGGCGGGGGTGGCACAAGCGCGGCCAGCGCGCAGGTGATGCTGGGTGAAGCATTGGCGCGCAGCCTCAGCGCCAAACCCGGCAGCAGCCTCACGCTGCTGGCCAGCACCACCGACGGCGCGCTGAACGCGATGGACGTGCAGGTCAAAGGCATCTTCTCGACCGGTGTGCCCGAGATCGACAAGCGCCTCATCTACACCGATGTGCTGACCGCGCAGAAGCTGCTCAACACGCAGCGCGTCAGCAGCCTGGGCGTGTTCCTCAACCGCATGGACCTCACGCTGCCGGTGCAGGCGCGCATCGCTGCGAGCCAGCCCGGGCTTACGGTGCAGACCTGGGGCGACCAGGCCACCTTCTACCGAAGCGTGAAGGCGCTCTACAACCGCATCTTCGGCGCGCTCGGCATCATCATCGGCGTGATCGTGGTGTTCGTCGTGACCAACGCGATGGCGATGGCCATCATCGAGCGCACCCGCGAGATCGGCACGCTGCGCGCGATGGGCACGCTGCCCGGCCAGCTGCTGCGCACGCTGGCGCTCGAAGGCATGCTGCTCGGCGGGGCCGGTGCGGTGGTGGGCGCGGTGATCGCGCTGGCCGTCAGCCTGCTGCTCTACGTGTTGCCGGTGCAGATGCCGCCGCCGCCCGGCCGCTCGACCGGCTACCCGCTCAACATCGCCATCGAACCCACGCTGTACCTCGTGACGCTCATCGTGATGGTGGGGCTCTCGATGCTGGCCTCGGCCTGGGTGGCACGCAAGACGGTGCACCAGCCGGTGGTGAGCGCGCTCGCCCACACCTGAACTTCTCCTCCAAGGAAACACCATGAACCCGACTCACCGCATCGTGCTGGCCAGCGCCCTGCTGCTCGCCGCCCTCCACGCACAAGCCCAGAGCACGGCCGAGCTGCTCAAGGCCACCGACCGCTACCGCATGAGCGCCACCAACATGCAGGTCGACACGCAGATCAACACCTTCAACACCGACGGCTCGCCCGACAAGGAGCGCCGCTACACGGTATTCGTGCAGGCCAACCACCAGTCGCTGGTGCTGATGCAAAGCCCGGCCGAAAAGGGCCAGAAGGTGCTGATGCTGGCCGACGATTTCTGGCTGCTGATGCCCAACAGCCAGCGCCCGCTGCGCATCACGCCGATGCAGAAGCTGCTGGGCGATGCGTCGACCGGCGACATCGCCACCATGAGCTGGGCCGAGGACTACACCGCCCGGCTCGCTGGCGACGAAAGCTGCGGCGACGCGCCGTGCACCCACCTCAGCCTCACGGCGGCGCGCAAGGGCGTTACCTACGCGCGCATCGAGCTGTGGATCGGCAAGACGCGCCACGAGCCTTTGCGCGCCGACCTGTACGTGCAGTCCGACAAGCTCGCCAAGCAGGCCAGCTTCGTGATGGACAAACCCGGCACGCCCACCGCCGTGTCGGAGATGGTGCTGCGCGACCAGCTCAGCAACCACAAGGAAACGCGCGTTCGCTACCTCGCCCGCAAGGAACGCACCGTGCCGGAGGCCTGGCTGAATCCGATGTTCCTTGCGCGCAACCCGAGCCTGGACTGAGCCTGTGCCTGCATTCACCGCCATTCGAATCGCCGCCGGTGCGCTGGCAGCGGGCGTGAGCCTCGGCGCCTGGGCCGATGCCGACTTCAGCGGGCAGCTGCGCCTGCGCTGGGACGATCGCCAAGCCGCGACGCAAGGCCCGCTGGCCCAGGGCGCGCAGCTTGCGCCCGAGCTGATCGCGCTGCCCGCCAGCTCAGGCGCGATCGAAAGCGAGCTGCGCGGGCGTTGGAACATGCTGAACGCCGCCGTGGCCTTGCGCCAGGAACGGCCCGAGTCAGCGGCATGGCAGAGCGATGCCACGGTGAACGAACTGTATGCATCGGGCGATGCCGGCGGCTGGCAGTTCAGCGCCGGCCGCAAGATCGTCGCGTGGGACGTGGGCTACGGCTTTCGGCCCAACGACATCGTGCAACAGGAGGCGCGCCGCACCCTGCTCAACAGCACGCAGCAAGGTCGTGCGCTGGTGCAGGCCGAGCACTTCAGTGCGCACACCGCCTGGTCGCTGGTGTGGGTGAACCCGCAGCGCGCGACCGAGGGCAACGCGTCACCGGCATTCGGCGCCGACGAGCAAGCCCTGGCCGCTCGTGTCTATGCGCACGTCGGCGCGGCCGACTGGCACGGCTTTGTGCGCTGGGGCCAGCGCACGCGCAGCAGCCTGGGCGCCGCCACGTCGTGGGTCGCGAGCGATAGCCTCGAGCTGCACGCGTCAGTGCGCTGGGCCGAGCGGGCCGACGAGCTGGCCTTCGATGAATCTGCACAAGGCCTGGTCGGCAGCAGCCCCTACCGCGTGATCACGCAAAGCAACCGCCAGCAGATCCTGCTGGGCAGCACCTGGACAGCAGAGAACAAGCTGAGCCTGATGGGCGAACTCTGGTACGACGGCACCGCCGCGTCCAACGCGCAATGGGATGCCTGGAACACGCGCAACCGGCAGCTGACACGAGCCTGGGTCGCCGCCGGTGGCCCCGGCGCCTTGCGCCGCGGCGTGGCCGGCAACCTCGGCTGGCAGGCGCAGGCCTTCGGCGGCCAGAGCCTGCGCCGCGGCAACGTGTTCGTGCGTGCATCGTGGGACCACGAAGGCTGGCAACCGAGCATCGACATGCTCTACATGCCCGCCGATCGCGGGCGCGTGGTCACTGCGGCGCTGGGCTGGCAGGGCGACCGGCTGCGTGTCGATGCCGGCTGGCGCGTGAATGCCGGGCCTGGTGATTCGGTGGCGGCACAGCTGCCGGTGAAGCGAACGGCGTTCGTCGCATTGACCTGGGCGTTCTGAAACCCGCGTCGGCCATGCTGGACTGGCCCCAAGCCCGCTGCCAGAATCGCCCGGCAGCAGGCTCCGGACGAGCCCTTCCATCCGCAGATTTTTAAGTGGCCTAATGCGCCAACTCTTCCCCAACGGCAGTGCGGTTCGAAGGGTGCCTTCATAGGGGAGTGAGGAGATGAGAAATCAATCTGAGCGGTGCGTTCGGCGGATGGCCGCCGAACGCTTGTACGTGTTCAATTAACGTAGGTTTCACAAGAGCTTCCCCATTTCCAACCAGTCAAGGAGAAACAGATGAGTTCTGCACTAGGCGGCATGGACCCAGCGCTCGTTGTTAGTGGCATATCTGCCGTTCTTCAGGCCGCTCAGACATGGATCGCATATCGCGATACAAAGCGAGCCGGCGCTGTGTTTCGAGACGTGATGCGGGCAGGCACGTCCGACCCGGCACTAGCAAGCGCAGCACATCAGCTTTCTCTGATTCCGCTCAATATAGCCAATGCGCTAGGCATGCGCGTCGAAGTGTGCTGGACCAAGTATGAGGAAATGCTGAATGCTCCGAATGGCACTTTTATGCCGAATGAACTAGATGATGCAACTGAAGCGGTAAAGCGATGTGTGTGTCGCGAGCTAGCTCGTCTTAAGTCGCTCAATGGTTCGCTGCCAAAAGGAAAATTTACCGACTGGTGGGCTCAGTACGGTTGCAAGTGAAACCTAATCGGGTAGCCAGGGGTTTCTAGCCCCCAGCCCCCACACCACTCACCATGCGGGTCCGCAGTGGGCGGTTCATCGCGGCAATACTCATGGCTGGTTACGCGCTCGCCGCTGGCAATACCTCACCCTGTCGGGTTCAACGGCATGCCAAGGTCCGCTCGGCTCCTCCATGTGGTTGCGATGTTCGGTCCTTCAGTCCTTGCGGACCTACTACGACCTCTGCTGACTTCTGCGCCGTCACGGCGCGCGTTACCGCGCGCCGCGCTGTGCTGTTGGGGATGATTGCTGCCAGTTCTTCGCATGCAGCGGGCAGCTCGCCGCAGCGCCTGGACCTTGGTATCCCGGTGTGGTCCGTGCCGGGTCTGTCATCCGTCAACAGGCACCGCATGCGATGCAGATCTCCCCAGGTAGATGCGCGAACTGTCGGTGCACAAGCGCCGCATTTACCGTAGGCTGCGTACCGCTGGGCTTCGCTGTCATGTGCCAGCTCGCCTCGCCGCCCTCGGCCTTGTCTATGCGGTTTCTGTCCGTCGCCTCGCACCTCTTGCACTCCGGCTTCCTCCGGACCATTCCTCGCGGAATCGCCCTTGCCTTCGGCTCGTGGTTATCCTTGCTCTCATGATGAGTCCAAGTCGGTACCCCCACAGGGGACTTCCACCCCATAAGTTCGCGCCCATACTGGGCACACATCGGGTAGCCAGGGGTTTCTAGCCCCCAGCCCCCACACCACCCACCATGCGGGTCCGCAGTGGGCGGTTCAACAAGTCGGCTCGCTCGACGAATTTCTCTCTCACGTGGTGTAGCCCTGGGCCTTG
>Ga0307508_10000268_pt1 | contig 63691 bp, 89 predicted proteins | sample 9_EM_MG_FD_203089 | JGI IMG/M metagenome (GOLD analysis project Ga0307508, IMG submission 203089) | Populus trichocarpa ectomycorrhiza microbial communities from riparian zone in the Pacific Northwest, United States - 9_EM | ecosystem: Host-associated > Plants > Roots > Unclassified | place... | reverse complement strand
AACTTGTGTTATGATGATTATGATTTTTTTGTGACGATTTCTACCAGACCTTTTTATACATACTTACTTATATATTATTATTACTACAGAGCGGAGGGCTTTAAAGCCGTTTTTTTTGTTTTTTGAGGTACCTAGATGACATTAATTCTGTGGGGAATTCTAGCGAGCGAACGAGTCGACACGCGGGCGGAAGGGGGACAGACGGGAGAGAGGAGAGGGGGATTTGGCGGACGGACGGACGGGAAACAAATAGGACGATGGGAATGTTTTTTTCTCCCTCCGTTCGGCGGGTGCATACTTCCACCGGATGCCTTCCGCGCCTGGCATCCTGGCTCTGGCCCGGCAAGACGATTCCAGAGGATAATGAGTCGAGGGTTCTCGACGTCGCAGTCGAAGGCGAGGGATCCGCTCCGCTTCCCTCCGCACGCCGTCCCCGACTCCACGCTGCGCGGCTCGACACTCGATTCGTGGCTGTGTGCATACACATCCCCCCACGGCTATCCGCGTCCGTGTTCTGTGTGGCCGCGACTCCTCGTGTGCGCGTGGCTACATGCACACATACATACATGGCCGTGCACGCCCTTGGGGGCCCTACTCGCGCTCGTCGGGAGTGCTGGTGTTTTCGCCGCACGGGGGCGCCGAACTCGGAAGGGAACGAGTGCAAGTGCGGCAACTGCTCTGTTCGAGCACGACGACCGTCGGGGATTCGCCGGGAGAAGTGCTTTCCGGTGATGGCGGATCCGGAAGACCTCAGCTACGAACCATGTGGGTCGCCGCTGGAGTCGGCGGACTATGTATGCACACTGCAATGTGGTCAGCCCTCCGTTCTCGTGCGGATCCGCCCACGGCTCGCGAGTTCGGCGGGATCGATGGGCTTGCTCGGGACTTGGCGCAGGAGCTCGCAGTCGGTAGGGCTTCGCTGTGGTGCGGGTCTGCCAGCGTCCTCCTCCCTTTCACTCGTCCATGTTACACGCAGTGACGGCGACGACGACGACCACCATCGCAGCAACAGCGCACCACCACCGCAACCGCCATCACCAGCGCCATGCTCGACGGTCTTCTCCGCCGACACACCTCAAATCCCGCGCCGCTGACTGCACAGCGGAAGAGGCGCCGATACGTACCTTCCAGGCAGTCTCGCCCTGGAGGACCGATTCCCAGATTGACCACTGCCGGCCGTATGCAAAGGAGGGGACGCCAACGCTGTCCGGGACAGGCGTCCGTGGGCGCTTCAGCCGTCGGAATTCGGTCGACGACGGAAAATGTGCCGGCCGGCCAAGTGGCCGTGATATCACATCACAATACGCACACTTTTGGCTTCGTCTTCAGCTTGTGCTTACGCTTCTGGTGAGCTGTCTTCAACTGCGCGTTTAGAGATATCTAGCATGCGCTATCTATCGACCGCACACTCCACTCCAGAGCGCTGGGCTGACCGGAGCTAGAATGCTCTCCTCTACCAGGACAACCAGCTCCCGCTGCCCCCGAGAGCGCACTGCTGGCTGTCTGCTTATGTGTCTAGCCGCAACAGCAGACCCCGCTGGAGAGACACCCGTCAATCGCACGGACCGGTGGGAGGAGACGCTGGTGGGGTGTTCGGTCCGGCCGATGTTCACTGGGCTGGCGGTGCCATCGTGGAGGTGGCCGGTTGTGGCATATGGCTGCGCCGCCTCTCGGTAGTTGGCGAGCACGAGCTGTCCACTCTGCTCCATACGTGCTGATAAGAAGACACGGTCCGACCCATCCAGCGCAATGCATACCCCAATGGCCACGACCAAACGATGGAGATCGAAAGATATCGATTGTGTGGGTCGGGTCGAGCCTGTCAGATACGGAGGGAGGGAGGGAGGGAGGGGTAGCCGGGGCAGCGGGGGACAGTCTTGAGGCCAAACGCACGGAATTCCAACCCCCCCATATCACATTTTTTCTGCCTCGATGTCAGTTCCTCGCATCACCCAACAGGACGTCGCTGACAGGCACGCAGGAAGCAGCCTGTGAGCTCGGGCTCGAATGGGAAACGTCCCCACTAGCTCCGATCGCTGTCATCGATTAGTTTGGACCCGCACAGGCGACCCAATCGGAATGGCTCGCCCATGCATGGTGAACATGTGGTGCACGATGTCTCGCACATCAGACGTCATACATCACATACATGCATTACATATCTTCGTCATCTTCGTGGGATGGTCTCCTATGGCCGATGCGGCTGCTCCAATTACGCAACCTTGCACTTGCGTGAATCGCTTTTCAGGGCGCGAACCCGGGTTTAGATACATAGCTACCTGGACCACCTAGGGTCAGATACTTCGACGGAAGCCGACTCTCCGTGGGGAGGGGATAGGGGACAGCGCGGGCACTCGCCGTCTTGAATGCCTACATACATAGCGTGATGGAGCACGGCAAGTGCTCAAGACTGGGACTTTTCCCCACTCCCTACCAGAGCAGAACATTGCCGCCCCCATCCTCGCCGTTTGTTCATGCAGGCGTGCGCCCACCACAAATCGGACGGCTCCGCCTATCCCGACGAATTGGAAGCCGTTCCTCGTGAGGAGTTTCACCCATCTCTTGCAAATATGTATGTATTCTGGAGGGGGGCTATATATATATATATCCCTCCCAAAGTCTAAATCGATTCGCAAACGAAACCGGACGTCTCGCCAAGAAAATACCGCCGTCCGCATGCAGCAACTGAAAGAACGATGTGGTATTCGCTGAGCTGCCGGAGGGGTGGGGCTGGTGGGAAAGACACCCCACCGCCTCCAGGGCGGGCCATTGCTTCTCCAAGCTCATCCGAAAACCTGCCATCGATTCGCAGGCGTTGCCTTCGAAAACCCGGTATGTATGTCCCACACATCGGGCCTGATGATCGTTTCTGATGGATATCTGGCAATCAGTATCTTTACGTTCTAAAATGTCGGATATGGACCGACAGTAACTACATACATAGTATCACTCGCGATCGTTTATCCGGCCAATGGGGAACGTCCGCACTGCGAGCACAAGGCCCGCGCCACTTGAGCCCCACGGGGAGCTAGAGTTACATACAGAATTATCTACATACGAGTCAATTGCAGCTAGTGTAGTCAGCGCTCATCCAATCCAGGCGTATACGTACTTTACCCAATTCGGTACTCGGAGGGCGCCTCGGATGGAGGGAGACTGCAAATTGTTTCTCCTCCAATGACACGACGCACTTGCGATGGCGTCGGGGCTCGCCTGGTATATATCTGGCTCCGATGCCGGTAGTACCGTTGTGGACGGATTCGATACACCACAGCAGGAGACTACGGCCAAACTTGGTGTTCGGTCTGAATGCTTTCGTGCTAACCAGCAGCATCGTGTGATTCCCTTCGAGGGTTTGACGTACAATCTACCGACTTCCAATCTGTTTCCCAGAACATGCATGAGGACCTGCTGTACCGGCATTCTGCTCCGACCTCCGACCTCCGACACGCACTGATCACCTCTCACTTTTTTTTTCACACTCAACTCCCCCGGGGGGGGGTTTCGTTTGTGTTGTTTGTGTTGTTTGTGTTTCCGCTCCTGCTGCCTTGAGTATTTTCGACAGGCACCGCTGATGAGTGTGATAGTAGTCAATCGGAGAAGCAAAAGACACCAAAGAAAAGAATATCCAGCAGCTGGAGTTAGATACGCACCGAACTGCCGGGTCCCGTCTTGCGAGGATTGGCGCGCCCATGGTAACGCGACGCGGCCCCCACGCTTATATACACAACACACACACAAACCAAAGTTGTGTTTTTTTCTGGCCCTGCATGGGGCCCTCTTCACGGGTGTTCCTGGCACAGGGCCTGGTGGGCCGAACGTCATTGGACGGGCGGGTGATCACGGGTCGCGCACGACTCGGACTCGGACCGTGTGATTGCTTTGCTCCGCTCATGTAACCGTACCGTGGTTCTATGGCGACCCGGGGAATGGGGGCCGAGCCGGAGGGGGCAGTGTGCTCGATAGTGGTGCTTGCCAGCGAGACGATCGACCACAGCATAACTACATAGCATTAGGTCGGCGATGGCTTATGTAACCAACAGCCACGCACATCGGTGCGTGCAGAATAGAGCGGAAGTAGTTGACCTCGTCCTTCACTCCCCCCCCCCTTGCTTCCTTGCCGCAGCATGATCGACGTAGCATATCTAGACTACGGGCGCGTTTTCGGATCCCCCGCATCCCGAAGGCTTTGGATTCGTATGTATCTAGTGGCCGAACAACGGGGATGTGCAGCAGTTTGCCTCGTGCATCCTTTCTTTTTCCATGCTCGAGAGCATCTGATGTGCGGGCCCGGCCCTGGAATTATGTATGGCTGACGAATCGCGAGGAGAGAAGGCTAGGCAGCCTGCGTCCCGAAAGAAAAAGAAGGATAACCAACTCGGGCTGGAATGGTAGGCACCTATGTAGGGCGTGGAGGACCACGAGGATGAGGAGGAGAAGCGACTACCAACGGGCGAGGGCTGCGCTCGCCCTGTGGCCTCAAGACGGATACGGGGTATGTACGAGGATTATTGTGGATCGAACGGATAAGCAGGAGCAGGTATGTATGTACGTATGATATGTCTCCGCCGCTGGCTCGCCGGAAAGGCCAGCCCTCCGTTGGACATCCGGGTGGGCGCTCTGATTGGCCCGGTGGAACCAACACTACTACACCACAAGTTCGGATTGGAAGTGGGAAGTGTCTCACGGCCATATCGTCATCACCACCATCACCAGCAGCAGCACCCTGCTCCAGCTCGAAGTGCACAGCGAGATGAGGCTGGCCGCCGCCGCCGAGAACGCGTACGACTGCCTACATGCGAGCACTACACACACGCCTGTTTGCATGTTCGTACAGCTCTCATCTGATCTCTCGTGTATGTTAGTATGCATGCACATAGGTAGGTGCTGCGTTTCGAGGCTGCCCACTCTGGCTAACCAGCTGGCTGGCTGCTCTAGTGCCGCCAACTGCACCCGTCCGCTGTCCGTCGTCCGTCGCGTGTCGTCCGTCGTCCGTCGTCCTGACGTTGCCGTGTTCGGAGGACTGTTCTGACCCGAGCTTCACCGTTGCCTCTCCTCGCAACTCTCCTCTCTCGCAAACGTTTCCCAGCAGCCACCAGCTTCCGCAAATATCGGGAGCTCCACGCTCGCTCTACAGACCTTGTATGTATCGGGAGACCCAAACGGGTTCCTACTATATCTCTGCCGTCCGGCAAATTCAACCCACTGTACTAGGCAAGTAGCTACTAGAGTTACTAACCAACGCCCAGACACCATCGCCGCCGTTGTTGCTGGGCAGTTGGACAGATCTTTTGGGACAAGCCGTTCGCGGGAAGGAGACGCCAACACAAGTACAATCCCGGGGGATGTTGGCGGGGGATCGTAATTTTCTTTTTTCTCTCTCTTCGGGCCACCTTCGCTCGCATCTGCATCTATCATCTAACGAGGAAGTTATCTGCCCAACCAACCAACCACCAACCACACACATACTTTCTCTCGCACCCCACCCACACCCACACTCACACATGCGCATACATACGGCACACAACGACACGATACGTCCACCCGCTCCCTGAGTAAGTCGGTGGCATTTCCTCGGCTTGGGGTTGCAGCTCCTTCGCGCTGGCAGTCAGTGCGTACATCAACTTTTTTTGTTTAGGATTGGAAAAAAAAAAGGATCCCCTACCTCTCTGACCCTCGTCAGTTGTCAGCCCGCCCAGATATCTACATACTTCCAGAGGAGCTTATTGAGAGTGTGTCTGGCGGTGGGAATTGAGTATAACACCCCCAGTCTCTCTTTTGGTCTGCCTGTTTTTCCCCCCCTTTCCTTCTCCCTCCTCTCCCCGCACGAGTGTCAACATATCGGAACAGCTCTTCTTGTGTTGTGCGTGAACATTGAAACACAACCAGCCAGCCAGCCAGCCAGAACGTATCAACGATGCCGTTTTCCCACCACAGCCACTCGGGGCAGTTCTGTCACCACGCCGAAGGCTCCCTCAGGAGTATGGTGGAGACCGCCATCTCCCGGCGGATGCGGACATACGCTTTGACGGAACACATGCCGCGAGACCGAGAGGAGGATCTATACCCAGAGGAGGTACCACATCCCCCTTCCCTCCCACGCATTGTAGGATATATAACCACAGCACTAACCAGCAAAACCTTTCCGCCTCGCAGGTGGCGGCACAAGTGTCGAACTTCGACCTCTTCAGGTCCTTCGCGGCGTACTACGACGCCGCGCAGGTGCTGCGGGGAGACTACCGGCCGCAGATCCACCTGCTCGTCGGCTTCGAGGCGGAGTACATCCGTCCGTCGTCAATCGAGATCGTGCGGGACATGCAGGAGATCTACAAGTTCGACTTCTTCGTCGGCTCCGTCCACCACGTCAACGCGATCCCGATCGACTACGACCGCGAGATGTACGAGCGCGCGCTCGCCTCCTGTAGGGGGAGCAGCAGTACTAGTGGTGGCGGTGACGGCGGCGGCGGCGTAGGCGTAGGTGGTGGCGGCGGCAGCGGCGAGGGCAATGTAACGGACGAGGAGGCGGCCCTATTCGAACGCTACTTCGACCACCAGTACGAGATGATGACGCAGCTCCGTCCTGCCGTTATCGCCCACTTCGACCTCCCCCGTCTCATGGCAAGGAATCCGACGAGACCCGTCAGCTCCTATGGCGACGCCGTCTGGCGGAAGGTTCTCAGGAACCTGCAGTTCCTCAGGTCGTACAACGGCCTCCTGGAGTTCAGTTCCGCCAGCTTGAGGAAGGGCTGGGACACGCCGTATCCCGGCGCTGACATCTGCTCCGTACGCGTCCCCTGTATCCATACCCCCCACACACAAGCTGACGATGAGAAGGCTTTCATCTCCCTCGACGGCCGTTTCACACTCAGCGACGATGCGCACTCCTGCGAACAGGTCGGGCTGAATTACGCGAGGACGCTCGAGTACGTCAAGAGCCTGGGCTTGACTAAGCTGTGCTATCTCGAGAAACTGCCGATGGGCGAGATCGCCGTCGACGTGTTGGATGCGTGTGCGGTCAGGACGATGAGCATCGAGGAGCTCGAGATGGAGCCATTTTGGACGAGTTGATTGGGGGGCACTGATTGGTTGATTGGCGGTTGCGGTACATGTAGGTACGCATGTAAGTGCATATGTAGGGCCAGAGTTCAGATGGATGGCGTCATCAGCGGTTGCGATGAATCAGTGGAAGCAGACATGGTCGTTATGTAATGCATTCCTCGCCCAGTGTTGACATCCATCCGCCATTCACGCGACTGGCTGGAAGAGAAGAGAGTCCATTCAAATAAAACAGTTAAATCGCATCAAATCATCTACATAGGTAAATATACCCAGCTCCTCCCGCACACAAAAAAAAAAAAAAAAGAAACAAACGAGAAGAATCCAGCCACCCAAAAAGTAGCGCTATCTTATGTCACACCAAAACTCTCGACCTCTGCGTCTACTTTACCTTCTCTCCCTGTTCACACCATCAGGTACAGTGGCCTCCTGACGCCCACGCCGCTTCTATCCTCGTGTACCTTCTTGGCCACATACGCATATCTAACCCGTGGGGATCCCTCGGTAACACTCCAGCTCCGCAGCCCGTGATACTGCGCGATGGAATGCAGCAGCCACCTCCTACAAAACAAAAATCGTCAGTCTCGTTCCCATTTTCGTCTGCAAGAAAGGGGAGGGAAAGGAGGTATTATACCCAAAGCCGGCACCCCTATCCTCCTCCGCGCTCGCAAGTAGGACCTTCTCGACCACCTTGACCTTTTCCCTCTGCTCCGCAGCGGCGGCAGCGGCGGTGGCGGTGCGTCTCGCGCGGCCGACAAAGACGATCTCGTCGGAGTCGGAGTCGGAGTCAGAGTTGGGGACGCCCCCATCGCCGACAAGGACGAAACCGTCGTCGGCCTCCAGGGTGTCGTCGTCGTCGGCGGCCTCGGCACGCATGAAGTCGATGACCTCGCGCTCGAGCCTCTCGAGGAGCAAGCGGGCGTACGGGACCTTCTTGAGTCGCCGCCTGAGCTCCCTAGGGACAGTGTCACCGGCGGCAGTGGCAGTGGCCGTGGCAGCGGCGTTGGCAGCCAAGTCGGCCTCGATGCCAGCCCACAGCCTCGCATGCTCGTAGTAGTGGGCACGCTTCCGCGGGTGCGTCGCCACGGGCGCCCAGTCCGCCTCGCTCGGCGCCACGAATGCCGGGTTGCCGACGAGCCGCGCGTTCTCCCAGCGCTGCCGCCGCCGCGTGCCCGGTGACCCGCGTGGGTCCCGCGTCGCCGCCGCCGGCGCCCGCGGTGGCTTCGCCGTGCGGATGGGCGCCTCGGGAGGCACCGGCGCAGCGGCCGCGCTCGCGGGCGCAACCGGCCGCAGGAGCGAGAGCTCCGCTGCTGTGATGGGGGGGTAGATGGTGTCCGCGTGCGTCGGGGTCAGGATCGCCATATTTCCTTTGTTGCAGTTGCTGTGGTGGCAGGTGGTGGTGGGTGAGTGGTAGAGCAGGCAGATAAGTTGGAGGAAGGGGTGTTGTGTAGCGGAGAGGTGGGAAGGGAGGTGGGTTAGATAGGAGCTCTGGGTCTCTAGATATCGGATGTGACTCCGCTTCCGCTCTCCGACTGGGTTCTAGAGTGAATCCCGATTGAGGATGTAAGTCAAGCACTAACGCAACTAAGTGGGCGCTAGTGTACTCTTGGCGCGAGTGATATTTAGGTACATAAGAAATATTTTCTTTTTCTTCAGGGGTAAAATCAACACGAAATGAACTGATAGTGAGCTTCTTTCTTGCAGCTGCAACATATCGCCATGTCGAACACGAACGAGGAGACTCTTCCAGAAACCACTCGATTTCAAGAAGCACTCGATATGTGCAACTCAGGAATCATTTTAACCCATACCGATGCTTCAACAGCTGCGGAAATGCCACGGTCAACCTTCTTACACAGAGTCCATGGAAAAGACGGTCGGCAGGAGACTACAATATGGGATGTCACTGCCCAGCCGGAAAGATACTGCGAAAGCGAAAGCCGGATGCAACCGTCGGCCCTCGATTGATCGATCACAGTTTTTATAAACGACATCCGGAAGTGAAAGCGCAGTGGAGTCAGCAGATAGACAGGATTAGAGCAGCGCATGGAAACAATTTCGCAGCCCTTGAGCTGTTCTTTGAAATGGTATGTGCTAAACAACCAACTACATGGGGGATTTACTGACATAATATAGCTATGAGGCAGCAGCCGAGCACGAAGTCAAGTCTCGAAACACCTATGTATGACGTTGATGAGACCGGATTCGTGATGGGATGATCAAGGCTGCTAGCGAATAGCGGATGTTTATTTTCGATGGCGATTTCTCCCATATGGATAGTGAATTTCTATCTTTTGCATGGTGTTGCCTGTTTGCCTCCCCCCTCATACCACCCACTTCTCGCAACCTCTCGATGTTTCAATTTTTTCACCTCTGAAGGCAGCATAGGTATTCAGGTGTTCTCCACCAACGTACGCAGGCTGGAGAAAAAGGGGGTTTGAAAGGGCAGCTTCTACAAGCTGTATGTTGAAGCACAAGGGATTGCCTTTGCACCGGAAAATATTCGAAGTGGTATCTGGAATACAGGCCTAGTCCCCTTGGACTTTGAGGCCCTCCGTCGAGCCCTCAAATACACCTACCTGCACAGCAGTCAGCGAAAATTGTTTCCATGCGCTGCTCTAATCCTGTCTAGCTGCTGACTCCACCGCGCTTTCACTTCCGGATGTCGTTTATAAAAACTGTGATCGATCAATCGAGGGCTGACGGTTGCATCCGGCTTTCGCTTTCGCAGTATCTTTCCGGCTGGACAGTGACATCCCTTGTTGTAGTCTTCTGCCGACCGTCTTTTCCATGGACTCTGTGTAAGAAGGTTGACCGTGGCATTTCCGCAGCTGTTGAAGCATCGGTATGGGTTAAAATGATTCCTGAGTTGCACATATCGAGTGCTTCTTGAAATCGAGTGGTTTCTGGAAGAGTCTCCTCGTTCGTGTTCGACATGGCGATATGTTGCAGCTGCAAGAAAGAAGCTCACTGTCAGTTCATTTCGTGTTGATTTTACCCCTGAAGAAAAAGAAAATATTTCTTATGTACCTAAATATCACTCGCGCCAAGAGTACACTAGCGCCCACTTAGTGCGCGACTTACCTACGGCACTAAGTATCTATGTATGCACCAGAGGGGGGAGGGGATGCAGACTATACCGAGAGTAGTTGGTTTTTAGTCGACTAGCCTAGTATGCATATCCAGTGCCTCTGGTACCATGACTGGGTATGATGTGTTTGTGACTCAACACGACTCATCTCACCCGAGTATATACGTACATACGATGGATGGATGGACAGGTGATACTTACATACTTACATGGGCAAGAAGTGAAATCGAAGTGTGAAAAAAAAGATAATCCCATTACGGTGAATAACGCCGAAACATACGAGACCACAACAGCCAAAGAGTATCTCTACCGAATACAGACAAAACTCAAGTCTGGAGGTAGAGTTCGTAAGTATGCACGAAAAAAAATAAAAATAAGAGTGAGACCCGAAACAACCTCGCCTAATGTCAACCTGATGCGGCCAAAAGCACTGGCTATTCGTCATCGGTCATGACGGTTTCATCTGTAGTAGCAGTAGCAGCAATACTCTCGTCCCCCTCATCCTGACTACCTTCCTCCTCCCTCTCTTCCTCTTCTTCGGTCTCCTCTTCGTCTTCGGTAACCGGGGGTTTAGTGAGAATGCTGTGGATCTTCTGGAAGAATCTCGCCGCATGGTCCTTCGAGAAGCTGATCTCCTGACGGAGATAGTCTGGTAGCAACGAGATCACGAGTTGGTCCCGCTTCTCGTCGAGGATCGGCATGAAGATGTACTCGTCGTCGTCCTTGTCGTCCTTGTCGTCGGCAGCGGCAGCGGCACCGGGCGGCTTGGATTTACGGCCCGGATTTGGGGCGCGGACGTGGAGGCGGAAGTGAAGTGCTGCGAGATCAGGTTAGCCTCCTCCTTCCTCCTCCCCTACAGCTTAGAGCGGGCGAAGAACGACTTACTCCCATTGACCCCTGTCTGCAAGCACTCAAACACTTGTGTATCGGCTTCCTTCTTGATGCCCATGATCACCAGATTCGTGAGGTCCCGGTACAACTCCTCCTTCACATGGGCCTTCCACGCCTGATCACCCGCGCTCCCCGCCATCACCGCCACCCCACCTCGCCCAGGCTTCACCGCACTCCCGGGCACTGGGACCCTGCTCGTCTCCGCAGCCGTCAACTTCGCCTGGAGCATCTGATTGTCCTTCTGTGCCGTAGCTATGGTCTTGTTCAGTTCCGCAATCTTGACGGAAAGCTTCGCATTCTCCGCTTCCTTCGCCGCGAGCTTCTTCGTCAAGGTGCGAGACCCCGCCGCCAGTGCTGTTTGCGCCTCCACATCGGCTTGGAGGGCATCGATGAGTCTCTGAGAATCTACACCTCCACACATTAGCACCCAGTCTATCCTTCCACACCCCCGGGCAAACGTACCAGCTTGAATATCCTCACTATTCTTCACGAACTCTGCCAGCCGCGCCTCGGCCTCGTTCGTCCTCCACTCCTCGAGCCAGAACCGGTCCTTAGGCTTCTGCGGCGGCGTTTTCGACACAACCTCAGCACCAGCGTCGTACATATTGACGTCCTGGGTCTCGGCGATTTCGACCACGGCCTCCTCCTTCTTCTTCCTGCCGCGTCTGCTTTTCGGCAGTACCACCTCCTCCGTCTCTTCTTTCTTCTTCTCGATGACAACCTCAGGAGCAGCAGCGCTTCCCGCCCGTCCCTTCGCCGCTTTTGGCGCAACCTCCGTCTCCTCCGCTGGCTGCGCGGATTTCCGTCCCTTCTTCGCCGCGGGAGCAATCGGCGCAGCCGGAGCAGGAGCAGCCCGCTTCCTTCCGGTCGTCTTTACTGCGGGCACTTTTGTCATGTCAGCGCGGCACTCCCTCCCCGTATGCACGGGGAAAAGGAGGGGAGGGAGGGAGGAGTATCGTACCTTGAGCAGCAGAAAGTTCATCTTCCTCCCCTTCATCCTCCTCCTGCTCATCCGCACTAGACTGCTGCTCCTGCTCCTGTTGTTCGTCTCCAGCACTCTCCTCCTCCTCCTCGTCGTCGTCAGAACCGATCATGGCGCTCAGGGTGCTCGTCTTCCTCGCCGCAGCTCTCGGTTTCGGTTGCGCCTTCGGCCGCGCCCTCGCCTTGGTCGCGGTTCTAACAGAAGTTTTCGGCGCTGCGGAAACGACGGCGCTAGATCGACGGCGGGGAGGCATCGCGTCCGAAGTCTTGTTTGCTTAGATTGATGCGTTGAGTGGGTTGTTTGGGGTGTAGTGAATTGCAATTGACGTGATACGACGCGACACGCTAATACACGGGATGCGGGAGCGGAAACATGCCAAGCCCTCACGTTCAGTTATGTTGACAAAACGGACCATCCAGCATTGTATATCATATGCATCCATCATAGACTTACAGATATCGGCAACTCTGCATTCACCCTCTGTTCGGTTCGGAAAAAGCTAAGTCTATATATGATTTCCTCTCCCGTGTCTCCTCCATTCTCACAACGCACATACATACACAGCAAACTACAAGCTGTCTTCTCGATGTTGAACGGTCAAACAAATGTCAAGCAAGGCAAAGATGATATGACGAAAAAAAAACCGCCGAAAAGACACAAGATCAAGTGAAAATCAGGATATAAAATGAGAAAGCGCAGTGGTAGCACGTCAAACAAGGCACACGGGCAAGAACAAACAGCAGCAACGCAATCCCTCCTCCCATCTCTCCTCCAACAATTGTCTCCAAAACAAAGTACGCCTTAACATGGTAATCCTCCTACATACGCCACACCTAAAGATGTCCCGGATCCCGGATACTGCCCGGTGCATCTGACGTCAACTGTCCCGGGCGGTTGTAACTCCATCCGGTGAATTGTTGTTGATCCGATTGACTTAGGAACGCTCCGTCGACAACGGAATCCGCGGGCATCTCCTGCGTGAATTCGGGATCGAAGTTCTTCGTGTCCATAGCGTCGAGCTTGGTAACAGTTAGCGTTGACACGGACACACGTGATGCCAAATTTACTTACCACATTGGGACGGAACGTGGGTTGGATCTTCTTCTGCAGTAACCTCCTCCAATCGATGCTCTCAAAGAACCTGTGCGATTTGATTTCCGCGGCGCCGTTGGCACCCAATCGCTTGGCGGGGTCGCGATCCAGCAAACGGATTAGCAATGAGCGCGCGTGCGGATCGAAGTCTGGTTGGAACTGGAGCGGATCCTGTAGAATTTTCTTGTACATCTCGTTCGTGTTTTCGTCATAGAACGGTGGCAGGCCCGTCAGCATCTCAAACAGAAGCACTCCGAGCGTCCACCAATCGACGGTCTTAGTATACCCCTGTCCGAGAAGTAGCTCGGGCGCCAGATACTCCGGCGTACCACAGAAGGCTGAGCTCGCAATCAGCCATGCACTGGCAGACGAATGACAAAGGAGAGGACATACTATTGGTGCGATCATCCTCCTTCATGTTCAGCTTGCACAGGCCAAAGTCGCAGAGCGCGATGTGCCCAGTGTAGTCCAGCAAAATGTTCTCCGGCTTGAGATCTCGATAGATGACATTGAAACCGTGCAGACACTCGAGGGCACAGAGAAGCTCGGCCGTGTAGAATCTCGCTCGGTTGATGTCAAACTTCCCTTCTCTTTGGAGATGGTGGAAAAGCTCCCCTCCGTTGACGAATGCCAGGACAAGGTAGAGCTTCTCGGGCGACTGGAACGAGAACTTGAGCGGTACGATGAATGGATTGTTAATCTGAGCGAGGACAGTCCGCTCTGCAAGGGTGTGGTTCACCTCCGAGCGTGAGATGATGTGCTGCTTGCGGATGGTCTTGAGGGCGTAGATTCGCTGGGTATCGCGTTTCCTATTCGGTGGTCAATACACAGAGCCTCTGCGCGTCGAGAGGCATGGCGACGTACTTGACCTGCATAACCTTTCCGAAGCTGCCCTTGCCAACGACGGTCATCAAGTCGAAATCACTCATGCTGAGCGGCATGTCCTGATTACGCCTGTACTCAACGCCGATCTTGACGCTTCCGGACGAGTTGGAAAACGGCACCCACTCGGTCCCACTAAGACCTCTAGCTGGCTGTTGTTTCTTTGCGCCCTGGACGGGTTCTTCGAAGCTAGGCAGTATCCTGCAGCTGCCCAGAAATACGTCCTCGTCACCGGCACCTCGGGGGCCTGGATTCCGCATGTAAATCCCGACGCTCAACTCCGCCTCCCTGCTGACGTCAAACTTGAATTGGGTGGTGCCACCAGCAAACATAGGTGCGTCGGGCACACCAGAGTTGGCGTTCACAACCACTTGGGTCTTGTCGAACTCCAGAACACAGTACGTTCTAAACAGCTTGGAAAGGTGGCGCGAGTGTCCCATGTTATTGTTCGACGTTCCGGGTCTGGAAGTGTTACCTCCAGTTCCGCCAGACGAGGGAGGTCGCTGCGAGGAGCCCGCCTGCGCTGGAGGTAGCGTCAGACCCTTCGCCTCGTGGAGCGTAACGATCAGAAGACCGGGCTTGACCGTGGAAGTCAATGATGCATCTTCCGGGCTAGTAGAGGTAGCTGTTCCATCGCCCTGCACGAGCGTCGAGGTCGATGCCGATGCGGTCTTATCCAGTGAGTTTTGCGTGATGGTTGATGTCGAGGCCGAGCGCGACTTGTCCGAGGATGAAGAAGTGCCCAGATGAGTTTCCTTGAGCTCTGCAGTCAAACCCTCGGTCAGCATAGTATTCCGCCTACTGTTAATCCTCTCCGTCTTCTCCTGTGCTTCGATCTTCTTCTCTTTCTTCTGCTGCTTTCCTGTCTGGGTTCTCCACGGGGATCTGAGTGGGGACTTCATTGGGGATGGAGCTGGAGGCAAGCTCAAGGTTGGTGAAGCCTTGTGAGAGCCATCCTGGGGGGGAACACCACGTTTTAGAGACTTCGGCAGCTTCCAGGAGGACATTGTTTCTTTGGATTTTGGGGGGAAGATGTTTGAGTTCGTGGTGCGAAGACGATCGTCAAGCGGGATGGACGGAGGAAGTTGCGGTCGGGTAGCAATAAGTAGGTAGGCAGCAAAGAACTCGGGAATGTACCAGCGGTCCAGTCAGGGGAAGTTTTTTTATAAAAGAAAGTTAATGTGTTCTCGAGAAGAAGAAAGCAAGAAACAAAAGTCAGCAGTGCACAACTCCGGGTATGTGTGTGTGGAAGGAAGGGCGGGCGGGCGGAAAGCGGGAGGACGAGGGGGTAAGATGGAGTTGGGGGTGGGAGCGATCGATGGCAAGGGGACGGAGATCCGGCGGCGAGGGGGGTAGATGTGGGATGGAGGGTGCGGAGCTAAGCAACTGCTGGCGTTCTTTTTTCCTGGGGAGTGCGTTGCTGCGGTTGCTGCTATTGGTCGCAGTCTTTTTGGCTCTGCTCTGATCTCCGGCTGTTGGGACGGTGGACGGCGAACAGTGCACGCCTTCTCTTATTTGGCTCAGGTCGACACGTTCGAGAATCAAAAAGAGGACTTTGCCGATCCGGCAAAAGCGTTTGTTGTTGCTGCCCGTCGAGGGGCAAATGAGAGTGGGGAGCTTCGGACAGGAAGTTCCCCTTATTCTCCTCGTAACCCTTACTAAGCCTCCACTCAAGCGTTTCATCACATCACATCACGCACATACCAGCACCTCGCTTCGCTACGTTTTACTCGAGCCCTCCCTCATGGCAAAGCACTGTCCTCCATCGGCCACGATAGGCATCGCAACACGTATACCTCAACTATCTAGAAATGCCCATCCACTATGCACCCACTATACCAAGCCTTCGTTCTCGCCAGCCGCATTTCGTACGATAACCACCACCCAGGTCCATGCCACTCAATGTATGTGTCTGCGGTGGGTGTTCCCTTTACAGTCGCTCATCAAACATCGGACCACAAATGCATCCAACAGCGGACAGGGCCCCCTCGCCCCCATGGCCTCCTGGGCCCTTTCTACATATGGAGCAATTCACCCCTTTCCCCACTCCGGATCCCCTCCCCCCTCATCCCCCCCCCATCCAACCCACCTTGCCTTACTTTTGCCTGCCTGTCCGCCACTGCATGCATCGCTCTTAAAATACCCGCTCCACCCGGCCTTGCACCACCAGTTCCTTATTTATTCCTTGCAACCACGAGGGGAAACGCGGGGATTTCGTCCAACATCGTGAATAGGCATGGGTACGTCTGTGTTCGTGCCGTTTCTGTTCACAGAGCTCTCCTGGCCGACAGGGCCGCGGGAGTACTATATCTTACCGTTTTGTAGCTTTGTAGTGGTTGCGCGGGTACACGAGCGGGGTAGTGGGGAACCGATGGGTGATTCTGCTGGGGGCGGACATTGCGGTAATTTGCCTGGCGTGGTATGCAGCTATTATTCCTACACCGACCGAGCAGTAGGAACACGGCGACGATTCAACCTGACAGTTTAAACCCGAAATCGTATGGTAGACATTACTGCAGGTATTTGCATTCTACAAGCAATCATGAACCATCACTCATGGCGTTTACATAGATGTCTGTCCGTCTTGCCTGAACCCATAAACAAACTCCCCCAAATCCCCCAACCCCAACCTCGCAGCATCATTGGACCACCCAACCACCCAAACAGAAAAGGGGAAAAAGGGCCGGGCCAGGCCAGGCCAAAAACAAAGGTATCGTAAAGTACAAGGAACAACACCAAAAGGAAAGAAGCGCAACAAAGTAAACAAAAAAAAAAAGGTACAAACATTACATGAAAAGAAACATAATCATCATCGTAACCTACGGTTTGCCGAGGATGCCTCCCGCTTTGCCCATGCCCAGTCGTCGTCGCCAGGCGGGTTGCGTCCATCTCTCCTTGATGCGCTCGGGCTCGAGCTTGACTTTTCCTTCGACGAAGCCATGAATACCTTGAATCGCAAGGTATGCCGACGAACCGATCATACGGTACAGTGCCAGAACAGCGATGGACCAGAGAGTAACTGTTCCGGATCAACATCCATATTTCTAGGTCTCGGCAGTGATTGGAGGGCGACTTACACTTGAGGTATCCATTCCCGCCAACATCGTTAATTTGGTAAACCTCTGTAACAATCATCGCAAGGACGGCATTGGCGACCATCCACACGACGACGACATACGTCCTAACAGCGCGGTAGTAATCCTCCTTGATCTGTTCTTCGGTGATCGGCTGTTCCTCGACTTCGAGACGATCACGGAGGTTTCTGAGTGCCTCGTCGTATCCGCTATCGATATCTAGCTGCTCGCTTGGCATCTCAAGTTCGACGGCACCATTCTTGGTCGCAACGGCAGCTCCGAGATCAACCGATTGCAAGTTGTCACCCTTGGTTCCCCAGGACACATCGTGAGTGTTGCAAAAAGCGTAGACCTGGAGGGTACAGATGTAGGAGGGAAGCATCATGAAGTATTGCAGCGATGAGGTGAACATATGCCAAGGGTCGAAGTACAAGAAACTCATGAGGAAGTAGACACCGATGGTGGAACCGGTGGAGACGATCAAGTTGGTGAAGATATTGTCTCCGAGTTTTATCTCGGTCCCTACATCGCCGATACCCCCCGTGAAGGACTTGATGACGATGTAGCAACTGCAGAATGTCGTGTATGCCATGATGATGCCGTACAAGACCATGGAGGACGTGAACATCCGCTTTGCGCCCTGTGGACGGTTACCCATACACAGGATGAATTGCGTGCAGATCAGAAGGATGCAGAGGAAGCGCAGAGCGACAAAGATGCGTTCTCCCCACCCACCACCGAATGGATCCAACTTATCATCCGATAGAGAGCCAGCGATGAAGTAGAACATGAGGTAGAAATTGGCCTGTTCCATGATGATCAGCATCCAATCAATACACCATACTGGGTTCCACTGACCAGGGAGAAAAACGTAAACACTAAGCTGACAAACTGGTAAACGAATTCTAGATGCAGCAAAACTTTGCGCACAACGGTATGATCTGTCCGCCACACCTGTTTGAAGTGCACGAGCGAGTAGATGGCAGCGAAGAAAGCACCGTTGAGCCATCGCCGACGTTGGGAGACAAACTCCGGCACAGCATCCGGCACATCGGTCTCTCCCGTCGCGCTTCTCACATACTTGAGCACCCACCGTTCACTCTTCTTCGCCACTAGCTCCCAACACAGAATTCGGTCCTCGGCCAGATACATGTTCGCGGTGAAGACATCCGCATCCTTACCGTGCAACGTCTCTCCTTTGAAGTATTGTGCCAGTGGTCCGCAGCCGTTTTCGTCGTTTTGCAGTGCATGGTATCGGTACGCCGAAAGAGCTCCGGGAAGCACGGTAATGTATCCAAATACCGACTCGAGTGGCTTATCCAGGATGTTGGACATCTTATACTCGAAGTTCTGTGATGCAACGAGGGGGTTGAAGAGACCCATCCACCCTCTCCCTTTCATAGCTTTGATTTCACCACAGGCTCCGCCGACCTCGGAATCTCTGTCGAAGGCTTTCCACAGATGGTACAGACTGTCGCCTCCAGGCTTGGTACCGACATCGAGTAGGATGCATACGTTCGGCGAAAGGGATGCTCCGAAAGCGTTAAAAAACCATCGGTGGGAGTTCAATTTCTTTGCATTCTGCTCCTTGAGGCAGAATATCATCTGTACAGGAACAATTCCTTTCTCGGCACCCTTGAATTTGAGATCCGAATCAAGCGAGACCTGCGTGGTGTACTCATACACGTGTGCCTTGACGGGACGACCGTTGACCAAATTCTTTGCGATACCAGCCTGGTAGACTCCCATTGCAGCCAACGCATCAAGGACTCGCGGGTGCACCTTTTTTCGTCCATCGGCAACGATGCACACGACAATCTTGTGCCATCCCTCCTTTCCCCAGACCCTGGACTTGTTGCGCGAGCAGAAGTGTGCAATGTTTCTCATCACACCGTGCATGGTCCTGGTAAAGCATTGCTCGTCCTCGTTGTACATGGTGATGCAAATGAATAATTCCGTCTCTCGTCGTGTCGGGTCCATGTTCTGACGTAGCAGGTAACCGCGATTGACGAAATCATCAGGATCGCACGTCACGGCAGTGTACCGCATGTGCGTAAATTCCATCTCATCCCGGCGAGGGAGGAAGGAATACAGGATGGTCGGAATCTTACAGTCAAGGATAAGCTCGCCGTTGATGAGCTTGACTTGCTTCTTGGTCATGAGTGCTTCGCGGTTGAGACCTCTTCTGGCCTGGGGCGCCTTCGGAGCAGGTCCGAAATGTTCTCCCTTGGTACGAGTAAGGCGCCCGGCTTTTGCCTTCTCAGGATCGATCTCATCTTCGGCATCGGTAGTTTTCGCAGTGAGGTCCGAGTTCAATGACTTTCCAGAGAACGAATTCTCAGTAAACGGATTGGTAGTTATTGTGTTCGTCCGTTCGGTCATGTCTAGCGATGGCCCCCTACCCCGACTGCGACGCGGAGTGTACAACGAATCGTCGTCGTCCGTATAGCCATAGTCCTGGTGTATCGGCACGGCCGTCTCTTCGCTATGCATCGAGCTCCTGCCCTGGTTCCTAAACGGCGTCGACGGAAGCGGCCTTCGCGAAGAAGTCGCGCTACGACTCCTTGGGCCGGTGCTAGTGCTCGAGGGTGTTCCGGGCCGCGGCCTTCCGTTGAGATCCGGCGGTTCAAACGACATCGGCGGCGGTGGTCGGCTCCAGTCATCCGGATCCCTTGTACTCTGGCGCGAAGGCGGCCACGATCGCTCGGGTTCCAAATTACTACCTAACATCGACGTGGTCGCATAGGCGTCCAAATTGCTACGCGAGACGGCCGACGAGGGGTACTGCATGCCCGGCTCTACGCTGCTGCGTCCGTGAGACGAAGGCGCATATGGTCGGCTATCTGCACGCGAAATCGACGGCGAGTACGGATACTGGGCCGATCCCCCATAGCCGCGCGACGGAGTGGGTGAGATGGTCGGAGCGTAATCACGTCTTGGAGCGGGTGAATTGTAGCCCGGGAGCGCGGGAGATTGACGATATGCGAGGTCCGACTGCGAGCTCATCTGCTCAAAGCGCGCTGAGAGGTCCGAGACGGACGGCACATGGCTCGGTGTCGGCTGGTAGGAGCGGTGGGGTGTATTCGGTCTGGTTTTGCACAAAATGCGTGTCAGTGCCTGGTGTTCAGAGACGATAGAAGTACGATATGGCAGACGAACGTTCTGTACAGCGGCTCTTCGTCATCGTCGAGCAGTCGCAGGTGTTGGCCGGGGCCCTGTGTGTACATTGGCGCGCCGCGAGGGTCGCGCATGTCATCGTCATCTTCATCGTAGCCTGGAGGAGCAGTGTAGCCTGGAGGGCGCTCCATGGTGATGGAGGTGTCGTTCGACTATCCAAAGAGAGATGAGAGTAAACGAAACAACAGATGAGAATTGGGTAAGTGTATGATATCGCGGCAGAGATGGGCACAGATGGTTTAGCGGGGGAGGGGGTTGAGATGTCTGAGAGCGAGGACAGAAGCAATTGGCGGTTTTTCCTGCGAGGGGGTCTGTGAGGAAAGCAGCCAGCCACCAGCGGCTGCAGTAGTGCGCGCTGGGGAGCCCGGAGCTGCCCTAGACGAGCGATGAAACGAGGTTGTTTGTGTTGATGAACTGCGATGTTGCCACGGCAACCAACGGTAGCGAAGCGCTTCGGCAATGTGCTCGCGCAAATGCAACTCTAAAGATAGCAAGTGTGCCAGCCATCAGTGTCAGTGATCACATCAACACACCTGCTCTCTCGGTACCTGCAGATTTTCCCTCTATCTATCTATGTACATACCTATCTATCTAGAGAGCCGTCATGGGCACACGTCCACACAGCTACTTTCAGAGCCTTTTTTTTCTTAACCCAAAAAGTTCGTCGTGTTCGGTGACATGCGTATCTATCGCGCTGAGTACGACGCCAGTTGGCTTCCATTCCGCCTCCCCCGGATGCGGTTCCCCACTCGTCCAGGAGCCGTTTCCGCTTACATATGCACGAAGAAGGGAAGTGTCAAGTGCATAAGTGGCCGGGGTTAAAGTTTCGGCGACGCACGTCGAAAGCCAAGACTTCAACGTGTCATCACGAGGGGATGCCATCGTAAACAAACACAGCGGCGATCACCTCTGATTGGCTGTGTTCTCCTTTCATCATTGATTGCGAATGTGAGAACATGCGCTCTTGTTCATCGTTGTTATGATTCATCATTCCCTATCTGGGCGTGTTCGACCCGGAACGGTTTAGGCTCGGTTTTAGGCCGGCGACTGGTTAACTCTGTTTTTTGTTTTTTTGTTATCATAATGAAGAACATACATACATACTCGGTAGGTCCTATCTATCATTGCAATGCACACTTTTAACCAGTTCCTGTCCCCTATCTTTGCGGCTCGTTGTGGCTCCGCCTGCCCTCCGCCTGGCCTATCCCAAGAATGTAGAGCGAACCACGGAAGTGGCAGAAGAAAGGACAGAAGAAACCGCCTCCTCAACCCTCTTCTGCAGAGGCCATGAAGAGGGCGCACGGAAGAGCTGCAAGCGTTCCTCAGCCTCTGCCCCCAGGTCCTCAGCCACCAGCCTCCTCTCCTTCCCTTACTCTTCCCACCCCCCGAGCTCCCACCCCCGACGCCTCGCCTAGGCATCTCCCCCACAGGGCCGGTACTCACCTCCCCACATCCGTGGTGGACAGGAAGTCCAGGACCGCCTGGCTCCACCGCTCGTCCACAAAGCGGCCCGGGATCCCGAAGCGATCCTTGCCCCTCCCGGTCTCCCTCCTCACCTCCGCCCACAAGATTTCTGCTGGCGTCTTCACTGGGGGCAGTTCTTGAATGGTGCTCCCGCGTCTGCGTCTTGTAGTGGCACCACAGCACCTTGCGGTGGGCTGGTTCCTCGCCCATTCGAGGTGCTGGCCAGTGAGGTGGTGGCCCGTCTTCAACCGGTAATACCTGGAGGCGAGCCGCCCGTTCGCGTTGGCCGGGATGAAGTCCAGCTTCTGTCGCGCTTTCCGGCTGTGCCGGTACTTCCTGAGGGCGACTTGCCGTCCGCCCGCCCTTCGCTTCCTATCACTTGGTCTTGGCGATCGGGCGCTCCGGGCGGACGAGGGACTCGGGGAGTCGTCTTTTCCCGTACCGGTCACCGTACCCGAGGAGCTCCGCTCCATGGACGTCGGGCTCGTCCACTGCCAGCCTGGCCCGCTCGCTGGCCTTCCCATTCCCGCGCACCCTTTTGTGGGCAGGGCACCTCCGAAATTCGATCGCCATCGCGGGCTCCCTCTGGCGGAGGGCGGCGATGTGCTTCCTGGCCTCGGAGGCGTGCACCTGGCCGGGGCCGGGCTCGTCCGAGGTTATCCGCAGGATTTCTGCGTGGGCGTCCGTGGAGATCGTCACCCCGTCCGAGTGTGTGGCGCCTGCGGGCGGCAGTTTTCAGCGCTCGGACACCGGCCGCACACTCGGCATCATAGACTTCCTGGAAGGAGCCCATGCCTACATTGCGGCCTTTCCACTGCTCCCCTTGCGCCAGGTGAACGCGTAGCTCACGGCACTGGGGTCCCTCCGCTCTCCGCTTGGCTGTTGCCTCATCGGTGATGATGGTCGCCTGAAGCGGGGTTGCTTCCGGTAGGAGCACCACCGCTTCCGTCCGTCCAGAGTGTACCAGAGTAGGTACCGTCCTAGTCTGAAGGCGGTGTTGGCGCCCATCAGTTCCCTGGCCGATCACCCTCAGGGAGGCTGAGGAGCCGGAGGCCGAACCGTCTCTTCCGGTTGTTGAGCTGTGCTGTTGCAGCTCAGATCCCAGACTCCAGTGAGAAGCAGCTTTGGTTCGTTGTTCGGAACGGACTGTCTGGTTGGCTGGACAGAGTTGGCATCTACAATTCACTATCTGACGGTGTTGTTTAATGACATATAACTACACTGCAGCACATACTGACTTAGGCATCTGTTACCATCCATTCCCCTCATCCATTCCCCTCATTACGGTACGCCACATAAATCGCAGAAACTACATTTCCTTGGTGTTGTTGCCGGTCGCGGATGCGCTGTCGCCAATGAACTTTCCACCGTGTCGCCTGCCGAATATCAGTGAAACTGTGCAGATGCCGAGAGTGATTAGATGAGAGCTTACTTGAACCAGTTCAGAGTTTGGAACCAACTAGCCTTGGGGGTACGCTCCAAGGTGTCGTAGTTGAGGAACTGCAGTCCAAAGCGAGTCCTGCTGCCGGAACTCCACTCGAAGTTGTCGACTGCGCAGTGAATTCTCGATTAGCCATGCCTGACTGAAGTCTGTGCATTTGGAGGGATAATTACAGATGGACCACACATAGGCACCAGTCACGTTGACCCTATCTTCCGTGATGGCAAGAAGGATGTTGTCCAAGAATCCCTGGATGTAGTCCGACCGTCTCAGATCCCAGGTGGCGTCCTGAACGTTGGTGTAATCGCTCTCGAAGGGCTCCGCGAAACCGAACTCGGTGACCTGGATCTCCTTGACCGCGGGGAACAGTTTCTTGGTGATGTGGCCGAGGAGCTTCCGGATTCCAGTGGGCGTGTTCTTGAGCCAGCTTGCTCCAAGGTCTGCACCAGGGCCCATTCCGAAACCGTCGGCTGCGATGGCGGTCTGATTGACGCACTCGGGGAAACTGGGGTGGGTCCTGTTGCCTGCACATACCTCCATACCGCCGGCCATCTCGCCAGCGTAGAAGGCGGTGTAGGCGTCGATAGCGAAGAAGTCGCAAGAGCCTTTGATGATCTCCTTCTCCTCCTCGGTAAACTTGGGGAGAAGGTCCCCCAGGGTGTCCTTGAGGGACTGCGGGTAGTCTCCATCACTCCACACTCCGCCGAACCAGCCGAGGACGAAGTCGTAGCTGCGCTGGGTGGCTGCAAGGTCGGCCGTCGTGTTGGACATGGGCTCGAAGAAGTTACCGCTGTTCTTGAAGGTGATCTTGCCACGGCCTTTGAACTCATTGTGGTACCACTTGGCAAGCTTTGCGTGGGCGAGCAGAGTGTGATGTCCGCACAGGAAGCGCGCTTTCAGTCCGGGTCCGACGTCGCCATAGCTGGGGTAGAGCTTGCCGGCGGGGTAGTAGGAGTATTGCCAGTTGCACTGAGGTAGTTAGCATTACCGCATTGCTCCGAAGGAAGCGTCAAAATTGACATACGTATTGGGGCTCGTTGAAGGTGAACCAGACAGGCACGTATTTGTCATACCGCGTGATGATGAGCTTCGCATAGTTAAGGTAGTCATCAACGATCTTGGGGTTAGTCCATCCCTACTACAGTATCAGCGACACATCAAAAACCCAAGAGCAGACTAGCACTTACCCCGTATTCGTTGAACAGAGCAAGCGGAGTGTCCCAATGGAACAAACTCAGCGCCGGCTTGATCCCATTCTTTACCAACTCCGCAACCACATCGTCGTAGTGCTTCAGTCCAGCCTCGTTCACGGGCCCCTTTCCGAACGGGAAGATTCTAGGCCATGAAATACTGGGGGAGTAGTAAGGAGCGCCAAAATTCTTCAGCCGGGCAAAGTCCTGCTTGTAGAGGTAGTAGTGTTGGGCGAGCACGTCTCCGGTCGAATTGTCGGCCACCTGGCCCGGGTTGCGGTGAGATAGCAGATCCCAAATCGAGGGGCCACGGCCTTCGTCACGAGCAGCACCCTCAATCCTATTTCCCAGTTAGTTCGGTAGGATGTTGGGGTCGGAATTGGGTGGCTCACTGGTAAGCCGAGGAACTGAGCCCCCACGCAAAGCCGTCCGGTAGCTTCGCCTCTGCGAGCTGCTCTCCATAGTTGCTCGCGACCAGAGGATGGAATTCGCCGGGACCTGCGTAGGCAGTGGGTTCTGGGGTTGGCTCCACAGTCGCGGTCACCACCGGGTGCGTGGCGACTTCGCCGACCTGGTACCAGAGCATTGCCAATTGCTCGTTGGAGTAGTCCTTGTTGGGGAGGTAGGTAGTGGCCGCGGAGGCGTTGAAGGACACCGTAGGCTTTCGCACCAACGTCAGCTGCGGAGGTCTGTATGGTACATGGAAGAGTGTTCCTACTGTGCCCGTCTGAGCACTCGCCTCAAAGGCAAGTAGTGCCAATACCAGGGCCCTAAATGAAACGGAGGAGAGCATCTGTGAAGGAATGAGCCTGGTTGAAATCCAGAGAAAGAGCGATGTGTCACAGCGAATGTCGACAGAGGCACCGAAGCAGTTATCTGGGTCGGGCCGGAGGCTTTATACCCATTGAATCCTTTCTTCATGAGATTGTTCTCCGAGCCCTTCCTTCCCAGAACCGGCCAAAAGGTGGAACCGAAGGCCTGGGACAGGCTGGTGTTTCGCAATACGCGGTGCAAAAGTAAAGTCAGGCAACCCATCGCTCTGCTATTGCCGGTACAGGGGATCGACGTCATCGCATGGGCGATAGAGTGCTCGATGTTCCGTGGTGTGGGGACATATGTATATACAACGGCTTTCTATGCGCAGTCGCTCCGCATGCAGAGTTTGATCGAAACTACATATGTATGTACTCATCTCGAACGGGAATTGGTCAGCCGAGATCATAGTGCATGTGTACATCCATAAAGAAGTACCCAGGAGATAACCACCTTCCCAGGTCAGGAAGAAATACAAGATGCCGAAGAGCCAGAGGCCGGATGGCACAGTGGCTGGGAGCACCAAGAGGCTTGCCTCGCGATTCTACCAACGAAGACGGGGCGCTGCCTCACCGGGCAGCACCTGCACTGGACGAAGGACCGGCCTGCTGCTCAGTGCTGGCGGTGCCGGCACCGGACGCAGACACGGGGCCGCTTGTTCAAGGAGTGCCCCGAGTGGAAGCCCCGGCAGACGATCCTGTGGGCGGAGGTGTTGAAGGAGACTTGGAGGGGGAAGAACCGGTGGAAGATCCGGGACCTCCTTGCCGGTGGAGGCACAGCCGGGCGGTGCTAGACGTCCTCTCTTCTACAGACGTGAGAAGACTGGTTCCGGCCGGGGAAGACGCAGGGAGAGAGGTGCCGGAATGGGAGCTCCGGGAGCGGCGGGAGCGGGGAGAAGAGAGGAGTGTGGAGGCGGAGGAGCTGGGTGGCGCGGGAGATTTGGGTGCTGGGGAGGAGCTACCACTGTTCCTACCTATGCCCTCTCTCATGACAGCCGCAGACGAGGAATAGGGACGGGTTGCGCTTTCTTTTGTTACTTTCCTTTGTCTCTTACTCCCGTTCGGACTCGTTCCCTTTGCGATTTCCTTGGTGCGCATCTCATCTTCTTGGGACAGGCCTGGGCGAAGGGCAAAGGGGAGCTTGCAACGTGCCGCCACCGCGCGGACGGCAGACGGGAAACCTGGATAAAAAGTGCGCCGCCATAGTCTACATATGTTATCTACATGCGAGTATGGTTAAACAAAAAAAAAGCTACTTTCCCAGGTGAATACCCGGCCTCTCTGTAGGCTTTCAATGGCCACGGACGTGCGGAGTTCGGCTTCGCCGGACTTTAATGAAGGGTTTCTTCCTTCGTCCGCAGATTTTTGGTCCGGACCTCGGGTTTTTTTCCTCCGAAGCTGATGCGAATCACTGGCGAATCTTCATGATGACTGTTCATAGAGTCGATTCTGGCTCTGGGAATCTGGTGACCCAGGTTCAAAACCGCGGGATCCCTCGCGGTAACGGGATCTACACACGCCCTCTGCATATCGATGTGGATGCAATCAGTGGTAAGCTGCATTGTTTTCTGCGGTATGTACATAGAGTACGGATTTGGACTGCCGAAAACCACTCGGCGATTCGCACTATGCAGCATATCCAGACCTCTTCGATATGGTTCGATGGTTACTACCCGGCTCCGTACGTACGTGCCCGGAGTGCCGGTACCAGATTCAGACTCGGGAGCACTTTTTCAAGGTGCGCCCGGAGTAGAAGGCCCAACAGAAAATCCTGTGGGCGGAGGTGTGGGGTGAGACTGGGAGGTGGAAGAGCCGGTGGAAGATCCAGGACCTCCTGGCCGATGGGCGGTGCAGTCAGGCGGTGCTGGGCTTCCTCTCTGCCACAGATGTGGGAAGGCGAGCGCCGGCTGAGGAAGACGCAGAGAGTGAGGCGTCGGAATGGGAGCTCCGGGAGTGCGGGAGCGGGAAGAAGCGAGGGGGGGCGGAGGGGCTGGGTGCCGAGGGGGAGTTGGGTGATGGGGAAGAGCTTCCGCTGTTCCTACCCACGCCCTTCTTCACGGCATCCGCAGACGATGAAGAGTAGGGATGGGACGCTTTACTTTTGTTGTTCCTTCCGGCTGTTTCCTCTGTCCTCTCTTTTGTCCATTCTTTTAGTCTTTCCCTCCGGGTACGATTTCATCTGTAAGTTTTCCTTGGTGCGTATTCTATCTTCTTGGGACAGGCCTGGGTGGAGGGCAAAGGGGAGCTTGCAACGTACCGCCTTCGTGCGGACAGCGGACGGGGAAAACGGGTAAAAGGTGCGCCGCCACAGCCCAGATAGGCTGTATGCGAGTATGATTAAACAGGGAAAAAACGTACGTACATACCCGGAAGGGTGCAACTTATCAGAATATGCAACGTATCTACATATCTAGTCAAACTCCATTTTACTCTAGCCTTCGTTAGCTCTCACTGTCATCTACCCGCGGATACCCCCCATCCATCATAGCACACCCGACTCGACGTGGCCAAGCATATGGCCTTTGGCGCTAGTTATGTAGGAACCCACAACGGGGTACTGCCAAGCCATATGGAAGCTAAACGCAACCTGGATGGACCCCGCCATTTTCATAACCCCTCCTCTTCTTTTCTCTCCTCGTCCCCTCTCTCTCGATCCCACCACGAATTCCAACCTCCCCCATCCAAATCAATCTCCATCACATCAGCAAAAATGACTTCCGAGCAGACGTATGTTTCCCTTTCCTGCCCTGGGGGTGGGTGTGGTTTGGGGGTTGTAGACTAATGTCTGGTATAAATAGTTTCATTGCGTACGTTCATCAGCGTTAAAGGCTTCAAAGGATTGGGGGTACTGATGTCAGCCTCTTGTCTCCAGCATCAAGCCCGACGGTATCTTTCCTTCACTCCACGAACTGAAGAACCCACGCTAAATCTCACCAGGTGTTCAGCGTGGTCTCGTTGGTCCCATCATCAGCCGCTTCGAGCAGCGTGGCTTCAAGCTCTCCGCTATCAAGCTCACCACCCCCGGCAAGGAGCACCTCGAGAAGCACTGTTAGTTCCCTACCTCGACGTCCGCTATCGCAATGATCCAAATTGACACCTTTCCTGCAGACGCTGATCTCGCCGGCAAGCCTTTCTTCCCTGGATTGGTCGAGTACATGAACTCCGGCCCCATCTGCGCTATGGTCTGGGAGGGCCGTGATGCAGTTAAGACTGGACGTATCCTTCTCGGTGCCACCAACCCTCTGGCTTCCGCTCCCGGAACCATCCGTGGTGACTTCGCCATCGTAAGTCCTCTCATTTGAAGTCCATCAAATCACCCTGTCCGCTAACCGGAAGTAGGATGTCGGCCGCAACGTCTGCCACGGTTCCGACTCTGTTGAGAATGCCCAGAAGGAGATTGCTCTGTGGTTCAGCAAGGACGAGCTCGTCAGCTACCGCCAGGCCAGTCACGACTGGGTCTACGAGAAGTAAATCGCTTAGCCCGGATACTTCCTCTGCCTAAAAACCATCTCACTTATAAAATTGATTTTCTCTTCTTTCCTTGATAAATTGATGTCGGGTGATGGGACTATGGGGTTAGCTACAATTGCAGTGATATGATTCTTAGAAATAAATCCATATTCGTAGTGGATCAAGCCCAATCTGACCTCTGTGAGATGGTGTTCCCTTCTCTTTCCTTTTCCGCTCAATCCTGCTCGCATACAGCCTATCTGGACTATGCGGCGCACCTTTTATCCGTTTTTCCCGTCCGCTGTCCGCTCCCCTTTGCCCTCCACCCAGGCCTGTCCCAAGATGATAGAATACGCACCAAGGAAAACTTACAATGAAATCGTACCCGGAGGGAAAGACTAAAAGAATGGACAAAAAGAGAGAACAGAGGAAACAGCCGGAAGGAACAACAAAAGTAAAGCGTCCCGCCCCTACTCCTCATCGCCTGCGGATGCCATGAAGGAGGGCGTGGGTAGGAACAGCCTCCCCGGCACCCAATTCCCCCGCAGCACCCGGCTCCTCCGCCTCCACCCTCCCCCCCTCTTCCCGCTCCCGGAGCTCCCGGGGCTCCCATCCCGACACCTCGCTCCCTACGTCTTCCTCAGCCGGAACAAGTCCTCCCACATCCGTAGTGGAGAGGAAGTCTAGTACCGCCTGGCTGCATCTCCCATCGGCGAGGAGGTCCCGGATCGTGAACCGGCTCTTCCCCCCTTCCCGTCTTCTTCCACACCTCTGCCCACTCTGTGAGATGATGTGTGTACTGTGAGACTTTTGCCTGCAAGGACTCGGTTATCCGTTGGAATCCCTGATCAGCCGAGCCGTCGTGCAAAGTCCTGCTATGTACATACTTATGTGCATATGTACTCGGCCGGCGGAAGGCGGAGACGGAAGATCCAATTCGGAACCCTGCTTGGCACCGGAACGTTAAATTCACTTCATATTTTCACCCCACAAAAGTTTAAGCCTCTTCGGTGTTGCCGCCACCAACCACTATCTCACCCTGCTTAACGGCTATCGCCCTACCCTCCACCCGCGCTCCATAATCCGCAACGATGAGTTTCGGCGGCTTCAATCCCCTCGGCGGCCGCGGCGCGAACGAAAACATGACGGCCGAGGATCTACAGCAGCAAAAGATGATCAAGCTCGTCCGTCCCTCCACTCTTCTCCCTCGAGGCGTTACCGCTGACAACCCCGCAGATGCAATCCTCGATGGAGTCGTGTCCGTTCAAGACAGTTCTCTCGGGCGGTGCCGGTTTCGCACTCGGCGGAGTGTTCGGTCTGTTCATGGCGTCGATGTCATACGACACGCCGATGTCCGGTGCGGCCGGTACCACGCCCATTAGCTCTCTCCCGCTGCGCCAGCAACTCAAGGTCGGCTTCAGGGATATGGGCATGCGCTCGTGGAGCTCGGCGAAGAACTTCGGCATGGTCGGCGCCATCTTCGCTGGCACCGAGTGCTGCATCGAGGGGTTCCGCGCAAAGAACGATATCTACAACGGCGTGGTTGCAGGGTGTCTCACCGGTGGCGCGCTAGCGGCGAGTGCAGGGCCACAGGCGGCGGCGCTGGGCTGTGCGGGCTTTGCGGCTTTCAGCGCAGCGATCGATTCTTACCTTCGCATGGACTGAGCAGTGGGCACCGGTGAAGTGTGGGTGGGTGCTGGGAAATACAATTGCATAGAAACGTTCGTCTCTTCTCAAAATGGGCTTTTTGCTGGTGTTGGGTTTGCTTTTGCTTTTCCTTGGGCTGGTGGTATTTGTACTATACACGGTGCGTTTGGGGTTTGCGGTTGGCGGGTTACTCATAATAGATGATTTGGCGGAGGATGAATTGGTGAGTTGCTGATCAAGGTGTATTACAGACGAGAGATCATCCCTCAAACCCTCTCCATATAGCCACAGCCATATCAACCACCTTCTTCATTTCGGCCACATCATGAACGCGGACCACATCCGCTCCACCAGCTACACACGCAGCGACTGCACCCGCGGTCCCCCACTGTCTCTCCGCTGCCCTGAGTACTCCCGTAGCGGTCCCCACAAACCTCTTCCTGCTCGGGCCAAGCAACCACGGAAAGCCGCCGCCGGTCATCTCTCCGAGTCTCTTAATGATATCTAGATTCTGTCCCACAGTTTTCGCGAAGCCGAGCCCAGGGTCCAGGAGGATATTCCACCGTCTGACCCCGGCCTCCTCGGCTGCACGCACACGCTCCTCCAGTTCCTGCTTGACATCAGCGACCACGTCGCCATAGCTCGCAAGGGAATTCATCGTCTCTGGTGTTCCGCGTGTGTGCATTAGCACGATCGGCACATTCAACTCCGCAACGGTCGAAAGCATTGCCGTGTCCATCATTCCTGCAGATATATCGTTGATGATACTTGCGCCGGCCTCGATACTCTGCCGGGCTACGCTGGACCGGAATGTATCCACTGAGATGGGGATGGTGTGTCCACCAGCGCGGATGGCGCGGATGGCGGGGATGACACGGCGGAGCTCCTCTTCTTCGCCGATGTCGAGGGCCCCCGGGCGTGTGCTTTGTCCGCCGATGTCGATTATGTCGGCACCATTGGAGATGAAGGATTCCACTGCGATTATTAGGTTCGCGGTGGTGTAGTTTCCGCCGTCCGAGAAAGAATCAGGGGTCAAGTTGAGCACGGCCATGACCAATGTGTCACGCTTAGGGTTGGATGGGTCAAGGGTTATCGTCGGCGAGAGTTGGACGAAGGTGCGAAGTGGAGGGGTGGACGGAGGTGGCGGAGGGACCGCAGAGAGGTGGTGCTTGAATGCGGTGGAAGTAAGCGGATGTGCCCTGTTGGGCGCAATGTCGCAGAGTGGCCGTAGGACGAATTCGCGCTCGAGCATAGAGGCGTGTGGGATGGTGAGGGTCGGTGTGGACATGGTGAGCGCATCGTAGAGAAGGATGTCGAGGTCTACGGTGCGAGGCCCATTTTCCATCACCTTTACACGGCCCAAGCAGACCTCGATGGATTTGAGCTCCGTGAGCAGTTCTTCGGGGGAGAGCGTTGTTTCGGCCTATGGCTTGTATCAGCATTGAGCTCCTTAGCAAAAGTAGACAGAAAGAATACCTGGCAGACACCATTTAGGAATGTTGGCTGGTCGATGACATACATCGGTGCACTCTGATACAAACTGCTGGTCCTCTTGACCCTAATACCTCTCCTCTCCATCTCCACCACGGCATCATTGATATTCTTGTACCGATCACCGAGATTACTCCCAAGGGCAATGAACACCTCGTGCTTACCGCCTCTTCCCCGCTCCTCCGGTAACTCCAGCGCGAAAAAACTTCTCTCTCTTGTAATCTTCACTCCAGCCGCCTTCGCAAACGTCAATGCACTTGGTTTTTCCGCCTGTACCGTGACCTTCGAGACACCACACGTCACACACGCCTCCCTCGCCAGTGCCGTCACAAAAGCCTCGACGGTTTTGTATTCCGACTTCTCGACGTGCTCCGCCACCCTTCCCGCAATCGTCCGGAAATCATACTGTCGATCGAACCCGTCGTCCGCTCCCGCGTATCGCGGCTTGTGCATCGTGATGTTGATTACAACATTCTGCTTTTCCTCCCGCTCACACTGGTTGACGCCGATGATCGTGACGAGCCTCAGGTCGTTGATGAATACTCTATCCTCGCCCTCTTCTTGCGCTTCGCCCCGGGGACCGCGCTTCCTCACTATCGAAATCCCCGCACTGTCGGCACGTAGCAGCGCCCGCGGCTTCTCGATCGCGACTTTAACCCATCCACCGTGAATCTCGTGTCCCAGAGCGAGCGCGGCCACGTCTTCAGCAAGGTGCTCGAGCGATTTGAAGGTCGTGTTGGAATCTTCGACAAGTCTCGTTACCGCGCTGCATACGGTGCCGTAGTGGATGCTGTACGGGAGGTGGTCGGTGGAGCCGGCGAGGGCAACCGAAGTCTTGAGCCATAGCGACAGGCGGATTGGCTGTGGCTTTGGACGCCGCCACGAGTCGACACCGGTGGTGGCTTTAAGGTTGAGGGAGCGGACGAAGATCAAGTCGTTTCCATCTTCGGAGGTGGGGGCTTCGTTCATGATTTGTCGGACGATGCGAGGGGCGACAAGGGGAGTGGGAAAGGGTCGGCTGGGAGGGAAATGAATGTGCTTACGGAATTGCAGTCTCAGAACGCTATCGGCCGCTGTTGCCGCTGCTATGTTTCGGAGTTTGTTCATGCAGAAGGAAGCGTGTTTTTTCTGACTTTTCTTTTGGGGGAGGGATGGTGGGGTAAAATGTGCATGTACATATGTACTTGTATACCCAAGTGACGTCATCGTTCCTCGCTTGAGCTACCTGTGATTATGGAGATGTATCGACCGTCAATGATAAAGAGTGAATTGAAAAAGGACCTGCACCAACGCCCAAAGTGAACGAACTCATACCACCGCCAGCCACAACAGCTCAGATCAAAGATATCAACAGGGCAGGAAATGAACAGGATAGAAGACAAAGGTAAACAATTCCCACCACATATGCCAACACGGAAACACCAGACCGCCCAGTAGTGAACACCTTGTGCAAGCAAGCAAAAGAGAAAATCAAGATATCCGCAGAATAGAAGAAATGGAATGGGGTGCCGAATACTATCAAACCCAACCCTGCTCAAGTACGCAAACTCACAGGCATTATCGAGGAGACATGCTAGGAAAGACTTTCCTCCCGTTGATGTCGATTCCAAATTCGACGACACCACCGTCGGTGGCCACATACCTAGAATCTTGCTATCAGGTAGGGCTCGTGCGCAGATCAGAAGAATTGTACTTACAGCTTCCTTCCATCCGGTCCAAGGGTGCATCCCGTGATGTCAACGCCGTCACTGGCATACGGATACGAGAGGGATGCTGCCTCAGCTTCGAGTCTTCCACTCCTTCTCTGCCGGCGGCGCTGCTCAGCGATGAGATTGGTGATTTGCTCGAGGGGCCTCAGTGAGGGGATGGAAGAACCCCTGGATAACCTGCTCCTCTCCCTTTCACCCGGTGTGGCAGCAGCGAATGTTGGGCCAGTCAAGATATCTGCCGGTGTTGAGGTCGAATGGTCGGTATACGAAGGGTGGATTGAGTTTCTACGCCTCGGTGGATCGTGGATCCGTTGTCGGGCTCTCTCCCGCTCAATCTGGCTCTCGCGATAATCACGCAGGAGGGCAGGGGTGCTTGGCAAACCCGATGCTACGTCGGTTACCCGAAACATCTGGTGTTGCGTCGTTGGTAAGGACTCCGTATCCGCAGTAACCGGACCACTGGGGGCGCTCCTCACGCGCGCAGCAAGCCATTCACTAGAGGTGTCGATGACAAGGCCTGCGAGCTCGTTTATGGATGCGTCACCCGCAAGCAAGATGCCCTCTTCCCCTTCCTCGTCATCCCTAATATGCCTGCCGGTGCCGAGGGCCGGGGGGCTACCGAGCCTCTGGGAAATATCCCAAGCTGTCAGATGATCCTGGACTTCCTCAACTTCAACCTCAACCAATTCATCTTTCCCTGAAAGAACATCGATTGTCTGTCGGCGCGCAAAGTTGCTCCTAGCATCTGCGATGCAAACCCGGCCACAGTGTTCGGCCCAGACCAGGAGATCCCATGGTGCGGAAGAGAATTGGACACTGCGGACAGCACCGGGTTCCTTGAATGCACGAGACGAAGTTATGATTTTGACCAACGGGTCGCAGCCGTCGTCGCAGGCAAGATATCGTGTGTCGAAGATGGTGATGATGCCAGCTTGAGAAGCGACGGCGCAGTGAAGTGACGAGGACGAGAAGCTGGTTGACATCAAGGCATCATTTTCGGTACCAGCGCTAAGCGGCGGATGAGAGGACAGAATCCACGACCCACATCCAGCTTCGCCGATGCCAGTAGCAGGCGAGCCACTGCGGGAACCAGTATTGGCTGGGTGATAAAAGTATACTTCGGGGGAGTCGCCGACCACGACCAGGTGCTGTCCGTCGGGAGATATCGAGGCATGATTTGTCGAGACATCCACATGAAGCGTAGTAATTACTCGGTTGTCAGCCAAATGGAAGATGCGGACCGTCTTGTCATTGTTGCTACGCGGCACCGCAAACACCAGTCAGCGCCACGATAGAATTGAGTTTTCGGATAAGTTTCCACAGGGTTCGCCATACGTCAGGACAGCAAGCACATCGTCATCGCTGATTGACGATGGTGGCCTGTGCAATGTGACAGAATTCACTATGTAGCCACCGAGCTCCTTCACGTTGAGGCGCGCCCTCCCACTGCCGCCCGATGTATACTCGTCCTCGCCGCCGAGAGGCATCGCGTCGTAAGCTGGCCCAGTGGTGAAAGGATCGTTGCTGTCGTCGCTATCGTGGCTACCGGGCTTCTGTACCCGGATTGTCGCGAAGTGGCCGTGGTCAGCACCTCCGGCGCACACCCAACCATACCGAGCGCCGATACATCTCGGACTGAAAGGGAGAGTTGTGACTAGCCGGCGCTTTCGGGTGGCAGTGTTCAGCGAATATATTCGGTTGTTCGATGGGTAGTAGAGGAGGTCTGGAGAGGGCGAACAGAGTAGTGATCGGAGCTGCCAATGCCTATCGGGAGAGGGGCTTTAGCTTCAACCACTGGACTCGATTACAACCACGATAGAGAGGAGACAGCAGGGGAGGAAACGCACTTGAAGGGAATCTTCGCGCCGTAAAAGACTGGAGGTTTTTTTAACAGGAATTGTGACGTTTGGCTGGAAGCGAACCGACTAGGTTAGCTGTGAAGTCAAAGGCAAATCTAACAAGCTCCAAGGTTATAATTAGAGGTCGAATAGCATACACAGGATCGTCAATTGTCATTCTGTCCAGTGTATCACAGGTTGAGGATGAGATCGCCAAAAGCAACGATAGACGTCGAGATTTGCGAGAGTGTCGGGCGCTCGATAGCAATTAATTCCGACGGGCACGTGTGAGGTGGGTGTGCTTACTGGTGAGGTGTGAAGGCGAGGTATGTGTAGAAGAGCCAGGTGGAGTCTCGCGAGGGGTAATGGTGAAACAGCTGTGGAGGATTTACGGAGGTAGTGGAGGTAGTGAGTAGTGGAGGTTATGTCGGTGTGGGAGAATATGGTGCTGATTGGGGGTTGCAGTGGGTTTGCAGTCGATATGAATTGTGTGAGGCGTGTAAAGTGTGCTATCGAACTTGCTTGGAAAAGAAGACACAGCCACCCATGGTGAACACGAACAGAACAGCAGACTTCTCAACTTTGTCCCGTTCTTGGAAACCGCGACCAACCGCATCACGATTCCCAACCAATCCTTTAGCCAAATCCCGTCTTGACTGAACCAATGGACGAAGAGAGAAGGATTTGCTGTGGGCCCATGGCGTGGGAGTGACTACTGGAGATGCAGACTCCTACGCATAGGTACGTCACAAGTCACCTCTCACGACAGACCAAAGCGTGTGAGTACATCCAATGCGTCATGTGATTCGACCCCCACTAGCCACTTCACATGCGCTACAAGCATCACTGTCGGCGCAGAAATTGCTGGAATGTTTCAACTTGGACAAACTGTTTGGCAGTTCAGATTTCACATGCCGTCCGACTCTTCACAGCTGTTCTTCTTCCCCGTCTTTACACCATTTGGTTTGGCTGTTCGGGCATCGCATCTTCCAGGCGGTTCTGCGGTAGACTAGCCCCGATCGCAGCTTTTGCCTTGGCTTGGCTTCCGTAAAGTAAATTTTTCTCCCGAGAACAGAGCACCGCTTTTTCTTCCTCTTCTTCTCCAGAGTTGTCTTTTCCAGCACCTCAACCCATCTCTCCCACCATCCCACCTCAATTTACTTCGAGGGTTTGTCCCACCCCATTACCACTTTAGAGCCGAAGTCTCCTCGTACTCTCCCTCCACCATTTCCTCTCTGTATCGTACCTTTTGAACCCCCTCTCACCTTCTAGCGGTTTTATACTCGATTACCCAACACGCACATAATGATTGTCCCAAGGATCACACAGGCTGTAAGTCCTCACTCTTGCTAGCATAAAGCTGTTTGACCTGACGCTGATGTATATTTTGCAAAGCTCCGAGCAACTCGCACATTCCGTCCTAGAGCCAATGTCGCCCGGGCGGCGGTTCCTGCCTTCGCGCGGTTTAACTCCACCGAGGGTAAGGTTCAGGGTGCCGTCATCGGTATCGACTTGGGTACCACCAATTCTGCCGTTTGTGTGATGGAGGGAAAGACCCCTCGTGTGATTGAGAATGCTGAGGGTAAGTGACCATTGCAAACAATCATTGTCTACAAAGTATCGTGACGCTGACCCGCGACTGCCAGGTGCACGAACAACTCCTTCGGTCGTTGCCTTCACTCAAGACGGTGAGCGGTTGGTCGGTGTTGCTGCGAAGCGTCAAGCCGTCGTCAACCCCGAGAACACCCTCTTTGCCACCAAGCGATTGATCGGTCGGAAATTCACCGACGCCGAGGTGCAGAAGGATATCCGCCAAGTCCCCTTCAAGATCGTCCAGCACACCAACGGTGATGCCTGGGTCGAGGCCCGCGGCCAGAAGTACTCTCCTTCACAGGTTGGCGGATTCGTACTCAACAAGATGAAGGAGACTGCCGAAGCCTACCTCGGAAAGCAGGTCAAGAACGCTGTCGTTACTGTTCCTGCTTACTTCAACGACTCCCAGCGTCAGGCTACCAAGGACGCCGGTCAGATTTCTGGTCTGAATGTCCTCCGTGTCGTCAACGAGCCCACTGCCGCCGCCCTAGCCTACGGTCTTGAGAAGGACCAGGACAAGATTGTCGCCGTCTTCGACCTTGGTGGTGGTACTTTCGATATCTCCATCCTCGAGATCCAGAAGGGTGTCTTCGAGGTCAAGTCGACCAACGGTGACACTCACCTCGGAGGTGAGGACTTCGATATTGCCCTCGTCCGCCACCTGGTCGACCAGTTCAAGAAGGAGAGCGGTATCGATCTGTCTGGTGACCGTATGGCGATCCAGCGTATTCGTGAGGCTGCCGAGAAGGCCAAGATGGAGCTGTCCTCTTCTCTCCAGACCGACATCAACTTGCCTTTCATCACTGCGGACGCTTCCGGCCCCAAGCACATCAACCAGAAGATGACCCGAGCCCAGTTCGAGGCTCTTGTCGGTCCCCTCGTTCAGAAGTGTGTCGAGCCCTGCCGCAAAGCCCTCAAGGATGCTAGCCTCCAGGCCAAGGAGATCCAGGAGGTTATTCTGGTTGGTGGTATGACTCGTATGCCTAAGGTGGCCGAGACCGTTAAGTCGATCTTCGGCCGTGACCCCGCCAAGGCTGTCAACCCCGATGAGGCCGTCGCCATCGGTGCCGCCATTCAGGGAGCTGTGCTGGCCGGAGAGGTCATGGACGTCTTGCTTCTTGACGTCACCCCTCTGTCCCTCGGTATTGAGACCCTTGGAGGAGTGTTCACCCGTCTGATCAACCGCAACACTACCATTCCCACCAAGAAGTCCCAGGTGTTCTCTACTGCCGCCGACTTCCAGACCGCCGTCGAGATCAAGGTCTATCAGGGAGAGCGTGAGCTCGTCCGCGACAACAAGCTCCTCGGCAACTTCCAGCTGGTCGGCATTCCCCCGGCGCACCGTGGCATCCCCCAGGTCGAGGTCACTTTCGACATTGATGCCGACTCGATCGTTCACGTCTCTGCCAAGGACAAGTCCACCAACAAAGACCAGTCGATCACCATCTCCTCGGGCTCCGGTCTCTCCGACTCTGAGATTCGAAGCATGATCGACGACGCCGAGAAGTACGGTGAGGCCGACAAGGCACGCAAAGCCGTCATCGAGGGTGCCAACCATGCCGACTCCGCCGCCAACGACACTGAGAAGGCGCTCAAAGAGTTCGAGGACAAGCTTGACAAGGAGGATGTCACATCCATCAAGGAGAAGATCACTGCTATACGCGAGCTTGTCGCCAAGGCCCAGTCCGGCGACACCACCATCACCGCTAAGGACCTCAAGGCCCAGACTGATGCTCTCCAGACCGCTTCCCTCACTCTCTTCGACAAAATGCACCGTGCCCGCTCCGAGAAGGCCAATCAGCAGGAGCAAGAGCAGGGTCAAGCTGGCGAGGGTGAGAAGAAGGAGTAAGTTTTTTTTTACAACTGCGGAACGTAACTGAACGACCTTGTGGTGCTTTTCTTCCTTTTGTTAGAACATAAAAAGCGTTCTCGTCTCTATGTGGCTTGTATTTTTTTTCCCCCTCTCTTCTCTAGGGGGGGCAGACGCGGTAGTGTGCGATGTGGGGTGTCGGTCAAGTCGGTCGGTGATGTAGGATATATTCGATCTCCTTTTCATGCGGAGTTTGCTTTGGGTGTTTTTCTTTTTTCTTTTTCTTTTGGGGATACTCTTTTTCTTCCTTGTGAATTTTTATCAAGACCTTTTTCCTTCTCTCGTCCGAGCCAGTGTGAAACAATGCGATGTATTGATATGGGATGGATGGAGGGGGGAAGGTAAGTAATGTGTACACAAAAAACAAATTGATTGCGATTCCATGCATCCGCAACTACATCATCACCGTACTAGGGAAAAAAAAGGGGGAAATATAAAGATATACCACCTCTGTATTCTTCTCATTCTGTTCCGTCAGATCTTGGCGTAGAATGATGCACCTATGTACATCTTATGAATGTGTAGGTAGGTAGGTGATACAGAACTCTTCCAACCACTCCACTCCACTCCACTCCACTTCACAGCCGCTACGACTCCCACTCGGTATCGATCGAACAATGTCACTACTCAAGTAACCCCCTCCCCCCCCCCCCTTTTTTTCACCCTCCTCCGCCCCGCTGCCCCGCGTTCTGACACCAGAGGGAATGGGGGGTGGGAAAAAACAGCTACTACAGATCGCTGCCGCCGCGAACGCGTGCGATTCTCGGCGGCGCAGTGGTGGTGTACGCTGCCACCGGGCTCTACGTCAGCGACCTTGCCGAGGAGAAGCTGGGCTTCACGCCGAGCGAGGAGGATAAAGGCCGGGTCCGGGAGCTGGTTCCCAAGATTAGAGTTGTCGCTCGCGGTTCCGTCCCTGGAACGAAAGAGTGATTGGCGATGGGGTGGTGGTGGTGGTGGTGGTGGTGGTGATGAAAGGAAGGGACTCTCTGCGGTGGAGGAAAAACGAGTATTTACGAAAAGTACGTACAGATGAGGAAGATAGACCAACAACAGTCAAACCCAATCCCAGAGTGAAAAAAAAAGGAAAAAAATAATAACCATGAACAGTGATGACGATATGTCATCCTAACTATCCTGCGCACCATCGTCCGCAACCGTTCCACCAGACAATCAAATCCTCCGAAAACCACACCAGATGAAAACCCCAGCCAACAAAACTCCCACCAAAAGAAAGATAACAGAAACTCCCTTAGATTGGATGTAACAAAAATCAACACAATCAATCTTCTCCCACGCTGCACCCAGTCAACCGTAAGTACGCTGTCCGTTTTTTTTTGGCGGCAGCAATCGTCGTATGTAGCGCAGGGAGAGCGAAGGAAGATCATGAAGGGGAAATACGACTCGGAGAACACGACGATATCGCTGCAGGAGATGGTGCGGTGTTCTTGTTCTAATGGAGGGGCTACGACCGATACGAGGACAGAAGATGTAGGGTGTTAGCAACTTTATGAATTTCTTCTGGCATGAGTTGGATTGGATTGATTTGGTCCGCCGTAGCCGAAAGGGAAAGATGAAAGCGAAAAAAAAACGTAACTCCAGGCTCCGATCTCGTGTTGTGGTCACCGAGCAAGACGATGAAGGTGTAAAGAAACAACTGAAAAAAGAACAAAGGAGGGAAGAAGAAAAAGTGCCGACGAAAGATGGAATGCAGTATATGATGACCGTTCGCCTTACACGCGTTGGGGGACTCGTCTTTTTGTCCGCGGGCGGAGAGATCCTTCTTGTGACTACATTTGGCCCTTGATGTCGACTTTCTTGAAGGCACGGTTCTTGGCATCCTCGAAGATGGGGAACGCCTTTGCTGTCTGGAATCGGATGGCACTGGGGACCCCCTTGTCTCCCGACTTTTGCTCGATGAGACTGGAGGCGCCCTGGTCGCAGAGGAACTGGACGCACTCAGTGTCGCTCTCAAACCCAAGCTCCTCGGTCAGGAATCTAATATCAATGTCCGGTCGGTAACTGCACAGCAGTCAGCACACGTTCACTCACGGAACAAGCATGAGACTCACGATTTGCAAATGCATGCAAGCGCGGCCATTCGTTCGCGGGCAACGAAGGAATCCATCAAGTAGCCTCCCATGCTAGGGGGGTCCAGGTAGAGCCTGAAGAACTTGTGGTAGTCGCCCGCAGCGAGGGCTGAGCGAACCTCCAAGGCGTGCTTGATGGAGGGATGTTGCTTGTCTGTAGGGGTTAGGATTGCCAGCACCTCGTTCATGTCGGCACGGTTGCAAGTGTGCAGAAGGTAGAGGATACGATACGCCTTGAACTCTTCTTCGTGTCCCGAGAAACCCTCCGAGTAGAGCGTGGCCAGCTGAGACTGGCATTGGTTGTACTCACCCAGATCACCCTGCAGGCAGTGTCAGCGCCCCGACCCGAGAGCAGTCCGTCGTGCGCTCACCTTTTCCAAAGCTATCCTCGCGTGAATCTCGTAAACCGTCACTGTAAAATCCGACTTGATATGCTGTACTGTTAGGTCTTGGCGCAGAGACTTGAACTGGTCGCAGATATACGAGTAGTTTTGTTCGTCTCGCCATTTCTTTTTTAGCAGTTCCAGGGTCCTTTCAAGTATGGCGAGAGGCCGAACATTAGCGGGATCCGGGGCGGAAGTCAGCCGGAAGTACTGTTTCTCGAGGTTCATACACCGTCCGACGAGCGGTTGATCACCGTCGGTATCGATGCCAGCCAAAGTTCGGCCTGACGGTGGGGGAGACTTGGGGGAGGGCCCGCCAAAGCGCTTCGTACGCTTCTCTTTTTCACGTTGACTTAACTTGTCCGTTGGCGGCGGCATAATTACCGAGTCCTGCAGGCGCAGGCGCTTCTCCATTTTGCTCGAGAGTTTGGTCGGCGTGGTGCCATCCTCACTATCGACGCTATTAGCACATGTGGTCGGTTGGTTAGTTGGTGGGCATCAAAAAAAAGGGGGGGGTGGGAGACACACTTCTTGCGTTTCCTATCCTCTAGGTTGAACTTCCCAAACCTATTGGTCGCAATTGTAGTGCCATCTGGACTCTCTGAAGGTGAACTCGTGGCGCGAGTCTGCTGTGCTCTCCTCCTGGCTATGATGACCTGGGGTAACGGCATATCATCCCAGTGAACAGTCCACACCACCTTCTCGTTGAAGGCGTCGGTGATGATCCGTTTGAGCTCGGCCTCCACGTCCTTTTTTTCCTCGGGCAGAACGTCTTCGAAGGTGCGGGCGACATACTTTTTTAATGCTTCGGGGAAAGTTGTGCGGTTTCCACTCGGCGGGGGTGAAGTCGGGGCGGTAGCGGTAGTAGACGCCTGTAAGTAGAAGTGAAGAAAATAATTTAGCCACGCCCACAATAAGATAGGTACCGCATAGTTCAAGGGGGTAAAAAAAAGGTGTTTCCCGCTGGGCGGATATTGTTATCGTATCAAGACATGAGAAACACGTATTTTCACCGTGTTGATACTATGTCACTACCATTTTATCCAGGATATGATAGCACTACCACAATTTTTTACCCCCCTTGGACTATACAGCAGCTGCTTCACTGACGGAGAGGGGGCTCAAAGCTCACCATGCTGTAGCTGCTGGCCTGCGTAGAACCCCCGAATGTCCGGCGAGCGTCAACAGATGTGTATGATCCGTTGTTACCTAGTGATCTCGAGTATTAGCACGTCCGACGATGAAGCCCACTGCCGAAGACTACCTCCGGTTCTCCAAGGAGGTGGTGCAGCCATGATGTGGTGGGTGGGTGGAAGGGTTCGTTGAGGTGAAAGTTGTGGAGTTAGCTGCTGGTTGTTGCCTGAGGTTAGCTGCAGTTATTCTTGCACGGAAGAAAAGTGGAGGGTGGTTGAAGCGGGAGGAAAGAAGCGAAGCCGGTGGGACGGAAGAAGAGGGCTGACGCTATTCTTAACAATGGGTTACATAAGAGGAGCATGTACTCACAGCAATAGTTAAGCTTTCTTTTCTTTTTCTTTTTCTTTTAATCAGCACCAAGCGATCCACGGCAAAAAAAAAAAGGAGGAAAAAAAGTACGAGGAAAAAGAAAAATCAGTTCAAACTTTTTGTCCGTGACTTTGTTCATATGTATGCACGTGAAAAACTGAAGTACCTTCTCAGCAAAGAGTCGATACGGATCCCAACACACCCCTCACTCGGACCACTGCCATCCGTTCTCACACATCGGTCTCGTGTGAATAAATTATTACCGCAAGTATGTATACAGAAGTGGAGTAGATAGATAATATCTAGGGAAGATGACATAAGGCGGGTAACCACCGTCAAGGAACTAGAGAGTATGGAATGTGTCGGTATGTCGAATACCGAGACGCTAAGTACATAGTACGAGGTTGACGCTAGTGCTACTAGCGCCTCTTGGTGTTATGTAGCGGATGTTGCCACTAGAAAGCACCCGCTCAGTCCAAACGATTTCGGCAAGGACTCAACTCCATATCCAATATAAGTCATCGTACCTAAGTAAATATAAGTCATTGTACCTGTATGTGTTTCCCTGCTACTTTGAGTAAACGCCGTGATTTGTAAAAATCTTCCGCTAACCGTCTTCCTAAGCTCCGATGTACGAATGTCGATTCTTTCATTTCTGCAAGGTGGAAGCATCGGTGTAAGTGAACTCTAGTACTGCTTCCGCTTCCAAGAACTTGCCAACAGCACGAAACTGCCAACTTCCACTTCCAGCGAGATTCCAAGCAGTGGAGCGGCTATGCAGGCAGTAGCAACCGGCAGCGATGAGGTTGTACGATCAGCATCCAGCGAGGAGACCGATAGCCACCAAGCTATCCCCAGCAAGCAGGATCAATCACCCTTCGGCGGAAATACTCCAGGGTCTGCTCAAGATGGTCTCGAGGTGTACAGAGGCTGTTGTGCCGAGAAAGAGCGGTGCTGCGGTGGTTCCCCCTGAAAAGAGAAAAAAAAGAAATGAAAAAGAAACTCGTACAAATATAGCTAGCGTCTTGGCATTCGACATGCATCCATACTTTACATACTGTACATACTAGATGGGATACCAAGCGAACAGAGGGGTGATACCCTAGTAAAGTGCATGCAAGACCCAAGTGGGTTCGAATCGACGCAGTCGTATCGAGCTCTCAAGTCGGTCAAATGGCACTATGTAGAGAGATAACGTGAATAAAAAAAAACCACCAAACCAAACCAAAAAAAAAAAAGCGCAGACATCAATCAGGCGGCATACCTAGAGAAAAGTAGAATCAGAAGAACAAGAAGATACATTTACGAGGAAAAACAACAGAGAGGAAAAAACTGCGCTGGCGAGGACGAAGCAGAAGGGATGAAAAAAAGCCTGCTCCTAAGATGGGGATATATAGGAAAAGGAAGGGAAAGGAGAAACCCTCCGGGTATGTAGAGCAGAAATGAAAGGAAAAAAAACAGACTCAAACCGGCGGCCCAATCCCGCAGCCCTTTCACCCGAATTCGAAGATAAGATACATAGAGTACAGACCCCGACATTCCATGCTACCTACTGCAAAGATATCTCCACCGTACATGGCCCACCACAGTTCCCCAGCTTCGGAGTCGCCGGAAATCAAAAAAAACACCCCAAAATGAAAAGAAAAAATTTGAAAGCTCCAAAAAAAAGAGATCCACGCCTCACTGACATCATCGTAGCTCGTTCGTTTAGGTACAAAAGTAGCAAGGCGCTAAGTCGAAATAAACCATCATTATCCTCACTCGACCGGCACCGAAATAGAACACTGGACACCTACCATACCACCAAGCAGCTGGGGACGAAGTCATTTCTCCGACGCTTTCTAGTTGACAAACAACTTCAGTTTGGGGTTGCGGCTGATGGCGGTATTCAAATCGCTATCGCCGTACAAGTCCAGCACCTGTCCGGTCGCCTCGTCCTTGTATTGTATGTTGTTCAGGTCGACTTGGCCGAGCCGTTCCTGCAGTTTGTCTTGGAGCTGAGCGAAGCTGACATCTCTGGGCAGCCGGACAGCGATCATCTCGTCGTGATATTCGATCTTGATCTTGAGGAACTGGCCGGACCCTGTTGAGCTCATGCTGGACTCCTGCCGAAGCATCCTGGGTGGCTGTAGGTCCGATGCTGATCGGATGTGCACCTGCTGCGCTTGAGCGATCCCGTTGCTTCTCACTTGTCCGGACATCCGTGGCGGCGGCGCCGAGAGTCCCGGGTATCCGTTTCCTCCGCCTCCGCCTCCATTCAGATTCTGGATCGACGATTGCCGAGAGGGCTCCCTCGAGGAGTCACTCGATTGCTGCGATGCGGTCGATCGTCGGTTATCGTGTGCCGCCAGTTGCTGGGATCCCCGGTAGTGAGTGGTTTCCACGTCGCCAGGCCGCGGCGCGAATAGCAATTTGACCAGCCTGCACTTGGATATGTACGACGGCATGGCCAGCAGCTTCTTGATGTACTCGTCCAGGCTTTGCCGCCGAGCGGCCGAGATTGTGTCCGTGACGTATGTTACCGGACCGGGCATGTAGGGCAGCTGGCGCGGCAATCCTGTGTGGCCGGCCTCTTCCTTGAACTCGTCCAGCAGCGCGATCTGGAAGTCGTAGAAGTCTTCGTAGAACCGACACAAACTCCATGTCCGTCCGTCTTCCATCACAGCATTCACCACATACCAGTACCGGCTGCTTTCGAAGTTGTAGTCGTCGACGGATGCGCTCACCGGTGCCATCAGGAGCCCTTGCGTGGAGCCCCGCGATAGCCGTGGATTGTCGTACCCGGTCGCGCCACCGTTTCCGTGTGCGGGTTGTAGCGTCTGCGATGTCCTGTTGTCAGTTGACCCGACATGTGTGGAAAGTGTTCGGAGAAGTGGACCCGTGTGTCTCGGACTTACGTTTCGATTGTTGCCCAGGTCGTGCGCGGGTGGTGCTTGCGGCTTCGGTGTGCCGTCCTCGAACTCAAACTGCCCCAGCGCGATGCTGCTGTTCTTGTACTCGGCGGCCATCTTCTTCCACTCCTCGACCTTCGGCACTCCAGCACGTGCGATCGCGGCCCGCTTGTCCTCGACGGGCGCGCCCGTCGCCATGTCCCGGATCTCGACGAAATCCACCGGAATCAGGCCGGGCCCCCCGAGCCGACCTATCGGCTTCGCCACGAACCACTCGTCGTTGGACTGCGCGATCACGATGATGTCCTCTCCCGTCTTCGCTTCGAGTTCATCGGGCCGCTCGGCGTTGAAATCGTACAGCACGACACCGTACAGAGGACTCCCCGTCGCGCGAACACCGCCCCCTCCGCCGCCCGCCGGCATGGACCCCATCCCGCTCCCCGGCGTCGCTCGCGTGGACATGCGATCGTGCGTCGTGCTTCGGTCCGAGTAGCCCGAATCCTTATCCGTCTGGTAGTGGCGATCGAAGTGCGCGACTGAAGAGTCCTGGCTGTCGCGTTCGTTCTTTCCCAAAACCTGGAAGTAGGGCACAGGGACGAAGCCGCGGGCGTGCGTTGCGGGATTACAAGCTTCCCACCAATCTGGATCGTTCTCGTTGCCGATAACGTGGAAAAAATCCCCCTTTTCGAAGCCGAGTTCTTGGTCGCTCGCAGGGTGGTAGCTCTCGATAGCCTTTATAACCTAATCGAAATTACTTTTCAGCCCGGCCCCTTCTTTTTTTTTTTTTTTTTTTGCCGCCGAAAGAGAAGTTGATTGCAGATTGCGGCCTTTTTGTCTTTCCTGTCTCGCAACAGGCTAGGCTCCAACAAAGTAGGAAGCGGAGATGGTGTAGGAGAAGAAGAACCGCCTGACATACCTTCTTTGGTGGATTGATGGTAAATGCAGACTTCGGAGTTATAGAGATGTGCGAAAGCTTTGGGCCGTGGAAGTGGTCGCTCCTCTCTCCCTTAATGGAGCGCCGAATATTCTGCGAACGAGCCCCCCTCTCGAATTAGCACTAGGCACGCTATGCATGGCATCGGGATTTTCCCGGCGAACGAGTACCAGTAGATGAGGAGCAAAGACACACCTTGATCATATCTGCGTCCGGGGGGTAAAGATGGAGGGGGAAGGGGGGAGTGACGGCGGCGATGCGGTCGGCGATGGCGGGGGTGGTGGGGGGGTGTTAGATGATACAAGCCGGGAGTTGATCGGTGTTATGTATGAATACGATGTACGATGTAGCCCGTGCCTGGGTTGACTCTAGAGTGGACGATATAGCGGGAGGAGATGTGGCTCGGGCGGGAGCTGCACACCGGGGGGTGGTATTAGGTTCCAAGCTCTGGGACAAACAAGGAGCAAGATATCGGCGAGGTTGGCTTTTGTTTCCCCCTTCACTTTTCTGTCGATGGCGGTCGAATTGTGGCTTTGGACGGTACCCGGGGCGCAAGAAGGGAAAGAATGGGATGTCGTTGGGGGAGGTGGCTATCGATGCTTATGGGCTTGGGGGGGGAGTTGTGTGTGGAGGCGGTTGTGTAGGGGACCTTTCTCACTGGGGCGATGCGAACATGGGGCAGAGGAATGGGAGAAGCGAGAGGGGCTTCTTGCCGCGGGAGGGCTATGAATGGAATCGAAGAAGCGGAGCCGATGAGGAAGCGATGAGACGAGGGGGAGGTTACTCGCAGCAGACCCGATCGCGAACAGGCGTGCGGGCAGGCGCAGTGGAAGCTGGGCAGCAACCGACGGGCGCAGGCGTGCAGGACGAGCGAACGGCAATCAATATATCGCCGCAACGACCGCAGAGGTAGATGCGGAGTATCTGCAGTGCAACGGAGCAAAGGAGAGGAGCGGAGAGGAGAGGAGAGGAGCAGAGGAGTCGGTCGTGAACGGGAAGCAGGAAGTTCGCGACACAGACGAACACAGATCAGGATCAGTTGGAGCCCATGACGTGCACCTGCTACATACAACAAGCATCTTCTTCCCCTCCATCCAGCCCTTCTTCCTCTTTCGCTCTTTCGTTTCCATCCAGCCCTTCTTCCTCTTTCGCTCTTTCGTTTCCATCCAGCCCTTCTTCCTCTTTCGCTCTTTCGTTTCCATCCAGCCCTTCTTCCTCTTTCGCTCTTCGTTTCCATCCAGCCCTTCTTCCTCTTTCGCTCTTTCTCTCCCATCGCTCCTTTCTCCCCCGCCGCTCTCCCTTTCTTTCGGCCGCCTTCCAGGCCCGGTCAGGAACGCATCGAAAGACGAGCGAGCCACCGCTAACGAGTCCGGTCGGACACCCCGGAGCACCATGCCCGCGGCAAGGCAAGCAAATGAGCGAGTTGCGTCGAAGACAGGCGGCTAGAGGGTTGAAACGTTCTTTCCTTCGCCCTGTCTGAGCGCCACACGAGCACAGTCGCCCACCAGGGGCTGGGCGGTGGGGTGGGGGCGGAGGTGGGAGTGGGGGCGGAGGTGGACAGCTGTCCATCGCCCAGAGATCGAGGACGGCTCCGGTCCGATGGGACCAAACCGCAGGGTGGCCTATTGAGTGCTGCGTATGCTCCGAGATGGGCCTCCCACGCGCAGGTGCAAAGCCGAGAGGGAGCAGTCGGCGGAGCGGTGTGGTTGGAGCGGTCCGGCGTGCCTGGAGGGAAAAACATTCAGAGTCTGCCAACGAACCACAAAGTTAACCAATGTACAAGATCCTGGGCCATCCGAGATACTCTCCACACTCCGATCACGCTTGCGATTGGATTCCGAAGCGTGCTGTTCGAACCCGGGACCCACACGTGACAGAGCGGGTGCGCACTTGACGGAGAAGAGGAGGGGGGAAGGAACGAAAAGGAAGAAAAAGAAAGGAAAAAACGTGGGCAGGATGGTTGTCTGATCAAACAAAGAATATCTATGGGACTCGGGTCAGCCTCGAAGGTCTACCGGAAGTTCCCGTTCGGGGGGGGGGGGGATCATCGTGCGTGCGCAGGGCACGTATGGTGGCCGGAGAGGGGAGCGGCTGCTGGGATGTCTGGGGATGTCTGGGGATGCGTGGAGTGGTGGGGTAGATCACTGCCGCCAGCACGGCAGCCGGGTATGTAGATGGATGGATGGACGATGGCTGGAGAGCTGGGCATGTCGATCGGATGCGTACAGGCATCGCTGGATCGATTCCTTCCGCTCTCACCACGCGCGTATCTAGCTTTGTGGATTGCCGCGACCGGTCCGGTCTCTCCGGGCGGAGCACTAGCCTGACCATCTCCCGATCCGGATACACAGTTGGCCGGATGGAGCAGTGAGTGAGTGAGCTGCGGTGCGTTGAACTGGTGCCCCTACATGGGAGCTCGGTTCCCGCTCCAGCTGCGTCTGTGAGCACAGTCCGTGCGGCGCTTGAGCGCTTAACGCAGGCTAGGAGCACGATCCGAACCCAATTTGGACACTGCAATTTTGACCGCGTCTACTCGCTGCCCCTGCCTGCCTTGGCCGACGGGCCGTTGATAGAACTGGATACATGCTGCCTCCTGGCGAGGAGCACCGCCACAGCACATCACATCACATCACGCATCGCTCTGCACGGTAGTCATCCGACTCACATCCAACCAATTCCGCGCATACCGAGACCACCAGCCAGCGGCGGCTCCGAGCGCGACAAACAAGCTGGCCGAACGAGGCCGAACGAGCGGAGGGCGGAGGACACAGGACGGAGATATGGGGAGGCGCAGAGACTACGTGATGATGATGATGATGATGATGATGATGATGATGATGATGATGATGATGATGATGATGATGATGATGATGATGATGATGATGATGATGATGATGATGATGATGATGATAATGATTCATAGATCGCATGCGACCCCGCCGGACCATGGCGATATTATATACCAAAACAACATAGCCACTCCTCTCTGTCCTCCTCGCCGGAGGATACACTTCCACCTCCCCAATCCACTGGACATCCCACTCTTGCCAAAGCCTTTCTTGCCTGTACGACATGGATTTGCCCTGGGCCAACATCTGTATCGAGTATGCGTCTCATGGCAGTCTATGCATCCGAAAATATAGTCGCACGGGGAATTCTGTGTCTCTGCCACCTGTCGGCGCCAATCTCAAGGGTTCTAACAAGTGCAGCACATTCTGCATCATATGCTTCCTGATGAAAGCCCATGTGAGTTTTAATTCCCACCCACACTTGCTTTGAGTGGCGTGGGCGCCAGACCACCGCATATGTAGCCCACTCCGCCCAGGTCTGTACGAGATCCATCCGTCCAGAGTGTAAGACCTGGCCGACCTTTCTCGGCTTCCTCCTTGGCTGCTTTCCGACTGAGTGTGATTGTTTGAGCAGTGAATGACTCTGCATCTGCAGTGCATGTCACCTCTCGTGGCCCAGAGCGACTCAAAAAGATGGCCAGACGACATCCAATCTCACTAGGAGCTCCCGCCAGTGGCCAGCTCTCTTGCTTGATCTTCAACCGGAAGTGATGCCAGGTGTATCGCAAATCGCCTTGATCGGTTGTTGGGCCGTGACATCGCAGGTCTCAGACCAGACTCAAGCATGAGCTCGCCCTGGTTGGATCATGCAGAGGCTGCGTGAGCGCCCACCCGATGTGGAAGCGTCGGCTTGTGTCGGGTGACATTTCGTGTGGCGCTGGGTGCGGTTTAGCTGGTGGCGGAGTTGCGCCAACATGTAGAGTAGATAGACGGGGTCGGAAACTAGCACGATATATCTGCCCAAATACGGCAACCGCCGTGACACCCATGGAGCGACGCTTGTCTGGTTTCTGCGGTATATACAACTTAGGGCGCTCGGCGCATCCACCCCCCCTGCCCCCGCTGGTGGTGAGCGTCGGGACGTCCGTGGATGCTGCCGGTGCGTCGCTATAGTCGCCGCCAATAGGTGGAAATACGCCGCCTAGAGGGAAGATGCCCGACGGCAGAGCCGTGGGAAAGCCAGTAGGGAACCCAGTAGACAGGCCAGGGATTCAAGATGGATGGGTGGGTTTGGACCGAAAGTAAAAGTAGAAGGCTGGCTCTTTGTGTGTACGTGTCTGAAGAAGTGGAAGAAGGTACGGGAGAACACGGCCGGCGGTTGCGAATGAGAGACTGGACCGGACTGGACTGAGAGGGAACTGTTGCTGCTGCTGATAATGTGCGAAGCTGGGGGGGCTTATATGCCGAGTCGTAAAGTGCTTCTGCCTCCCGTGTTTTTTTGGTAGACGTCTTCACGTCCAGTTGGCCCCCTGGTGCCCTTGTTACGGGAAGATTGGCCGTGCGTCTAGAGAACCAGTATAGCCCGGGACATTTACTGCAGAGCGGCAGTGCTTGCCTCCGTCATCACAGACGCTTTACGTCCAACCGCCAGTTGCTATCCACCGTAATGTCTACTCGGAGATTCAGCGATCGACCATCTGGTATCGAAAATCCTGGAAGTACGGAAATAGGATCCCCCGGCGGGAGGTACTTGGAGACTGGACGGAATAAATATCTTCGAAACGGACATGAGCCTCGGTGGTATCCAAACACCCATCGGCGGTCCTCCCGTCTATATTCGCAACGTCCGCTCGAGTCCCAGGAATACCTTCCTTCCTTTCTCCCTGCTCTCAATCGTCAAGACCCGTGCCATACGTTGGTGGCCTGACGGGGCGCCCGCCGGCGGTGATCCACTTGGCGCTATACACCCGAAGATGTCGCCCCCAGTCTCAGAAACGAGAAACTCGCCGGCTACGGAAATAGCCTCGGCCCCAGGTTGCTAACTGACGAAGGCGGCGATCTGCCCACTAGTAACTACTACCACGTAACATATCTACCCCCCAAACCTGTGGGTATCTATAGGAGATGGAGCAATTACTGTCTCGGGGGCAACCAAAGATCACCGCCCCCGGATAATTAGTGCTTACGTATGATGTGTACAGTGGGTATATGTAGCTGAGAATATGCATCTATGTACCCTATGAAACCGGATTTGTTGGGGTTGCTTGAAGCATCTATCTGTGAGTGGAAAGGGGATTTGGGATGTTACTGGTTTGGGCGTGTTGTTGGGCATGGGCCTGGTCAGCATTATTGCGGATACCTACTCTATTCATGTACTTTGTTTAATGCGTCGCTGCATCTAAGCGGACTCGGGCAGACACAGAGCTCCCCAGTCTCGACTTTCATTTCTCCCAACATCCACACAGCACATAGGACGAGACGCTCCTCTATTGGGAATATGTTACCAAACACAAGGGAGAAACTCCAACAATTACGTGGTAAGAGCCCAAGCAGTAGGACAAATGGGAAAGTCGTCTGATATGATACAAACCTGGCCGTCGTCAATCGAAAGTGCGGAGAAACGTTCAAAGAACATCATCGCCTAGTTCAGGCCCCTCTTCTCGCTCTCAGAGTAGAAGATCAACATCCTCCAAACCTTCCTGACCATGGTTTCGGCGTCTTCGTCAAGCGCCTGGGAATATGTTAGTGAAGACCTTTGTGAAAGAAGGAGGGAACCCTACCATCTCCAATTCCTTGACTAGTTCTTCAGCGCTGCCTCTCTTCTTGATATGGCCGAGCACGAAGCCGACAAGCTCTTGCTCCTGAACACCAAGATACTCGACGATCTTCTTCTCGACGAAAGGCTGGAGCTTCTCCTTGACAATAGCTTCGTCAACCTGGTCCCACTGCACTTTCCACTCGAACAAGCCGTTCCGTTCGGTTGGGATCTCCTGTGCGAGCTGCCTAACGAGACGCTCGCGCGTCTCGTCGTCCATCAAGCTGGAGACATCGTACTGTATTGGGATGAGCACACGGCGGGTCTTGGTTTCGTCTTCCTCTTCATCCTCGAGAAGGTTCTCAACATCCGCAGCAGTCTTTCTCCTTGGTTTTTCTTCGTTCGCTTTGCGACTAGCCGCCGCGGCTCCAAGCGACAACTTGAACCGCCTCGGCTCCTCACGCGCAGCAGCAGCCTTCTCCATCTCGGCTGCCTGTTGGGCAAGGAAACTGTCGGCCATACTCTCCGCAACACGTTTCTTATCGGTGTCGGCTTCGAACTGTTTCTGCTCCGCTGCGCGGTCCCGCTCGTCGAGTTCGATCTCTCGCTGGCGGAAGGTGCTGCGGTTACGGATCCATACCGAGCGGTCCACAAAGTACTCCTCGGTTTTGTTTTCGGCTTCGATGTCATCATCCCACTCCGCTAGTCTCTTCGCCATGGTGGCACGGTCCACCTCCCCGCGACGCTTGTCATCGTCATCTCGCTGGCGCTCACGCTCGAGGGCAGATGTGCGGGAGCGCTCACGATTTAGCCAGCGGCGTTCGTGATCCAAGTATGTCTTTTCCTGGTCGGCGGTTTTACGCTCCTTCCTCCTGCGTTCGAGCTCCGAGTCAGATGCATCGGACTCTTCTTCCTCACGAGTGTATGCATAGCCATTGAGGCCCCCACCGTTAACAAAGGAGACGCCTTTCTGGTAGTCTCGAGGGGTGGAGGAGGGACCTGTAGGGATACGGGGGGCGGTGGGTGTCTGTTGGTCTCTGATGCGGCTAGGGCCGATAGGGATTGCATTCGCGCCACCACTGGGACCAATAGGAGCTGAGATTGGTGAGGCAAGACGATTAACGCGAGAGCTGTTTGGATTGTTGCGCTCCCGCTCCAGGCGTTCGATCTCCTCTTCCCGCTTCAGGCGTTCCATGTCGCGACGATTGGAGCGCTCGCGGAAAGCTTGAATCTCTTTCGCTACCATGTCTCGCATATCTGCTGGGATATCCGAAAGCTCGTCGTCGGCGGAGAGAGGAATGGTGACGATTTCAGGCTGCGGGGTGGACTCATCTGGTTTTGGAGAGGAGGCCTTTTCCTGAACAGGCGTGCTCTCAGTAGGTTTCGCAGTGTGCTTTGTGGGATCTTTGAACTCAGCGAGAGCGTTCTCGAGATTTGTCTTTGCTGTGTCGAGGCGGAATTCCCGTAAGTCGGCGTTATTATCGTCCTCCACGTTCTCAAGGTAAGTCTTCGATTTATCGTCGATTGTTACCTATTGGTAGAACAGCTAGTTAGTCCGGGCATCACAAGAGTGTGGTGTATATGGGAAATCGGTACCAGTAATTGGGAACCTTCCGTAAGACTGTCAACAGCGGGTATCTCTAAATTCTGAAGAACTTCATATGCGCACCCAAGAGACTCTGGATCCGCATACTCTGCGAATCCGAACTTGCACGGTTTTCCGTCTTCATCAGTGGCCCTCGTCCACTTCTTCAGCGTCGCTGCCGCCTGTACCAAATCAGCACCACCCTAACCTCGCACGTAGCAGCCAGAGGTGCTCGCCTTCAAGATTCGCTCCATCCACTCATCATCGACGCCCTTCGGTATTCCACCCACGAACACAGTCTTGAGCTGCTCTTCAACTGTCGGTGGCAAAAGTTCATTGACCTCCCTCGCCATCGAGCTAGCTGCCTTGCTCGCCGCCGAACTCTGTATGGGCAGAGGATTCTGCCGCGTCACTGAAGTACCCAATCGGATGATAGGCGCATTGAAGTTGATATTCGGGAGATTCGCGGGCGGCGCAAAACCAGCTATTCCCGGACGTGCGCCCATGTTGGCTTGCTGTGTGCCCGGGGGAGCTCCAGTGCCAGGTGCGCCGATACCAGGTGGAGGCGGCATGCCGGGTGGTCCGCCCATTCCAGGAGCTGTTCCGGGGGGCATACCAAAGCCTGGAGGAACTCCAGAAACTCCCATCCCGCCAAATCCAGGCGGCATGCCCGGTGGCATTCCGGGGCGGCCGAACGGCGCTTCCGCAGAGAGTCAGCGACGCGCGACAAGTGGGCGAGGAAGGGGATACGTACGGCCAGGATACTGGTACATTGTCTTTCCGTTTATGCAGAGCAGGAGCTCGATGGCGGAGGTGCTTCTGTAGATTGATGCGAAATTTGAGTGAGAAGCGCGTCGTTGCGATTTGAGTTGTTGCTAGAGATCGGCAGCGTAATAAGTAGAGTTGAGCATTCGAAAAGAACGCAAGATGTATCTGGCGTTAAGGCTGCACTAGCAGTTGTCACTGGCGAGGGCTTGGCGGTTACAGCTTTGCGGCTCCCTACTTTCGCTTCAACCCTACATCACCCACCCGTTTGCTGCCCCACTATTGTCCCCCCCAACCGCTGCCACCAAGGGAATCAAATACCTTTGAACCCTTCCGTCGAACTCAATTAGCCATGGAGTTCAGACGGTTCGGCTGTGCGGCGGTCTCTACCCGACGTGTTCTCTCTCTCTATCCCCGCACCATCAGGCAATTCGGTATCTTCACCGCCCGCCTTGCCGACGACCAAAACGCCAACAACAATAGGGGCGGCAACGGCGGTACCGGCAGCAACGGCGGCACCGGCAGCACCGGCGGCACCGGCAACACCGACAAAGGCGTTTTGTGGGGTACTGAATGGCTGAACGACCTCGTAGCGACTCCCACGCCCTCGACCAACCAGTATCGGCCTCAGCACACGGCGATGGACTCTCCTCCACTGGAACACCTTACGAGCAGCATGAACACCAAACTCCCCAAAATGGGACCGACCGCTGGACGCTCCGTCCCCGTTCAGGCAGACGTTGCCCAGGCTTTCATGAAGCTACGGTCGATAATCTCGCAGAACAAAGTTCGCCAGGACTTCCATCGCCAGAAGTTTTACGAACCTAAGGGTGTGAAGCGCAAGAGGCTGCGTAGCGAGAGATATCGTGCGCGTTTCAAGGAGGGATTTAGGAGGATGATTGCGGTGGTGCTGGATATGAAGAAGAAGGGAATGTAAGAGGCAATGGGCATAGGCAAAGGATGGAAGTTTTAGGATGTATCTACTTAACTACACATAGATATGGCGCGATTGATTGGCGGGGGTTGTTCCTGGCAAGTAACCAGCAGGGTGCTGCGAAAAGGACACATTGACGCGTAGAATGTATGTGTGCGGTGGGATGATTGTCAATTGTACGTTATGACGCGAGAGTATAAAGGGAGTAAAAGGGGTGTCTAAGCAGAACTGGTGCATCTTGGGCCCGGTATCGCCATTGCAACTTCACCACTCTATATAAATATTCTCCGTAGGGCTAGGTTGTGGTCGCATAAGTTCCCCTGACTTTATTTTGAGCCGCCAAAGCTAGTAACTACATAGCAACAACATACGCGCTTCACCACGAAACAGAAACCACTGTCAGGCTCGGACCAGCTCCTACATCTCCACAAGCTCTATCGGAGCGTGCCGTTCCTTCTCCGCAACCATGGCTCGCCTTGGGCGACTCGGCTTTCTAGCCGTCGGCGTTGTCTTTCACTTGATCTACATCTACTCCATCTTCGACATTTACTTTGTCTCCCCAATAGTGTCAGGTATGCGGCCGCATCATGTGGATGCGCCGGCACCCGCAAAACGCCTCTTCCTCGTTGTCGGTACGTCGTTCCTATCTTTCCAGCGCAAATGGTAGCTCACAGAATACCACTCCTCCAGGTGACGGCCTCCGCGCAGACAAGTGTTTCCAGCAACATGTCGATCCCGACGAGCCCTCGCAGATACGGTACCTCGCGCCCTTCATCCGAGACAAAGTTTTGAACGAGGGAACATTCGGAGTATCTCACACGCGCGTTCCTACCGAGTCCCGGCCTGGCCATGTGGCACTCATTGCCGGTCTCTACGAAGACGTCTCGGCGGTGACTACAGGATGGAAAGTAAACCCGGTGAACTTCGACTCGGTGTTCAATGAATCGCGGCATACATGGTCGTGGGGCTCGCCGGATATCCTGCCCATGTTCCAGCTCGGCGCATCGGACAAATCGCGGGTCGACGCTTGGTCGTACGATGAAGAGATGGAGGACTTTACGCAGGACGCCACGAACCTCGACATCTGGGTTTTCGACCGTGTCAAGGCGTTCTTTGAGGATGCGCGTAGGGACCCTGAGTTGGCCGCCCTCCTGCAAAAGGACAAACTAGTGTTCTTCTTGCATTTACTGGGATTGGACACTTCCGGACACTCCTACAGGCCGTACAGCCCTGAGTACCTGAAGAATATCAAGGTGGTTGATCAGGGCTTGAAGGAGGTCCATACCTTGGTAGAGGATTTCTACGGACACGATGAGAAGACGGCGTGGGTGTTCACTGCGGACCATGGTATGAGTGATTGGGGATCACACGGCGACGGACATCCAGACAATACGCGGACACCTCTGGTCGTCTGGGGATCTGGTGTCAAGAAACCGGAATCGACATCGAGCCTCCCTATCGGAGAGAAGACCGGGCACGAAGACGGGTTCTCGGGAGACTGGGGTCTAGAAAGCGTCCTTCGACACGACGTTGCGCAGGCTGATGTGGCGGCGTTGATGGCGTACCTGGTTGGCCTAGACTTTCCTGTCAACTCGGTTGGCGAGCTGCCACTAGAGTTCTTGGATGCGGACGACAAGACCAAGGCGAAGGCTGCTTTGACAAACGCGAAACAGATATTAGAAATGTACAATGTCAAAGAAGGTACTTCCCGAGTGATGGATAGTGATTGGATTTTTTTTTAGACGCTGATAACCAGCAGTGCAGAAAAAGGCCACACACATCAATTATAAGCCATATGCGCCTCTGGCCAATCTCCCTGAGCAATTCGCTGAGATCGAAGGTCTTCTTCAGGACGGTGCTTACGAACTTACCATCAAAAAGTCCATGAGACTGATCAAGACCGGTCTCGAAGGCCTTCGCTACCTCCAAACCTATGACTGGCTCCTCCTGCGCACAATCGTGACTCTCGGCTATCTTGGCTGGATAGCATTCGCTCTTACCACGGTTCTCGACTCCCACATTGTCGATGGTGCCGCTGAAGCTGACCGCACCCTGGTGTCCACTTTTTTGTTTTCGGGAGTTCTGGTGAGCTTGTACACCCTCTTCTTTATTCAGAAGTCCCGCCCAACATACTATGCGTATGCACTCTTCCCCGTTGTCTTCTGGGAGGAAGTATTTGTGCGGCGCAGATCGGTCGCTAGAGGTGTAGCACAGCTTGTGTGGGAAGTGCCAGGCGGAACGAGCAAATATCTAGGACTAGCGATACAGACAGCGATGAGCGTGGCTTTGTTGGAGGCGGTTGTACTCGGGTACTTTCACCGGGAGGTGTTTTCGGTTTGCTTCGTACTTGCTGCCTTCTGGCCAATGATGTATGGTGCGGCATTCATGAAAACCAACAGGCTGCTGTGTGCCCTATGGCCGGCGTGCTGTTTCCTCATGAGCACCTTCACTTTGCTTCCAGTCGTCAAGACTGAGAGTGAGACACACATGCAAGCGCCCCTCCCCTATCTTCTGCGATGATGTCTAACGATGATAGACTCCTCGGCGGTGGCATAATGTTCCTTATGGGCCTCGCGTATATGATCTTTGGCACTACCATTTCTGACGGTGTCCCGAAGGGGCAAACTCTCGGCGCTGCGGTCCTGGCGAATTCCAGCCGCGATGTTGTCTCTAAGTCAATTATTGGAGCCCAGGTGGGACTGATCGCCCTCTCCATGATCGTCACTTCCTCCTCTGTGCGAAGTCTACAACAAAAGCAAGGCCTTCCACTTGGCAATCAGATCCTAGGGTGGAGCATTCTCGTCCTCTCCCTAACCACCCCTCTCCTCCACGCCCTCCAACCAAACCCACACTATTTCCACCGTCTGACCGTGCTATTCCTCACCTTTGCACCGATCTTCGTTCTCCTCAGCATCTCCTACGAGGGATTGTTTTACATCGTTTTCGCAACTACCCTACATCTGTGGATCTCCCTCGAATCCCTCCTCTCGCCGCCAAACCTCAACACCACGCAACCCCGCGCCCTAAAATTGGCCGACCTCCGACTCTCACTAGCACTCACGCTTTTCCTCCAGTCAGCCTTCTTCAGCACTGGCAATATCGCGTCAATCAGCTCCTTCAGTCTCGACAGCGTGTACCGTCTCCTTCCGATATTCTCCCCGTTTGCAATGGGCGCCCTTCTGGTCCTAAAGCTCCTCATTCCCTTCGCGCTTATCTCCGCGAACCTTGCGGTCCTCAATCGCCGCGCAGGACTCGGAGGAAGCGCTGTGTTCATGTGCGTCACGGCCCTAAGTGATGTTCTCACACTCAACTTCTTCTGGCTGGTTAGAGACGAGGGAAGCTGGCTCGAGATCGGCACCGGCATATCGCACTTTTGTATCGGTGGTGCCCTTGGAGTGTTCCTGGCGGGACTGGAGGGGCTTGGAACGTGGTGGGGCAAAGGGGTCGAGGTACATATTGCTGCTGCCACTGCCCCAGCAGCAGTAGAAAAGGAAACCGTCCAGAAGAAGGAGCTGTAAAGTACCTAGTGATGCCTGATGTCTGGGTGATAGATTTTTTCTTGATGGTTAAGAGATATACTCTTGTATTTCTATGTAGATCCTTTTTCTTATTTAGATAGATATCTTTATTACTTCTTTTCGCTTCTCACAGGTTGGTCAGCGACTTTACAGATCTTCCGTCCGATCGTGATGCGCAATATCTAGTTGTAGCTAACTCAACTATGTTGGAGGGTTTGTCATATTTTATTTCCGCACCCCGCCGTCGGCACCTCTATGCACCCAGGTATCCAGATGCACGTATTTTCTGCACACTTTCTTCATTCCCTCGCTCCCGTACCTCCATCCCGTACGACCCCGCACGACCCCGCACGATGTCGCCCCCTTTCCCGCCCATATCCGCGCCCCCGCCGCCACGAACGGTCTACGTAATAACGATCTCTCCGTCGCAGGACCGGTCGGCGGAGTGCCACACTTGCGCGTACACGTCGCGGGTGCGCGCCAACGCCATCGCGCGGCGAGAGCTGCGCAACCTCGCGGCGGAGTTCGAGGGCCGGCCCAAGTTCGCCGAGTGGATGGATGAGGCCGGATTGTTCCGCGGCAGTGCCGAGGACCCGGAGCTGGACGACGAGGCAGATGGGGAATGGAAGGTCGAGGTTAGTGTGCGGAGGGTTCTGGTCGTTGAGGGCGAGACGGAGGAGGAGCTCGCCGTCAAGTGGAGAGAGAACTAAGATGATGTATATATTGCGAGAATCTCTGGGGACATTGAAGGCGACCACTACTTGTTACATACTTGCGAACGCACATGTTGAAACGCTCCCAGTAAAACTCGAAATCACCCGCTCAACCTACCCACCCACCTGTCCACCAGTACGTAATGAATCGGAAAATAGCCCGCTTAACCCACACGCCCAATCACCATCACCAAAATCGACCAGAACAAAACAAGGCAAAGGGAGTCAAAAAAAAAAACTTACGTTCTAAGATTACTTAGTCTAGGTACCTAGCAGAACTCAATCAACCCTTTCCTCTTCGATCCGTTTTGCCTTCCCCAACCTCTCCTCGACTTCTCCGACAATCCGGCCAAACGCCTCGATCTCCTCCTCGACGGGCCTCCTGCCACCCGCCCCACGACGGAAGAAGTCGGAATTTGCGACACCGCGCACTTCTTCACGGTTGATGCTCCCAAGGCCAGCTTCGCCGACTTTCCGCCCCAGCGCGACCTTCTCCTTGATGTACTCGCGCACGGGGACCATTGCTGCATCACGGCAGGCCTCGGTGAGGTCGCTCCCACTCATTCCCGCGGTCTTCGCCACCAGCTCCTCGAGATTGAAGTCCTCCGAGTCCAGTTTCGTATCCTTCAGGATCAAGCCCAAGATCCTGCGACGCTGCGCGGCGTCGGGAAGATTGATCGAGAACTTCTTAGGCATGCGCCGGAGGATGGCTTCGTCAATGTCTTGGATCCTGTTGGTCGCACCGAGGATCATGATCTGCGCAGGCGCTCCGGAGGAGTTGGTCGATAGTAGACCGTCCCAATGCGTCATAAACTCGGCCTTGACCATGGTGCTCGCCTCGTGGTCCGTTGAGCTTCGCGAGCGCAAGACGGCATCAATCTCGTCAATGAAGACGATCGTCGGCTGCAGTTTCTTGGCCAGCGAGAACACGGCAGTGACGAGTTTGTTGGAATCGCCGTACCACTTTTCCGTGAGGGTGCTGATGTGGAGATTGATGAAGCAGGCGCCGGATTCGCGGGCGAGGGCGCGCGCAAGCATGGTTTTGCCGCAGCCGGGCGGTCCATAGAGCAAGACGCCTTTGGGCGCCGAGAGGAGCGTCGACGTGCTCGAGAACAGTCCCGGGAGGATGAGCGGATAGATCACGCTCTCCTTCAGCTCCTCGATAATAGGCTCCAGACCACCGATGTCTAGCCACAACTCAGCCCCCACTCCAACCCGCCACCAGCGGGTAGACTAACCGTCAAAAGAAACATGGATATCCTCGGGTGCAACGACCTCGGTCAAGATGGTCTGTTCGTACGAGGTCAACACGAGCTTTTCTACCTTTCCGCCGGCAGAGGTCGTGCCACCGTTCGCATCTAATCGTCGTAGGATCGCATCGGACTTCTTCTTGACGGCTGCTTTCTTTTCGCGTTCGGGGTCGCGGTAGGATATGAGCCAGCGTATTAGGTAATAGGCCGAGACTTGCTGGACAGGCTGTTAGTTTACATATGTCTGACACATGGACCGAGGAAGGGGGCCGGGTGTGCGTACTGCGGCGGCTACCCAGAGGATATCCACCAGTAGCTTTGACTTGCGACCGGTACCGGAAGTCATTGTAGAGATGGTAGTCAAAGCTGAAGCTTGAGCGTATTTGTAGCGGTGGTGGTTGCGATTGTGGTGGTGGTGGAAAGAGAAAGTGTGGTTGTGGAAGGCTGGGAGGAGCGGGTTAACATGTAGTTACGCCACGAAGTTCTGCCAACCGCTATCGTGGTTGAGCTGCATGGAGATTGGGGGCGGGAACACATGTGATGTGATACCTGGCGATGAAGCCGCTAGGCTGGATGGAGAATACCAATCGCGTGAAGAGAGCGCTAGTACAGCAAGAGCCGCATGCATCGAGTGCGTCCTCCCAGAGATCTTGGACAACCTTTGGAACCCCAATAATGCACGACTAGTCTACGATCAAACGGCGGAGAATAGAGAGCAATCTAAGCAGCCGTGCATCCACGTACTCAGGCTGCTCTCGCCGGCCGTTAGAGTAACAAACATTACAGAAGAGCACCCCCCAATCTGTGTGTAACCCAAACCGGATAGCTGCTGGTGCCATTACATCTCCCCACTGTCACTCGTCACCATCACCAGCCATGCCAACCTCCCGTCCCTCTTCGACCGATTCCTTCCATAGAGCACCCTACATGAATACCAATACCTCCCGCCTCTCCACCGTCCCTCCCAAACTCCGCCCGGCCAACAATGTGCGTGACTTCGTCAATCGACGCAATCGCCCACCCTTTCACGGCCAGAACGAGACGCCCTCTCCCTCTCCCTCTCCTTCCCCGTCGCCATCGGAATTCTCTGACCGCCACTTGAATCGCGGAATACAGGGCGACCCTCCCACTGGTCACCTCTTCGATTCGTCGCTTACGGACAATGATTCGACCATGTCCCGGCGACAGATGCTCGAGGCACAGAAGCTGCCAATACCACTTGTTGGCGCTGCAGCGCGCAAGAAGGCGGAGAGCACAGATGAAAAGCCCAGACTATTGCAGCAGCAGCAGCACGAAGAAGAAGACGTCTTTACACCCTCCGGAAGCTTCGAGGTGCAGGGTAGAGAGTACGATAATGATGGCATCAACGACTATAGTAACTACGGCGGCAGTGACGGTTACGGCCACTACCCGGAGGATGATCGTTATGGCACTGACAGGGGCGGCGTGGGTGTGCCGAACGAGTTGGAGTATTACGAGGAGGAGGAGGAGGAGGAAGAGGAGGAGGAGGAGGAGGAGGAGAATGAGGAGGAGGAGGAGGAGGAGGAGGAGGAGGATGTGACGCAGCGTGTTGCACCTGGAGGCGGATTGTGGGACGATACCTGGACTAGTGGCGGGATGTTTGACCAGACTGTCAACACCAGTTTCGTGCAGCGGTCTCCCCCGCCGCAGCAGAGATCTCCGGGTATACACCGTCCTACCGTTCCAATTTTTGTGATGCTGACGGCAACAGACTCGCCATCCCGCGTCCAAAGCCTCCCAGTCCGCGGTACCCACTTCAAGGCTCCTAAACCCAGAGACCCCCCCGCCCCAGCATTCGGCCTCTCTAAGCGTCTCGCAGCCAATAACAGTGCCTATGCGCATCCCCAACCACAAGTCCAGCAGCACAGGCTGGTCCAACATCCTGCCCCTGACCAGGGCCACACCGCCCATCCTGCCCAAGCTTCTCGCTCTCCCGACTCCACTCCCCGCCCGCCCGAGCTGTCGAAGTCAGTGCCTTTCCTCTCAGACGACGAACTCCGCTTGATCCCCACCTTCGCCGCCCTCCTCACTCGACTACAGAAGAATTACGCCTCGAGCCGGTCCTCACCCCCCCAAGATCTGGAGAACGAACTCAAGACGCTCCTAGCCTTCGCTTACCCCGGCCGGGACGTCGAAAAGGTCGGCAACATGTTCGAAGCTCTCCCGGACTCGGCCTACGAAGCCGCGGGCGACATAATCATTGCGCGAAAACGCGAGCTGGAGGAGAAGATGCGCGAGGCGGGCAGGAAGAGAAGAAGAGTGGCCGATGCCCGTGTCGACAGTGTCAAAGCCGTTGCCGAAGACAAGATGGAACGGCTGGAGAAGCTGACGAGGCGCCGCGAAGGGCTGAGAGGGAGTGTGGGCAGGTTGTTGAAGGAAAATGGATTTGCCGTGGACCTTTAGAGGCGCTTTTTTTTTTCTTCCGTTTCGTGGTGGAGGATGTTTGTGCACCTGGTTTTTTCTCCGGGTAATATTTGTGTGGAACTGTATTTTTACAGGCTACCCCGACTGGATCTGAGCTTGCTGATTGATGACTGGGGTTTTCTGTTTTGCTATTTGCGTTCATTACAGCACATGCTTGATTTTCTGGTACAGTAAGGTAGTGCTCGGGCGGGGCGTCAATTAGATAAGTTGTGAGGTGCGAGGAGGGATTCGGGGGCGTCTTGCTGGTATGTACTGGGGGGATAGCTAACGTACTGTAGGGGTTACCCGGCTACTACCCATTAGTCGGACACTATCAGAAATGAGAAAAAACGACGATACTCAACAACCATAGATCGGAGAGACACAAAATTTTGCAGACCGCATGTTTG
>Ga0307508_10000267_pt1 | contig 63911 bp, 70 predicted proteins | sample 9_EM_MG_FD_203089 | JGI IMG/M metagenome (GOLD analysis project Ga0307508, IMG submission 203089) | Populus trichocarpa ectomycorrhiza microbial communities from riparian zone in the Pacific Northwest, United States - 9_EM | ecosystem: Host-associated > Plants > Roots > Unclassified | place... | reverse complement strand
ATTTCAGCACCTGGTTTTTGTTGAACTTGAGTGCGCGCCACTCATTCCTCACCACAGACACTGCCACCTCTGGTACAAACTGCTCCTTGAAGACCTTCTTGAAATCTGCCCACTTGATCTTGTAGTCCCTGTCGGTCGGTGGGATCGTGTCCACTTCTCTCTCCTTCATCTCCTTCTCGAACCACCGAAAGATCTTGACCGAGAGGAAACACCAAAAGGTGTCGATATTCTGGTTGTCCGAAGAGGCCTTTGGGTACATCGAGGCACCCTGGCGAACGTAATGTTCGACTTCGTCGAGGTACCTTCTGACGACTTCCAGGTCCTGTGAACCTTCGTACCGTTTCGGCTCGAATGGCTTTATCTTTTGGATGATGGTGTTCTGCACTCCTGGAGTGGCATTTGCGGTCGTCTGCAAGGTCTGATAGTCGTCGGCGAGCTTTCCGTATCTCTCCGCTTATCGGCCTGTCCTCGATACTTGGTTGATTCATCCCGCAGGACAGCAACCTCCTTTTCAAGGGTGGTGATGCGCATCTTCAGCGCCGAAACACCCTTCTTCTCCTTATTCGCGGCCTGTAGATCGATTGCCATCATGTCCATCTTGGATACAATCTCCCTGTGGAAGTTGTACCAACGGGTGTAGCACTGCACGACTGCCGTAGCCGATACTCCGAGAATGGCGTTTGACTGTCCATCCCTCGAGAGCTCGCTCTCCCCAATCCATTCGAATACCGCTTCCGGCAGCGGCCAGTCGATGCTTCCTGATGTCAACATTTTTCTTCAAGGTCAGCGTACTGTATGTGACCAGAAACAGCTCAGTGAGACGTAAGGTATGGGCCCCGAACGCCGGCCCCCACGCTTACTGCTCGCTGCTCTCCTGGCAGCTACTTTTCACGCGAGGTGGTCCCTTTCCCTCTCTCTATCTTTCTCTCTTTTCTCTCTCTAGGGCGCTGGGCCTGTGCTCCAGCCGCTGTCTTCGCTCTTCTCGGCGGTAGTTTCGATGCTTCTCACGTGCCCTCCTTCGCCTCTCTCTTGCGCGGGAGGTGGGGGGAAGAGGAGGTGGCTCGTCGCTCGTCTCGCGGGATGCCACAACACGAAAAGGAAAAAAGTGTTGCTACCAGTTGAGGGGTAGCAAGAAGCATGTCCATTCTAGAGAGGCGAGCGCCGGACACTATATATGAGTGTCCGTGCGCCGCCTGTGACTGTCTACTGTGACTGTCCTATGTAGCCCTAGGTCACACTCCCGTAGCACTGTCCATGTCATCCAAACTCTAGACACCCCGCTGGGCATAGCGTCCGCAGTGCCCGCAGTGGCCGGAATCCTCCTCCTACACTAATCCAACGAAAGGAATCGGTTCAAATCTTTGCTATGAGCTTGTACGACATCAACAAAGCTCTTGAAACGTATACACCAAACCCATGTTGAATATTGCCCGATCACCGTTTTCTTTTGAGAGTCTTCACAAGTACAGAGAAAGCGAGAGAGAAAAGAGAGAGGGACAGGACGAGATGATTTGATTGCTGACGGGTGATGAAATTGCTTGAGGTAGACGTAACGAGTATCTTTTACTACTATGTAGAAGTATATTACAGTCTAGAAGGAAGAACACGAAAGACGCTGCTATGGAAGAATGCCAAGCCGTCGTTACCAGGATCTCTTTGCCATTGCTGTTGCTATGGCGTTGCTGCCACCGCCATTGCAGTGGTGTCACTTCCATTGGCGCGCCACGCCGGAGCAGCGAGAAGCAATTCCAACAACCCGCAAGAAACAGAGCTGGCAGAGCCTCCCAACTATGAGCAATTGAAATCTATAACTCCTCCAGAATATCACTCGTTCCTTCCCCTGTTGTGCGAATCCATTGTGAATAAGTTACCTCCACACTGCCCCTATGACCACTGCATTCGCTTGAAAGAGGGATTCAAACCGCCCTTTGGACTGCTATATTCCCTTGCCCGTCACGAGTTAGAAGCCTGCAAGAAATGGATCCCGGAAAACTTGGATAAGGGATTTATCCAAGCCTCTTCATTCCCAGCCAGAGCACCGATCCTGTTTGTCAAGAAGGGTGACAGATCTCTGCGATTGGTGGTGGATTACTAAGGTATGAACGAAGGAAACATCGAAAGTCATTACCCCCTTTCGCTGATTCGGGAAACACTGATGCGAATATTGAACGCTCGGTTTTTCACCAAATTGGATGTTCGTGGAGCATACAATCTGATTCGAATGGTGGCAGGAGAAGAATGGAAAACAGACTTCTGAACCTGTTACGGTTTATTTAAATCATTGGTAGAGAGGGTGTACCCAAGTCGAGCACGTACGTAAGTCGAGCGCTAACACACTAAGTAGGCGCTAGTGCACTAGTGTACTCTAGACTGCCAGCAGGGTTTTTTTTGTCTGGGGCCGCGCATTATCGTCGCGACGCCCGAAGGTTCAGCGCCGCGATGCCCGAAGGTTCAGTGCCGCAGCACGCAACGGAAACAAAAATTATCGTTGCTTATATACCTACAATTTTCTCCAATCGATTCAAAAAAAAAAAGACTTAAAATAATACAGAACCTGAGCTATCTACCTAATACCAAGTACAAACACCTCCTGGTCATCTTCTTCTTCAGCATCGCCGCCATCATCGCTATCAGGACCACTCTCTCCAAGTTCAGCGCACTCTGCCTCCAGTAATTCTATCTCCTCCTTCAACTTTTGGATCCGGTCCAGTTCATTCTTCACCTCCTCCTCCAGTCTAGCTACAGACTTCCAGGTTGCTGGTAGCTTTTTGCCCTCTTGTTCCATGGTCCAGTATTTCTCCTTTTTTGCAGTCAACTCCTGCACCCGAAGATCCAACTTGGCAGCTTTTTCCTTCCATCTCTGTAGCTTGCCCAACTGTGCAAGTCGTAAGCCAGCCTCAACCTTATTGATATGCTTGTTCAAGCTTTTCTTGTCTTTGAAAATGACACCTTCTTCTGGAATCCTCCGTCGGCGTTTGGGCTTTGCTTCTCGATTGTTCTGCCGCTGGGTTGTAGCTCCAAGTCACTCTTGTATCAAATCCCGCTTGTGGCCAAAAGTAACTCCCGTATTTTGGAACTTTTCAATAACATGTTTCATCCTCCAAGTCCCCGGCGAGTTACTACCTTGTAGATCGAGAGACACTGATTGGAAGAGGTGTTCCAAGGAATGCTGATCGGAGGGTGTAGTAATCGCATAGATCTCGGTAGGGGATATCGACTACAGTGCGCACGGGGGTGGGGTTGAGGGTCGTGGTGGTGCTGGGTTGCTGACGGCTGCACAGGTAGGTGTATTGAGGACTCGACATAGGGCTTTAAAGTCCAAGGGAACTAGGCCTGTATTCCAGAAACCACTTCGAATATTTTCCGGTGTAAAGGCAATCTCTTGTGCCTCGACATATAGCTTGTAGAAGTTACCCTTCCAAACTCCTTTTTCTCCAGCCTGCGTACGTCGGTGAGGAACATCCGAATATGTTGCCTTCAGAGGTGAAAAAATGGAAACATCGAGAGGTTGTGAGAAGTGGGTTGTATGAGGAGGAATGCAAACAGGCAACACCATGTAGTCAAGACAGGTAGATAAAAATTCTCCATTCATATGGGAGACATGACCGTCGAAGATAAGCATCCGCCATTCGCCAGCAGCTTTGACTTCAGAGATGCTCCCGGGCCCGAAGTGGTGTTTTATCCATGCCATAGCCTTACTGTTGTCTGACCAGCCATTGGGTGATACCCCGAAAAGGATGTTGCTAGGTACATCGACCATATTCTGGAACCACGAGTCCTGCATCCCGTATTTTGCCTTCATGATAACCGTGGAGTCGAGGTAGGATCCATCCGCACAGATACAACAAATAACCGTAGCAAACTCGCGGGACCCATCTTGAACACGTGTACCAGGTGGGAGTTGTAAGTCCTTCATGTCCGCTGGAAAAAGTCGCCCATTCACACTTCGAGGATGTCGAATAACCTCTAAAACTCGTCAGGATTGCGTATTTCCCATCACAAATCCGTTCTCATCGACATCATAGGTGTTTCGAGGCTTGACTTCATACTCAATCACTACCTCATATAGCTATATCCATGTCAGTAAATTCCTGTATAGTTTGTTATTTAGTACGTACCATTTCAAAGAACAGCTCAAGTGCTGCAAAATTATTTCCGTGCACTGCTCTAATCCTGTCTAGCTGCTGACTCCATCGTGCTTTCAATTCTGGATGTCGTTTATAGAAACTGTGATCGATCCATCGAGGGCCAACGGTTGTATTCGGCTTTCGCTTTCTCAGTATCTTTCTGGCTAGGGCAGTAACGTCCTTCACACTCAGAGGAAATCCAGTCCTCTGTAGAATATGGCAGTACCACACTAGGACTCCCTCCTCTGCGGTGTTCAACAGCTGATGTCCTTTGTTATAGTCTTCTGCTGACCGTCTTCCATGGACTCGGTGTAAGAAGGTTGATCGTGGCATTTCGGCAACTGTTGCAGCATCGGTATGGGTTGAAATGGCTCCTGAGTTGTACATATCAAGTGCTTCCTGAAATCGAACGCTTTCCGGAAGACTCTCCTCGTTTGTGTTCGACATGGTGATATGCTGTAGTTGCAAGAAAGAAGCTCACTGTCAGCTCATTTCGTGTTGATTTTACCCCTGAAGAAAAAGAAAATATTTGTATCTAAATAGCACTCGCGCCAAGAGTACGCTAGTGCACTAGCGCCTACTTAGTGCGTTAGCGCTCGACTTACGTACGTGCTCGACTTGGGTACACCCTCTCTAATGCCATTTGGCCTGACCAACATGCTAGCAGATTTCCAACGATTCATCAACGAAACCTTCACTCCTTTCCTCAATCACTTTACGTCAGCTTACCGCAATAATACAGTACCTCATCAAAAGTCTTTGTGATTGGCCAGCTTGTGTCTCAGTTTAGCCGCATTGACAGGGGGGCCCCCCCCCCACTTTCTCCTCCTCCCGAGCGCTATAAAACAATTACTGAAATGCAGAACATTAAAGAGAGACAGAAAAGGGAGTAGAAGAAATACAGAGGAATGATTTCGCACAGTAACTAGTAGCATGTATACCATCCCTTCGCATCAATGACTCCCTGCACCCACAAAGGCATTGACCCCCAGAGCGCCTCGAACTGCTTGGGTGGGATTTTCTCCCAGCAGAGTAGAAGAACTTCTGCCAGCATCACCTTCACTTTATCGGGGCCTCCTGGGTAGTTGATAAGGTCAGGATAATCCACTCAGAGCTGTCGCTTAAGCAAGGCCCAGACATACTCGATCAGATTCAGGTCAGGGGAGTAGGCAGGATGGGACTTCAGTGGAACAGTGTAATGTTCAAAGAACGATAGCATGAGTTTGGCAGTGTGTATCTTGGCATTATCCTGTTGGAAAAGCGGATTTCCGAGGGCTGCCTGTACGTCCTGGAGAACTTGAAGCAGCCAGTAATGTAGTAGGTCTCGGTACACGCATGCATTGACAGAGCCAGTCTTCAACGGTACTAGCGGGCCATGCTGCTTGCCCCAGAAGCAACCCCACACAATCAACTTCACCTGACGATGCTTCACAGGATTGACACAGTCGACGTGCCACCTCTCCTCTCCCGGCGTGCTGAAGACCCATTCCCGCTGTCCTACATGCTGCTGCTCCACACTACACTCGTCGCTGTAGATCACCCACTGGAAGTCCTCCGCAGTCCAATCCTTGTGTGCAATAGCCTATTGCAGCCGGACCTTTGCATGTTCCACCTTTAGCCTTGGTTGCTCTTTTGCTAGCCACTTCTTTATATTGTGCTGTTGGAGGAGGCGATCGAAGGTGGGCAGCGAAATATGGAGGGCGTAGATCCGACGAATTTGCTCACTTGCATACTGTCAGTGTTTCCGTATGGCAAGTAGAATTGTTCGCTTGTCTCGTTAGCTAAGGACCTCAGGCCTACCGGATTGTGAGAGGTTATCCATTGTACCACGTTTATAGTACCGCTGGATGAAACTCTTCACAGTCGTCCAGGGATGGCCAACAAGAAGAGATACTGTCGAGATGGTACTGTAGATGACGAAGAACGCAATAATCATACCCTTCTCGACGTTGCTCAACTCTCTTCATTTCCCGTCAGAATTCTTTAGATATTTCGGAACCTTTACCATCTGAGGCTTCAACTTTCCACGGGATTTCTTCGGAGTGTGAATCATGATGTTTGCTGTGGTGGTGGAGAGAAATCACAGTGGAAGACAAGGAGAAGGAGGGGTAGTATCCCTGCTCAATGCGACTAAACTGAGACAAGATCTGGCCAATCATGAAGACTTTTGATGAGGTACTGTATATTGATTTATTGGGATATGATGGAAGAACATACTGGGCATATCCACCGAGTATTGGAATGACAGACCGACACCAGCCTCCACCTCAAATCGGAACAATACGAATTCCACGAAACAGAAGTTAAGTATCTGGGACCAATCATTGGGTCGGACGGCATCAAGATGGATCCGTCCAAGGTTGAAACAGTGAAGCCGTGGCACCCTCCCGAAAATCTATGAGATGTGCAAGTGTTCTTGGGATTTGCAAATTTTTGGCGCAGATTCGTCAAAGGATACTCAAAGGTAGTTGAGCCGCTGACACCGCTGACAAGAAAACGCCAGCCGTTCAAGTGGGAGACAAAGCAATAGAAAGCGTTCAAAGGACTGAAAACCTCCTTTAGGACAGCACCCATACTGTGTTAGTTTGACCAGGACCGCAACATTGTAGTGCAAACTAACATCTACGACTTCGTCACTACCGCAGTATTGTCGCAATACGATGACAAGGGAACCCTACACCCCGTGGCCTTCTTTTGAAAGAAACATTCCGCCGCGGAGTGCAATTATGAAATTTATGACAAGGAACTGATCGCAATTGTCCGGGCGTTTGGGGAGTGGCGCGTAGAGTTGGAATCAGAGGAAAACCTGATATTGGTCTTAACAGATCATAAGAACTTGGAATATTTCACAATGACCAAACTGCTCAACCACTGGCTAGCGAGATGGCTGCAGTTTCTCTCCCAATTCAACTTCAAAATCGTCTACAGACCGGGAAAAGCAGGAGCGAAACTAGACTCGTGGACTTGAAGATCCAGTGATCTTCCTAAGGAGGGGGATAAATGACAGACCAAAAACTTCCAAGCCGTAATAAAACCACACAAATCCTACAACTTGAAGCCAGACTCGGACTTGAACTCGAGAAACGTGGCGCCGGACTCGAAGCCGGACTCGGATATGGACTCAAGGAATGAGGCGGCGGACTCGAAGCCGGACGCGGACACGGCCTCGAGGAACCTGGCACCCCACTCGAAGCTGGACTTGGACTCGGACTCCAGGAGCATGGCACCGGACTCGAAGGCAGACTCAGACTCAGACTCGAGGAATACGGTGCTGGACTCGAAGCTGGACTTGAACTCTAACTTTTTAACGCCAAGATCGCCTAACTATTCTCTGAAGCCTATAACTGGGATCCTTTTCTCACCGAGGTGCTGGCTATGCTAGAGAAGGAGGTTCACAATTGTAAGGATATTACACTATCGGAGTGCTCCTGGAGCCCAACAGGAAGAGTACTGTATCGAGGAAAGTTTTATGTCCCTACCTACGGCCCTCGGAGATTATATCTGATCCAAACGCATCATGAAGTACTGGTAGCGGGCCACCCCGTACGATCGAAAACACTCGAATTGATCTCAAGGAACTACTACTGGCCGAAAATGCAGCAAGATGTGGAAAGTTTTTTACGGAACTGTCACACTTGGTGGCGATTGAAAACCAGTTGATATGCATACTATGGAGTCCTCCGCCCATTGGCGATTCCCCAGCAACCATGGCAGGACATTTCGATGGACTTCATCATAGGCCTACCGCTATCAAAGCATGACGATGCTATCTGGCTGGTAGTGGATCGGCTCACGAAACAACGAGATCTTATCCTGTGCAGCACTACCATCAATCCCCGCGTTCTGGCTGACCTGTTCCTCCAACATGTCTTCCAATTACATGAACTTCCACAAACAATAACTTCGGTCCGAGGGTCTCAATTTGCCTCTGCATTCTGGCATCAACTCTGTGCATGACTGGTAATTGAACTGCAGCTGTCTACCGCTTTCCATCTACAGACCAATGGTGAGACCAAATGAATGGACACTGTAATGGAAAAATACTTGGGTTCGTACTTGAACTACCTACAAGATAATTGGGCTGACTGGTTGCCGAACGCCGAATTCGTATCGAATAACCATACCTCGGAAACGATGCCTGTATCTCCATTGTTTGCGAAACTCGGCCACGACCCTCGCTGGCAATTCGACCTTTCGGCCTCCCTAACCAACCAAGCAGAAGATGAACAAGCACGTTCCGTGCTGAAAGCATTGTCCAAAATTCATGACCACCTGCGGATGGAAACACATCGCGCCCAAGTCCACTACTGGGAAACCACGGACAGCCATCGTCTCCCCGCTCCAAACTATCAGATGGGGGATCTTGTATAGCTCGACGCTCGAAATTGGAAGATTCGACAACCATCAGCAGAGTTAGATCATCGATTGCACCGCCCAATCAAGATCGCACGTAATATTTCCTCTCACGCCTTCCAGTTGGAACTTCATGGCTTTATGCAGGTACATCCCATTTTTCATGTGTCCTTACTTGAGCTGGCAGTGCAGGATCCGCTTCCAGGACAACGACAACCACTACCTCCTCCATTGGAAATCGACAGCAAGCAAGAAAGGGTCGTGGATTCCATTCTTGATTCTCAAATGTATCGAAGACGACTACAGTACCTTGTTAAATGGACCCGATTTGATCACCCGAATTGGAAGCCAGCAGAAAACCTCAATCAGCTAGAAGTAGTTACTCGATTCTGCGAACAATACCCCCAGAAGCCAAGGCCTCTCGAATAATACTTAGTGGGAGCTCAGCGATAGGAGGGGGATACTGTCATGGTGCAGGTCTTGGTGCTCGGTTGTCTCAGGACCCAGTTTGGGTTTGGTTGGTTGATTTTGGGTGCTAGGATGGTTCAGCTGCTTGAATTCCTTGTCGACGTGGGCACCGCGCTCCAGAGGTCTCAATCTTGGAAAGAGTGTTGTCACCTCACTCCGGATATCTTGATCTTGGAAAGGGTGTTGGTTCTGGGCCCCAGTTGCATAAGAGAAGGTTGTATGAGTTGCATGGTTATGAGCACATATGTGAGTATGAGTACGTATGTGAGTTGCACAGGTATGAGTAGCAGGACGTATGGGAGTTGCGAGAACTGTGTATATAGGGAGGGCTGTCACCCGTGTTTTGTCTTCTTCTTCTCTTCATGCAACCTCTTGTATTCTATTCGGAATAAAAACCTCGTCTCTGTTTCCTCTGTTTCCTCTGTTTCCTCCATTTCCTCCATTCCTCCATCTCGGTGACGCTCATCCAGCACCACCAGTCCCTCTCCCACACATCCGTCTGACATTGTCTGTCACTGTCCGACACATCTGGCTGACACTGTCCATCTCTCTATTCGATACATCTATTTGATGCTGTCCGTCTCTCGGTTTGATATGTCCATCTAACACTGTCCATCTCTCTGTCCGACACATCTGTCTGAGGCTATCCATCTCTGTCTCTCGTTCCTGTTCCCATTTCCGTTTTCGCATTCCTGTTCTTGTTTCCGTTTTCCTCTTCCCATCTTGTTCCTGCTGACACTCGTGTATCGTTTCGAATCCATCCTAGTACTTTAGAACCTCCTGCCCACCGCCGTTATACTAGGTTGAATCCTTTTTCTAACCTACTTGTGATGAGTTCGGAACCCATAGACACGGATGCTTATGGCTCCACCCTCGAATAGTGATTCACCCAGCTGCAGGCGCAGGTTGTAGCCATGGCTACAGCTCAGGGTGGTGCCAACGCCATCCAGAAGGGGTTTCCGATACGCCAATTTTCGACAGCTGTAAGGCTGAAGAATTGCACAGCTGGGTTATCCAACTGCGCAACAAGTTGGCCGTGCAACCCCATCGTTACCCCGGTGACCAAGCGTGACTCCAATATACAGTCAACTGCCTCTCAGCGGCCGCCCTGAACCTGATTTACGCCTATGTGTTGGAATTGCTTCTCGCCGCTGCGGCGTGGCGCTCTGATGGAAGTGTCACCGTAGCAACGGCGACGACAGCAACGCTGTGGGGAGCAATGGCATAGCACTGGCAGTGGCAAGGGGATCCTGGTAATGACGGCTTGGCATTCTCCCATAGCAGCGTCTTTCGCATTCTTTCTTCGGTACTCTTAAATACTCCGACATAGCACAGAAAAGATAAGACACATCACGTGAGCGATTCCATCAAACTTCAACGATCAAATCATCTCATTCTGTTCCTCACTCGTTCCTCTCTCTCTCTCTCTCTCTGCGCGTGAAGACTGTTAAAGAAACTGGTGACCGGGCAAACTTTATCAGGTTATGAGCCCGGAGCCGTAACCACTCCGAATACCTACAAACCTCACCCGATCACCTTCTCAATCGTCATACTCTCGCGCGAAAAATAGCTCCTCAGGAGCCAGTGGTAAACGCGGGGGCTGGCGATTCCGAGGCCATTTTCTCTATGTCTCACTTAGACATTTTCTACTCGAAACCGAGCGCTAACTATCTGAGCGATAGAAGATCCGTCACTATCGACAAGCATTTCCCTCCTCGCACTTCGATACGATTCTCATCATGAGTGAAGAATCATTCAAACGCCCTCTGGACAACATTCACCTACTCGATCGTACCAACTACGCAGTCTGGAAGTAAGATTGTATGAAGGTCCTACAGGGAATAATGGCTTGGAACATCGTGATGGAAAGGGAAGAAGAACCGCAAGATCCGGGAAGACCCAACGACTTCTCCAGAAACCTTGTTCTGGCAGGGAAGGCGTACAAGGACTACAAGCAACGGAAATTGCAGGCCTTGGCCATCATCTACAGATCCTGTACCAATGCTGTCAAGGTGTACATCAAAGGCATAGACGATCCCGTTGAGGTGTGGAAAGAACTTGAGGCACGCACAAACACTGCCAACTCCTCCGTTGGAAGAATGTCACTCTTTCGGAAATTCAGCACTCTTCGGCCCACTCCTGGGCGGCCGCTCAATGCCTACTTCGTCAAACTGCTTGACATCACCACTGAGCTCGCCGGCTCCGAAAAAGCAGTCTCCGACATAGTCCTCAAGAATCACATCTATACGACTCTTCCTCCTGCCTATGTAGTCACAATCGTGATTCTTCAATCTCACCCAAGAGTTACAGTTCAAGAGGTTATGGATGCACTCAACGAATGCGAGACAAATCGATCGATGACAACCAAACCTGACGCAATTTCCGAAGCTCTCTATACTCAACAAGGAGGAAGAGGACGTGGAGGCTACCAGGGACGTTACCAGGGAAATGAGCGTTCTCAGAAACAATGGTGTGATTTGTGCAAAACAGGATCCCATACTACCGCCAACTGCCGGAATAAGAACAAACGACCTAGAGATCAGATTGACTGCTATTATTGCGGAGAAGAAGGCCATATGAAGAATGAGTGTCCGGACAGAAGAAAGGGACAAGCTCTACCAAATAGCAGAAGAAACCGACGAGAAGGAGACGGACGCAACGGAAATGGATGCAACGCACGCGACGGAAACGGACGCGACGGGCGCGACGGAACCGGACTCGATAGAAACGGACACAACGGACGTGATGGAAACGGACGCGACGGAGGCAACGGAAACGGACGTTCGCACGACACTTCCAGCAACCAGCAATGACTCGCGGGCTCTACCTCCCTCAGCTCGGAGGTAATGGTGGCATCATATCGATCGGCAATAACAACAAGGACCGGGGTAATTGATTCCGGAGCATCTCACAATTACGGCAACAATCTTCGAGACTTCCGGAAGAACTCAGTTAAGGAAACGAATATGATCATCAAGTTGGGGGATGATCATCAAGTACAAGCGAAGAAGAAAGGAATTGTACCTCTGGGAGGAGTGGATATTGAGGCATTCTTCGTTCCGGAGTTCTGAATATCACTCCTATCAGTTGGACAACTCGACTCACATGGATACACAACAACATTCCGATCAGGGATATGCTCGATTGCTGATGCAAAAGGAGGGAAAGTTCTCGGCGCCAACCCTGAAGACGGCTTATACATACTATCAACAGATGGATCAGCACACATCTCCGAAATTAGAATGCTTCGAACTGCTCCACGTTCACACACGATAAACATGTGGCATCGACATCTCGCGCACCTTAATCATCAAGATTTGAGACAGCTACTGGAATCCTCAGGAGAACGCATTACGGATTCTCTAGACGCTGAGCTGGTTACCCATCCTGACGTTGAGCTGGTTGCAGTTCCGGATATTGAGCCGGTGATGGATCCTATGGATGTCGAGCCTGTGACGGATGGTATGGACACGAGTCCTCGCTGGGAAACACCTGGATTGTGTCGGACATGCGTTCATGCGAAGCAACAACAACATATTGTATGCACCAAGGCACCCCGGTCCTCAACGCCGTTTGAGCTTGTGCATTCAGATCTCTGCGGGCCTATGAAGCACAGTATCGGAGGCGCCCAATATTACATCATCTATATTGATGACTGTACAAGATACACTGAGGTGTACTTTCGATCACAAAAACCGCGGAAGAAATATCGGCCAAGTTTCAACATTACCAAGCCAGGGTGGAAACACAGGGATTCCACATCAAATGTTTCCGTAGTGACAATGGATCCGGAGAATACAACAACTCGATATTCCAAGGTTTACTGGGAGAAAAAGGAATTACGTTTGAACCCTCCCCCCTGTACACCCAACGCAAGAACGGAACGGCCGAGCGCATAATCCGAACACTGAATGCGAAGGCACGAAGTATGATGTTGGACGCAAATGTGCCGATAATATTTTGGCCGGAAGCTATCAGGACAGCATGCTACCTGCATCGAAGGTCACCTACGTCTGGTCTGGCGGACAACCGGTCACCATACGAAGCTCTGTACGGCACCATTCCAAAAATCGGACACCTGAGACGATTCGGAAGTCGCGCATACAAACACATTCCACCTGTTCAGAGAACGGAGAAGAAATTTGGAAACCGCTCCAGTATGTGCATGATGTTGGGATATGTTCATAACACCACGAAAATGTGGAGAATTTGGGATTTCAAATCGGGAAGAACCGGACGACCAGTGGAATGCTCAAGTGTGGTGTTTTACGAAGAAGAAAATACACACACAGAAGAGCAGACGGAAGCCATTGAGTTTCCAGAAAATGCGGACGAATCGCAGGACGAAATCCAAGAGGCGAACATGAATGAAATAAGTGACGGGCCGACAAGTCAAGAAAACAGTAAGTCAAAAAATCTTGTTTCCCCATCAGTGAATTGCCGGAAGCCTGCCAGTTTGGGCAGAAGCCTGTCGATTTGGACAAATGCCTGCCGGTTGAGGCAAAAGCCTGCCGGTTTGGGCAGAAGCCTGCCGGTTTGGGCAGAAGCCTGCCGGTTTGGGCAGAAGCCTGCCGGTTTGGGCAGATGCCTGCCGGTTTGGGCAGAAGCCTGCCGGTTTGGGCAGATGCCTGCCGGTTTGGGCAGAAGCCTGTTGAGCGAATCAACGGATGACTGCCGAATTGAGCGAAAAGCGAGAACGGGTGATGTGGATTCCATATGAATGACATCAAGACTGATTGAAATAGCAGACAAGAATGAATATATCTCTGCCCGGACGCGTAGCAAGGATCGCCTTGAAATCAATAAGGCGATTATGAGCAAGGCTCATGAAAAAGGGGGTGATGTGACGTCTTCAGAACACCTTGCCTCTGCCTTCCTGCTACTTGGGATCACCGAGACATCAGAATACGAAGCCGAAATCCAACCAATCATCGAACCTGATACCATTGCGTCTGCTACCAATAAGTCTCTTGACAACGAGAGCGAACCGCTCACGTACAGAGCTGCTTTACGAAGTCCGCAAGCAAGACAATGGAAGGAAGCCATGCGCCAGGAATGGCAGGCATTGGTTGAGAATCACACATTCGATATCGTGAAAAAGGGTAATATAGTCCAGACTCCAATAACTGACAGGACAGAAGAAGAGCCTATTGGATGCAAGTGGATCTACAAGAGGAAGATTAATCCAGACAGATCCACTCGGTACAAAGCACGACTAGTCATCAAGGGCTACGAACAAAGGGAAGGCATTGACTACGACGAAACCTATGCACCGGTTTCCAAGATGGCAACATTCCGATTGATACTGGCACTGGCCGCTCAGTATGGCTGGGATGTTGACCATATGGACGTGGTGACGGCTTTCCTAAATCCAAGGATAGACCGAGACAATATTTACATGGAAATGCCACTTGGAATTGACTGGCTCGCATCGAGCGGAAGCGCGTCAAGCGCAAGCGTATTAATCCTTCGAAAAGCACTCTATGGACTTAAACAGGCGCCCAGACTTTGGTACGAGGATATCGATGGATACTTGCAATCCATAGGATTCCAACAATCGGCGGAAGATCCAAACCTGTACCTCCAACAAGGAGTCCTTCTAGTACTATACACGGACTATCTGCTCATTGCGTACAACGGTGCAGAAGGAAGGGGACATCGGATCAAGCAGCTGCTGCAAAAGAAGTACAAGATGTGCGACTTGAGTACGGCAAAACGGTTCCTAGGAATCGAGATTGAGAGGACCAAAGATGGAGGATTCAGTATCTGTCAACGAAGTTACATCAACACGATCATACGACGATTCGGATTGTTGGAAGCAAAACCGGCTAAGTCTCCACTTGATCCTCAGACAGATCTGGCTAACTCCCACTGTGAGGACAAACTGGCAAACCGCAAAGAGTATCTGTCAATGGTTGGATCACTCATGTATGCGGCACTTGGAAGTCGACCGGATATCGCCTTCAGCGTTACTGCTCTCAGCCGGTACAACGTTCAACCTCTTGAAATGCACGCAACGGCGGTGAAGAGAGTACTCCAATACCTGAAGACTACTGTCGGATTCCAGATTCATTACCGACAGCTCCCGAATCCTATCACCATTGTCGGATACACCAATTCCGACTGGGCAGGGAATCTCACAACTCGGAAATCTGTCGGCGGATGGGTATTCGGACTCGGGAACACCAATGTCAACAACGAGCTTGTCATATCTGGCTTAATTCATTGGCAGTCCAAGTCTCAGAGCGTCGTGGCACTTTCAACGCTTGAGGCCGAATTCATCGCCTGCTCGCACGGCACCCGGGAAAGCCTCTGGCTCAGGCGCATGATGAAGGAGGCTGCAGGAGGAATGGCAGTAAAGATTGTTGATGGGCCGGTACCAATCGGATGCTACAACCAAGGCGCCATCAAACTGATTACATCGGGAGTCATACGACAAAAGTCAAAACACATTGACGTAAAATATCATCATGTTCACGATGAACAGATGAAAGGCACAGTTAATTTCCAATACGTCACCTCAGAGTCCAACCCTGCCGATCTGCGGACGAAGCCTCTCGCGGTTCCCTGACATGAACGACTATTGCAACTCACCGGTCTTACTCTATTCGGCCCTGACGACGGAAAACCCGTATACGATGAATGACTCCGATCTCAAAAAGGAAAAAGGGGGTGCGGTTCTTTGGTGAAGAAAAGGGTGTGCGGGGGATGAGGAGTTGGAAAAGGAAAGAAGGTTTTCTTTTGTTTTGTTGAGCATTTTCTTGCATCCTGTCGGCAAGCGTGAGTCGGCACTCTTTTTCCTACTAGCAGGTGTTTTTCCCATGAGGTTTTCACTGCAGAGGTTTTAATGAGGTCGACGAGGATTTAATGGGATTGATTTTGCTTTTCTTTTATGCTTCTGATTTGGTGGATTTCTGTTTGGTACGGAGCGCGAGAAGAGGGGGTGTGTTGGAATTGCTTCTCGCCGCTCCGGCATGGCGCGCCTATGGAAGCATCACTGCAGCAACGGTGACGACAGCAACGCTGTGGGGAGCAATGGCATAGCAACGGCAGTGGCAAGGGGATCCTGGTAATGACGGCTTGGCATTCTCCCATAGCAGCATCTTTCGCATTCTTTCTTCTGTACTCTTAAATACTCTGACATAGCACAGAAAAGATAAGACACATCATGGTTGAGCGATTCCATCAAACTTCAACGATCAAATCATCTCATTCTGTTCGTCACTCGTTCCTCTCTCTCTCTCCATCTCTGCGCGTGAAGACTGTTAAAGAAACCGGTGACCAGGCAAACTTTATCACTATGTATCTAAGAATGCTGGACGAATCTGGCTCGAATCCCTGAATGCACTCCTCGAACTCCTACACCAGGTGTTCAAAGACCCTGACAGAACCCACACCGCCAACTGCAAGATTCGGAAATTCAACCAAAAGAACGGCACCCTGGCCGACTATTTTGCAGAGTTTGTTCGAATCATGTGAGATCTAAACTTGAACGAAGATTTCCCAGAGACAACAATTATACGAAGGCCTCTTGGATGAAATAAAGGATGCCTTGATCACCTCTCATCCTAGTTCTGATAATCTGGGTCATTTGATCCTGATCTGTCGGGAGTTGGAGAACCGGATCCGCGCTTGTGCTGCGGCATGGATTAAGCCTGGCTGTTCCCAGCAAATGCCCTGCTCCATGTCATCCTTGGCCAGCGCCCCTGCCCTGGCGCCAGCGAATCCGATGGGCACAAACAGTGGTCATTATGGCGTAGCACCTATGAACTTACCAGCCACGAAGAGAACTGCCAAGAAGAATTGTATCAGACAGGAACGAATGGCCCAGGGCAAATGCCTGTATTGCGGAATTGTTGGTCACTTCCTCTGCGAATGCCCAAAATGCACTAACTCTCGGAACTACCATCTGGCTATCAAAGCCACCGTCAATATGACTGCCGAACCTGATGCTGCCGATCCGAATGAGCAGTCGGAACACTAGCTGTCCCATGCCAACTGGTTGGTAGCGGTATGGGACCTTCCCCATTGTTTTCGTCATTTCTGTGGATGCAATTGCATGCTGTAGTTGGTCGAGGGGTGGAAGAATGTGAATTAGAAGTACAGCATCTTTTTGTTGCAGCTATGCACCGTAACAGTGGCCATTCTATCCAAACTTCTACAATCTTTGACACAGGCGTAATGGGCTTTGCATTTATCGATGAAAACTTTGTATGCCAACACAAATTTCCCCACTATAACCTAAACCCTCCCCGAGATCTCGAAGTAATTGATGGACGACCCATCGAATCCAGCCAAATCACACACATCATCAAGATTTTCTGTCAAATACAGGATCATACCGAAACGTTACCCGCTTTCATCACCAAGCTAGGACACTTCTCGCTGGTTGTCAGAATTCCTTAGATCTGAACACCTTCCGTCGTTACTGATTTTGTCCGTAATTCGCTCTGATTTCAGTGCCCAGACCACTGAAATCCACCACCGGCACCTCAAGTGGCATTACAGACGTTAGGTATTGTGCCGAAGATGACAAACGTGGTAACAGAAGTCCCGAAAGGAACTACAATGCCACGTCCGGGCGTGGCACCAAAGCCACTGGATGTGGCATCAAACCTCAAATGTAAGTCTCCTGTGATTTGCGTAATCTCTTCAGCTTCCTTGAAGAAACTAATCCGGTGAATGGAATCGGTTCAAATCTTTGCTATGAGCTTGTACGACATCAACAAAGCTCTTGAAATGCATACACTGAACCCGCAAGACACAGAGCAGGCAGAGCCTCCTGACTATGAGTGATTGAAATTCCTAATCCCTGCTGAATATCACTCGTTCTTTCCCCTGTTCTGTAAATCAATTGTGAATAAGTTATCTCCACACCACCCCTATGACCACCGCATTCCCTTGAAGAGGGATTCAAACCGCCCTTTGGACGGCTATATTCCCTTGCCCGTCACGAATTGTAAGCCTGCAAGAAATGGATCCAGGAAAATTTGGATGAGGGGTTTTTCTGGACCTCTTCATCCCCGGCTGGAGCACCGATTCTGTTTGTCAAGAAGGGTGATGAATCACTGTGATTGGTGGTGGATTACCGAGGTATCAACAAAGGAACCGTCAAAAATCGCTACCCCCTTCCGCTGATTTGGGAAACACTGATGTGAATATCGAAGGTTTGGTTTTTCACGAAATTGGATGTTTGTGGAGCATACAATCTGATGTGAAGGGCAGAAGGAGAGGAATGGAAAACCGCCTTCCGAACCCGTTACGGTTTATTTGAATCATTGGTAATGCAATTTGGCCTGACCAACGTGCCAGCAGATTTCCAATGATTCATCAATGAAACCTTGACTCCTTTCCTCGATCACTTTATGTCAGCTTACCACGATGATATATTGATTTATTCGGATATGATGGAAGAACATACTCGCCATGTCCACCGACTATTGGAACGACTGACCGACACCAGCCTCCACCTCAAACTGGAAAAATGCGAATTCCACAAAACGGAAGTTAAGTATCTGTGACTAAGTACTGGTCCAGACAGCATCAAGATGGATCCGTCCAAGGTTGAAACAGTGAAGGCGTGGCTCCCTCCCGAAAATCTATGAGATGTGGGAGCGTTCTTAGGATTTGCAAATTTTTACCACAGATTCATCAAAGGATACTCAAAGGTAAATGAGCTGCTGACACGGCTGAGAAGAAAAGGCCAGCCGTTCAAATGGGAGTTGAAGCAATAGGAATCATTCGACCAACTCAAAACCTCCTTTACGACAGCATCCATTCTGCGTCGGTTTGATCACGACCGTAACATTGTGGTGGGAACCGACACTTCTGACTTCGTCTCTACCGGACTCCTGTCGCAATACGATGACAAGGGAACCCTACACCCCGTGACCTTCTTTTCAAAGAAACATTCTCCCACTGAGTCCAATTATGAAATTTATGACAAGGAACAGATAGCAATTGTCAGGGCGTTTGAGAAGAGGCACGCAGAGTTACAATCAGTGGATAACCCGATATCAGTCTTAACGGATCATGAGAACTTGGAATATTTCACAATGACCAAACTGCTCAACCACTGGCAAGTGAGATGGGTGCAGTTTCTCTCCCACTTCAACTTCAAAATCGTCTACAGACTGGGGAAAGCAGGAGCGAAACCAGACTCCTGGACCTGAAGATCTGGAGATCTTCCTAAAGTGGGGGATAAATGACTGACCAAAAAGTTCCACGCACAGCCACACCAAATCCTACAGCTCGAAGCCATACTCGGATTTGGACTTGAGCAATGCAGCACCGGACTCAAAGCCGGATTTGGACTCAGACTCGAGGAACACAGCACCGGACTCAAAGCCAGACTCAGATTGGGACTCGAGGAACGCAGAGCCGAACTCAAAGCCAGACTTGGACTTGGACTTGGTAACACCAAAATCGCTGAACTATTCTCTGAAGCCCACAACTGGGATCCTTTTCCCATGGAGGTGCTGGCTATGGTAGAGAAGGAGGTTCACTATTGTAAGGATATTACGCTATCGGAGTGCTCCTGGAGCCCAACAGGAAGATTACTGTATCGAGGAAAGTTTTATGTCCCTGCGTACAGCCCTCTGAGATTATATCTGATCCAAACGCATCACGAAGTACTGTTAGTATGCCACCCCGGATGATTGAAAACACTCGAATTGATATCAAGGAACTACCACTGGCTGAAAATGCCGCAAGATGTGGAAAGGTTTGTAAGGAACTGTTACACTTGCTGGCAATCAAAAACCAGTCGACATGCACCCTACAGAGTCCTCCGCCTATTGGCGATTCCGCAGCACCCATGGCAGGACATTTCGATAGACTTCGACATGGGCCTACCACTATCATAGGATTAGTATGCTATCTGGCAGGTAGTGGATTGGCTCACGAAACAGCGGGATCGTGTCCCGTGCAGCACTACTCTTGATGCCGGTGATCTGGCTGACCTGTTCCTCCAACATGTCTTCCGATTACATGGACTTCTGCAAACAATAACTTCGGACCGAGGGCTTCAATTTGCCTCTGCATTCTGGCATCGTCTCTGTGCATGACTGGGAATTGAACCGTGGTTGACTACCGCTTTCCATCCACTGACCAATGGTCAGACCGAACGAATAAATGCTGTAATGGAGCAATACTAGCGGTCGTACATGAACTACCTACAAGATGATTGGGCTGACTGGTTGCCGATCGCCGAATTCGTATTAAATAAGCATACCTTGGAAACGACGGCTGTATCTCCATTGTTTGCGAATCTCGGCTACGACCCTTACTGGCAATTCGACCATTCAGCCTCCCTACCCACCTAAGCAGAAGATCAACAAGAATGTTCCGCGCTGAAAGCATTGTCCGAAATTCATGACCACCTGCAGATGGAAATGCATCGTGCCTAACTATACTGCTGGGAAACCTCGCACACTTATCGTCTTCCCACTCCGGACTATCAGATGGGGGATCTTGTGTAGCTCAACGCTCGTAATTAGAAGACTTGACAACCATTAGCAAAGTTGGATCATCAACGGCAAGGCCCATTCAAGATCACATGCAAGATTTCCTCTCACGGCTTCCGGTTGGAACTTCACGACTTGATGCAGGTACATCCCGTTTTTAATGTATCCTTACTTGAGCTGGCAGTGCAGGATCCGCTTCTAGGACAACGACAAACACCACCTCCTCCGTTGGAAATCAACGGGGAGCAAGAATGGGTTGTGGATTCCATTCTCGATTCTCAAATGTGTCAGAACAAGGTGGCGTCCGGAGATGAGGAGGCGTCCGGACATGAGAGGCCAGAGGTGGAGTCCGGAGATGAGGAGGCGTCCAGACATGACTGAGTCCTGAGCACCGGCTCGGGGGGCAGTCTTCCGTCCTTTGTCCTGATGGCCTTCCTGTATATAGCGAGATCTTGCTCCCGTATAATACTGCAATACAATCTTCACGTTTTATCGATCCATATATTCCAACAAAATGTATCGAAGATGACTACAGTACCTTGTTAAATGAACCAGATTTGATCACCCGAATTGGGAGCCAGTGGAAAACGTCAACGAGCTAGAAGCAGTTACTCAATTCCACGAACAATACCCCCACAAGCCAGGACCTCTCAAATAAAGCTTAGTGGGAGCTCAGCGATAGGAGGAGGATACTGTCACAGTGCAGGTCTCGGCACTTGGTTGTCTCAGCACTCGGTTTGGGTTTGGTTGGTTGATTTCGGGTGCGAGGAAGATTTGGCTGCTCGATTTCGTTGTTGATGCCAGCCCCTCGCTCTGGAGGTCTCGATCTTGGAAAGATTGTCGTCACCTCGCTCCAGATGTCTCGATCTTGGAAATGGTGTCAGTTCTGGGCCCCGGTTGCATAAGAGTAGGTTGTATGAGTTACAAGGTTATGAGCACATATGTGAGTATGACTACATATGTGACTTGCGCGGGCATGAGTAGGAGGATGTATGGGAGTTGCAAGAACTGTGTATATAAGGAGGGCTGTCACCTGTGTTTTGTCTTCTTCTTGTCTTCATGCAACCTCTTGTATTCTATTTGGAATATCAGCCTCATCTCTGTTTCCTCTGTTTCCTCTGTTTGCTCTGTTTCCTCCATTCCTCAGTCTCGGCGATACTAGTCCAGTGCCGCCCATCCCTTTCCGACACATCTGTCTGACTTTGTCTGTCCCTGTCCGACATGACCAGCTGACACTGTCCGTTTCTCTGTTTGACATGTGCATCTGATGCTGTTCGTCACTCTGTTCGACACGTCCGTCTGATGCTGTCCGTCTATCTGTCCGACACGTCTATCTGTCGCTGTCCATCTCTGTCTCCCGTTCCCATTCACATGTCAGATTTGAACGTCTGGTTTCTGTACAGCGGAGGCAGGTGGTACCGAAGGAGGATGAGAGGAGCTGTCACAGCAAGCCTTCAGCATGATCTGGTCATCAATCAAACACAGCATTCAAACCTTTGTCAATCGCCTTGGACATCGTGACACTCACCTAACCTGGGAGGCTCTCCGCGAACGATACGATACTGCTGCATCTCAGTCTGCACGTGTTGCTACCCTTGCCCATCTCCACTCTGCTGTTATGAAGCCTGGAACTTCTGTGTCAAACTATATATCCTCACTTTCGGACACCTGCCAGGAGCTGGAGGGGATTCCAGACGAAGTTACAGAGTGATACCTTATCATGCGTATCTTTGCGACCCTTCCCGAGCAATTCACCAACATTGTCGACATCCTCAAGAACCGACCAATTGGAGAACAAACACTCAACTCCGTTAGTACAATTATAATCGAACATAAAACTGCAAGAGCTCTCCGCAGCACCACAACTAGCTCCAATCTGAATCTGGCCGGAGCCTCTGGTAATGCCCTAACTGCAAACGTCAATGATGGCAAGCACCATCGAACTGGTGGAAAAGGGAAACACCAATGAAAGCCCTACCATCAAAAGAAAGACTCCTTGAATATCAGTGACATTATATGCTACTACTGTAGGAGAAAAGGTCACAAGGCAGTCGACTGCCAAGTTAAGAAGAAAGCTGCCGACATGAGAAAGGGAAGAAAAGACAAGCATGGAAAGTCAGCATCCGCTCATTGAGTCACAACCGGAGATACTGTAGTACATGGCCTTACTGCAATGGCAAGAGCGGCTGGAAATACACCCAACACCGATGAATGGATAATCGACTCAGGAGCTACCCACCACATCTCACCAAACCTGATGGATTTTCATGAATACCATCCACTCGAGGAGTTTCTACAAGTTGAGTCAGCTGACTCTGTCAGTTTAGCAACAGCTACTGGCAGTATCAACCTCCAGCTCGAGTGTGGAATGCTCCTTAGGGTGGAAGCCTTATATGTACCAGACTTCGGAGCCTCCCTGCTCTCGGTACCCCAGTTGATCAAGGAGGGCATTGATATCAGTTTCCGTTCCCATTCACGCACTGCTTACATTACATCAGAGGGTTTCACGGAACAACCTCTTGGCAGATGCGCACCTGGAGCCATGTCCTTCGTCCTCCTCGGTAAGGTAACCTCCGGAATTAGCTGTGTCAATGCCATTGCATACTGCACAAATACCCCACTACATCAATCAGATTCGAACTCAGCATGTCGATCAACAGGCCAAGATGATATCCAAACCTGGCACTGACGCCTTGGCCATCTCAACCTCAGTGACGTCCGAAAGCTAAAGCCTAAGGGATCATATTCTGTGAAGGAAACCAAATTCACAACATGCGATATCTGCATCAAAGCGAAGGCTAAGGAGAAGTTTCAAAGGAAGGTTCCAGCTCGGCGAGCAACTAAACCACTGGAACTGATTCACTCGGACCTATGCGGATCCATCAGCCCTCAGTCACAGTCTGGACGCCGATACTACATACTCTATATCGATGACTTTAGTCGCTACACCTGGGTATGCTTCCTACGCTCAAAGTCACCTGCCGAGGTCTGCACAGTATTCAGAGATTTCAAAACCTTGGTTGAGTTGCAAGTACAGCATCAAATAACTCGATTCCGGTGCGACAATGGCAAAGCAGAATACGACAACGAAGCATTTCGATCGATTCTTACTGAGTATGGCATCACCTTCGAGCCATCGCCACCATACACACAACACAAGAATGGTGTTTCCGAAAGAATGATCCAGACACATAATGCAAAGGCCCGTGCAATGCTACTGGACTGCACTCTTCCATCAAACATGTGGGCAGAAGCTATCTCTACAGCAAACTACTTGCATGCTTGGAGCCCAACTTCGTCAAACAATGGTATGACTCCTTACGAAAAGCTCTTCGGAAGAAAACTGGAAGTCGGCCATCTACGACACTTTGGATGCAAAGCTTTCAAAACACTCCAAGCCACCAATCGTAGCAAGTTTGGTACACGAGCCGATGCTCAATTCATACTTGGTTATGTCCACGACAGTATCACTATCTGGCGGTTTTGGGATCCCTGCTGGAGACAGGTAATTCAGGCATCAAATGTCACCTTCACAGAATCTGATACCTCGGGCGAACTCGGTGCCTCGGACGGACTCGGTACCTTGTGTGGACCCGGACCCGATGCCTTGGTAGTCGGACTGGGACCCGACGTCTCGGCAGTCAGACTCGGTCCCGACACCTCAGCTGGTGGACTCGGACCCGACGCCTTGGCGGTCAGACTCGGACCTGACCCCTCGGCAGGTGGACTCGGACTCGACGCTTCGGTGGTCGGATTCGGACTCGGTACCTTGGGCAGACTCGGACTCGATACATGAGCAGTCAGACTCAAACTCGGCGCCTCAGGTGGACTCGGACTCGACATCTTGGCAGTCGGACTCAGACTCGGCACCTCAGATGGACTCGGACTCAACGTATCGAGTGGAAGTCTAGGTAATTTGGAAGGAAACACCGGCCAGTATGATCTTCGATAAAGACCTAGAGTAGTCACCCACCGGATCTGGGTGGAAGAGGAACCAATGGATTCTGCAGATCCGGTGTCCTACCGGGAGGCTATTACGCACCCAAGACTAGGCCAGAAATGGTCTGATGCAGTTAAAGAGGAACTCAGATCTTTGGCTGGAAACTCGACCTGCGACTACGTTGGGGTGGAAGACGTTCCAGCCGGCGTCACGCCCATCAGCTCCATGTGGATCTTTAGAACCAAGGAGCTGCCCGCTGGAGGAATTCGATACAAGACCAGACCGGTCATCCAAGGCTTTGAGCAGCAAGCCAGAATCGATTACAATGAGACTTTTGCCCCAGTAGCCAGGCTGCAAAGCTTGCGCATGATGCTTGCCTTCACAGTCATACACGACTGGGAAATCGATCAAATGGATGTTGTCACCACCTTCCTAAACTCCAAAGTTGATGGTGATGTTTACATGGCACTGCCGCAGGGTATTGAGTCTGGTGAACCTCAAGTCTGCAAGTTGAGAAAGTCGCTTTACGGACTAAAGCACGCCCCTCGTTTCTGGTATGTGCACATTGACCAGTTCCTCAGATCTCTCGGTCTGAAACGATGCGAGTATGATCCAAACATCTATCTCTTGGCAAGTATCACCTTAGCCAATCGAACCGATTCCCCACTAGCCATCTGGAAATCCAAGAAGTCAGCTGATGCTCCAATCATTTTATTACTCTATGTCGATGACATGCTGCTCTTCTCCCCATCAGCCAATCGAGTTACCGAACTCAAGAACCTCCTCCACACCAAGTACAAGATGACAGACCTCAGCCCAGTTCGATGTTTCCTCAGTATTGAGAATAAACGCGACCGTTCAAGATGGATACTGCGCATTCACCAACAGCGAGCTGTCCAGAAACTTCTAGCAACCTATGGGTTCTCACAATGCAATGGCCACTGGACCCCAAAACCTATGGGAAGCAAGCTCTGGAGACTGGATCCAGACTCAGACTCGTAAACAATCTCGCTCGATGATTGCTGCCCCAGTACAACGCTCAACACTGATCGTCCCAGTACGACAGTACACTCCTTACTCAATTCGGATGGCAAATGACGATATCAGTCAATAGTCGGTAGTCTAATGTGGCTTATGCTATGCACGTGACCGGATCTTGCCTTCACCATCTCCATACTCAGCAAGTTTAATGATGCTCCCACTACCGAGTATCTGGCCGCTACCACCTACGCCCTATGGTATCTATATAACACGACCAACCGTGCTATCCAGTACAACGGGCAAAACCTCGAGCAGAACACACCTGTTGGCTATACAGATTCAGACTTTGCAGGCGATCCCGATGATCGAAAGTCGACATCTGGCTCTGTCTTCATCCTAGCCGGGGGTGCTGTCTCGTGGCGCACACGGAAGCAGCCTCTAGTCACCTTCTCCACAGTGGAAGCTGAGTACATTGGCACGTGTGATACTGCAAAGGAAGCCATCTGGATCCAATCCTTATCCGCCCGAGTCCTGTACAGCTAGACTCTTTACAAGGACGCCAACCACTGCCCACACTGCCTATGCTCCGACCATGATGACTCCCAGGCTACCGAGCCCCAGGAAATCTTCGTGGACAACCAGGGTGCTATTTAGCTAGCAAAGAACCCGAAGTTTCACAAGCGCACCAAGCATATCAGCATCTGGTTCCACTTCATCCGTGACACCTGCGAAAGAAACGTCATCAAGACAACATACCTATCAACCTCGGACATGCTGGCTGACATCATGACAAAGAACCTGGCTCAGGAGACACATTGGAAGCACACCCATGGGCTAGGACTTGTATGCTGGGACTCAGGGGAAGCCACTGACTATGTGGGGGGTGGAAAGTGACACAAGCGGTTCAAATAAGGTTCTTTCACTTTCCTTCCTTTTTCTGTGGAGGGTGCACTCTTTCTCCTAGGTCCGTGGTTTTCCCATCAGGTTTTTTACATGGTTACGAGTTTTAACAAGGCATCCGAGTATATTCGGTTTCACTGTCTCTCTTTTCTCTGCTGCTGTTGCTGAGCGACATAATGATCATCTCCTTCCCTCCTTTCTCCCCTTCTCCTTTGCATCTTCCGTACAAGGGGAAGTGTTAGATTTGGACATCCGGTTTCTGTACGGCAGCGGCAGATGGTGCCGACGGAGGATGAGAGGTGCCGACGGGGATGAGAGACGCCGACGGATGAAGGATATCCCAACGGGGAAACTAGGTCCCGCGGTCTAGCGGATCTCGTATGTATATATAAAGCTTCCGTATTCTTGTACGAACCAATCAAGTAACTGAACAATCTATCTATATTCTTTGACATCACATTTCCGTCTTCCCATTCCCGTTCCCATTTCTGTTTCCCTCTTCCCATCATGTTCCTGCTCCTGCTCCCATTCCGTTTCGAATCCATCCAAGTACTTTAGAACCTCCTGCCCACCACCGTTACAACCGAAGTTTTATGCTATATTGTTAGCAGATGGCATACCAATGCTACAACATACCTTTCTACCATGAACGTATAAGTAACCATGTCAGAATCCCAGGCATTGGTGAAGTTTGAGATGCTAAAAAGCTCCAATGAATTGGACACTTCAACGGATGTGGTCATCCGTGATGCCGATATTGACGAGCCAGTGGTGTGGGATTCAGTTGCTGTAGAGGCACCAGGGTGGTTCTGCAATATTGTGAAGACCCTTGACAAGAGTCTGTCTCAATTTGGCCAGCTAGTGCAGCTGTGCTAAAAGAATGAGCATAATATCAAGGAAATCTTGCCAAAATTGACACAGTACTACGAAGGCCTTCTGCTTGACCACGGACGTCTATATGAGCTATCCCAAGCCGAAAAGGAACAAATGCACTACGCCTCGGAAGAGTCTTTCTGGCAGCTGTCAGTAGCGAGCACCCAGTTCTCGAACCAGGTGTCCACTGCTATTCTAGCTGCCCAGACAAAACATGCCGAAATCAAGGCACACCTAAACTCCAGCATGGCCATGAAGGCAGATATTACGGCCCTCTGCCAGGAGGTAAAGTGCAAGTCCAAAGCAGAAAATGTCAAATAGCAAGAAAAGAAGCTGCAGGAGTTCTTTGATGCTGTAATCAAAACGGCAAAAGAGTCGGCCAACCCCATCGCGCTCGTGGGAGAATTGGATGGACTGATATGCTCGGTAAAGCAGGTGAGGTCCATGAAAGAAGCGGCCTCCCTAAGCGAAAAATCCTCCGTGAAAAAGGGGAAGGCTATCGAAAATGACCCGGAGTAACTAGTCCTACCTATCGAGCCGGACACAGGTGAAGGCCCAGTGGCCCTTCCACTCAGGCCAATACGTTTGGAGTTGTAAGACACAGATGAAGATGGTGAGGAGGAGGCCGACCGAGCTGGAGATGGAGCGGGAGGTGGTGGTGGTGGAAGGCGGGCAGGGGGTGTTGGTGGTGGCGCTAGTCCGCCCAGCAGCCCCAGTGCCCCAGTGACACGTCTTCGGATGAGGGGTCACCCTCACCCCCACCATCCCGACCACCGAGGTGGTCCGCCACCCCGCAGCGAAACCCAAGGGTGCCATCTCCCAGGAGGGGGTGGCTATCGCGATGCCCTGATCTTTTTCCAGTGGGCATTCGATGGCTCTAAGCAGGCATACGGGAAAGATCACCCATAGTCTCTCGACACTGCCAGACTTCTTTCAGATACCCGCCAAATGGCTGCGCTAGGAAATTGCATGATTCAGTCCACTTGAGTTGGGTGAGGCGGATCGTCACGGCCATTTATACTTTAGCTTTCGGATTTTCGGATTCTACTTCGTGGATGTATCGGTGTTCCCGCTTTTTTTTGTTTATTCATTACTCGCATGCGACCTAGTTAGATCATGGCGAGGGTGTGTACAGTCCGGTTCCTGTCCGCAGTCCGCGCCCGGCGACTCGCTGGAAGCTCCCCTTTGCCCTCCGCCCAGGCCTGTCCCAAGAAAGCGTAAATGCGCACCAAGGTAATTCACAAAGGAAAACAAAAGAAAGACCAAAAGAAGGCATGACCCGCCCGCTTCTCCTGTTCTGCCGATGCCACGAAGGAGGGGGTGGGTGGGAACAGCGGATGTCCCCCTCCCCCAGCGCCGAGTTCCTCCCCGGCACCCAGCGCCTCCGCCTCCGCCCTCCTCTCTTCTTCCCGCTCCCGGGGGCGGCACTCTCAGAACTCCAACTTCGACACCTCACTCGCCGTGTCCCCCTCATCTTCAGGTGGCACCAGCCTTCGCACATCCGTAGTAGGAAGGAAATCCAGTACTGCCTGGCCTCACCTCCCATCGGCAAGCAGATCCTGGATCTTCCACCGGCTCGTCCACCTCCCAGTCTTCTTCCTCACCTCTACCCACATGAACTTCTGCTGTCCCCTCCACTTTGAGCACTCCTTGAAGAGGTGTTCCTTCGTCTGCGCTGGGCTTTTGGACCACCAATACTACGCGGAGGGCCGAACTATCGGTGTTCCGGCGGCGAGCGGTGAATTTGCAGGGCTTCGAAAAGGATGATGAAAGATCGTGGGGGAAGGGGTTTGGAAGGACGCGTGTGACGTGTAATTGTGAGTTTGAAGCCTCCTTCACTGGAGGTGGGCGCGTCAGAAGTTGGAGAATGTATCGGAGGTAAGATCTAAAGATTGGTACGGTAGTGGGAGAGTGGGATTCTTGATGATCACCAGCTCAAGGCTTCTGGATGCGCTCTGCCGAGACTGCTGCACGCGGGTGATCCTCTCTGCACCGTCACGTGCGCAACTGCATCAGCAAAAAAAAACAAGAAAAGTTATACCCGTAATCTCCCATAATCTCTCGTAATCTCATGTAAGCTCATGTAAGCTCCCGCACGAATTTCGGTATTCCTTACTGATGTGGCAGCGTCTTCTCGAACCCGTCTCACAGCGTCTTCTCGTGCACGTCTCGCAGCGTCTTCTCGAGTACGTCTCTCAGCATCTTTCCGTAAACGCTGTTCTGCTGCCACTCGAACACGCTGTTCCGCGACTTCACTGGTGCTCTTCCAACGGATCATCCACTTGTCTAGCGTCTGAGCTTTCGAATTTGCTCATCGCTTGGACCTGTTCACCAACTAGCGATTGTGTCCTCGAATTCTGCATTCTCCTTCTCCGGTTGAGTAATCTTTTGAGCAAGGATCCACTGCTTTCGGTCGTCGCAGGCCGTACTCCTCGCTCGGAACGTTTGTTGCGAATGGCTGTATCGTAGTCGATACACCAGTCCCGTACCTCTTTGAGTGGCTTTGGCAGGTCGCCCGGCATGTGCTCGACCTGCATAGCTCTCACTCGCTCCGGAAGCTGTCTTGCAAAGATGTCCACAAGACAGTGGTCTGCTATCTGATTGTCCTTCCGCTCGAAGTCGTATTCGTCCGCATATTCTCGAAGTTGGCGTCTATCACCCTCGATCAGCCATAAACGATTTATCACTTCCGGGATGCCATCCATCTTCTTGTAAAACATCTCCAATAGATTTGCTTTCATCTTCTCGCAGGTATCAATGTCGGTGAAGGGGAGGCTATCCAGGTCGCCAAGTGGGTTGACAAAGAATTCCCCGTCAGGTCTTGCCTTGGAGGGACATGAGGCTTCTTCAGTAGGTTCCATAGGTAGGCTTTGATCAAGCGAGAAGAGAAGAAAGGTTCCGGGCTGCTCTGCTCTCGCGCACGCACCGGAGCGGGACGAGATGTAGCACTGACCAAAGGAAACTGAGGAGAAGAGAAAGAGAACCGGAGGGAAGTAGGAGGGAAGTGTGGTTATATTCTCTACCTTCCAAACAATTGACGACAAAGCTATAAAGTAAAAAAGGGAAAGGAACTAGAAGGCAGAGAAAGGGGAGGGCAGATGAAGGACGGACGCTAGCGCCGCAGCACCGCGCTAGTCACTCCAGCATTCCGTACAAAAAAAGGAGTGCTAGCGAGTGCCCCGCAACACTCCATCTTTGCGGCTGCACGGCGCCGTCCCCTATCGCCCAAACCTAGCCGACGCAGCGCCCTTTGCATCATGAACAACGCTATGCTACGATACGTGAACCAACAGCGACAAGGATCTCCAGCATTCTGATTAGTTCGGGAGCTGATCATGGAATACCAGTGGAATTTCGAAGGCAGACTGCCTGATGTCTAATGATAGGATATGTCCGTGGAATCCCGCTGGGTGCCACGCAACTGCAATTCTACCTTCCTTCGCATCTTTTCCCGTAGTTGCATCATTTCTTTATCCATTCTCTGTCCCTCCTCGATACCCGTCGAATGAGAACCATCTCACCTGCCAGTGTTAATGCAAAGTCCAAAGTACCCAAGTCCACGCCCACGAAACTCGAGGCGCATAGTAGCAGTTCATGTCCCTTCAGTTTTGAGATCACCTCGGCGGTTCCGAGAGGCCCTTGATCGGTGAAATTCAGGATGTGCTCGTGGAAGGCTCAAGCTAGCGTCTTGCACCGTTCCCCACGACCCACACTTGGAAATCACCGACACCGTGCGATTGATGTATTACCCTAAGATCTCCTCTGGGGGTTAGCAGCAACACAATATCTCCATTCCCAAGGCATCTAGATCGTCGTCTTGATTGGTGTACTGTTCCTGCAGGCCTTGTTTGAAGGAATCGTAGTCATACTGGATCTCTTCCGGAAGGTTGGGGATGTATTCGTGCACGCCTGTGGACACTCATGACGGGAGGAGCACTCAGTGAGCCTGGACTTTTTCCTTCTTGGTGTACTCCATGTCCTCTTTCGCTACCTTGAAGTCAATAGCGCTCGGAAAGTCACCAATGTCGACTTTCCCGTTAAACTTATACCCTCTTACGTCGATCTGCATAAGACGGCCGGTTGGTCCCGTTGCTGCTGGCTGCTCCGTTTTAAGGTCTCGGCATCTCACCCTGGAGTTTGTCGATGTAGGGAGAGAGTAGTGACATCGTGGTGGCGGTAGATAAATCGGAGCCAACCTCAGAAGTTGATGATATGACAGGAGAAGGTGATCGATGCGACGGGATAATATGTAGTTCGTGTACATGTACGAGATTGGCATGCAATATTTGAAGAAAATAATCAATCTCATTCTCCATCACGGAGATTTCCGATCTTAAAGGAACAGCTTATCTTCCTGATCGCAGCGTTGACTATCAAACTCCTTCCGCCGTACTGATACGTAGAGTTTTGTAATCTGCGGAGAATATGCCACGACTCGGCCTTCTCATATAAAAGAGCAACCAAAAATGGTGAAAATTTGGTCATTGGGTAAGGAAGGGTTCTCTCTCGTTGGTGTTCTTGGTGATTCCGATGACGAGGCGTGTGATATGTTCCGAGGATCCAGATGTTATGCACCAGCTCCCTTCCAAGTTCAGCGGTGATGGTGGTGGGTCACAACCACCCTTTAAGCCATGTCTAGAGGGGGGTCGGCTGTTGTTTTTTGGGCGAGCTACATGAGTCCTCTGAGATGGGGATTTACTACCACCACTCTCTCTCCTCTAGACAGTTGCATACAACCCTATCCTCCTCCAGCCCCGGAGAGTCCTGTAAACGGGTGTGGAGAGAAGAGATCACAGGAGCGACAAGAGGGAGGCGATGACGATGGGAGATGTGTTGTCTTTCTTGTAAAGAACTGAGCTAGAAAAGAAAGAAAGAGAGAACAAAACAACCAGAACGAGGAACCGCCACACTAGCTTCCCATCAACCAAGAACCCCGACGGCTAGTGGGCTCACTCCAACAGGCACACCTTCCGACAAGTCCTACCACCGACGAGCCAACAACCTCCCCACCGAAGAGCCAACAACCTGCCCACCGACAAGCCAACAACTTCCATATCTCCACCATGTCCTTCCTTACCACCGTCGCGCTGGCCTTGCCCAACTTCAATCCCGTGACACTCTCAATCACCAACAACCAACGGCGGCTCCTTCCGATGGATACCCGCCCTGTTTGCGACCTGTGTCGCAGTCAAACGTCTACTGCCATAGTAAGCAGCAGTGCCCTTTGGATGTCCTACATCCACGAAGATGCAGCAGTGCGTGTCTGTTACAGCCTCGAAGTGAAGGCCCATCGCGAACAAGCGATTCGAACCCTGAAAACGCAGAAGGGCCCATTGCTAGGGGCTGTCATGGAGGCCTGCCTCAAGAGAAACGAGGCCGTCAAAAAAATGCGAGCGAACTCGTCGGCCTTGGGTGTTACTCTCGCCACGATCACGAAGCCGGTACTACTGCAACCGTTCTGCCTGGTCGATCGTCGCGCCCGGAAACAATATGATAAGCTGTTCGATAACCTTTCCCCACACCAGAAAGAAAATGTGCATCAATCTCTTGTCTCCCGCTTAATCACCGTATTACAAGTTACGATCTGGGCTGACATATACCAGGTTCTTCATAATGTCCTCTCATCATCGGGGAAGCCGAATCCGTGGGTCAATGGTTTGCTACGTTGGGCCCCAGTGGTAGCAAAGGGGGGTTGGATTTTCCCAATATACAGTGGGATCCACAGTTACCGGAATCACGGATGGGAAGCTGTCGCAGCCGCAGTCTTTGTGTGGCCCACGGCGTACCTCGGAGGTTGCCTGGGAACTGTCGCCTCCAGATTCCTCAGGGTTAAGCCCCTTGGAGACAGACGAAATTCGCTCTGGGTCATTACGACAGGCTCTGTGGTAGTAGCCATCGAATTGGCAGGCGGGTACGTCGGGAGTAAGGTGGGTTGGTGGCTGGGAGGTCATTTGCACAGAATGTGCATTGGTGGAATTGCAATCCCGGAGTTTGTCGTTCCTGCGCAGATACTGAGGTGCGTCTCTCAACTTGTGGTTTAAACTTGGGCTGTTCAACTTGTGGTTTTAAGCTTTTTCGTTTGTTGTCTATGGTGATGGGCTGTTGCGACTAGAAGATGGTGCTGTAATGGTGTTACCCGTTCTGGTGCACAATTGTATTGTAGTAGTTACATAACCACCCCAAGTTGAAGCATCTTACAATACTCTAGCCAAAGAACGAATAGATGTTTTTTCGAGACTAAGCAATGTGGCAGATGCCTAGGTAGCAAGCAGGAATTTCGAGATACTGGCAGTGTGCATGGTGCCGAACCTGGCGAGTCCCCTAGGATTTCAGATGGTTTCATCTTTCTCCCAGCCCGGTGAAATATACTGCAATATTGAAGAGAATTGGGTGCTTAATCTTCGTACAAGTCTATGAAACCTTGCTATACATGCATATGGGATCCGCCATCCCGCGGGACCTCGTTCCCCTTCGGGACATCCAACATCCGTTGGTACTTCTCGTTCTCCGCCGGTGCCTCTCACACGCGTCGGCACCAATTTCCTCTGCTAGTCATGTGTCCTGGAGGTCCAAATCTGAAAGAATACGTACGCATCAGGAAACGAAATTTCCATCCGGTCGAATCCTGGCAAGGTAACTACCTTTGCGAAAAAGGGGGTTATAATAAATAGCCAGAAGACAGTCATACGACCATTCTCTTTCTAAAAACGTAACCAAAATAGACGCCATTTGGTGATAGTATCGGATTCAACTTACGTAGAAAATTCAAATGTTTTTATGCCTGAAATCAAAATATATCATTTCGGAACATTGAAAAGAGCAATTGCTTGGAGCCGAGTCTTTAAACATCACGACTCGAAGAAGATTTGCGAGGATATTTTAACTGATGAGCACATCCAATTGTCTTTAATCCCAACACGTTGTAGACCCGTTGATTCCAACGTTTCATGGGGGGTTTTAAGCGCGCACAACGGACATCAACGTTGGTTATAATCGAGCTGGATTCACATCGGGCTCAAAGCTGTTGGTTTTTCCGGTAGTTCGATTTAGGGAAAGTTCATTGCTATTTACACAAGCCTCCTCTACCGCCCCGCCTCGTCCGCCTCATGCTTATATCTTCCTGATATCATGACCCCTTCGCCACCTACTTCCTCCAAATCCCCTGTTTGCAGGCTTGCAGTGGGCCATTCTTGTTGGTCAGGTCGGTCTCAGGTTCCTGCCAGCCGTTGGATATATACAGCCGCGGTGCACGTTGAATCATAGTACATCTGTCCAGTACTGTTATTAGCAGACGCAAATGAGAAGTGAATGAGTGGCTATCGCCTCACATTGGCAGAATACTGAGAGGAGTATGTAGACTAGAGTAGTGTGTCTGCGGAAGACAGCGTTAGCGAGAGCCAAGTAAATTTGACTGGGAGTGAAGTGGACTTAAATCGGTATTCTAATATTTCTGTCGAAGAACGACAACATTAGCTCATCGTGTCGATACTGTATCACTACCATTTTGTCCAAGATATGATAGCACTACCTACCACAATTTTTACCCACCCACCCCAACCCGGTTATACAGGGTGTATGAAGAAACGAATAAATGGTAAGCGGATCACATTGGCAAAACGCAGAGCGAAGTACAGTATTTTATCTGCGGAAGAGAGCATTAGCATGAGCAAAGTAATATCGGGAGGGATCGCAGCAGACCGACATAAATATTATCCGTAAACCGAGTTTTTTACCGGGGTAGACGATATATCACTACGATACGAAGGAATCGAATGTTGCCAAGAGGAGGTAGTTTTTTTTTTGTTTAATCATTACTCACGTGCGACCTATAGAGATCATGGCGAGAGTACGTATAGTATAGTTCCTGTCCGCTGTCCACGTAGTGGCGGCCTATTGCTAGCACCCCTTTGCCCTCCGCCTAGGCCTGTCCCAAGGAAATGTGAAGCGCACCAAGGGAAGTACAAAAGGAAAGAAACAAATAAGAGAAACAAAGGAAACGGGCTACCCCTCTCCAGCAGACGCCATGAAGTCAGGCGTGGGCAAGAAAGTGGGCAGTTCCCCCCCAACGTCCGGCTTCACGGCCCCCGCTCCCTGCTACTCCAACCACTCCCGCACCTACAACTCAGACACCGCGCTCACGGCGTCCTCCTCCTTGCACCTCACCCGTCTTCCTACATCCGTTGAGGTGAGGAAGTCTAGTACCGCCCGGCTGCACCTCTCATCCGCCAGGAGGTCCCGGATCTTCCACCGGTCCTTCCACCTCCCGGTCTCCTTCTTCACCTCTGCCCACAGGATCTTCTGCTGTGGCTTCCACTCCGGGCACTCCTTAAACAGGTGGTCGCGGGTCTGAGTTTGGTAGTAGCACCACCAGCACTGCGGGGTGGGCCGCTTTTTCGTCCAGTTGAGGGACTGCCCCGTTACGCAGTGCCCCGTCTTGAGCTGGTAAAACCGGAGGCAAGCCTCTTGGTGCTCCCAGCCACCGCGCCGTCCGGCCTCTGGCTTTTTGGCATCCGGTACTTTGCCTTGGAGGTCCGATCTCCAGCCCGCTGGCGCGCTTCCGCCCGCATCTTCTCGGAGATCTCCCGCTTGAGGTTCGCGAGGGATCACGGGAGGGGCATAGCCCGCACTTCCCACCGCCAGCCGCCGCAATCGTAATTCAGCCATTCCACCCCCTAGAGGAGGTAGAGTGTAGTTGGTTATCTGCCTCTCGTCACTTAATTCTTCTTTAGAGAGAAGGATACAAGAGTGGAGATATCTGTATTGGTGAGCGGCGACAGCAAACGATAGTATGTGAGGAGTTTGAAAAGAAAGGAGCGATGGCTGCGGCGGAGGCCTACAGGTAAAAAGAGAGCTTCGCGAACTGTGACAATGACGGTGACATAATTCATAGGGATATGTGGGAGATCATATTGCGAGGAAACGATTGGTAATGAACTCATGAAGTTTAGATGTCTTCTCGTCGTCGCTGGACGCGGCCACCCAGGGAGATCGAGCGAAGTGGAGGAACTGTTGGGGGTGATATCATCACGTATGATGCTGCGAGGTGAGCTCGTAGTGAGATAAGAGAAGAAGGAGGAATGTCAGCTGGCTGCTGTGTAGACCGCGCGAGTGTGTGGGTGGTGGGAGAGTGAGCGGTGAACAATGAGCGCTTGATCGAGTAGAACCTTGAGCGCGACAAGCGACAAGCGACAAGTGTTGTAGTAGCAAGTCTTCTGTATGTTTAGTCAGGCCTCGTGACTGCCACTGCTATAGATATGGGCAGTGGCGCCATATCGTCACAAGACAACCATCGCATCTACACATCACTCCCGTTAACAAATGGTGAGCGGCGAGTTGTGAGCGGTGACACCGAGGGCGAGACAGGGACAAAACTGAGGTCACAGCAAGAGGGAGTGCCAGGCGCGGCAAGGTGATGGCAACCATGGTATTTCCATGCTAGATCTACAAGTTGTTGCGTAAAGAAACAAAGAAGAAACAGATAAAGTGTTGGCACGGCTTCTTATTCCTGCGCCAAGCCAGCAATGAGCAGTGACAACTGTGTGTAACCCTATTTTCCATCATTTGGTATATATGTAGATGTCGCACTAGATATCTCCCTCCGTCCGTCCCCCAGGCATCTCCTTTTCTTCCCTCTCATCCACCCTCCTATATATCGTAAACTCTCATAATGGCGGAATCAAATTACTTCCTCGATAATTTCATGACACCTTCCCCTGGCGCTTGACGCCTGAGCACGCTCGTTACGAAGATGGTTTGCTCTAGCGCAATGCGTGGTATACGGCGCACTATTGAAGGGAGTTTTTTCTTTAAGGTTAGACCTGCAGATACCGTAAAAAGACCGCGCGCGCAGCCTGATAAAACCATCTCTCCCCTTCATGAAATTATTCTCTCTCCGGCGTTTAATTGCTCTGTCGACGTGTGAAGTTTGCAGATAATCCTTCCTGCCGGGACGTCACAAGACTCCCATTGTCACGGCGCAGGCCTCGGAGCCGGGCGGATTGGCCTAGAACGCGGCAACCTCCGAAAGGTCGTTCCGGAACGGTGCAACGTCTGTTCGGTGTCACGGCTCGACAAGGCTAGGGAGTGTCACGACGCAGGCCTAGCCGCCAAGGCTATGGTGTGTATTGCATGAGAGATGTATGACGTGTGAGTTGCGAACGTGAGCTGCGCGGAGTATGACGTGTGAGTTGCGAATGTGAGTTGCGCGGGAGTATGACGGATGTGAGGAGTTACGTGGGCGTGAGTATGAGTGGGAGTACCCATGTATATAAGGAGGGCTTTCTTCTGCGTGTTATCTGCTCTTCTTCTTTCTCGCTCATGCAACCTCTTGTATCTCTTGGGCATCTCTGGTATATCTTGTCTCCTACGAATCAAGTCTTCTCCATCTCTGCTCCTTCCATTGGCGGCGATCGCTCGTTGAGCGGTCGCCTGTTCTCCTGCCTCTCGGCCGTTCTGTCCGCTGTCCTCTGTCCTCTGTCCTCTGTCCTCTGTCCTCTGTCCTCTGTCCTCTGTCCTCTGTCCTCTGTCCTCTGTCCTCTGTCCTCTGTCCTCTGTCCCCGGCGTTCGCTCTTCCAGTGTCCGCCGTCTCTGTTCTTCGTTCGGCGTTCGCTCGTCCAGCGTCCGCCCGTCTCCTCTCCGCTCGGCGTTTGCTCCTTCCTCTTGTTCCTCCCGTTCCTCCCGACCGTCCTTGTCCTTGACTCCTTGCCCCCGACCCTGTTCTCGCCCTTGCCCTCGCCCTTGCCCTTGCCCTTTCCCCCGTCCCCGTCCTTGTCCCCGTCCTTGTCCTTGTCTTCCTCCGTCGTGCTCCTCTGTCCACGGCGTTGGCTAGTCTAGCGTTCGGCCGTTTCTGCTCTCTGTTCGGCATTCGTTCGTTCAACGTCTACTCGTCCCTGTCCGGCGGCCACCCGTCCAGCACCGCCTGTCCCTGCCAGGCGTTCGTCCGTTCGACGACTGCTCGTCCCTGTCCGCTGTTCTCTCTCACGGTGTCCGCTGGTTCAGCGTTCGGTCCGTTTCCTTGTCCAAGGCGTTCGCTCCTTTAGCGTTCAGTCCGTTCCTCTGTCCTCGCTCCCGGCGTTCGCTCGTCCAGCACTCAGTCCATTCCTCTATCCTCATTCCAGCGTTCGTTCGTTCAGTCTTCGCCCTCCTCTGTCTCCAGAGTTCGCTGGTTCAACGTTCGGCCCGTTGCCTTGTCCTCGCTCAGGCGTTCGCTCATTCAGTGTTCGCCTGCGTCTCCGGCGTTCGCTGGTTCAGCGTTCGCCCGTCTCCTCCGCTTCCGGCGTCCGCTTGTCGAAGCACTCGCCTGTTCCTCGCTCGCACCGGTTCTCTCGTTCTACGTCTTTCCCTTGTTGCGCATTTGCCACGTTGCTACTTGGAGCGCGCTCGCCAGGCCGCCATTTCATCGTTGATCTTCTGGTTCGTGGGGTGCCGCGGCGGAGAGATCGAACTGCCAACGAGGGTCGTATCAAAGATTCGCGAAAAACGGTGACATGGCAGTAGTTTCCAGAGTATGGTTATAATTTATTAGATGCAAATTCGGCAATCGGTAACCAGTCAGCCCAATCTCCCTGGAGGTAGTTTACGTACGATCAAAAGTATTGCTCCATTACTGCGTTTATTCGTTCGGTTTGACCATCCGTCTGAGGATGAAAAGCGGTGGAAAGATGCAGTTCAATTCCCAACCGTGTACAAAGACGGTGCCAAATGCAGAGGCAAACTGAGCGCCACAATCCGAAGTAACTGTCAGCGGAAGGCTATGTAGCCGGAAGACATGCAGTAGGAACAGATCTGCCTCACGGGCATCGATAGTCACACAACACCACCAACATCGAAAACTCATCGCTAAAAACGCCAAGACTTTCGAGTGCACACACCAAAAACCGACTTCGCTTAGGCTTCGACATCGCGATGTCTGAGGAAGGCGGAAAATCGACCGACCCAGCCGCGGTGGTGGCTGCGGGCGCCGACCATGGGGAGGGAGACTACCTGAGAGGCCTGGTGGGAGACAGGGAAGCGGTGAGGGAGGTGGAGATGGGCGACGACAGCCGAAGCGAGCTGAGCGAGCTCGAGAGCAGCAGGATGGAGGCTGAAGAGGAGGAAGAATGGGAAGGAAAGGACCGTGGCAGGCCCAATTTCGCGCGCGCGGCGGCGGGCGCAGCGCAACAGCAGAGCACCCAGGAATTCTTCCGCCGAGGTGCGCAGTTCAGCGGGGGCGACAACATCTTCAGCTCGCCCGGGAAGACGCCCATGAGGGGAGCGCTCGCGCGCTCGCTCTCGGCGGCGGCCAGCAGCCAACAGCAGGTGGGAATGGCAGAGACCCTGAACTTTGCCAAGGAGCCAAGCGAGGGTGCGGGAATGGAGGGTGACGGATTGGAGGGAAGCAAGGGGGTGGAGGGAACGGATGTGGCGGCCGATGGATGGGCGGAGGAAATGGCCAATCAGGAAGAGGAGGAGAGGGCGACCACCCCGACGCCCACCCCAGCGCGCTGGGCGACCCCGACCCCAGCCCCGGTCACGCCGACCAAGGGAAGCAAGAGAATGGCGCTGGGCACCCCGAAGCCCGGCAGGCACTACCGTTCGCTGGCGGCACAGCCGGCCCCCATTGGATTCGCAGCGCAGTCGGCGCTGGAGCAGATCCTGGGAGCGGTAGCCAGGATGGAGAAGAAGATGGAAGAGAAGATGGGCGTATTGGAAGAGCGGATGGCGGCGGCCATGGGTGAGCGGGCTGCGCAGGAGGATGAGAGGGAGGGGAGGGCAGCAGCATGGTTGCTCACAGACGCGGAAGAGAGGGAGAAGAGACTGGCAGGGAGGCTGCTAGCGCTGGACAGAATCGAGACGGAACTGGCTCGGAAAGGGCAGTGGGAGATCAAGCAGTGGACGGACCTGGCGGCGTTGTTGGAGAGAAGGAGGGTGGAGATTCGGGAGATCACGGAGATGGTGGCAGGGCTTGCGCAGGCTGCCACGGCAACCCCGCCAACGCCCGCGGCCCCACCGCAGCCGGCACAACAACGGGCCGCGGCCCCGCCACCAAGCACGCAGCGGGCAGCGGCGGAGATCCGGCAAACCGCCCCCCCCCCACCCCCGGCTCCGCCAAGCACCCCAGTAGAAATGGAGGGAGTTGTCAGGACCGTATTAGAGGAGGTGGACGAAATCGTAGAAATCGAAGAGATGGAAGGCGTCGAGCGGGTGGGCCTCTACCAGTCCCGGCACGCTCCGGCGGAAGACGAGGGACCCCCCGCCATCACCACGGCGAGGGCGACGATGCGAGGGGGAAAGGGGAAAAAGGTCACGCCGGCGGTCCCCCGGACCATCCTGAAGTGCACGGAGACCGCTGCAGCGGAAGAAGCAGCGGAAAAAGCTAAGGAGGGCAAAAAGAAGGCGGAAGACAAGGAGGAGGCGAGGAAGAGGTGGGAAATGGCAAAGTTCACCGAAATGGAACTAAGGACCTACAACGAAGCGGCAAACCCGATAAAAGCCATGGCTTACGACACGGCAGACATGGAGGACACCGCCGCCACCCAGCGGATCGCCCACAAGGCAGGCATGCGGGCGCTGGAGGACCGATGGGAGTTGTGGTGGGAGAAGAACATCCGGCGGGCCAAACCCCCAACACAGGCTAGAGCGGTGGCGCCCCAGACGCAACGGCAGGAACAACAGCAGCAGCAGTAGCAGCAGCAGCAGCTGACACGCCAGACGCAGCATCAACCGCAGCAGAGGCAAACCCTGGCAAAAATGTCCTACGCCCAGCGGGCGGCGGCGGCGGCGGTACACCCACAGGCCGACTTCAGCAAAGTCGGACGGAAGGCAGAACGGAAAAGAAACCCACCGGACTGGAGCCCATCAAGCGCTCACTCCCATGGGACGAGAGGATGGTGGTATTCGAGTGGGCGGCGGATGCCCCGCAGATCACCCCGACGACAGCGACTTGTGTGATGGCCCACATAAACATCGCGCTAAGCAAGATAGCTCCCCCCCACATCCCAACAACGATGGGTAAGGTCTCCGGAAGGGAAGACTCTCGACAATGGCCCGTGAGGGCGCGTCAGCAGCGATGCTCCTACTCTTCAGAAAGGGCATCATCGAAGCAGCCCGGAAAGCGGACAAGGGCATCATTGACGTAAGGACCAACGAATCCTGGACGGCGCTCAAGATTCTCGTCCCCTACGGGCGCTACCGCCACCCGGAGGGACTGGCGGACCTGAGAGCACAGATCGAGGCCGAGAACGAGGGCGTCATCATCCCACCGACCTCCATACTGTGGATGAGGGCCAAGAGAACAGTGGAAGAGCATTTCCAGCGGGGCAGGCTCCCGCTCGGATCGGCATCGGTGGTCTTCAAGGTCCCCAACAAAGTGGCGGGGGAGAAGCTAATGTCAGAAATCTGGGTAGCCGGCAACAAGTTCAAGGCGCACCCCTACATCGCGAACAAGGCATTCACCCTGTACGGGGTGTGCAGCCTATGGGGCCACTCAGAATTCCAGTGCCCACGCTCAGAGCCAGTCTGCGCGGTTTGCTTGGGCGGACACCGAACAGAGAGTCTCAAATGTGAGATGGCGACATGTGGGGCAATCCGGCGGGTGTGCTGCCATGCCGCGATGAAATGTCCGAATTGCGGGGGAAATCACCAAGCGAATGATGCCAGGTGCCCGGCAAAGCTCAATGCAATCGCCATAGCCCGAGGAATGAGGGGTGGATCCCAGCCGGACACATGCCAGATACGAGAAGAGGCCCAAGAGCCACGACAGCTGCTGCGGCCGGTTAGCGCGGTGACCCTGGCAGCACTTCGCTCCGGCCTGGCTCCAGACTGGACGGAAGACCCCGACAAGTTGGAGACGATCATGGAAACCGAAGAGGAAACAAGTGGCACCGTCCCCCCCATGGCAGTATAATGGCGGGCAACACAGAACCCCCAGTGCTGCTAAAGGCGCTGCAGCACAACTGCGCACAGGGCGGACAGACAATGGAAGCGATAATGAAATCGGCAGTGAAACGGGAAGCGGATCTGGTGCTCATTCAAGAGCCCTGGGGAGAAAAAGTGAAAGATAGCACACGCTCCCATCCCAGCTTCACGTTTATCAAAGGGGAGGAAAGCGCGGTGCCGAAGTGCTGGATAGCAGTGAACCGGACGTCAGGGTGCTGGATAACAGAATTGAAGAACCTGGCCAAAGGATGCAGAAATTACGTCCAGGTAATAGAGGTGGTTCCTCCTGGCGGGGATGCCATCATTATTGCCAACGTGTATGACCAAGAAGACCGTACGAAGAAAAGCAGGCCAGCACAGGACGCAGCATGGGGCGAGATCGTGAAACTCAGAAGCATGATCATCTCCAGGGACATGAACGCTCACAGCAAGATGTGGAACCCCAAGGCAACGTACAGCAGAAACCACACCTTCGGGGAGTGTCTCATTGAGGAAGAGGACCTCTTCGTGTGGAACATGGAAGAAGCCACAAGAAAGGGACCAGAGGCGATGAATCACTTCATCATCGGCCTCACTCTGTCCTCACCGAACATAGAACTGGACTGGCGCCTGCTTGATGAAGAGGCGGCTGGGTCAGACCATGAAGTGCTCTTGTGGGGCGTGCTGGGAACTCCCCCACCGAGAGCAGACACAAGCGCAGAAACAACGGGGTGGGATATCAGCGGATGGGACCCTACAGGAGAAAGCGAAGAGGAGGGCAAGAGGAAGTCAGAGGAAAGAAGGGCAAAGGCTCGGGAGTGCTACCTGGTAGGAGCGCGGAGAACACCGATCCTATAAGATGACAGTACGAGGGGGGAGGTAACGGAGGCGGCAGGATCGCTCAGGGAGGCAATGACTGTGATACTGGATGAACACGCCAGGAAAAGCGGTGGTGCTCACGGTCAAAGCCATGGTGGTGCAGGGACCTCAAGGAGCTGAGGAAGGATCTAAGGTGGGCGAGGAGGAAGTGGAGGGTAGGCAGAATATCACAGGTGAAGGCAGCGAGAAGTGAGTTCCGGAGGGCAATAAGAAAGGCAAAGAGGGACTGCTGGAACCGTTTCCTACAGGAGGCAGATGGAAACAAGGTGTGGATGGTGGCAGCGTACACAACACCCCGAATCGACAAGACTGGCCAGGTGCTAGTCCGAGAAAACGGAACGGTTGCAGAGGGCCACCACAACTGAGAACAGGCGATCCTGCAAGCGCACTTCCCGCTAGGACCCCCAGGCTTCTAGATACCAAATGAGGGCGGAAGAGCCTTCGAAAGGGTGAACGCGTCGCTAGTCGGCTCACTTCTAAAGGTGGCAGCAAACACCTCAGCTCCGGGAGATGACCAGATTTCAGCGGGAATCGTCAAGGTGTTCTGGCAATGGGACGAGCAACGGATCACCCAGCTGGTGCGGGCATGCATCCAGCTGGGCTTCCACCCTGGAGTCTGGAAAATAGCAAGGAGTCAGGTGATCCCCAAGCCGGGAAAGCAAGACTACTCCAAGGTAAGAGTCTACCGGGTGATATCGTTTCTGAATGTCATCAGCAAGCTGTTGAAGCGGACGACAGCCCATCTGATCGCCGACCACCTGGAGTGGAAGCAAGGGCTCCACAAAGGCCAATTCGGGTGCCAGAAACGGAGATCCTGCGTCGACACAGTGGCGATTCTGATGAATCGGACCCAAAAGACGTGGAACAAGAAGATGCTGGCCGGGGCGCTCTTCATGGATGTCAAGGCGGCGTTCAACAACATCAGCAAAACACACCTAGGCAAGCGAATGGAAGAACGTGAGCTGGAAGCTGATCTCATCCGCTGGACGATGAGCTTCATGTCGGACCAGCGGGTCAAACTGCTATTGGATAGTGAGACAAGCGAGGAAAACCCTGTGGACACCAGTGTTCTGCTGGGCTCCCGGGCGGCGCCCATCCTGTTCATCACCTACCTGTCGGGAATATTTGATGTGGTGGAACAGGTAGTCCCTGGCACAAGCGGACAGTCATTCATAGATGACTTCGGATGGTGGGCGGAAGGGAAGGCCGAGGAAGCAGTGGTGGCCAAACTGGCAGAGGCAGCAGTGACAGCCATCGAATAGGCAGGGAATAACGGCGTGGTATTTGACCATGGAAAGACGGAGGGGGCAATCTTTCGACGAAAAGGGTAGAGAACCCCATTCACGGCAGCAGTAAAGGTCAGCAACCAGTCCGTGCCATTCAACAAGGAAGCTACACGCTGGCTCGGAATCCAGCTGGACTCACAACTCAAGCTGAAAGAGCACCAGAAAAAGAGACTTCGCGACAGGAAGAGGGCGACGGCATGGCTTGAATGGGTTACCGGATGACTGGGTCTCGTGCGAGCAAATTGCCGGAAGATCTTAACGGCTTGTGTACAGTCAGTCACCATGTTAAGGTCGGAGTTCTGGGGGCAGGGAGAGGACGGCGGCACGAAAGGACGAGCAGACGAGCTACAGTTACTGGTTAACCAGCAAGTATGAGTGACGACGGGAGCCTTACGGACAACCAACCTGGGAGCACTTACGATGGAGTCCGGGCTCAGACCAGCAGCCAATCAGCTAGAGAACAGGTAATGCCGGTTTAGGCTTCGGCTCCTCAGCCTACCACAGGGGAGCGCAGCAAGAGAGGTGGTCGGTGTCAACTCAACGATCGGCAAGAGGCTGTCTACTGCACTGGAGTAAAGGTGGCTAATGACAGAGAAAACAGTCCTACTCAAAGACCCGGAGTCTTTCGACGTAAAGCTTATTCAGGAAGAAAGGGCAGAAGCCAACAGGGAGGCAGAGATGGAGAGACCGGGGCTGGTCATGTTTACGGATGGATCTCAACTAGAAGAGGCAGCTGCCAGGTACGCAGTGGTATGGAGGAACAGCCAAACCTGGAAGGATATCAAGATCCATATGAGCAACAACCAGGAGACCTTCGACACCAAATGTGCGGCCCTCGTACGAGTGCTGGACTCTGCATCGAGACGAAACACAACCCCTGAGTGTATCACCATCTTCACCGACGTACAGGTAGCGATCTGGCGCATGGCGACCAATGAACCGGGGCCGGGACAGAAGAACGCCCTTGAGGCGAGAAGACATATCACGACGCAGTGAAGAGCAAGGCCAGATATCACCATCGAGATCAGATGGTGCCCAGCACATGACGGGATAGAAGGAAACGAGAAGGCGGATGAGTGGGCCTAGCTCTTGGTGGAGCATCCAGATGCCCGAGGGGTGGAATGGTTCTCCTGCTCAGATCGTCCTGAAGTGCACTCGATGCCACTTCCCAGATTGATTCAAGACCATGGGCCGTTCCTTCCCACCCTGCCAATCATGGCGTCGGCAGAACCAGAGTAAAAGGGGACAGCGACGTGTTTCCTTGGTCTCTTTCCTATGTAATCTCCTTGGTGTACTCTTACATCTTCACGGGAAAGGACTGGGTGGAGGGCAGAGGGAAGCTTGCACTGTGCCGCTACACGCGGACTGCAGTGAGGAAACAGACTGTACATATGGACCGCAAAGGGCCCTCGTCATGATCTAGATAGGTCGCATACGAGTACTGAATAAAAAAAAAAAAAAACGCGTATCGATAGTGGTGTGACAGGGTACGAGATATCGTTGTTTCGTAAGTCAATCAACCACGACCCAGATAGAGTCGTGACCGCTCGACCATGGTAAACCGGTGACGAAGTCCATTGAAATATCCTGCGATGGCTATTGTGAGATCGCTAGTGATGGTAGGACTGCATAGTGTGGGAATATAGGATCGATAGAGACGAAGATAGTGAACTGATTGATTGATACAACGTCAAAGGAAAAACATTCTCTCTATATACAACATGCCTGAGGAACTCGCCAAGGGGAAAGGAGGGAAGACTGTCTCCCGAGCTGGTACTCGGAGACTAAGGCAGCTGTCATCTCCAGGCATGCCTTCTCCAGTCCATCATCTCTGGATGCCATCTCTGGTCTGTCATGTCCGGACGCCCAATATTCTGACACTTGCCCTCGTACGGAAGATGTAAAGGAACGCAGGAGAGAAAGAGAAAATTAAAGGACCAGTATAGCAACAAATGGCAGCAGAGAAAAGAAACAAAAACATTGAAACCCAGCATTCTCGGATGCCTCATTAAAACTCATAACTGTGTGAAAAACCTTAAGGGAAAACCACGGACATAGGAGAAAGAGTGCATCCACCAAAGAAAGAAAGGAGAGGGAAAGAAAACCTGTTCAACCACCCAGCACGTGCTTCACCGGAAGTTTCCGCTGGATACCAGGCAGATTCCCAGCTCGATCCATAAGAAAATCTGTCCATTGTCAGCATTGAGCATACATAGCAACTCCATCATAAGGTATACGTGACTGCTCCGGTATGGGGACGCCACAGTAGCTCCCGTATTCCCAAGTGCACACAGCAATCGCATTTTTGAGTGCACCGCACCTCCGGTGTGTGGGTGTCGCAGCAACCCCAGTATCACCAAGTGGGTACATCAGCTCCCCATCCTTGAGAGTGCATGGCAGGTCTGGTGTTTGGGTGCCGCAGCAACTCCAGCATCACCAAGCGCATACATCAGCTCCCCGAGCGTATGTATCAGCTCCAGTGTGGGGCACCGCAGCCGCTACATCATCACCAAGCGTGCACACAGCTCCCCGAGTGCATGCGTCAACTCTAGTGTGGGATGCCACAGCAACTCCGTCATCACCAAGTGTGCACGCAGCTCCCCCAAAGGTTTGTATTTGAAAATGCCGATGATAGTATCGAATGATCGTGGTACGGCTCGAAATGAAGTGGCAAATGACGGTGGTATCCGAGATTGCTTTGTTGCTTGCGGCCAATTCCTGGTGAACAGCGAGTAGGCTCGAGATGTATTCGATGACCGATTATCGTGAAGGCAGAGTTGTAGTCCTGGCTAAGGATTTCCCAGACGTGGGCAGCAGAATCGATTTCGTTCGTGGGAGGACTTCGGATGAAGATTTGAATCGGGTTCAACCGATATGTATATCGTCGAGGCAGCACAGTCATCGCATTGACTGTAGTCATGGCCCTAGCCAGTACGTAGTGTCAGAGTGCAACGAAAAATTTCGTTGTGGGTAACAATCATGAGGGCACTCAGCAGTAGGGAATGATCTCATGTCGTTCTCCACAAGCGGTAGTTTTGCGTGTTGTAAAGGCCAGCAACTTTAAACGTGATACGTTGTCTGGTTGAGACCATCTTAGCGATGTCGTCGGACGCAATACGACTCCAAAAGTTGAGGCTTAAAATACGTGAGTTTAGGGATGAGGCATAGAAGCGAGACGCAAAGCGGCAGGTACAGCAGGTGCGATTATCGATGGGTATCGGATTGGCAGAGCATTCAATCTGGGTTAATAACCTGTTGGAATATAGGGATCAATAGAGACGAAGATAGTGAACTGATTGATTGATACAACATCGCAGGAAAATTATTCTCTCTATATATAACGTACCTGAAGGACTCGCCAAGGGGAAAGGATGGAAGACTGTCTCCCAAGCCGCTACTTGGAGACTAAGGCAGCTGTCATCTCCGGGCGTGCCGTCTCTGGTCCGTCATCTCTGGATGCCGTCTCCAGTCCGTCATGTATGGACATCCAATATTCTGATGCATAGGGTACGTGGCGACTGGTTTTGAATTGCTGGCAGGTATGGCAGTACCTTACAAACATTTCCACATCTTGTAGCATTTTTGGCCAGTAATAGTTCCTTGAGAAAGGTTCAAGAGTCTTCGATCGCCCGGGGTGACCCACTGCTGGTACTGTGTGCTGCATTTGAATCAGATAAATTCTTGGAGGGCCATGAGCAGGGACATAAAACTTTCCTAGATACAACAACCTGCCAGCTGGACTCCATAAACATTGCGACCGTATAATGTCCTCACAGTAGTGGACTTGTCTCTTTATCATGCTCAGCACATCGTTTGGAAAGGGATATCAGTTGTACGTATTGAAAAGAGTTTGGTGATTTTGGAGTTGGTGAATCCGAGTTCCAGGTCGAGTCCAGTGCCGCATTTGTCGTGGAGCCCAACATTGTGTTCCTCGAGTCCGAGTCCGGCTCCGAGTCAAGCTGTGAGCCTGGGGTGATCGAGAGACACCACAGGCACGGTAAATCAACAGAGAGTCAGGTTTTCGAAGTTCACAGCAGAATAATTCATATGGGGCAGTTTGGTGGTTTCGGTGTGTGTATCGCTGGTAAGCCAGCTCAACACAGCAGCAATCAGCGTATATGTAGTTTCGGTAGCTGAGTCATGTGGGAGTTTACACGAGCAGACTCCGGTGAGCTCTTGCATGCAAAACTGAGGCTAAATGAGCAGAGGACTCCCGTTCACCCTCTGCACCCTCCTCCTTCGTCGTTACCTCCTTGATGCCCTGGGGGTGGCGTCTTGAACTTTGGACGACAGCTCCTTATAATATCCGTCACCCCCCGTAATGATATCTGTAAGCTTCTGGTGATCCACATTACTGACCTTGGTCCCACATCCCTTCCTACTGCATTCCGAACAGTACTGACACCACCTTTCCAGACCTAGCCAACACGTATCGTGACACAACCCTCTCAATGAAGCTTGATTCTTTGTCGTCACTCGATAGAACTGAAATGTGGCTTGATAGTATGTGTTCAGAAGCGCAGTAAAGGATATTTTTCTAGGATTGCAAATTAGCACCACAGATCAACGGCCGCTTATTGGCTATGACTATCTATGTACCATAGCTACTTTGTTTTTTACACGAAGGAAACGAAACAGAAATAGCTGGATATTTGTGAAATTCATCGAGTCGACACCATCAACCCAGTGGACTAGGGAGTCCCAGCACTATGTTCTGCGTTGCAATAAACCATATACGTCCATCGGTTTCCATTGATCATGTCAAAGATATTCGAGTGATTGGGTAGTTATGTTGAAATTCAGTTGCTTAATCTTTTCACCATAGCGAGAGGACCACTCTCTATATATACACAGAATCAAGCCCATTACCCATCACCAACTCGTCCAGATACCCTGGGTGGCAACTTGCCATCTCCGGTCTAGGTGTCCCCAGTGGGGGCTTGCTGTGTCACCAGTGGCAAATTACCACCTCCACCACCTGATGACTTCCGGACACAACTGAGCGCCGCAGTATCGTCGGGTCTAGGCTGGCCCTCGACGCATACATCTGACAGATCTAATGATCAGGACTTTTACATACGAGAGACGGCGTATTACGACTCCCACGCGTCGACGATATTTCCAGGTGCCGAGATTCAGTGCGGCCAAGCAGTTCGATGGCTCAACCGTCCTTAGACAGCAGACTTATATCGACTCGACGTCAAGTGGTTCCGTATGGAAGATGCAAGCGCGGCGCCTAGACTACTAAACCACAATACTCGACTGGAAATCGATGTCGACGGACCGGGAAGTGGATTCGGCTGTCATCGGAAGCCTAATGAATGCTGCTACATCGTCACGGCCCGTTATCGACTGTTCAGTGGCAACACTCAACCAGTATTACACCGAGCCGAATACGACACATCTGACGGCAGTGAAACGCGTTCTCCGATATCTAAAGTGTACTTCGGACGTTGAATTAGAATTTCCTGGGAGATCGTCACCGGAAATGAAGACTAGAAGGTCGTCTTCGAAGCGAATACCGGAAGATTGCAATCGGAAATGAAGATTGGAAGATCGTCTTCGAAGTGAATACTGAAAGATCGTCATCGCGAGCGAATACGTAAAGATATCGGAAGGGAATAGGTAACATCGACAATCTGAAGCAGATACGAATTGTTCGGATGTCTTCCACAGCTATTAGCAACTCGGACTTCGTTAGTGACAGAGCAGATAGAAAGTTTCAAGGTGGCTTCAGCTTTTACGTATACGGCGGACTGATAGACTGGCAAACGAAGAACAGCTCCTGTGTACGATGGCGAGCTTCGTGACACCAAGCGTGAAGCTCTCGACTGTTGCGGAACCGAATATCGATGTGCTTCGTCTTTGCCCTTGAAACACCGGATCAGCCTTGAATGCGCCGTTTCTGCCCCAGCATATCGGTGATGTGACGAGCCTGCCGGTAACCTCCTTATACAGCTGTATGAGGCATCGGGCCTTGACCGTGGCTTCGGAGCAGCTTGCAAATTCTTCTTCAGTAGTCGATACTGCGGCATCGTAGTCGCCATCGAACTCGCTGCCGTCGTCTTCACCTCCATCCTCCTCATCGACATCGTACTTATCGCCACCGTACACGCCGCGTGTTATGGCAAGTTCCCCTCATTACGGACACCTGAGAGGTGTGCCATAATACTCGTCGTTTCTTATTAGCCAACAATTCCGCTGTTTTTCTGACACGCTCGGGGCTTTGATAGCCACGCCAAGAACAGAATATACAGGCGATAGGCGCGACGCTGGATGCCATCGATGAACGAGAATATGGATGCAGCGGTGTACGCAGCGATAGATGCGACCCCGTGTGCTTGCACTGAATACTCTACGTCAGCTATGTAGCATATATAGCTGTTCGTTAGATACATAATGAATAGAACTGGATTCAGCCACTACGCCTGAAACCGGGTGGTACCCGCCAGATGTCGGCGTCCTAGAATGCGGATGCGATGGAACGCTTCTCTACGATGTTCAGTGCCGTGGGAGTTGCGTCCGACGCCCCCACCCAGGGAACGGCTTCTGGGCACGGGGACCTAGCCAAGCGATGCCCGAGTTCAGGAGGTGTCATCCAACCCGCCTCGTACGTCAAATTATATTTCCCGCGAAGTGATCGAGCGGTAGACGAAGAAAAAGATGTCTTTTCAATTTGGATTACATGTTCAACAAAGCTAAACAAACACGACTGATGGGCATCCCGAATCCTGAGTTACCAACCCACATTACGTGGTACCGGAACTGAAAACTGTCAAAGATATGCCACCAGTGCAATAATATTCAGTCTCTCCGCCCGAACAACTCTTCCAGATCAATTTCCTCCCCACTCTCCAATTTCTCAAGCCATTGGTATGTGCGGGCAAGCACGGGCCGAAAATACATGCCGCGAACTGGTAGCCACAGCAAGGCAAGAAACGGCTCGGTCAGAAGGGCATACAACTTCCACCGACGTCTGAATTCGATGACAGAAAGAAGCCATTCGTAGTCAATGCTCATCCACTCTGGCACGGGTGCCACTAGCTGAGTCCAGAGCGCCGGAAAGACGTCATGTCGTAAGAGTCCCTCCACCTGTGAAAACTGGATATCAGGCAAGGTGTGAACCTGTCGCGCAAGGAAGAGGTAGTCGGCCTCGCAGGGCTCCACGTCAAGAAAGAAATCGGCGAGCGCGATGCAGATCTTCTGTTCCGACGCGGAAATCCACCGAGAGTTGGGATTGACAGAGAAGAAAGGATGGAATGGGTCGCCAATATGTGACCCTAGCATTTCGTAGTTGTAGGGAATACCCGGCCCCACGGGTACATCGTTCCTGTCTCCAGGCTCGATAGACTGGCTACCGATGTCTGTGCCTGTTGAACCCGGATGAATAGGGTGCACATCTGGGGATACAGGTGGCAAATGTCCGAACGGAAGCAACAAGTCAATCGGGCGTGCTCTAAAGAGAGCTTGCCACGAGTTGAAGCTGCTCACGGGGCTAGTGGAGCCGGTAACACGCTTTTCGGGTTGGATAAAGAAATTGCTTCGCTGGTTTGTGGGTTGCTGAGCTTCCGTCGGGTTTGTCCTGGCGACTACCGTGATGACGATCGCTGTTGCGTCAGCCATATCCGGAAATTTCTTGAACGACGGAGACGGTTTACCGGTGGATTCAAGGGAATTAGAGGAGGTCTCCTTTACGGCGGTAGCTCTTGTCGGCAGATAAGGTAACGTGTCGACCGTAATGCGCGCATCGACGGAACGGCCGGCGTCTTCGTCTCGCATTCCGGCTAGTAGATCGCTTTTGTTGGGAGAAGCTATGGGATTCGCAGTTTCCGGGGTGAGCTGGTGAGTGGCACCGGAGGCGTTCATGATCGCCGAGGAGTACGGTAGGGGGACCGACGGTTGGCGAGTTAGGATAATGGAGTTGGTGGTGAATTATCGACAATTGGTGGTCGTAAGAGGGAACTGGGGTACGCGAGATGGATTGGGGGTATAAGAGGTGCTTGGCGACGCCGTTGACTCAGCCCATCACGCTAGCGGCGATGACGTCGTCTCACGTGGTGGAGGCGTTATCTTAGTTAATCTGACTGATGAGAGAGTTACCGTAGACAAGTGGAACCAGCCTGCATGGTGACCGCCACTGGTACAGGGTAGCGTGGTGGGCAAAACCACCCTCATTCGCCGACCGAAACTCCACTGTACCACAATAAAAAGAATAATTTAACGGCTATTTAACACGATACCCCCCTTTTTCGAGACTTTAACCCAATAGTCCCCTTTTTTGTATTTACCACAATACCCCACATTTTCGGTGAATAATATTTCTTGATCCCCCTAAGTCTACCACACTTATGCACTGTGGGGGGGTGTGTCTCGGTCAAGTTCCAAAAAAGGGGGAGGAGAGGAGTTCCAAAACGTGAGAGATGAGGGGGGTGGAGGAGAGTTCAATTGAGGAAGCTATCTCTTGGTACGGAGGTTAGAGGATGATATCTAGTTACAAGAGGAACGTCCCTGGGACAAGCAATTTATACCACAAGAGAATGACCTGGAATGACTAATACACTGTGCCCTTGGTGCCCTCATTTTTCCCAATTAATGCTCTTGGCACTTCAGTTCCACAGCTGCTTCCCTATCCTTCAGCGAGAGGATCCTCTCTTGGTAACATCACTCTGATGTCTTCCGCCAACAATTTTCCAAGACAAATCGCCCCTCCTAAGCAAACTTCCTTCCACACACTGCCATCTAACCGCATTCTCCTGTCCCAGTCCATTTTCACACATGAAACCTGCCCTGTACCCATATCTTCCCCTCTTGGTACAAACACTCTCAGATCATCCCAGTGCCCATAGTCCTTCAATCCAGAGATCTTGGTCTTGACCAGTTGCCCTGTCAACAAGTCAAATAAATGTCCATGTGATCCAAAGCTGGGTGCAGGTGTATTAGATGGTTTCATACAGGTGCAGGTTTGCTTACGGCAGCTTGTTGCCAGAGAGTAGCACACCGAAACAGTACATTCCAGGATAAACCTCACAGGAACAGCACTTTGCCAGAGAATAGTGGGCTGATGGGTGCAGAGCTACGTACTGCTGAAAGCAGAAAAGTGATTGTGCAGAAAGGGCTTGGCAATGGGTGTATAAGAAGCAAGTTCCTCCCACTCAAAGAAAGATGACTTTCTTCTTTTCTTTCTTTCCTTCTTGTCCGGAACCTTATTAAAGTCCACTCCTCCCACGATGGATGATATCATCCAAACAGAATGGCTCTTCCCACTGTGACTCCAGTTTCTTATCCCGACAGTTGTCTAAGGTAGCCCAGTGGAACAACACCAGACCTCAGTTTTGCAGTACCTCACTTCATCCTGAGTCACGTTCGGTTTCTATCTGGTTGAACTTACAGAGGAACTGCTGGTGTACCATTTCCATTCACTCATCTCACCAAGCTATAAGTGACTCGTGTTGATCTCGTAGCATTTCTCAGTCCTGCAGGTGGTCCTACTGAGATTGTCAAGCCTGTAGATCCAGCATGGTCTGATGATTATAGATGGTGAAGTTGAATCGGTGCCTTACTGGATTAAATCCTCAAATAACTTCGGTAGGAGTAAGCCAATACATCTTCACCACCTTGGTGTTCATGGTATGGTGGACACCATCCACGTATTCACTCCACCTCTCAGTACATCCCCCAACTCTGCTGATTATCATCCGTCAAAGCCCATACGACATCAGTTGCACATAATGTTCCCAAAGGCCAATGGATGAGGTGTGAGTTTTTGGCACTGGGAACTGGCGAACTCCTCTTACGTGCAGGAACTTGGGTAACTGACCCTCAACAGTGTAGGAGGTATTGTGTGTATAGATAGACCTAGAAAGCCCGAAAACACTGGCAATCGATTTCAATAATTTCACCACCACTAGTCTGTTGATCTCCTGAACCATCACTGCCCACCCATATCTCATGAAATAATCACCAGTAATCAGGATGTAATTGTTTCCTTGCGAGGAGCATCAGCAAAAAACTGAAAAATTGAAGTATATTGCTTTTTTTGCATGTGAGATAAAAATTTTAAAATAACTTTTCTCGAGGTTTCAGATTAAATAAAAGCAATTTTTTTTTTCCAAATTCTTACAGGAGCAAAATATAACTTTGCACTTACAGGAGCTTACAGGAGCTTACGGAAGCTATGGCAGCTACGGGAGTACTGGGTAAATTCTCAAATTTTTTCCTAATCAGGGTGAAATTGGTCCAAGTCTGTCAATTCCCATCATGTCCATGAGTTTGATCTGGTTAATTGATGTCAGAACTTCGGATGGAGTTGGCCTTGCAGTAAGCTGATTGCTGGGACAGCAACAATAGTACTGTGCTGCGTCTCGGTATCGGCTTGACCAGAAATAGCATCCCATTAGCCGTGTGACCATCAAGTCAACGGAATAATGACTATGGTAGTCATGAGCCCACTGTAGAGCCCTGTCCACTCATCAGCAAAAAATTTGAGAATTCCTAGGGAGCTCCTGTAGCTCCTGTAGCTCCCCTAAGCATCGCTAACCCCTGTAAGAGGAGAAGTTATATTTTGCTCCTGTAAAGATTTGAAAAAAAATATGAGCTTTATTTTTAGCTGAAACCTCGAGAAATATTAGTTCAAATTTATGTCTCACCTGTTAAAAAAGCAATATACTTTAACTGTCAATTTTTTTGCAGATGCTTCCTATTTCTGGACACACCAAACCTGATCTCGTGACATTTCCACATGGGCCATCAATGGGTAGTCGTAGTCATCGTCTATCAGCTGGTAATTGGCAATCTTTGTCATCCACCAACACCATACAGGCAAACTGCCATCTCCGGTATCCTTCGTCCTGAGGTTACCTTATATCAGGAAATTCGCCACCCCTCCATACCAGGCATCTGATAACCAAGTTTTCCATCACTCCGAAAGGTTATACTCTTCAGGCAGGTTATCCATTTCTGATCCACTCATTGCTTCTGACAATGAATCCTCCTTTCTCAGCTGTCTATAGGGGCTGGAATCCACTGGTAACCTCGACAACCCATTGGCTAACACATTTTCCTTCCCCTTCACATGCATGATATACAGGTCATATTCATTCAGACATAATTGCAAGCCCACACTCCATCCATTGTCAGTATTTTTCAGTGCTGTCCTTAAACACTCATGGTCTGTATAAATGATGATCTTATAGAGGTTCTCATTCACTAACCATTGGACCTCCTCCAAGTATCTGACAATAGCCAGCACATCTCGTTCGGTTGTATGATAGTGGGTTTTGATGTCTTCAAACTTCTTCGATAGGTACTGGACCAGTCTCACCTTATCGACCAGTTTCAAAGAAGAAAGTATTGTTTCAGGTTCTTCACCCACCAATTGAAAGAGAACACCCCCATAAGCTTACTGAGATGCATCACAGGACAGGTGATACTGCCAAGTGGGATCGCCTGAGGGGTAGCGAGAAACATGTCCATTTTAAAGAGGGGAGCACTGAACACTTATACAAGTGTCCGTGTGCTAGCACTAGTGTCTGACTGTCTATCTACAGAAGCCCTTAGGGCAGCCATGTGCCAAGTTCCACAAACTCTAGAAGCCATGCTAGCAGCCATGTTAGCCACTCTAGGCATGGCATCCACGATGCCCAGAATCCTCCTCCTACAACCACTTCCCTCTCAATAAAACAAGCGCTGCCCCTAAACAAAAAAAACAACGACAAATCCAACTTATAACAATAACCCCTCCCACAATGCTCAGCTGACACTTTCTGTCACTCCTGTTCCATCCACCACTAGACTCGCAAGCCATTCGCAGCGTGGTATTCACCCAGCAGATCGCTGCTGCTGCCCCTCAGATTCGTCAGTGGTTCCCACATAGGGTGAACGTAAGCAACCCATTTGACCAAATATTCGAGGTCTCGAATTGTTGTAACTCTGTGCTTGCGGATCGACTCAACCTTGTACTCGACGGTAGCGGTGGACCGTAGCGGTGGTGGGGGCAGGTGTTCACGGATTCTGTCGACTCTTGATAACTTGAGGTGTATGATGTTGAAAACCAGGTGTAAGCGCCAGTGCGCCGGGATGTCGAGAAGGAAATCATTCTCACTGGCTGACTTTAGGATTGTAAACTGACTGGCATACAGATGTTGAAACTTTCGCGAATTGGCACTGTCGTTGGCAGTGGAATTGACATTGGCATTGCTGACTGGCAGCAAACGGGTGTCCAGAAATACCAAATCGTCTATCCGAAATGGGTGCGGCTGACGATGCTCTTTCGCTTCTGTCACCATTGTCAATTGGGCCTCTTCCATTCGCTCTCAAAGCATCCGTAGGATATTGACGAGTCGTTCTGCGTATTCTGTTCCGGGTCTCGAATTTGGTGTCCGCAGACCTGATGTCAGTAAATCCAGCAAGAGCCTCGGAATGTATCCAATATCTGCCTCAAATGATGACATTCCTATAGCCTTGTGCTTAGCTGCATTCTAAGTGAGCTCCGCCAACAGTAACAACGGGCTCCACTGCTCTGGCGATTTGAGTTACGATATATATGCCTTCAAAAATGTTTCCAGAGTGGCATTCGCCTTTTCAGCTTGACCGTCAAACTGTGAGTGGTATGCTGTAGACATCCGAAGCTTAATCCCGAGTTGTGAACATAATGATTGCCTGAAGCTGGAGGTAAATGGGGTGTCCCGGTCAGATACGATCGATACGGGTAGCCCCTGTGATCGAACGTAACCATCAATGAACGCCGTTGTGAACTTTTCTGTGGTGAGCTCAGCTTCCTTAACATGAATACAATGTGCTCGCTTTGTCAGGGGATCGATAATTGTCGCTACAGAATCGTAACCAGCTTCCAATGTCGGTAACTTGGTGACGAAATCGATGTTCACCTGTTCCCTGCGTTCAAGTGGAATTGCTAGTGCCTGCAGGAGTCTATACGGCCTGGCATTCTTGTGCTTGATTCGGTGGCATATGTCACATCAGGCAATCCATTCTGCGACTGAATCTGTCAACTTTGGCCAGTAGTATCTAGACCCAACCACTGCTGCTGTCTTTGCGATGCCGCTATGTCCACCGCCAAGAATAGTGTCGTGTGCTTCTCGAATCACATCCATTCTCAAGAATTTTGGGATACACAACCTTCTGCCCGATGGCTTATGGTACAGCAGGCCTTCTTCAAGTGGGTACAACTTTGCTCATTCCTTAACACAGCAAGACTGCTTCGAACTTGCCTTTTTGTCCTCATTTTCGTCACTATTGCTCAAATATTCTAGAACTGGACCGAAAATTATGTCCTCCCTGTAGTCTTTTCGAACATCGTTCAGCCACTCGGTTGAGTCTGATACCCGCATTTCGATGACATTGAGGTACTGCGGATCAACCTTTGGCTGCTCTCTCTGCGTGTAGGCAATCCGGCTGAGTGCGTCTGCCACAGCATTCGCTGCTCCAGCAAAGTATTTGACCTTGTAGTTGTGCTGATAGAGCCTGTCAAGGTGACGCCACTGACGGCTCGTCAGCTTATTTTGTCCAAGGATATGCTGCAATGATGCATGATCTGTATAGATGGTAGTAGTTTCCGCCCATGTACGTAGCAGGCACAATGTTCCAGATTTGCGCTGATTGCAAGGAGCTCTCGGTCATATGTTGGATACCTCGCCTTGACCGCCTGGAGCTTCCTCGAAAAGTATCCCAGTGGCCGTTCCACTAACCTTCCTTCAAACATCTGTTTTTGCGCTTGAATGCCACCAATAGCCATGTCCGATATGTCCGTACGCAGGATGAAGTCGGCATCTGGATCCAAAGTTGCCAATACTGGTAAAGTTATCAAGGCCTCCTTGAGGTCCTTGAACTGATCCGCATGTTGGCTGGTCCATACGTATTCACTCTTGGGTTTCGAGGCGAGGTCATGTAGTAGATGTGCCCAGTGGGCGAATTTCAGTACAAATTTCCTTTAGTAGCCTGCCAATCCCAGAAACCCGCAGAGTTCCGTTGGCGTTTTGGGTGTTAGCCAATCCCATACTGCCTTGACCTTCTTTTCTTCTGTGTGAATACCGTGTGTATTCACTCTGAAACCAACAAATGACGTTTCCAGAGTACCAAACACGCATTTGGCCTCACTGAGACATAACTACGCGTTCCGTAATGCCTGTAACACACCTTCCACATGCGTCTTATGTTCTGCCAGCATTTTCGAAAAAATCAGGTTGTCATCCAGATATACAATTGAATTCCAATGATGTGGGTGCAATATTTTGTGCATCATACGCATCAACGCAGCTGGCGCATTTGCAAGTCCGAACGGAATGACCTTATACTCGTAGAATCCATCTGTTGCTATGAACGCTGTCTTGTGGCAGTCGTCTGGGTCAACCTGTACTTGGTGGTATCCACTTGCCAAGTCCAGCTTGGTAAATACACGTGCTCCGTGGAGTTTATCCAGCAAGTCCTGGATGTATGGCAATGGATACCAGTCTTTGGCGGTTATTGAGTTCAATCCATGATAATCGAAGCACATTTGGAGCGTGGCATCCGGCTTTTTCACAAAGATTATTGGTGCCGCATAACGCAAGTGAGAGTTGGTCACCCACCCCTTTTCAAGCAGCTTTTTGATCTGGACCTCGAACTCCTTCCTTTCGGACTGTGTCATCCGGTATGGCTGGCGGTGGGGAATTTTCGCCGTTGGGTCCATATGAATGCGGAAATCCTGCTCACCTGGTGGCGCAACGCCAGTCGGCGCTTGAAAGAGATTGTCAAAATCGTATCTGATTTGAACTCTCCACTTTCCCAGATCTGCCAGAACGGAATCATCCTCACTGAATTCATCACCCATCTGGCATTCCCGGATGTTGATCACAAAAATCCTATCACCACTGAACCTTAATATCGCCCATCTCATTTCGTCTGCGGACATCAGATTGATGGATGCTACTTTGGCTACTGCTGTGTAATGGTTGTAAACTTCCTGATAGTGTCCTTGGTGCAGTTGAAGCCCTTCCAATGCCAGTTGAGGTTCAAATGCCGGTCACCCATCCGTTAGCAATCATCAATCGGTATCCAACAGGTGCAAAACGTTGTCTGAATCCACCAGATGGCGTGTCTTCGAGTGCCAATTTTTTCCTATTATAATGTCGTAGGTGCCCTTAAGATCAAACTCAGTGTACCAACCAGTAACATCCTCATAATTTCTAGAGATGCCACGTATCCGTCCATTAAGCCAAACTTGGTACCTATCTTTTGGGGGATGTTTGGTTCCGGCTGTGATAATTGACATGTACCCAACATGTCGAAAGGGTAAACCGAGCTGTTTTGCGACTGCGGTATCGATATAACAGTGTGAAGCACCCGGGTCCATTAGGGTGTAGGCTGAGCGAGTTTTGGAATGAGAGGTTTGGACTTTAGCATAAAAACGTAACAATCACTTTTATCAATAATGTCTTTCCATATAACATTAAGGTTTGTCGAATAAAGTCTCGCTGCCTCTCTTTCTTTAGTAGGAGGACGTCCTGTCACTCCTACTGAGCCCCTTTTCCCTCACTCTGTCCCACCTTACTAGTCTTATTCCAGTCTGATCCACCCAAGTTCAACCCATCTGTGAGTCCTCCGTTATTGTTACACCTTAAGTAATTAGCTAGAGTACGTAGCAAGGGAGACTCATCACGGGCCTTCAGAAAGGTCCTAGTGGCCCTCTGAAGCACGGGTAATGATGTCAGAGAGTCTAGGTAGGAGATCGAGGAGACGGAGATTAGCTGTCAGCCGAGAAAACCGGACCTAGGCTAACTCCGGAGATGAGGGGGCGAGTGCAAACGAACGGATCTTTCCCAGAGAAAGATTGCGTCACCTCAGGGTGATCGACAGACTCTAGAACTTAGACCCCGCACGACTGCATGGCCCTCATGCCGTACGTGGCTTCCCCAGGGAGCACTCACCCCAGGGAGAGGCAGAGGACTCTGAGCCTAGGGTGCCGCAAGGTGCATGAAACCTCATCTCCCCTTATCTACACCCTGCTATGACCAATGAATCACCCACGGGGTCTCTGCACCTTGGGGGGATCCAAGCCCGAGTCACCAGCGCTCACGCTGGTTCATCAGATCTCACGCTATGACCCCAGCCATAAGAGGGAAGAGGTTTCTCTCGGAAACAGAGGAGAAACCAGCACGAACATCACCTACAACACTACCACACCAAAACCCACAAACCAGATCTAAGATTATTCCGTTGTGAATTATCGAAAGTGGCCTGATTACCTTTGATTCTCCATACACTCCGGTTACGTAACAACCCCAGTGTCACACTATAATCTTGATCTCAAAATCACCCTACTTTCATGCCCTCATTCGAACAAGAGCATTTCTTCCTGCTCGACTTGGCCACGATTCTCGAACCCCAGTCCAGCTACCAGTTTGACTATACCTTCGGCTCGATCAACGAAGAAATAGCAACCGCCCTAAAAGAAGAAAACGAGTGGAACGAGTACGACGACGGACCAGCCCCTGTCGAACTCGACGACATCACGCCTTGGCACTGGTACACACAGTACTGGGCTACCTGCGCTCTTTTTAGACAGTGCGCCAACCTCAACGGCCTCGAATTCACAGAAATTGGTGACTACGAATTCCTGGACGACGAAACCATCTACACCGGACACTTCCTCGACCAATATTGAAAATGGCGTCCACCGACTTCAACATGCTCCGCCTGGAAGCCCCCAGAAACGTACTACAAATCACCGACGGAACGGAACAAACCGAGGAGACCCTAGAGGTCGCCAATCCCGCTACGTGGCTCCGCGCGCTAGCCAAACAGCAGAAACAAGCGGAACAGGACCTGGCGCAACTGGTCCAGCTCTGCGGAAATACGGTCGACCACGCCGACCAAAGAATCCAACAGATCGAACAAGCCTACCGAGACTTGTCCGATGGAACCAGGTACGTATATGACCGATTAAGCGCTAATCAGAGAATCACAGGAGAATGGATCCGGAGCGAACTAGCAGGAGCGGCCAGTGCCTACCAGGCCTTTGCGCACAACGTATGGGGCGCCATCATCGAGCGAACCCAGGAAGCTGACAAAAAACAGGTGGGACAGGCTACGCAACTGACAAGACTTAACGACTCGATATCGTTTCTAGCAGAAGCAAATGTAGCAATAAGTCAACATTTAGCGAACTTTCAAGGTAACGTGGAGCTATGGGCGGAAGAGCACCAAAAATGAGCAGACAGGCAGCAGCAGCGGGTGGAGTACCTGGAACAGCAGCTACAGGAAGCCAGAGAGGAAGCTCGGCAGCAAGCCGAGGCCCTACAGCTCCTAGCCGCGCGAATCCCGGCCCCGGAAACCCCCAGGACTCCAGCACCAGCCCCAGAAAGTCCACCGCCTGGGCCGACGCCATGGCGAAGCCCGGTCTGAGCAACCACATCCAGCCTGGCCGACGCCCTGCATCATCCCCGAGCAGGACCTTCGGGAAGCCCCAGCCCTGACGCACAAAGACCCCCGGTGCCGCCCCGGCCCGCAAGAAGAATCCGCCCGCCCGCAGTGTCACCACCACCGGCGCCTGAAGGAAACCCCATGTTCGGAGGAGGAGGAATGCCACCACAGCCTCCGCTCCGACCGCTACCACCCCTGCCTTCGCCATCCCCACCACCGTCGCCTCGACCTGCGCAAAGGACGTTGACCACCGAGGAACTCGCCCGGACCATAGCCAGGGCAGTGGCAGAAGGTGTAGCCGCCACCGCACCAGCAACCCCGGCCCAAGCGGCAGCCAGGATCAACACCTCCCGACTGAAGATGAAAAACCCCGACCCATTCAATGGGAAAAACACCACCAATTTCAACCAATGGTGGGAATCAGTCACAATGTACCTAGGATTCTACCCAGAAACCGTGGACCGACAAAAGATTGCATGGATAGGAACCCTCCTAACGGACACGGCCCTGTCCTGGCACCTCCATCATTACAGGGACTTGGGAGATGCGGACACCTGGGTCAACTACTCGGCAGCGATTCGGGCCGAATACCACAACGACCGCGAGGCAGCCGATGCTCAGCAAAAGCTGGGACAACTCCGATACCAGGGATGTATCCGAACATACATAACGGAGCTCCGGGCACTCAATAATTTCGCCCGGGCAAACGGGGAAAGTTTGCGGGAAAAGGTTGACCTAGCCATGACCGACACAATCCTGGACATGAGGTTCAGTCAAAATGAAGGAGAGTTTGTTGACGACGACGACTTCATACATGCCACCTACAGAGCGGGCATCCAGGTAGAAAAGAGGAAGGCCCTCAGGGCAACCCGAGAACTGGTCCGATCGGCAGCTCCGCCAAAACACGTGGCACCCCGGAAGGCCCCCTCATCGAAAAACCCAAATCAGGAAGAAAAACCAAAGGACCCCCAGCAGAGGGGCGCCCCAAGAACGGACCGAAAGACCCAGTACAACCAACCCGGTCACTGGGTATCGAAAGATGCCGCGCTTACCGGCGTCCCAGCCAAGGAACGAGAGGAATACGGACGGAGTAATGACAACTGCTGGCGATGCGGCAGGAGCGGCCATAGGACCTACGAATATTTCGCCGGGAGCACAAAAAAGGGGACCTTGCTACCCACGGCACCTTGGAAGGTCTCCGCGGTGCACGGAGAAAAAAGGAAAAGAATGGAGGAACCCGAAGCACCAATCCCGGCCAAACAACAGAAAGTCGCAGCGGTAGAGACGATGGACACGGCTCCGCTCTGGGAGGAATCTGACTCGGATTTTTAAGAAACCCCGCCACGGTGCCCGGAGGGGTCAGAGTCATCATATGCGGTGCCTCAAAACGAAAGCCAGGGGTCTCGACCGAGGAACAACCCGGGAAGAAACCTCGTAATACACGACCAATAATCAACATGCTGCTCCATGTCGGAACACAAAAGAAACCAATAAGAGTCTTGCTAGACACAGGTTGCTCGGTAGCCTTGATCAATCAAAAAACAATCGACAAATGGGGAATCCGGAAGAAAAAGCACAAGAAAGCGCGGACGATAGAAAGCTTCACAGGAGCCACCATTCAAGGTGCAGGGCAATATTATACGGAGTCACTGCGCCTGCAACACCGAAAACACTTTTCCCGGGAGGTATTCGAAATATCACCAATGGAAGAAGGCATTGACGCCTTTCTTCCATTCAAATGGATAGAACAGCATCCACCTCAGGGAGCGTGGGAATCGGAAGAAATACGATTTAACAGTGCCAGGTGCCTGGAAAACTGCGGCAAATTCACGACCAACGACTTCTCATTGACATGGAATGACACCGTGGCTACGAATCCAGAAGCCAGCCTCATAGGCTACGTATCCGCCGCCTCCGACCAAACGCTGGAGGACGTCCCGATGGAGTTCCGTCAGTACCTAGGAATAATGAGCCAGGAGGCAGCAGACGCGCTCCCCGAGCACCGCCCCTATGACTGCAAAATTGAGCTCAAGGAAGGCGCCACGGCGCCGTGGGGGCCAATCTACGCGCTCTCAGAGGAGGAACTACAGACGCTTCAGGAATCGCTGAAGGAAATGGAAAAGAACGGGAAAATACGGAGATCGACGTCACCCGCAGGCTCACCCATTCTATTCGTCCCAAAACCAAACGGGCGAGGCCTTTGGCTATGCGTGGACTATCGAGGATTGAACGCTGTCACCATTCCCAACCGTTATCCACTCCCCTTAATGCAGGAACTACAAGACCGAGTACAGGGCGCTCGGTACTTCACGAAAATGGATCTTAAGAA
>Ga0307508_10000266_pt1 | contig 63937 bp, 39 predicted proteins | sample 9_EM_MG_FD_203089 | JGI IMG/M metagenome (GOLD analysis project Ga0307508, IMG submission 203089) | Populus trichocarpa ectomycorrhiza microbial communities from riparian zone in the Pacific Northwest, United States - 9_EM | ecosystem: Host-associated > Plants > Roots > Unclassified | place... | reverse complement strand
ATCGTGAGCGCTTCCTGGGCGTTGTACTGGCGGCAGAGGAACCAAATTTCGCGGGCTTTTTTCTGACCGACCATGCGCGCCAGATAACTCGAGCCAAAGCCTCCGTCAAAGCTGCCCATTTTGGGTCCGACCTGCCCGAAAATGGCATTATCCGCTGCAATCGTCAGATCGCACATCACGTGGAGCACGTGTCCTCCACCGATGGCGTAGCCCGCCACCAACGCGATCACGACTTTCGGCATCGAACGGATGAGCTTTTGCACTTCCAGAATGTTCAATCGCGGCACGCCCTTGCCATCAATATAGCCTCCATGGCCGCGCACCGATTGATCACCCCCGGCGCAAAATGCGTACTTTCCGTCCTTTGCCGGACCGGCGCCGGTGAGGAATACCACGCCAATTTTCTGGTCTTCGCGCACGTCAAGCAACGCCTCATACATCTCAACCACTGTCTGCGGGCGAAAGGCGTTTCGCTTATCCGGACGGTTAATGGTGATTCTCGCCATGCCGCCGGCCTTTTCGTAAACGATGTCTTCGTATTTTTTGGCTATTTTCCAAGAGGGACGCATGTCTTCAACTTAGCCTTTTACCTGCATCGGTAAAGCCTTGGGATTCAGCAAAACGGCCAGGCGTCCCGGTTTGTAGGCTCCTTCTCAGAAATTTGAGCCGGTCAAGCTGTTTTACAATCATCTGCGAAAACTGCTTGGAGTGGACGCGTTGGTCCCGACAATGACCTCCTCATGCAGCCCAATCAGACCAAGATCAGCACGGCGGCCAGCGCCGGTCTCACCCTTGGTGCTCTTGGGGTGGTATTTGGCGACATTGGGACGAGTCCGCTCTATGCCCTCCGTGAATGTCTGCATGCCCTTCCCGAAGGCGATCGCGCCGCGGGAATTTTGGGCGCTCTATCGCTCGTTTTCTGGGCGATGACGATTGTTGTCTGTCTCAAGTACCTGCTGTTCGTGATGAAGGCCGACAACCGGGGCGAAGGCGGTATTTTTGCGTTGCTGGCGTTGACCCACGCCGATCGGGGCAAGGGTTCGCGCATAGGCATATTCACTCTTACCGTACTGTTCGGCGCCGCGCTGCTTTACGGCGACGGAGTAATCACGCCGGCAATTTCCGTTTTGAGTGCAGTGGAGGGCTTGAAAACCTTCTCCCCGGAATATTCGGAAACTGTCCCTTTCATTACGTGCATCATTTTGTGCGGCCTGTTTTACTTTCAGCACAAAGGCACGAAGACTATCGGCCGGGTATTTGGACCGGTAATGTTGGTCTGGTTTGTGGTGATCGGACTGATGGGAGTGAGTCATGTCATCGACAATCCAGGCATACTGGTCGCGGTGGATCCCCGCTACGGCATTAATTTGCTGCTGAGCCATCCGATGAACGCCAAAATGATTTTGGGTGCTGTCGTACTGGCCGTGACGGGAGCCGAGGCACTTTATGCCGACATGGGCCATTTCGGACGGAAATATATCTCCATTGCCTGGTATGGAATCGCATTCCCTGGGTTGCTTCTGAACTACTTTGGCCAAGGTGCATTCGCCCTCGAAAACCCGAGCGCCATCGACGGATTGTTTTTTGCCATGGTTCCCGACGGAATGCCCCGGCTTGCGCTGGTTGGTCTGTCGATCGCAGCAGCAGCGATCGCCAGTCAGGCACTGATCTCCGGAACTTTCTCCCTGACGCGACAAGCGATTCAGCTGGGCTATTTTCCCCGCCTTAAGATTTTGTACACCAATGCCCAGCATTCAGGACAAATCTACCTGCCCTTGGTGAACATCGCTCTGGCCGTCGGCTCGATTCTAGTCGTGCTTGGATTTGGCTCCAGCGACAACCTCGGGGCGGCTTACGGGATTGCCGTCACCGGCACGATGCTTGTCACCACCCTCGCCTTTTTCCGCGTAACGCGCATCAGGTGGCAATGGGCCTGGTGGAAGATTCTTCCGCTTGCCTTGTTTTTTGTAACCGTCGAAAGCGCTCTGGTGAGTTCCAACCTGCACAAATTCGCAGCAGGCGGATGGCTGCCCATAACCATCGGCATCGTGCTCCTCGCCATCATGCACACATGGAAAAGCGGCAAGACCGAGATATTCCGCCGCATCTACGCGAACGAAATCACCGAGGCGGAACTCAGCAATATCGCCCAAAGCGACCGCATCGTACGGGTGCGCGGTTCAGGCGTTTTCATGGCCGGAAATCCGACCGGCACACCGCTCGTGCTGCTTCATCACGTCAAAGCCAACAAAGTCCTTCACGAAACTGTGATCTTGTTAAGCGTGGTGACCGAAGACGTGCCCGCAGTCGAAGATGACGAACGTTTCACTGTGAGCGAAATCGGCAACGGGGTCTGGCGCGCAGTCGGCCGTTATGGCTACATGGAATCCCCCGATGTCTCCATGCTCATGGAAAATATTCGGGACGCCGGCGTCCCCCTGAAACTGGCGGAGGCTACCTACTACTTTAATCGCGAGATGATTATCACCGGCGGCGAGACGCGCATGTTCGAGTGGCAAAAACATTTCTACGCCTTCCTCAGCCGCAACGCGAGCCAGGTACGCGATTATTACCGGTTGCCACCGATGCAAATCATCGAGGTGGGCATGCCGATTCAGCTGTAGGCTGATCCAAGCGGTCCGCCCCGCTCGCCAAAGTAGCCCTGCGCGGCCTTTCGACGTTGCTCAAGGTCCTGAGCCTATCGATGGAGAGCGCAGGGTCCCGCGCCTCCCGGCGCGGGCTATATTCCCGACAAACGAGATGTAGGCGGTTCCGCCTCTTCACCCCGCCAGCGCTTTTTCAGCAGCCTTGGCGGCGCCTTCGAAAATCTTTTTGCGATACGCGGCGTCCTTTGTCCGATCGGTCTGAATCTCGAGGATCCTGATCCCCTGCTCAGGAAGCTTTTTCACCAGACCTGCCAGGTGTTCCCAATCCCGCACGGGTATATGCGTCGCACCGTACGCATCCGCTAATTTCGCAAAATCAACTTTCTGGGGCGTGGCAAAATATTCCTCGAATGGCGGATTAAACTGCGCGACCGGCAAATGACCGAAAATGCCGCCTCCATTATTGTTGATGAGCACTATCGTCAGGCTGCCTTTGAATTTTGGCCGCAAAAGAAAGCCGTTGGTGTCATGGAGCAGTGCGAGATCGCCGGTCAGCAGAACCGAAGGTTGTCCATCATGGGCGATCCCCAGCGCGGTCGAGAGCGTGCCATCGATGCCGTTGGCGCCGCGACTAAAGTAAATTCGATGAGCCCGATCAGTGACCGGCCAAAAATATTCCACATCCCGGACCGGCATGGAATTCGCCACAAACACCGGTGTCGCCGACGGCAGATTTTGCGCCAGCACCGCCGGTACCGCACCCTCGAATTTCGATGCCTTGGCGGTTGCTTTGATCAGGCTTCGGGCCGTCGCGGCCTCGGAACGCCGCCATAGCTCCACGTAATCCGCCGGCGCCGGACCAGTCGAAACCAGACTCGAGGCGAACGCGCCAACGCGGCAGCGCAAATGCCGGGTGGGCAGATGCAGCGCATCCAAATTCTGGACACGTTGCGAAATCAACCAGGTCATTGGCTGATATTTCTGCAGCCACGCGCGCAATGACTTGCTGGTCGGCCAGCCGCCAATGCAGAGCACGACCTCCGGCTTTAACAGCCGTCCGGCCTTTTCATTCCGCAAGATCGCGTCGTAATGTGAAACCAAATCCAGAAATTGATCGCCCGCGCCGCGCAGTCCGGAAAGTCCATCCGCGAGTACCGGCCAACCGAGATGTCGCGCCAGTCCGGCGACGGCGGCAATCTCCGGGAGAGAACTCGCATCCACTCCGGCTCCCACAACGATCACGCCGCGTTTCGAAGTGGGGAATCCCGCGAGCTCGATTTGCGCGACAATTCGGAGCGCGGGAACCACCGCAGAAAAAAAGTCCTCTTCATGCAGGACTTTTTTTAAGCCCACCGCGATTCCATCCTCGACCGGCGGCAACGGATCGCGAAAAGGTGCATTGAGATGAACCGGGCCGGCGTCCGGCCATTGGGTGCGTTCCCACGCATGAACGAGCGTCTGTCGCAGATAAGCGAGCCGATCTACATCCGCCGCCGGCGAAGACAGTTCGTGATAAAAATTAACGTGGCTGCCAAACAGCTTCTGCTGGTCGATGGTTTGTCCGGAACGACATTCGCGCATTTCCGCGGGGCGATCCGCGGTGATTACCATCAACGGCACCCCGCTCTCCTGCGCTTCGATGACCGCCGGGAAATAATTGGCGCCTGCGGTGCCGCTGGTGCAGACCAGCAGCACGGGACGTCCGCTTCGCTTGGCCATTCCGAGGGCAAAAAACGCAGCAGAACGTTCATCCAGCACGGGAATCGTTTCAATTCCCCCATGGCGTACGAGCGCCATCGTCAACGCCGTCGAGCGGGAACCGGGTGAAATCACTGCGCGCTGGAGTCCGAGCCGAAACAGCGTCTCCGCCAGCACACTGCCCCAAAGGCTGTTGGTGTTGCGGTAGTCCAGGGGGGCCATTCGCTTCATAAATCGTTTTCCGTCCAAAAAGATCAAGCTCGCGTGAGAGCACCCACCAGAGCCGTCAATTTCAACTCGGTCTCGGCAAATTCTTTTTCCGGCTCGGATCCAGCAACAATCCCCGCGCCGGCGTGAACAATCGCAGTGCGACCGTCGATCAAAGCGGAACGAATCCCAACAAAGAACTCGCCGCCACCCCGATGATCCACCCAGCCTTGCGGTCCCGCATACAACCCGCGATCCACCGGCTCGAACCGTTTAATGGCGGCCAGCGCCGGCTCACGCGGAGTACCGCCGACCGCCGGAGTCGGGTGGAGCCGGGCGACCAGATCCAAAATATGCACGCCAGCCGGCAATGATGCACTAATGGGAAGATAGAGGTGCTGCACATTGGCGAGACCAAGGACCCGGGGTTGGGAGGCGTGCTCCACCTTCAACCCGAGATCGGCGATCCGACGCAAAATCGACTCCAAAACCAGCCGGTGTTCCCGCAAATCTTTTTCACTTTGAAGCAAGCCCCTCGCAAAGGCCGCGTCTTCACTGGCGGAATTGCCTCTCGGTGCCGAACCCGCCAGCGCTTCAGTATGCATCCGTCCACCGGAGACACGCACCAATCGTTCCGGACTCGCTCCGATGAAGCTCTGGCCTTTGCCATTCGCGATGGAAAAGGCATAACAACCCGGGAAATGCTGCCGGAGATGATTGAGCACACCGAGCGGATGAAACTCCTCGGTGGTGGTCAGCTTCCGCGCCCGGGAGAGAACGATCTTTCGATAATCGCCACGCTCGATCTCCCGCAACGCCTGTCGGACATTTTCCTGATATTTGTCGCCGACGTCGTCGTCCAGGTGCGGCGCGGACGGGCGATCCTTGACCTGCGCACGCGCGTAGTCGAATGCGTGAAACTTCACGTGAGCTTTCCAAACCTTGGCCGCGATCAACGCGACCGGTGCGTCAGCGGTGATCAACAGATTCGCCACCGCGACGGTGCTGTCGCCCATGCGCGCCACCTGCCAGCGCGGCACAAAAAAACGCAGCGCGGGAAACGCTGCTCCTTCGAGTAACTCGGGATTGAAAGCGGTCGCGAAGAAAAAATGAGGACCGGCAAACGGCTCGTCCAAAGGACCAACGGCGATTGTATCGGCAAGGATCTGCGCGATCCGATCCCGGGCGACGACAAAACGATTTTCGCCTGACGCGGTGAATTCCAACACGGCTTCCGCTCCGGCCACCGCGAATCCCTGCGACGGTCGTTCGGTATAGAAATGCTGCTCGTCCGGCTCGAAAATTGATTCAAGGACGGCAAGCGGATCCAGGTCCGCCACCGGTACGCTAATGCTGACCAGTTGCGGACGCCCTGCCTCGGCCGCGAGGCGCGAGCATTGCGTCAAGAACGCCGCGAGCGATTCAGGCGTGACGTTCTCGGTCGGATTGACCGGGAGGATTCTCACGATTTCGCAGCGGGTTTCTCCGCGGGAGCCGGGCGGGGAAACAAGACCAGTGCCGGCTCGACTTTCGAGCCGTTGAGTTTTGTGCCCCAGACGAGTTCTTCACGCCAGACGCCAGCCGGTTTATAGCCGAGAACCACATTGATTTTTTCCGAGGCCGCCGGGGTCACGAGTTGAATGAGCGCGACCGCGAGCCGCAACGCTTCGGCCATGGTAGCGAGCGAAGTGCGGAGCAATGCCTGATCCTTCGCCTCGGTGGATTTGCCGAGCTTCCAGGGCGCACGTTTCTCGATGTAGGCGTTCGTTTCCGTGAGAAAAACCATCGCACGCTCCAGCGCGGTGTGAAACTGAAAGCCTTCGCAAAGAGGAATGAATTCATCGCGCGTCCTGGTCCACAGATCACGCAAACTACGCTCGAGGTCCTCTTCGACTTCCGCGGCCGGCAACACCCCGCCGGCAAAACGCGTGGTCATGTTGAGCGTACGATTCACGAGATTGCCGAGATTGTTCGCGAGTTCGCTGTTGTAGCGCACGAGGAATTGCTCACGCGTGAAATCACTGTCCTGCCCGACATTCATTTCGCGAATAAGGAAATAGCGAAACGCATCGGCGCCGAATTCGGCGACGAGATCGAGCGGGTTGAGCGCATTGCCTGTGCTCTTGGACATCTTGGAACCGCTTTGCAGCCACCAGCCGTGGGCGATAATCCCGCCCGGAAGGGGCAGTCCTGCCGCTTTCAGCATGATCGGCCAATACACCGCGTGTGGGGGCACGAGGATGTCTTTTCCAATGACGTGCCAGGTCGCGGGCCAGACAGCTGGCTTGTCGGCGACCGCAGAATAATAATTAAGCAGCGCATCGAACCAAACGTACGTCACATAAGCCGAGTCAAAAGGAAGCGGAATCCCCCACTCCAGCCTTTCCTTTGGCCGGGAAATACAAAGATCGTTCAGCGGTTCCTTCAGGAATTCCAGCACCTGTTTTTGCCGGTAGCGAGGGAAGATGAAATCCTCATTTTTGGTGAGAAAATCAACGAGCCACTCCTGATATTGCCGTAATTTAAAGAAGTAGTTCGATTCAGTGATTTCGGTAACCTCTCCAAATATTTCCGGCCAGGTGCCGTCTTCGTTGCGGTCCTTATTCTGCAGGAATTGCTCCTGTCGGGTGGAATAAAAGCCCTGATACTCCGCTTTGTAGATTTCCCCCTTGTCGAAAAGCTGCTGAAGGATCTCGCCGACGACTTTCTTGTGCCGTTGTTCGGTGGTCCGGATAAAGTCGTCGTTTGAAATGGTCAATTTGGGCAGCAAGGCGCGAAACTCGGCACTGACCTCGTCGCAAAACTGCTGCGGAGGAATGCCGCGTTTGCGGGCACTGGCCTGCACTTTCTGGCCGTGCTCGTCGACACCCGTCAGAAAGTACACTTTGTCGCCCATCAGCCGCCGAAACCGGGCTATAACGTCCGTCAGCACTTTCTCGTAGGCATGGCCCAGGTGCGGCGAACCGTTGACGTAGTCAATGGCGGTGGTGATATAGAACGACTCCATAAAAATGCGAAATTACTCCTGGATCGGCAAATGTCGAAGATTTTGACGCGACAGCCAGAATCTGTTCCCCTATGAAATCGGGCGTGCTGCCATGAATCTTTCGACGCGTTCAATGGGTTTAGCCTTGCTCCTGCTGGTCCTGTTTCTGAGCGCAACTGTGGCCGTACAATGGTGGGTGGCCCATGAAACCAAACAATTGCAGGTTGCGGCAATCGAAGGGCAACGCACCCGGTTGTTTCACACCCTTGAATTGTCCGGTCGGACCCCGGAAAAATGGGATGCTGCTTTTCAGCGCGAACTGGGAGCAATTCTTGGCGGCTCCGTGGAGCTGGCAAAAACAAGCGCTCCTTTGGCAGAAACGACACGCGGAATACGCGGACTTTCGTTTACAGAGAACATCCCATCCGCGCCCGGGTGGCGGGCTCATGTCGAGTTTGCCGTACCCGCACTGGCTCGAGTTCAAATACTTCATCAGCGAACACTGGCTGTCATCGTCGTCCTAGCCTTGTTGCTGGCGACGGTGCCGTTGTTGCTAGTAATGCTTGGGGCGCGCCGCGCCTCGTTGCCCGAAGGCGCCTCGCGTGTCCCTTGGGCCATGAGTCGCGCCAACGCTGTCGGCTTGGAACACTTCGCGAAAATTTCCAATGAACGGACCGTCGCGCTCGAACAAGAGCAAGGCGCACGGCTTCGCGCCGAGGAAACCCTGCAGGTCAATCGGACGTTGCTCACTCATTCCGTGGAGGAGCGCGCACGCTTAGGTCGCGAGTTGCACGACAACATCTGCCAGACCCTATACGCCGTCTGCCTCACCCTCGAAAGTGTGCAGAAAAAAAACACTCTCGCGCCCGAGCTTAAACAACGCGTCGACCAATGCATGGGCGAACTCCGCCGGCTCAACCAGGAGGTACGCAGCTATCTTCAAGACCTCGAACCCGCGCGGTTAAACAGCCAGTCGTTTACCGACGCGCTCGCGGCGATGACCGCGTCTTTTTCGCTCCAGGACGGGATCCAGATCGAGAGCCGTTTGGACGAAGAAGCCATCGCTCTCATTCCTCCCCATCAAATCGCGGACATCATGAACATCCTGCGTGAAGCCGTGAGCAACGGCCTCCGTCACGGTCAGGCGCGCCACATCGCCCTCCTCGCAGGCCGGGGCGACGGCGAGGTGGCTCTTGCGGTACAGGACGACGGAGCAGGGTTTTCCGGCGGTGGAAAAAATGGCGGTCATGGCCTCGCCAACATGAAAGCGCGCGCAAATTTCCTTGGAGGCAGTCTCCGCGTCGAATCTACTCCGGGAAAAGGAACTCGCGTTTTACTGAGCCTACCCGTTGCTTCGCCCTTATGAGTGCTTCGACTTCTGCAAAACCAATCCGGGTGCTGCTGATCGACGACAGTCCGATCATCAGGTTGGGTCTGCGAAGCGCGTTGGAAGATTATCCGGACATCGCAATCGTGGGCGAAGCCGGCACGGCGACGGAGGGTGTCGCCGCGGTCGTGCGGCACAAACCCGACGTGGTGCTGCTCGACCTTCATCTCCCGGACAAATCCGGGTTCCACGCGTGTCGAGAACTGCTCAAGGTCCGCCCGCAAACGCGGGTGTTGATTCTGACCTCAAGTACCAACGAACAGAACGTGAGCAACGCGATGACGGCGGGCGCCCAAGGGTACCTGTTAAAAGACAATGACGGTGAGACTCTGGTTATTTCACTGAGAAAGATAATGGCGGGCGAGCCTGTTCTGGACGCCTCCATGGCGGGACAAGTGTTGAATCTGATGAAGAATCGCACCGGCATGAGCGCCACGGAGCGATTGAACAAGTTGTCGCATCAGGAAAGACGCGTCGTGGAACTCTTGTCAGATGGCATGACCAACAAGCAAATCGGCGAACAGATGGGGTTAACCGAAAAGACGGTGAAAAACTACCTGGCGACGATATTTACCAAGCTAGATATCGAACGCCGAACCCAGGCAGCAGCGTTGTTTGTTGAGGGCGTCCGGCCCAAAATCGATCGGGAGTAGCCCGGTGGTAGAGGCAAAAGCCTCTACTGAGCATGGCCTAATGCCACTCACCGAAGCCTGTGATAAAAAAGTGAGTGGGCTGCTATGGTTGTCGTGCATATGAGACACCGCAACTCCCCGTTCGTCCTGCCCCGCTCTGCGACCTGTCATTCCGGCACCGACCTGACGCAACGGATACATCGATCGGTTGATCCCTTTCGGGGACCAGTGGGTCGCCGGGCGCTGACGCTCGTCGAAGTGATGTTCGGATTGGTCATCATGACGATGTTTATGCTCGGATTCATCGGCAGTTACCTGCAATCGCGCCGCATCACAGAAAGCAGCGTGATGCACGCTGCCGCCACGTCGATGGTTTATGGAATCATCGAGCAAATGAAGGAATTTGATTACGTGGGGCTCATCCCCAGCACCACCCTCGATGGGACCCAAGCGGCCAACGACGCTTTTCCCGGCGGTGGAAAAGCGCCTCCTTATATCCGGGTCCGATTGAATCAGGACCAAGTGACATGGCTGCAGTGCAAGTATACGCAATCGCCCACTGCACCCGCGGCGCCAACCACGACCCCGGCCTCGTCAGCGACGGCCGCAAGCTTGAGTGTTCCCGACAACACCATCGGACCGATCGCCCTGTCGAATGTGGCAGGCGCCAAGTCTCAAACATTGACCATGCACGTCTGGGTATGGGTCGACGAAATGCCCGATACCACTCGTGACGTATCGGAAGTGAAACGTGTCACCTTCGTGTACAGCTACACTTTCAACGATGGGAGACAGGTACGCACCACTATTGACCGGGAAGTATTTATCCGCACGCGCTACGACCAATGAAATCTTTTCCTTCACCTCCACGCTCCCGCTCACGTTCCGGTTTCACGCTGGTGGAAGCGATGGTGAGCATGACGATTGTGGGCCTGGTCATGGGGCTCGCGCTGACGGTTTTCACCAACGCTCTCCGGGCCATGTACAAAGACGGACAACGCCTGTCAACCAACACCAGCCTGCGATATTTTATCTCACAGGTTTCAGCCGAAACCCTGGACGCCACTGAATTTTACGTTTTTCCGACTTACGAAAAACTGGATGGATCCATCAACCTGACGACCGATGTGTCGGCACTGAACCAGGACAACTACGGCACTTATCTCGCCCACGGCGACTGTTTGCTTTTGGTCCGACGGGTTTCGACCGACGACACCACCTCGAACGTACGGAAATTTTGCATTTATTACCGGGTGCGTGCCGCATCCGCGGCGGCTTCAACGCAAACGCCGATTCGCTATTATGAAAAGGAATATGATGCAGCGGGCACCGGGACCGCGCTCACGACATTGCTCAACGCGGTGGATTTGAAAACCACCCCGGCGTTCGCGGGGTCCCGCCAGATCATCGCCAGTGCTCGCGGCCGGCCCATCGGCAGCCCGAACAACGTTGCCCCTTACAACAGCATCAACGGCGTCACCGAAACCAGTTATCCGATTTTTGCCACGGAATCTCCAACTTCAGTGGCCACCAATACCAGTGTTTCCGTGAACGTTGAAATTATCAACGGCACCACCGCTGGCAACCAGCTCTCAAGCTCCAGTTTCAATTACACCATCTCGCCACGGAAATGATGCCCATGAAAAACCCCACTCTTTATTTACGTTCCAACCGCGGCTCAGCATTCATCACCGTCATCTTTTTACTGACCATGATGGCTCTGCTGACTGCTGGCATCCTGAAATATTCCTCGAGCGAACGACGCTCCAACGAACGCCAGCGATTGCTCATGCGCGCACGAAATATGGCGGAAAATGTCGCACTTTACAGTTCCGAGCAGATCACCAACAAATTGTACAAACTGCGGAATCTGACCCCGCGCAAATTTGCGACCGGCGCCAACCAGGTATATCTTCCGCCGGATACGGTTCTCACCACGGCCTTCTCGGCACCTGCGGACGCGGGAACCTTCGCGGGACTGACCACCAGCACCGCCCTCGCGCTGATCAGCGATCCTTCAAGCGCAAACAACGGACTTCAAGTTGCCACGGGGAATGTGCAGATCATTGCCAAATCGACGATGACGCATCCTTCCATCGGTCCGTTGACCGTCTATGCCGAGCAAGATCTGGAGGTCACTGAAATCCCCCTTTTCCAATTCGCGATCTTTTACAACCAAGACCTCGAAATCAATGCCGGTGGCGATCTGACGGTATCCGGGCCCGTTCACGCAAACGGCGACCTGATCATCCGGGGCCAGTCGGGTAAGCATAATACCATTGAGTTTCAAGATCGCGTGACCGGCACCGGCGGTTTGTATGCGAAAACGACTTATAAGGGCATCACCTACAATGAAACTGGTGGGGCAGACGATGGCAGCGGCTCAGATGGTCCGCTAAATTTCAAAAATGTGGGCGGCACGGAGACGAGTCTGTTTGCAGGTGGAATCTGGCAGGACCATTTTTATTCGGCGAACAGCAACACGAATGCAGCGACTCCCACCGCGACGCAACTCTCCCAGTTCAAGGCCAACGCTACCTCGACCTATGGCACCAACTTGAAAACCAGCGTGCACGGGGTAACTGCCTTGGTGCTTCCAGGGACGGACAGTTCCGCGCTCAACCGCGGAAGATATATTATCGAACCTCCTGATACCGCCGACACCCCGGGCATCATTCAGAACAAGTTTTCCCGACGCGCCGGTCTCTATATTATCGTCAATCCTGACGATGAAGACCGAACAGGAACAAAGTTCGACGCGACGACTGTGACCATGCGCGCGCGTTCTTATCGCTGCTGGCTTAACACCGTAAATGCGGATGGCACCCATACGCCGATCGAAGTGGTCCTCCCCGGACAACCCAGCTATGGCGACTCGAACGCGATCGTAAACGATCTTCCTAATGCGTACCGCGTGGATACCTCCGTCGGTTCGAACCAGGTCCTCCGCATTCCAAAAGGGGGCGGCGTGGATCGCGCCGGAACTGGCTATGCCGACAGTGTCGCTCCCAGCTACAATGCAGGCACCAACATATACTCGTTCCAAGATGCCTTTTTCTACGATTTGCGTCGTGCAACCAACAGTAATGGCAGCCCATTTACCCGTGGCACCAACACATTTGCTCCGCGTCCCATTTCGAAAATCGACTTCGACATGACGCGTTTCAAAATGGCCGTTGATCGTACGCTCTCGAGCCTCACAAGCAGCTCGGTCTACAATCCGAACCGCCCCAACAAGTCGATTTGGGCCGCATCCTTGCTGAACTCCGGCGGGGTTCCTGCAGCCCATGGCCTTGGCACCGGCTCCGGATACAATGTTTTTGCCGCCACCGACTCGGTTGATGTTATTCAGCGCACCCAAAATGGAATTTACGCACCCGGACAGATTACCATTTCAGGATCGAAGCAAACTGGGGCAACCGCAATTGCTGCCTACGCCGGTCGATTTATTGTTGAAGAAACCGTTTCCGCCGATCCCTTTAGTGCCGCAGTCTGGAACGTCGTTTATACATCGACCGTAGACGAGTCCACCGGGCCCGACACTCCGACCGCGGGTATCACCGGCGTTCGGATATCTATGTATCTCGCGGGTGCAGCGCCCACTGCCGCCCGCCTGCTTGATCAGCAGATCATCCCCATCACGGTGGACAATGCCGCCGTGCCAGCGGTAACGGCATCTTTAAGTAGCGATTTGTACGTAGTACCCTCAACCAGCAATACTGGAGGATTCCTTCTTACCAATGCCTACACCGACATGAAGGTTTATGTCGGCGGAATCGACGACACGGCAAATTGGACGTTCACGGCTACAATCGGCGGCAGTGCTGCCATCACCAGCGGCGGTTTTGGCCTGACATCGGGGACCGTGTTGGCTACCGGCACTTATGGAAATGGGCCCGGGCATAATCGTTACTGGGTTACCGGCATTTCAACGACCAACAGCGTTGCCCGCAACACTGGCACTGTTACCATTACAGCCGCGCGGTCCGGATACGCCAATGTATCCCGCACATTTACAGTCACAAAACAATCCGCCATCGCAGCGATGGCACCAAATAACGATCAAAGCAGCTATTGGCTAACGGTGACGAATTCAGTGGGTGCAGATCCCTTCAAGATTTATCGAGCTACCGGCGCGGCCGTCACCAATGCAGACTTGTTTAGCACGTCAGCTGCCTGCCCATGGTTCGACGGAATCACCGTGTACATCGATTCGGTCGATGCGGAGAGTACGGCCGGTAAAGTCCTGACTGCGGGAATCCCTGCGCGCCTCGACTCGGGCGTCAGGATTATCAACGGACGCGGCTCTGTACCTTCCGTGACGACCCCAGGATACACCGGCCTTAGTTTCGTGACGAATGACGCTCTTTATCTGATCGGTCATTATAATGCCGATGGCACGACCCAGTCGGACAACACGATAACCACCAATCCGGGTGGCTATAGCGGCAGGTATCCGGAAACTAACAACGAATACCTTTCGGCGGTCATGTCGGACGCCACTACCATCGTTTCCCAGCCCGCATTCACGGAAAGCGGGGCCGGAACCGTGCTAAGTCCCTATGTATACACTCAAACAGGAGGGTGGAGCGACGCCTTGAGCGCAAATGTGCGATCAAACCCCGCTTCTGGCTATTCAACTTCCTGGCAGACCACCAATCCAAGCGGTGCCAACAGCATGGACGGAACCAATCAGGGCGTGGTCCCCCCGCCGACCCCGTGGCAGGGAAACAGTCCCGCTTTTCCAACCGGCACCGCGGCCACTTACAAGCTGACCTCGACCGTAACGGAAATATCAAGCTGCTTGATCACGGGAATCGTCCCCACAGACAGTCATCAAAACAGTGGTGGCGCGCATAATTTCCCGCGTATGCTCGAAAACTGGAACGCTTCAGGTCTGTTCATCCGCGGATCGATGGTCGCGATGTTCACAAGTCTCGTGGGCACGGAACCGTGGAGCATACGCATTTATTCCGCTCCAACGCGAAATTGGGGTCTACATCAAAGTCTTCGCAACGCCAACCACGACGTACCACTTGAGCCCATTTTGCTCCAGGCCCAACGTTTGCACTACTCACAAATCACCGCGGACGAATACAACACACTCAAAAGCCAGATTCAGGCACTCAGCGATTAAGGCGATTCGCGCCAGACGATTTCAACCAGCAGATAAACCCATTGAAAGCGCGGCCACGATGGCTGACCTCCGCCTTTATTCCGTCCCCCAAATCCGCGAACGTCTTCGTGTATGGCGACGGAATAAATATCGGATCGTACCCAAAACCACGTCCGCCTGCTGGCGTATTTGCCAGGGTACCTTCGCAAGTTCCTTCAAAAATATGCTCGTCCGCGGCGCGACCGCATAAAAGCACCAGCAGACAAACAAACCGTGCGCCACGTTTCTCCAACGGGATCCCGCGCATTGTATCAATCAATTTGACCAGGTTCGCCGTGCTGTCCCCCGCTGGGCCCGAGAAGTAGGCGGACTCCACGCCGGGTGCGCCGCCGAGCGCGTCGACACACAAGCCGCTGTCGTCGGCAAGAACCCACGCGTCAGCTTCCAAGACCCCCTTGAGCACGATCGCTTTCTTACGCGCATTGCCGACAAACGTGCCCGTGTCCTCCACGACCGGCGGCATCACTGGGGGTCGCACAAATTCAATCGCGAGACCGGAGGCTTCGGCGAGTTGCTGGAATTCCTGTGCTTTGTGCGCATTCCCCGTCGCGAGGTAAATGCGCTGCGGGTCAGGCTTCATACTGCTGCTTGCGGCTGAACACCGCCTCATCGAGAAACATTTTTTCGGGATACCGCACATACCCGCGCATCAGGGTGTCGTCGCCGTGGACTTCGTGCTTGATGCGCTCGAGCCTGATCGCGTTGGCGAGCGTTTCCGTGCGCAGGCCGCGAAGAATGCTCTTCCCTTTCTCGTCAGCAAAAAGCACCGGTGCGTGGTAGACGAACAGGTAATCGAGTTCACGGGCTTGCAGTAATTCGCTCAGCAATTGCGCGCCGCCTTCAAAAAACACGCCGGTAATTCCCTCGCTGACACACTTCTGACGGAAATCTTCAAAGTCCACCTTCGGTGTGTTGGCTGGCAGCACCCACGTTTTCACCCCCATCGAATTCAATTTCCGGACATAGCCCAAACCACCGTGCTGCGTCGTCACCACAATCGTCCGTTCGCGAAATTCGTCGGTGTAGACCGCGGGCAGCGACTTGTCCGTGACCGTGCGCAACAGCCCATCAAAGACGAAACGCCACGGACACCACTCCGTCTCACCCATTCTGGCGGTGAGGCGCGGGTTGTCCGCCCGCACCGTACCGGCCCCCACCGCAATCGCGGGAAACAATCGCCGCCAACGATGGCCGTCGGCGCGCGCGAGTTCGCCGGTGATCCATTTTGAATCACCCGTACGGGTCGCGACTTTCCCATCGAGTGTCACACCGGACTTCGCTGCAAAAAGCGTTCTCTTGGTCGTGATCCAATGATTGAAAATCAAATTCAGATCGGCGCATTCGTCGGCGAGGACTCCATTCGTCACTTCGACGCCAGCCGCGCGAAGGAGCTCATAAGCTTTGCCCGAGTGCGCCGGATTCGGATCAGTAGCTCCAACGACCACGTGTTTGATTCCCGCTTCGATAATCGCCGTCGTACACGGCGGCGTACGGCCATGAGTGCAACAGGGTTCAAGCGTCACATAAAGCGTGGCGCCTTTCCGCGGCTTTCTTCCCAGCGCTCGCAACGCAGCAATCTCTGCATGTGGTTCCCCGGCTTTTTCGTGCCATCCTTCCGCCACCACTTCATTCTCTTCGACAATCAATGCCCCAACCATTGGATTCGGATGAGTGTCACCCCAGGCACGCCTGGCCAGACCGACCGCCCTGCGCATGAAAAAAATATGCTGATCGTGCTCGCTCATTCGAAACTCAGTGGTCCGGTTCCCGGAATATAAGGATTGGTCCTTTTTTCTTCGCCCACCGTCGTGAAAGGTCCATGGCCCGGATAAACGATCGTGTCGCCAGGCAACGTGTAAATTTGCCGGCGAATCGATGATGCAAGCAGATCGAAATCCCCACCGGGAAAATCCCACCGGCCGACACCGCCTTTAAAAAGCGCATCGCCCACCCAGGCGGTTTTCTGTGCCGCCAGATAAAAAAGGATATTACCCGGGCAGTGGCCGGGGACATGGCGCACCTCGAAATCATGACCCAAGGCGCGCAGCCGATCCCCCTGACCAATCCATTGGTCGACAGCGGTGGATTCCAAGCCAAGCCGCGCGCCCATGAATTCTTCCATTTTTTCAGGCGCCTCGATGAAATCGCGATCCGCGAGATGGGCCAAAACCTTTACGCCAAACTCGCGCTTCACCCGCGCCGATTCCTGAATGTGATCCCAATGACCGTGCGTAAGCCAGAGCTCCGTAAGCTTGCAACCATCACGTGCGAGCAACGGTTTGATTTTTGCAATAATTTCACCGGGCGCGTCGATCAGCACCGCTTCACCGAGCTTTGGCTCGGTAAGCAGATAACCAATCGTCTGAATCGGCCCGGACGGCAGCACATGAATTTCCACGCCGCTTTAGATGCGGCTGCACCTTCGCGCCCGCAATATTAAAGAAGCATCGAAACGCCTGCAGACGCCATCGCCACCGCCGTTTACTGAACTCTTACCGGGATTCTACCGTTCATTATTCAACGCCCGCGCCAGCACTTGGAGAAATGCAATTGGACTGAATGGCTTCGCCAGCACCGCGGACACACCGAGGGCCGCGAATTCCGCGGTCTTTTCCTCGCGCTCCAGTCCAGTCGTGGCGATGAATTTAACCCCAGGCTTGATCACTCTAAGCGTGTTGATCAACGCCAGTCCACCCATGACCGGCATCATCACGTCGGTCACTACCACCTGGACCTCAGTGCCGTGCTCGATGAAAATCCGAATCGCCTCCTCACCGTTTTGCGCGGTGAGCACCCGGTAGCCGCTCTTCTCAAGCAGTTCACGTAAAGCCCCGAGAATATGCGGCTCATCATCCACGATCAAAATGGTTTCTCCCTTACCCTGCGCTTTCGGCAGTGGCGTCGCCGCTGGCTCAGCGAGCGTTGCCCCATCGGAAGCAGGAAAATAAATACGGAAGACCGTGCCTTTTCCCGGTTCGCTATAGACATTGATGAAGCCTTTGTGGCTTTTCACGATCCCGATCACCGTCGACAACCCGAGGCCGGTGCCCTTTCCCAGCTCCTTGGTAGTAAAGAACGGATCGAAGATTCTGGAAATAATTGACGGTGGGATCCCATGGCCCGTGTCGCCTACCATTACCAGCAAATGCGGACCGGGCGTGGCTTCTTCGTGTCCCTGAATGTCCTTTTCCCCGAGCAAAACATTTCGCGCCGACAAGGTTAACTTGCCTCCATCGGGCATCGCGTCGCGCGCATTCACACAAAGATTAAGCAGCACCTGATGAAACTGGGTCGAGTCCACCACGACAGTCCATAAATCCCCGGGGACATCGCTTAGGAGCTCAATATTGCGGGGAAATGTTTCCTGCATGAGGTTCATCATTTCCTTCAACAGGTATTTTGGCTGGACGCTCGCCCGCGTGCCTTCGACTCCGCGGCTGAAGGTGAGCAGTTGACTGATGATGCTCGCGCCGCGTTGGGCGCTTTTCTCCACCATCACCAGCATCTCACGATCACGGGCGTCACCCAACGACTCCTTGAGCAGTCCCGCCACCATGAGCATGGGAGTAAGAATATTATTCAGATCGTGCGCAACGCCACTCGCCAATGTCCCGATGGCCTCCATGCGCTGGGCCCGCAGGAATCGTTCCTCCATCTGCCGGCTTTCCGTCACATCACGGGAGTTCAATACCACTCTCCTGACACCACCAGCGTCCAGCATTCCCTTACCCACTGACTGGAAAATCCGCCAGGTTTCATCTCGGTGGCGGATCCGGCATTCGGTCACCTGCGGCACTTCGGCCGTGGAGCTGGACGCCTGAAGAAAACTGTCCTTTGCTTTTGCGCGATCGTCCGCGTGAATGATGTCAAAAATATCCCGGCCGATCAATTGTTCCGGCTCATAACCCAATATGCGGAGCGTCGAGGGACTGCTGTAACTTATCTGCGCGTTTTCATCGATCACCAGGATCACGTCGGATGAATTCTCGATCAATCTCCGGAAACGTTCCTCGCTGGTCCGGAGTTTCTGCGTGGAAAATTGCTCGTCCTCCAGCACGCCGAGCAGCGCCCGCCGCGATTTTTCTGCCACGCCCAGAAGATGGTTCGCTTTTTTTTCCCCTGCCGCGATTTTTCGCGCCTGCTTGCGAAGTTCCACCTGCACGGTAACAGACCGCGCGAGCACGCGCAGCGCATTACTCTGCTCCGCAGTCAGCGTCCGGGGCCGGCGATCCATCACACACAAAGCGCCAAACGCCTGCCCGTTGGAATTGACCAATGGCACGCCGGCATAAAATTTGATGAATGGTGCGGCCGTCACCACGGGATCGGTGGCAAACCGGTGATCCGCCCGGGCATCACGAACTTCAAAAATATCTATCCCATGCGCGAGGGTATGGGCACAAAATCCAATCTCCCGCGGATTCGGCATCTCCTCGATGCCGATGCGCGCCTTGAACCACTGACGTTGTTCATCCGCAATAAACACCATCGCAATCGGGGCTTCGCACAACTGACCGGCCAGAGCGGTCAGGTCGTCGAATTCCTGCTCGGGGAGTTTTTCAAGAATGTAAGTTGGCGCCGCCTCAAAAGGTGACCGCGTACTGCCGCCTGGGGGAGTAGCCTTCATGTCCGGGCAGGAATTGAATAGCGTTCCGGCAATTGCTGCCGGACAAGCAATTCATTAACTTCGCTCTTCAGTGCTTCGACCCGGGCTTCGCGATCAAGCATCACATTTTGCCAGCGAAGCAACTCGTCGAGTTGCTCGCGATTTTTACGCTCGGCGTTTTTACGCTCGGTCACGTCAATGCCAGACGTGACGATCTGCACGACGCGGCCAGTTTCATCGCGCACCGGGTTAAAAACCGCATCGACAAAAATCGTGCCGCCTCCCGTCACCGCTGCGACCAATTCTTCATGCACCGTTTCGCCCAGGGCGGCATGGACAATCGCGTTCGAAATGCGCGTTCGCATTTCCTCGGAACCCGACCACCAGGGTCCGTCAACAAACCGGCTTCCGATAATCTCTTCGTTCGACAGACGCGTGGTCCGGCGGGCTGCTTCATTCAGGGCGAGGATCTTCCCATCCGCGGAAAAAAGTCCGACAAATGCTGAAATTCCGTCGAAAATATTTCTCAATTTGCCCTCGCTTTCGCGTAGATTTTTCACCGCCACCGCGTGTTCACGCCGGAGTTTGGTCTGTGCCAGAGAGTGCCGCACCGCTTGTTCCAAACGCGCAAGGCTGTCTTTAAGGAGATAGTCGGATGCGCCCAATCGCATCGCATCAACCGCGGTATCCTCACCGATCGTTCCGGAAACGATGATAAACGGAAGATCGAGGCCACTCTCCTTCAGCAATTCCAAAGCACGCAAACCGCCAAACCCGGGCATCTGATAATCGGAAAGAATGAGATCGAGATCGGGGCTTAAATGACGCTTGAAGTCTGGCTCCGTGTCGACGCGAACCCAGTCGGGCTCGAAACCACTGCGACGCAGTTCGCGCAACATCAGCTCGGTGTCGGTCGAATTATCCTCCGCAATGAGTATTTTCAGTCGTTCGGCCATAAGTTCAGCCCAAATGTGGAGACTGGTTGAGCATGAGCCAGTACACGCCGACTTCGCGCATCGCTTCCGTGAAACCATCGAAATTCACGGGCTTCACGATATAGCTGTTCACTCCGAGATGATAGCTTTCGACAATGTCGCGCTGCTCCTTTGACGAAGTAAGCACCACCACGGGAATCGCCCGTGTGCGCGGATCGCTTTTTACGCGCTTCAACACTTCAAGCCCGTCCACCTTGGGAAGCTTGAGATCGAGTAGAATCACGCGGGGCCCATCCGACATTTTTCGTGCGGAATGAGGTCCCTCGCAAAAAATGATATCGAGCGCTTCAGCCCCGTCACGGGCCACTTCGATGTGGTTCGCGAGATTCACCTTTCGCAGGGAACGAAGCGCGAGCTCCAGGTCCTGCGGATTATCTTCGACGAGCAACAGTTCGATAATGGACGAGTCATTCATGCTTGGATTCCTTGTTTAGCGTAAAATAAAATGTGGCTCCCTGGTTCACCGCGGCTTCCGCCCAAATCCTGCCACCGTGGCGATGCACAATACGTTGGACAATCGCCAGTCCCACCCCGGTTCCTTCATAGTCCTCAGCGCGGTGCAATCGCTGGAAAACACCGAACAACTTATGGGCGTAGCGCATGTCAAAGCCCGTGCCGTTGTCGCGGACAAAATATACTGTGCCTTCCGGCTGCTGCGCACTGCCAATTTCAATTACTGCCTTTTCCCGCCGGCGCGTATACTTCAGCGCATTGGCGATCAGATTAATCCAAGCCTGCTTCAACAGCGCTGCGTCACCGTCGCCGGAGGGCAGCTCACCCACCTTGATCTCAACCTCCCGTCCATTCCGCTCGGTTTTCAAGTCATCGAGCACAGTCGCAACCAATCCGCTCATATCCACCGGTTGCTTTCTCAAAGTCTGCCGGCTGAGCCTGGAGAATGCGAGCAGGTCATCGATCAATTCACCCATCCGTTGCGCACTTTCGCGAATGGTCTGGAGTTGGTGACGTCCTTGGGGTGGCAGTTGCGAACCAAAATCCTCAAGCACCGCCTGGGAAAAACCGTCCACTGCGCGCAGGGGCGTGCGCAGGTCGTGCGATACCGAATAGGAAAAGGCTTCGAGCTCCTTGTTGGCCGCTTCCAACTGCGCGGTGCGCTCAACCACCCGGTGTTCGAGATCGGAATTTAGTTTTTGGATTTTTTCCTCTGCCAATTTTCGCTCAGTCACATCCTGGATGACCGCACGTATCCCGCTGACGGATCCGTCTTCCCGTCTCACCAGCCGGTCTTCAACCAGCACCGGGATGGTCGAACCGTCCTTTCGTTTTAGAATCCGCTCAAATGCAACCGGCGGCGGGACACCCGCAAGCTTCTCCTCGACCGCGCGACGCGAGAGCTCCGGATCGGCCGCAATCTCCCAGACATACCGCCCCTCGATTTCGGCCGCGGAATATCCCAGCATTTTGAGTTCCGCCTGGTTGACGCGCACCACCCGTCCGTGACTGTCCACCTCGTGATAACCGATCGGTGCGTTATCGAAGAGATCCTTGAATTCCTCGCGGCTCCGACGGAGGGCGAGTTCAGCTTGTTTTCGTTCGGTAACATCAAGTGAAAGAATAAATACCCCTTCTGGAACGGACTGAATGCCGAGCTGGAAGGACGCGGTACTGCCGTCGGGATAGATAAAATCGCTCTCTATTTGTTCAGAGTGTTCGCTTTCCATGCAACGTTTGATCGACGCAAACATGGGTGTCGCCTCAATGCCGGGATAGCTCTCCTGGATCGACGCACCCAGCAGCTCACGGGACGGTCGGCGACCGTGCAACGCCGCGACGTCATTCAAATAGAGATAGCGCCAGTCGTGATCGATGATCTGGCAGCCCTCCATCATGCGATCAAGTGTCCCCCGATAGCGCGCTTCACTCTCGCGCAACGCCTCTTCACCGAGCTTGCGCTCGTGGATATCGAGGAGAAACGCCGCAAGTCCCTCCGGTGTTCGAAAAAGCCTGATGTCCAGCCAGCGCTCCGCGATCGGAGAGAACGCTTCGAATGCCACTGGTACGCGCTCCTCCATCGCGCGACGATAATTTTTCTCCATCACGGTGCCGACCAATTTTGAAAACACCTCCCAAATCGATCGTCCCAACAGTTGCTCGCGGCGATGACGCAGCAAAGTTTCTCCGCGGTCGTTCACAAAAGTGAAATGCCAGCTTTCGTCCAACGCGAAGCAGGCCTCATTCATTCCATGCATGATTTCCGCCAGACGCCGGTCTGCCGAATGGAGCAGGCGGTCTTTTTCACGCAGTGCATGCTCGGCGTTTTTCCGCTCGGTTACGTCGCGAATATGCGCCAGTAGATTTCCATCCGGCATCAAGGTCGCGATCACTTCGGCACTGAAAACCGTTCCGTCCTTTCGTTTGAACATCCACTCCCGGTGATAGCCCGCTTCGGCGTGAATCGCTTCAATGGCAGGATCAATATGCTGGATCTCCGATTCCGCCACCACCGCGGAAGAATGCAAGCCGACCAGTTCGTCGCGCGGATACCCCAGCATCCGGCACATACTGGCGTTCGCATCGAGATAGTGCCCATCGGCCGCCGCGATCACGATGCCGTCGGGTGCGTAGTCGAACAGGGTGCGGTAACGCACTTCGCTCGCCCGCCTGGCCTCCGCCGCACGCTTTTGCTCGGATATGTCACGAAGAATTTTCGACACGCCCACCATGCGGCCACTGGCATCTTTGATCGGCGATACCGTTACCGAAACCTCGATGGGCTCTCCATTTTTTCGCAGGCGGACGGTTTCAATCGAACGGATGCTCTTGCCGCGACGGATGGACTCGAGGGTTTTTGCATCTTCATCGCTTCTCTCCGGCGGAATCAGACGATTGATCGGCTGTCCCACCATATCGCTCGCGGTGTAGCCTAAAATTTTTTCGGCGCCGGCATTCCAGCTGGTCACAATTCCGTCCAAATCCCGACCGATGATGGCATCCTCGGAAAATTCCACGATGGCCGCGAGCCATGCGGCGGCCACTTCCGCTTTTTTCCGCGCCGAAATGTCGGACATCACCGACAGCGCACACTGTTCTCCCTTGATCGTGATCAATCGCGTGGAAACATTGAATTTCCCGAGCCGCCCGTCGCTCATCCGCAATTCGGTTTCCAGGTTCAGGCACTCCCCTTTTTCACGCAGCTCCTGCATGAATTCGATTCGCTGATCCTCGTTTACCCACGTCGAGTATTCGCGCGTAGGTTTGCCGGTTAATTTTTCCGGCGTGCTGCCCCAGAGGTGCGCGACCGCCTCATTGGCGCGAACCACCGTGCGATCCGACAACCGGATGATCGCAAGACAGTCCGGACTGTAGCGGAATGCCTTGAAGAAAAGTTCCTCGCTCTCCTGCAACGCATCCTTGGCGCGATCGCTTGCTGCAATCTGTCGTTGCAACTCGAGATTCGCAGACTGCAACGCCGCAGTTCGTTCAACCACCCGCCGCTCCAGCTGCTCCGTCAAATCGTTCATTCGCGCCTGGGTGGTCTTGCGCGATTCCACTTCTGCGACGAGCGATTGGTTGAGTTCCTGCAGGGCAACCGGGCTGGGGACTTGGATTGCGCTCGGCAGGACTAGATACAAGCGGTAGGCCGCGATGAGCGAGATGACTGCGGTCGCTGCTTTCGTGAATGCCGCAGGCCAGTAGTTGGCGTGCCAGATGTTCCAGACCTCAAAAAGGTGGGTGGTACCGCAGGCAAAAATAAATACGGCAAACCCCACATACATCCCCCGGAATCCCAGATCTTTTTTCTGCCGCACGTACCACAGCAGCGAAAATGGAATGCAATAATAGGCCAAAACGATGGCTCCATCCGAAATGGCATTTAACCACACCAACCCCGAGTCCCACAAATAAGCTGCACCCTGCGGCTCATAAAGGCCGATTGACAGAAGGCCCAACGGGAATTGCGGACGAAGTTCCATCAGCGTGGGTTTTGATAAGCGGGTTAACAAGAATGCCACGAACCAAGCCGGCCGAATGCACCATCTTCAGGCTCGGACAGAAGTGGATTTCTGGAGTCGATGTAAGTATTGGGAAACCTCGTTTTGCGGGGGGATTTCAAAGGTCCCGTCACGTTTGCGCGACGCAACCTGCGGACGTCGTCAGGTCCGTCCCGGCGACTCCGCCGGTTGCCCTGCCGCCAAGGTCCAATGTAAATTTATCGCCGAAGTGATGCGGCTGAAATTCTCGAACTCGACGGGTTTCACGATGTAGTTTTCCGCGCCGAGTCGCCCACATTCGATCACATCGCGGTCAGTCTGCGATCCCGTGAGAACCACCACCGGAATATCGCGGGTGGTAACCTGGCTTTTTAAGTGGCGTAAAACCTCAATGCCGGAAATTCCGGGCAGTTTCAGGTCGAGCAGCACGAGTTGTGGATGCAGATGGGTGCGCCCCAAATACTTTCCCGAACGCAGCAGATATTCCAGCGCCTCTTCGCCGTTGTTGATGACTTTAACTGGATTCGTTAGGCGAGCCCGCTTGAACGCACGTACCACGAGCTGTGCGTCAGTCGAACTGTCTTCCACCAGAAGGATTTCGCCGACAGGTGCACCGCTGCCACGGACGACCACGAATGAATCAGCAATCGCGGCGCGCGGCGTCGACAGAAGATCGGCGACCGACACCTGCAGCGCCTTCGCGAGATGGCCGACACTGCGCAAAGTCACATTGCGTCCGCCCCGTTCAATATCTGCTACATACGTGCGATGCATTTCCGCCCGCCAGGCAAGCTCCTCCTGGGTGATGCCCAGCTTCTGCCGGTGCAGCCGGATTGCGGTTCCTAGGCGGACTTGAAGTGACATTTCTTCGTCCGCTATTTTTCCTTCGTTAGAGGCTGGGTCATTCATGAATGGCTGGCGTTGGTAGACTATCAGTGACGAGTGAAATAATTTGCTGGTAGCGGGTTAAGATTTTGGATGCTTCGCGTGGGCAGCAACCATCGTCACTACCGGTTTTCCGGTAGACGGAAGACTTGCCTTTGCGATCTCGTTCGATCGCGCCTCAACCAAAACACGCGACAACATCTGGGCGTTAGATGTTTCGCCAAGCACAGCTGCAGTGCATTGCATGGGGAGGGAATTAACTACGGACCGAAGCGAGAGGAACCGTCAGTAAATCAAAACACAAACCCGGGGGAGGTTCGGAGTCCTTAAAACAAGAAAGAGACACCCCACCTTAACAACGACTCGCATTAATGCAAGAGAGCTTGGGTTAAGCTGAAGCAAATGTTACATTGCACTGACCTCAACAGCATGGTCCGAAAACAGGAGAGTGAGGGCTCAGCAAAGATATTCGGAGTAAGCCCGGCGAGGCGTCCGAAAAGACCACTCAATACTTGCACCCATCCTTAGTTTTTACTGTCGGAGCGGCTTTTCGCCGCGATGTGAAGGTGGCAACGCGCACGAATCGCGGCGTAAAGCCGCTCCTACATCAAACCAAGCCTCGAAGCTAATCCGTGAGACGGACGGCTTTGGGACCCATCCCTTGCAAATTATCGCCCCGTCCTACCGCGAGTCGCGCTCCGGGGTATCGTGAACTAAACTCTGGTTCAGTACGTTTCGTACGATCTTTGCCAGACTCGTCAGATCGAATGGCTTTGGCAGATAGTTCACGCCCTCTTCCAGCGAAAAATTTTCTCCGGCTACTTCGTTGCTGTAACCGCTCATGTAGATCACAGGGAGCTGTGGACTTTCGGCGAGCAGAACCGCCGCCAGTTCCCGTCCGCCAGTTCCCTCCGGCATGATCAAATCGGTGAGCAGCAGTTCGATGCTCTGCTTGTGAATCTCCCAAGCGGTAAGCGCGGCACGGCCGCTGGCTGCCGTGAATACCCGGTAACCCAAGCTGACCAAGGCGGCTTCCGCCACTTGACGGACGGTTGCTTCATCCTCGACCAATAGAATGCCTTCATGCCCTCCGGGCAACGCGGTGATTCCTTTTTCCTCAAAAGGCGTGAGCGTGGCGAATTCGAGGCGCGGGAAATACGCGCGAAACGTCGTGCCCCGACCCACCTCACTCTCAACCGTTATCCAGCCATCATGTTGTCGCATGATGCCATAAACCATCGCGAGGCCCAGACCAGTGCCTTTGCCGATCTCCTTGGTCGTAAAAAATGGCTCGAAAATCCGCGGCATTATTTCGGGAGCAATTCCAGAACCCGTGTCACTCACCTCCAGACAGATAAACTTTCCTGCCCTCGCATGCGGAATTTTGCCCGCACTCGCCGCACTGAGATCGACCGGTTCGGTGGTCACCGTCAGATTTCCCCCGTTGGACATCGCATCCCGGGCGTTGATCGCGAGATTGAGCAGCACCTGCTCGACCATACCTTCATCCGCGCGAATCATCGACGGACGCGACGAATAGTTGACTTGAATCACGATCCTTTCCGAAAGCAGGCGGCGTAGCATCTTGCTCAGGTTCGAAACCAACCCGTTCAGATTGTAATCGGCCTGCTGCATCTCCTGCTGACGGCTGAACATCAACAACTGACGCGTCAGCGTCGACGCGCGATCGGCGGCGTGACTCATCTGTTGGACCGAATTAAGCATCTTCGGTGAGACCTGTCCCTTGAGTTGGAATAGATCGAGGTGACCTTTGATCACGGTCAGAAGATTGTTGAAATCATGCGCGACACCACTCGAGAGCTGTCCGATCGCCTCCATTTTTTGCGATTGGCGCAGCTGTTCCTCGCTGGCGCGCAATGCTTTTTCGGCCTCCCGCTGTTTCGTGATGTCATGCACCGTGCCGACAATTTGCAGAAGCTGACCGGTTTGGAGATGACGCACGATGTCCGCCTGCTCGTGAATGACCCGGATCTTTCCGCCCGGCAGCAAAAGCCGGTGCTCGATATCAAACCGCGACCCATTGTGCATGGCCTCGCCCAGAGCGATTTTAACCCTGGTTTGATCCGCGGGATGTACACGCTCAAAAAAGCGATCAAGTGTGGCTTCACCGCGTCCCGCCTCATAACCAAGCAGGCTGAACAATTCATCCGACCAACGAACCGGGTTCGTGCTGATATCTTCGAGATCGATCAAATCCATCGACCAACTCCCCAGGTGCGCAATGCGCTGTGCCTGCGACAGACTTTTTTCACGCAGCCGCAATTCCTCTTCCGTGCGTTTTCGTTCCGTAACGTCCTCGATAATCGCCATCACCCCGGCGTTTTCCCCCGCGGTATTCTGCAGCGCCGCCGACACAATGCTTACGTAAATTTTGTCGCCATTTTTCTTCCGGTGTAGAGCCAGCAATTCCGCTTCGTTCGCACATCCACGCATCACGCGATCAATCATCGCGAGAAATTCGACAATTTCCTCTTCCGGTACACTCGGACAAACCCGACCGCACGCTTCGCCCTCGGTCCAGCCGAACATCCGATAGGCACCTGCGTTCCACCGGATAATTTTCCCCTGCACATCCAGTCCGAGGATCGCCACGGGAGCCGAATCAAAGATCGTTTGCAGCATCTTCGTGGTGCGCTGCAACGCATCCAGCGCCTGCTTATGCTGCTTGCGGTGGCGGCTCTGTTCCAATGCTTGCTGGATCGCCGGTCCAATGCGCGCCAGCCGATCCTTGAGCAAGTAATCCGAAGCACCGAGCTTCATCGCCTCGACGGCGGTTTCTTCGCCAATCGTGCCGGAAACGATCATGAATGGGATATCGAGCCCGGTCTCTTTCAAATGTTCGAGCGCTTCGATCCCGCTGAATTGTGGCAACGCATAATCGGACATGATGACGTCCAAGCCTGGATGCAGGCTGGCGAGAAAGTCTTCCTTCGTATCCACCCGCTTCCAGTCAGGTTCGAACCCCGCCCGCCGAAGCGCCATGACCACCAGATCCGCGTCCCGAGGATCATCCTCGACCAATAAGACTCTGAGAGACGCACCCATGATAAATTAAGACAGCTATTCTCCGTCGCCCGCTCCCGGAATTGTTAATGTCCTCAAATACCTTGGAAGAAAAACGCAGTACTCCATCCGTTCATGCTTCCGCGATACTGAAGATCGAATTCTCATGAGGAAATTCACGCCGAAAGCCGCCTGCAAACATCCCTGTCCAGCTCGGTCAACGTGAGGAGGTAATGGCGAAAAGCATATGAATGCCGCTTCTGATTGCAAGACCGTCACCGCCCTGAGTCAGAGGGAAATTCAACGATCTTTTCGCTCAAAATCCCCCTAGCCTTCCGTCTTGCCAGCGTCCTTTCCGGCGTCTGTTCTGTTACTTCGCATCTGCCATGACCTCCGCTCAAATCCGCCAGTCTTTCCTCGATTTCTTCGCCTCGAAACAGCACACCATCGTGCCCTCGTCGTCATTGATGCCGACCGCGCCGAACCTGCTGTTCACCAACGCGGGAATGAACCAGTTCGTACCTTATTTCCTCGGCGATCAAACCGCGCCATGGAAACGCGTGGCGGATACGCAGAAATGCATCCGCGCCGGTGGAAAACACAACGACCTCGAGGATGTGGGTTTTGACACCTACCACCACACGATGTTCGAGATGCTGGGCAACTGGTCCTTCGGCGATTACTTCAAAAAGGAATCGCTCACCTGGGGTTGGGAGCTGCTCACGAGTCCCCAATATTGGGGTATTCCTGCCAAGCGCCTTTTCGCGACCGTCTACTCGCCCAATAAAGCCAAGGGCGATCCGGCGGAATTCGACCAGGAAGCCTACGACATCTGGGCGGGACTTTTTAAAGCCGCTGGACTCGATCCCGCCGTCCACATCGTCAACGGCAACAAGAAAGATAATTTTTGGATGATGGGCGACACCGGCCCGTGCGGCCCGTGCTCGGAAATCCATTTCAATTTACTTCCTTCCGACGACGAAGCCGCTGGCCGCGCGAATGTAAATCAAAGCAGCCCGCGCTGTATCGAAATTTGGAATCACGTTTTCATTCAGTTCAACGCGAACGCGGATGGGACCTTTGCGCCGCTCGCGGCGAAACACGTCGACACCGGCATGGGCTTCGAACGCGTCGCCGGCATTTACGCCACGACGAACGGCTTCAAGGATTTCTCGGCCGAGCCGTCAAACTACAACGCCGACGTTTTCAAGCCGACGTTCGACAAACTCACCACGCTGTCGGGCAAGACGTATACCAAGACCGTCCCAACCAAACGCGACGGCCTGAGTGAACAGGAACAGACCGACATCGCGTTTCGCGTGCTCGCCGATCACGCACGCTGCGTGTCGTGTGCAATCGCGGATGGAATTTTGCCCGGCAACGAAGGCCGCAACTACGTCATCCGCCGCATCCTTCGCCGCGGAATCATGTACGGCCGCAAATCACTCGGTCTGAAAATCGGCGACTTCACTTCCCTCGTCGATCCGGTGGTCGAGTCACTCGGCGATGTTTTCCCCGAACTAAAAACCCAGCGTCAAATGGTGGAGCGAGCCATCCGCGCAGAGGAGGAGTCGTTTGGCAGAACACTTGATCGCGGGTTACAAATTTTCACCAAAGCAGCAGCAACTGGCGCGGTTTCAGGAGCCGACGCTTTCGAGTTGTACGACACCTATGGTTTTCCACTCGATATGACCCAAGTCCTGGCCACTGAGCGCGGTCTTTCGGTCAACGAAAACGATTTCAATGCGCTGATGGAAGCACAACGCGAACGGGGACGCGCAGCACGCAAGACGGACGTGATCGTCGCCGCAACAGAAGGCGACGCCGCTGCTGAGCCAACGAAGTTTGTCGGCTATGAAATCAACGGCACGTCCGCGACCCATGCGAAACTGATCGACGTCGTCAAAACGGAAAAAGACACATACTTGGTTTTCGACCAGACGCCTTTCTACGCCGAAATGGGCGGCCAGGTCGGGGACACTGGAGCCGCTTTGATTGACGGCGTGGAGTACAAGATAGCCGATTGCGTGAAGGACAAATCTGGACGACACCTGCACAAAGTAGCCGTCGTGGAAACGCCAAACTCCAATGGCCAAATCCCAAAAATCGGCGCCAATGCAACGCTTCACGTGGATTTTTCCCGACGCCGAGCGATTGCGCGCCAGCACACCTCCGCGCATTTGCTGAACTGGGCGCTACGGAAAATTCTTGGCACGCATGTCCGGCAGTTTGGCACGCATAAGACCCCGGACCGTCTCCGCTTCGATTTCACGCATTTTGAAGCGTTAACCGCAGCCCAGATCAAAGAATGCGAACAACTCATCAACGAGAAGGTGATCGACAATGCGGCAGTATACTACGCCACCGTGCCGCACGCAGAAGTCTCCGGCCGTGGAGATATCCTTCAATTTTTCGGTGACAAATACGGCAAGGAAGTGCGCGTCGTACAGATCGGCGGTAGCGGCGATCAACATGCGAAGGCCAAACTCGACGGTTACTCGATGGAACTTTGCGGTGGTACTCACGTGACCACCACGGGTGAAATCGGCATCATCAAAATCGTCGCCGAAATGGCCATCGCCGCGGGCACGCGCCGCATTGAAGCCGTCGCCGGCCAGGCCGCGCTCGACTTCGTGGCGCACGAAGAAGCCGCACTCAAAGCCGTCAACGCCCGGCTCAACACAGGGGCACACGACGTCGCTCACAAACTCGAACAATTGTTGATTCATCAAAAAGAGCTCGAGCAAAAACTCAAAAGCTTCGAAGCCAAAGCCGCGGCTGCGCTCGCCGGCGAACTCGCCGCCACTGCGACAACTAAAGACGGACTCAAATGGGTTTCCACGGTCGTGACGACCGACTCGCCAGAAACACTTCGTTCGCTCGGCAGTCAAGTGCTCAACAAAATCGGCGATGGCGTCGTTCAACTAGGAGCAGTCTTCGATGGGAAAGTGAGTTTGGTTGCCTTCTCTTCGCCCGCGGCGGTGAAAGCCGGCGTCCAAGCGGGCAAGCTCATCAGCGGCCTCACCGCAAAACTCGGTGGCAAAGGCGGCGGCAAACCCGATTTCGCCATGGGCGGCGGCGGCGACGCCACCAAGTTGGCCGACGTGCTGAAGTTGTAACGCGGACCCCAATCGTGCGGCAATCACCGCAGCAAGCCGTCATCGTTCATGTCTGAAGTCGCTCCATCCGCGCTCAAAGACATGTTCGATGCCGCGCGTTTCCGGCAAATCGCCGGACTGCTCGCGGATGCGCACCGTGGTTTCGATCAGAAACACTTCCTGGAGATCGCTACTGCGGGCCTTGACGAACTCTCCCTCACCCAGCGCGTGCGCCGCGCTACCGTGGCGTGTCATGTCACTTTACCGGCGAAATATCCGGCCGCGCTGCGTGTCCTGAAAAAAATCGCTCCCAAGGTGCAGCAAGGATTCGTGGGCATCTTTCTGCCTGATTTCGTCGGTGTTCACGGCCACGCCCACTTCGAAGAGTCGATGGACGCATTGAAATTCTTCACGCTCTTTAGCTCAGCAGAGTTCGCGATTCGCGAATTTCTCAAGCGCGACCTGTCCCGCACGCTTCGGGTCATGGAGCAGTGGTCGCTCGATCCCAACGAACATGTGCGACGGCTCGCCAGTGAAGGTAGCCGGCCACGCTTACCATGGTCGTTCCGGCTTGACGCCATCGCGCGCGATCCGGCGTTAGCCGAAAAAATCCTGAATAACTTAAAGGCTGACCCAAGCCTCTACGTCCGCAAATCGGTCGCCAACCATCTCAACGATATTTCGAAGGATCATCCCGAATTGATGCTCGACCGGCTGGTCGCGTGGGGTCTGAAGAATCCTCACACGGCCTGGATCGCCCGCCACGCATCACGCAGCCTGATCAAGGCCGGGCATCCACGTTCTTTTCATTTGTTCGGGTTCACTTCCAGTGTCGCGGTAAAACTGACGCGATTTACGGTTACGCCCACAAAACTCAAATTGGGTGAGACTCTGACACTCTCGTTGACGCTAAAATCCGGAGCATCCAAAGCGCAGAAACTCGCGGTGGATTATATTGTCCACTATCGAAAAAAAACCGGGCAGCTCGCGCCAAAAGTTTTCAAGCTCAAGGAACTCACGCTCAAGGCAGGCGAGACGATCACACTGGGCAAACGCCAGCGGATTACTGAATTCACCACCCGGAAACATTACGCCGGCCGCCATGCCGTCGAAATTATGATCAACGGAAAAGTTTTCGGGAGCCGTACGTTTGAGCTCATGACCTAGGCGGTCGCGAAAACTCCTCTTACGTCCCATCCGATTCGGCAAAGTAGCCCTGCGCGGCCTTTCGGCTTCGCTCAAGGTCCTGAGCCCGTCGATGGAGAGCGCAGGGTCCCGCGCCTCCCGGCGCGGGCTACGTGCAAAAACTCAATCAGTTGGTAGTCGTCCGGTGCATAGACCGACGCCCACCGCTGCGAAGGCACGGAAATTTCCGGTTTAAAAAAATCACCGCCTGACCCGCATTCCCTGACTTGGCTTTTTCTATTTTTAGGTGTAGTGCGGTCGGCATGGAAAAGAAATCCATCTCCATCGTCACAGATATCTGCGACCATGCGGATGAATTCCTTGCCGGAGTTACGAAACGCGCTGACGCGAAAGCGGGCATCGAAGAATGGCTCACCATTCATCATCTCCAACTGCATCCCGACGAAAGAGCGGTCATTATCCGCGAAGCCATGGGAGTACTGGAGAGCGAGGAATTTTTTGCCATCGATGCCGGAGGCGATGAGTAACCCAGGTGGAATTTATCCGCAGTGCCGCACTGATCTTTTTTATAAGGTGATCCGCGTGATTCGCAGATCGCCGGCCAATGGCTTTTCTTTTCTCACCACGGAATGTTTCTCAAACCAACAATTCCATTTTCTGTCATTCTGAACGCAGTGAAGAATCCACGGCAACGAACATGACATCACCAACGAACGCATGAATTCTTCACTGCGTTCAGAATGACAAACTTTGTTTGAAAACACCCGCCAGCGCTGGCAATTGGTTCAGCCGCCCAGACTTGTCCGTCCATCAGCGTTTTGCCAGCGCGGCTTCGATCACACCCGCGAGCTGCTCCATGGTGAATGGCTTATGAATCACCTCGGCGACGTTGAGTCCGACGGCCGCATTTGAATCAAAAGCCTTGCCGTAACCCGTCAGCAATACCGCGGGCAAATTGGGCCGGTTACGGTTGATCGCACGGATCAAATCCATGCCACTTACACCGGGCATACTGAGGTCGGTCATCAGCAGTGAAATCGCGTCCGTGGTGGTCTGGAGGTAAACCATCGCCTGGCGCGGATCGGTGAAGATCGTGGCCCGGTAACCAATTTTCCCGAGCATGATGCGCGCGACTTCCGCAATCGAAGTTTCATCGTCAATAAATACCACGTGTTCACCGTGACCGATTTTGACCTCCCGAATCGGCCAGGGCTGGGTCGTACCGGGACGCGCCTCGCGAGCGGGAAAGTAGAGTTTAAAGACCGTGCCTTCGCCCAGTTTGCTGGTCACGGAAATCGCACCATCGTTCGATTGCACGATGCCATGCACGACAGCAAGGCCGAGTCCGGTCCCCTCGCCCACGGCTTTCGTGGTGAAAAACGGTTCGTAGATCCGCTCCAGCGTTTCCGCGCTCATCCCATGACCGGTATCGGCCACGATCAAACACACGTAACGTCCCGGCGGAAGATTTGGTTTTGAGTCGGAATTTTCCTCCGGCAAAAGCACCGGCGCCAGGGTGAGCTCCAGCGTGCCACCTTTCTGGCGCATTGCGTGGAGCGCATTCGTGCAAAGATTCACGACCACCTGGTGAATTTGAGTCGGGTCCGCCAGCACCGACGGTACATCGGGCGTGGTATTCAAATGCAGCTGGATCGAAGGCGGAAGAGAAACACTAATGAGTTTGATCGCCTCCCGAAGCAACGGTTCGAGTTTCACCACCTGCCGTGACTGTTCGCGCTGGCGGCTGAAAACAAGAATCTGCTGCACGAGATCCTTGGCGCGATGACTGGCGACTAGAATCTGCGAAACATTGGAGTGGCCTTCGTGGCTCGGGGAAAGCGTCAGCTTGAGCAGCTGGGCGTTGCCGAGAATGGCCGCGAGGATGTTATTAAAATCATGAGCAATGCCCCCGGCCAGCGTGCCGATGGCCTGAATTTTCTGCGCCTGCCGCAACTCCTTTTCCAGCCGCGTCCGCTGCTCCTCGGCGTCTTTGCGCTCGCTGATATCCCGAACCATCGCGAGCAGACGCCCGTCCGGCAAAAGCTTTGTATTGGTCTCTCCAGGAAAAACTCCGCCGTCCTTGCGGCAGAAATGATAAATGCTGAACCGGGTGCCATCGGTTATCAGTTCATGCATGCAATGACGCAGGTACTCGTGGTCCTCGCGATAAATGACCTCGAACACCGATTGCCGAAGCAATTCGTCCCTGGAGAAACCGGTCAGCTGTGATGCACTGCGATTCACTTCGAGCAGCCGGCCATCGAGTGAGCACAGGAAAATCGCATCGGTCGCATGCTCGAAAAGTGTGCGATAGTTTTCCTCGCTGCTGGTCAACGCCTCCGCTGCACGCCGTTGATCCGTCACATCCCGCGAGCAATCGAGCACCAAGGTGCAACTTCCCGATTCATCCAGCAGCGGAGTCAGCACAGTCGCACTGAAGCGCTGTCCCGCAGGGGTGTCCTGAATATCATCGTAAGCCAGCACCTGACGCGACGAAACCACCGTCAGAAAACGCTCATGTTTCGCCCGATTGGCGTCTGGGGAGATTCCCAGCACGCGTTCATTCGCATCCTGCAGTGTCTGGCCGACCAAATCGGCCTCCTTGACCGAAAGTCCCGCGGCATTCACCGCATTCAGAAAAGTTTTGTTTACGGAAACGATTCGAAAGTCACCGCCCGGTTCCACTTTGCAGAGCGCCATTTTATCGGTGGCGTTATTAAAAATCAGGGAAAGCTGCGCTTCGCTTTCGCGCAGGGCTTCCTGCGCACGCCGTCGTTCCGTGATGTCGGTGATCGAGCCGCGAATCAGTTGCGCGTTCTTCACCGGCAGACGCAGCAGGCGGATTTCACACGGGATTTCGCGTCCCGTGAGACTTCGATGAACCCACTCAAAGACGGGTGCGCCACCTGCCGCCGCTTCCATCAAATACGCCCGGGCCTTGTCGATCGAACGGCGTCCATCGGGCTGAAATTCGGGACTCAGTTCCACTGGCCCCAGTTTCTCCAATTCATCTCCGGTCGCCTCGAACAATCGTTCCGCCTGGCGATTGTGCCGGACAAAATGCCCGCGATCGACATCCATGACCACGATGGCCTCGGACGCAGTTTCGATCAGCCGGCGATAGTGAACTTCACTGTCGCTGATCTGCGCCTGCGCCCGCTGAATTTGGAGCACATACTGACGCAGTACCACTGCCAGCAGGAGCGTCGAAATAACAATAAATACCGCGTCCTTGTACAGGTTCCAGCGCGCCAGCTGGAAGGCGTCGTGTGCAGCGGAGTGAATCAACAACCCGGCAAAAATGGTCCAGAGCACCACAAATCCGAAGTAAATCGCGGCCATTTTCCAATGGACCCAACGAGCGCCTGCCGGTCGCCCGGTCGGCGGATTGCTCTGCTGAGATGCTGGCGAGGGAGACTCCATACTCAAACTGAAATCCGTTCAGCCTGACCCGGCGAAGCTAGCCACAAATCAAACGCTCTGCAAGCCGCGATCCTCCTCCGCCCCTCTCCCGACCGCTTGACCCCACTCACAAACCGCCTTGAGTGGCCCGATGACCGTGCCACCCAGCAACCCTCCTCTCATGTGCGTTATTCTCGCCTTCAACGAGAGCAACCAGCTTGCGGTGCGCAAGGCCGGCACAAAATTGGGCCACGCTTTCGTGGGTTCAGACGAATCCATGGCAACGAGCCGGTTGGAAAGTTGCTTTAAACAGCACACGGGACCGAAGGAGTATTTTTCCTGCCAAGCGGGCGGCATATCTTACCGGATACTTTTCGCCCAGGTGAGCGATGAACCGTCGGATCAGGAAGTGGAGTTTCATACATTGGAGCAGCTCGATTTGATTCGCCCGTCACTTGCGCCGCTGCTTGCCACGGTATTGGGCGAGCTCACGCCATATCTCATCGAAATTCCCTATCTCCACCTCGGAGAAAACGACTACATCTATCGCTTTCGCGTGGAGAAGGACCGCAACCGGGATATCTATCAGCAAGATGAAGCGGCGCGGGGTTTGTACCAGAGTCGTCTGTGCGAGGCGATCAAGACGCTCAATCGCACCAACGAGCGGTCGGCCTCGACCCCTGCCACGCTGGATTTCGGTGCGGTGCGCTATGTAATTCCGAGCCATTTTGGATTCTGTCTCGGCGTTAAAAATGCAATCGAGCGGGCCTATGAATCGCTGGCGGAAAATCCCGGCAAGCGGGTCTTCATGCTCAGTGAATTGATCCATAATTCATTCGTAAACGAGGATCTCTTGCGCCGCGGACTGCGTTTTCTCCAAACCGACAAAGGCCAGCCTTTCGCGGCGAATGGTTCGGTGGCAAAGCCCGGTCATCATCAAGCGTTACTATGGGACGAGTTGAAAACGGACGACATTGTGATCATCCCGGCGTTTGGCGCCACCGACGAGGACAAGATGAAATTGGTGCGCAAAGGCATTCGGGTCGCGCACTACGATGCCACCTGCATGCTCGTGGAAAAAGTATGGAAAGCCGCACGCGGGTTTGGGCGCGACGGGTACACGGTGATCATTCACGGCAAAAGCGAGCACGAGGAAACCAAGGCCACGTTCTCCAATACCCGACGATATGCGCCTTCGATCATCATCCGCAATCTTGAGGAAGCCCGGATCCTGGGTGAATACATCGCCGCGCCAACTGAAGAAAAGCGCACGGCCCTGATCACCCGGTTTACCGGATTGTTCACTCCCGGTTTCGACCCCGCCAAAAACCTGGATCGAATTGCAATCGTGAACCAGACCACGCTGCTGATGAATGAAACCTCCACGATCATCGATTATTTCAAGGCCGTGTTTGTCGCGAAGTTTGGCGAACGCGAAGGCCCCCAACATGTCGGTGGCGCCGGGAAGAAAGATACACTCTGCTACGCGACCCAGGTGAATCAGGACGCACTCCAGCGCGCGCTCGCAGAGCCGCTTGATGCTGCGTTCATCATCGGCGGCAAAAACAGTTCGAACACGTATCAGCTTTACCGTCTTTGCGAACAGAAGTTGGGACTGCGCGCGTACTTTATACAATCCGAGACAAACATCCGGTCGAAAGAGGAAATCGAACACTACGTTTTCCCGGCGGCGGGACATGGACACGGTGGACATATCGAGGTTCATCCGCTCTGGCCGGGTGACGATTCACCCAAGCGCGTATTGATCACCGGTGGCGCGTCCTGTCCCGACGGCCTCGTGCAACAAGTGATGGCGCGAATCAATTCATTCTTCAGCCCGGAGAAACTGCGCAGCGTGGAAAGCGTGCTCGAGATTCTCGAAGCCCGTTAAAAAAAAGCGGCAGGTCCGAAGACCTGCCGCCGCAAAGTGTCGAGTGTCGGGGGCGCTTAGGCCTTTACAGTCCGCCGACGGGATTTCATTGCGACGGCTGACGCAAGCAATGCCGCCACAAACCAAGGCTCGATGTTACCACCGCCACCCGAGCTACCGCCGGTGCTGGGAGTCGTGGTCGTCGTGGCCTTCAAATTAGAGGTGAAAACTGAATTTGAGGCGATTCCGCGCAATACGGAATTGCCCGTGTCAGCCACGACGATCGAGCTCGAAACCAACACGCCCTGCGGTTGATTGAAAAGAGCGGCGGTAAACGTTCCATCCCGGTTGCCCGTAATGCCTGCGATTCCTGCAATCGTGATGACAGTTCCAGTACTACCGATGCGACGGATACAGCTGTTTCCTGTGTCCGCAACATAGACATTCGAACTTGAGTCGACCGAAACGCCCATCGGCAAGTTGAACAACGCATAGGGGCCTGCACCATCGAACGCACCGCTCACGCCGGCCGATCCAGCGAGTGTCGTCACCGTCCCGGCAGGAACCGCCGCCGTGCCAGCAGTAGTATCAGCGGCGATATCAATCGTATTAATACGGCGGATGGTGTGATTGTTGGTGTCTGCAACGTAGAGATAGTTGGTGGTAGTATTAATGGTAACGCCCATCGGATTGTTAAATCGCGCAGCGGTGCCAGCTCCATCCACGTCGCCCACGCTTTTTGCGACCCCGGCAAACGTCGTCACCACACCTGCCGTGGTGATCTTGCGGATCGTATCGTTGGTCGAGTCGGTGACAAAAATATCGCCCGCCGAATTCATCGCGATGCCAGTGGGGTTGACGAAGGAGGCCGCCGAGCCTGTTCCATCCTGACTTCCCCGGCTCGAGGCGGAACCCGCCAGCGTCGTTACCACACCCGCGCTCGTCACTTTGCGAACGGTGCCATTGTTCGTATCGCAGACGTAGAGATTGCCGGCACTGTCGATGACGATGCCGGTGGGGTTGTTAAATGAGGCCGCAGTTCCGGTGCCGTCGGTTGAGCCTGCCGTGCCATCTTTTCCAGCGAGCACGGTAACCGTGCCATCGGACGCGATTGCCTTGATACTGTTGTTCGCAGTGTCTGCGACATAGAGGCCGCCGCTGGGGTTATTCGTCACGCCGACAGGCTTCAACAGAAAGCCGGAGCCAGTATTGGTACCGCCGGAGCCACCGGTGCCACCATTGCCATTGATACCAGTCGGACCGGTACCGCCACCAGTACCACCCGTGCCGCCAGTGCTGACCGGTCCACCGGGCCCAGGTGAACTCGATGAAGTCGTGCTTCCTTTTCTAATCGTCTGGTTGCGAATGTCAGCGATGTAGAGATTTCCCGAAGCATCCACGGAAAGACCGGCAGGATGATCGAAACGTGCGGCCGTGCCCGCGCCATCCAGATTGCTCGTCAGGCCCGCAGTACCACCGATCGTGGTTACCACACCTGCAACCGTGACCATGCGAATAGTGCTGTTACCGGAATCCGAAACGAAAATGTTGGATGACGAGCTGCCGACCGCGATACCGCCCGGGCCATTGAATCGCGCCGCGGTGCCAATGCCATCGGCTGATCCCGAGGCGGCCGAGCCGGCTAAAGTCAGCACCGCACCACCCGGTGAGATTGTACGAATGGTATTATTGCCGGAATCGGCGACGTACACAGTACCCGCACTGTTCACGGCTACACTACGTGGAAAATTGAAGCGAGCGGCGCCGCCTGTCCCGTCAGCACTCCCCTTGTTGCCGGCCAAGCCCGCCAGCGTGCTAACGGTACCATCAGAGGTGATCTTTCGAATCACATGATTTTCGTAATCCGCGACGTAAAGCGTGTTGCCTGAGTCGATGGCAATTCCGGTCGGAAAGTTGAAGCTCGCGGCAGTGCCGACTGCGTCGGTGCTGCCTGCAACGCCCGCCGTGCCGGCAAACGTGGTTACGACGCCCGCGGGATCCACTTTGCGGATCAAGTGGTTTGCCGTATCGGCAACATAAACATTTCCGACCGCATCACTCGCAACGCCAGAAGGAGCATTGAAGGTGGCAAGGCTGCCAGTCCCGTCCGCAGAGCCCACGGCCAAGACATTGCCCGCCAGCAGGCTCGTCACTCCCGCCGAAGTGATTTTACGAATCACGCCATTGGCGGTGTCGGCCACGTAGACATTACCAGCCCCGTCGACGGTCGTGCTGGAGGGGTTAAAGAACAGCGTGGGAGTGAGATTGTAGCCCACCCCGTCCAAGGCACCGGCAACGCTCATCGCTCCAGCCACCGTCGTCACCGCGCCAGCCGACGAAATTTTTCGAATCAGCTGATTCTTGTAGTCGGCCACGTAGACGTTGCCCGAGCCATCCACCGATACGCTGCAGGGATCATTGAAACGGGCCGCACTGCCAGTCGCGTCGACGGCACCGCCGGCAACTCCGGCAAGCCCGGCGAGGGTCGTAACCGTTCCATCAGGGGCGATTTTACGCACCGCGTTGTTCAACTCATCAGCCACGTATAAATTACCCGACGCATCGATCGCGAGGGAGTTGGGAAAGTTGAAACGCGCGGCCGTTCCCACGGCGTCGGTGCTACCGAACGTTCCCGCGGTACCCGCGAATAGGGTAACTTCACCCGTGGACTTAATTTTGCGGATCGTATTGTTTTTGGTATCCGCCACGAAAAGATTTCCGGAACTGTCGATGGCGATGCTTCGGGGATAGTAGAAACGGGCCGCCGTTCCGGTTGCATCCGTACTGCCGATCAAGCCGGCGGTTCCCGCGAAGGTGGTGACAACACCTGCGCTGGTAATCTTTCGAATCGTATTGTTGCCCGTATCGGCAACATAGAGAGTGCCGCTGCCATCGATGGCTATACCGCTCGGAAAACTAAACTTGGCTGCGGTGCCCGTGCCGTCGGTCGAACCCGCTGTGCCGGCGGTTCCGGCGAAGGTGGTTACCACGCCGGCGGTGGTGATTTTCCTGATGGTGTGAGCGGCGAAATCGGCAACGTAGAGATTACCGTCCTTGTCAATCGCGGGACCCATCGGAGAGCCGAACAATGCGCTGATGCCGGTTCCGTCCGTCGTCCCGCTGCGTCCCACCGTGCCGGCAAACGTGGTAACGGATCCAGCCGGAGTGACTTCACGGATTAACTGGTTGCCGAGGTCGGTTACATAAATGTTCCCGGCCTTGTTGACGACTACACCAGAGGGCGAATTAAAGAGCGGGAACCCAATTCCACCTCCCGTACCGTGTACAAAACCCGGCGTTCCGCCAATGCCCGCCATGGTTGAAAAATTGTAGGTCGTCTGGGCGGATGCCGAAAGGGCGATCGACACAGCGCCAACCAACGCCGCGATCACACGGGGAATGGGAGACTTGAATCGAGCGAGGCCACGGATAGCCGGGATTTCTTTGACGCAGGTGGGGACGGTGGATTCAGCAGGATTCATTGAGTGAAGGAAAGATCGACAGATTTTTAGAAAGTGCGTTCCAATTGTGAGAAGCGGATGATCCGAAAATTTAAAGGAGCTGGGAATCGGACAGGAAGGCGAGATATGTTGAGTGTCTGCCGACTTGGCAAGCCCCGGCAGCAGCTATCGACGCGTGCCGCTCAGCGAGGCTACAACAACGACTGGCGGAGTCCCGATTTTTCCATCTGGCTCGCCAAAACGAGCCGGGCTCGAACTCAAATCCGACCACGCGTCAGAACTTGATATTGAGACCACCCCGCAGACCCATCGAGGCGCCCAAGTCGATCCGGGCATTCCGATCACCCATATCCTGGATGTAATCGCCAAATTTTTGCGCGCTCACACCGCCGTAAAGTCCAACCACCTCGTTCGCGTTCCACTCGATATTGAAATCCCCATAGTAGCCCGCGAGAAACTTGTTTTCATCACTGGCAGTGACGGTGTCGACCACGGTCTTGTTCATGAGAGGAATTTCCAGCGACTCGATCGCCGAATAATGGGTTCCGACATAGGCTCCCGCGAGGCCAATACTCGCACTCACGCCCAAGCTATTGGTAATTCGCGTGCGCAAGGAGGGACCGACGCGAACCATCAAGTAGGCTCCCTTCACCTGCCACTTTCCATGAACCAAGGCTCCTCCTGTCGTTGGCGTATTTGATTGAGCTGATGCAAGAGAACCAATGGGAACAGTGGTTTCCGTTTTGCCGTCCGCTGAGTATGAGGGACCGGTATAAGGATAAGGAGTGTCGCCTGGTGTAACCGGCGCCGTTACGCCGGAGGGCAATGCGTAATAATCAGTCAGCGTGTGGAGCGTGGATCTCACGTCGCCCGCCGTTTTGGCATTAATGCCATTGATCGCGAGTCCGCCGAGAAAACTCAGTTCCGTCCGCTTTCCCAGCTTTCGGAATGCATGGGAAAACTCCAACTCAACGCCCATCGAAAGTCCTTCTTTTTTCGAATAGGAAGCGCCTTCACTAGTAGCGCTGTACGTGCTCATGGCGATGTAGCCATCCCTTTCGGTCGCCTGTTCCGGCGTCGAATAACTCCACGTACGGGTCAGGCCTGGCGTATAACTCAAAGAATCGATTCCACCAGTAGAGGTGTATCGTCCGCCGGGAGTGCTCGTCTGGCTTCCCTTCGCGTCCGTTTCGCCGTCAGACCGGGCACCATCCACACTCACCGTGCCATTGTCGTAAGTCCGTAGCACCCGATCTCCCGAGCTAACCGGCTCGATGGTCGAGCTCGCATGAACCGACCCCAACTGACCGAAGCGGACATTAACGCCCGAAGTCAAAACGCGAAAGCCCACTCTCAAGCTGTCCTTGGGCGTGTACCATTCGGACGCCTCGCTGCGGACCAATTGCTCGATGCGCTCGTCTTCGCTGGCAGTGGTCTCCTGCGCGCGGAGCACGACTGGAGCAGTAATCAGGGCAAGCAACGCGGTCAGCTGGAACGAACGAAAAGTCATGAAAGGAAATTCCATAGGGGCGGGATGAAGGCTTGGAAAGGGCAAACTGCGACAAGTTCCCTCAAGCTTTCTCCATCGGCTCTTTTGATTCTTTGATCATGCCCGCCTTAAGCATCGCACGGCGCACATCCTCGGCCTTTTGCTCGAGCTCAGTTTCGCGCTCCTGCTGCGTCTGCATCTTTTCAAAGAGTGCCGCCTCGCTTTGCTCGAGAAATTCCTCGCGTTCCTTGATAGCCAGGCGCTGCTCCTTCATCGAAGCTTCCTGGCGATCCAATTCCTCCTTGAGCTTGCCGAGCGCTTCGAGTTCAGCGGGATTAACGGCTCCCGCAGCGACGCCTTGGGTCGGAGGCGGCTGCTTGCGCATGGCATCGATGACTTTTTCACGGGCCAGCAAGAGTGCTTCCATCTCGGCGAGAGCCCGATCGCGCTCAGCCAGTTTGTTCTCCGCCTCGGCGAGAGCCATTTCCCGTTCGGCGACTTTCGTCTCCAACGCCCGCAACGCTTTTTCCAATCCCTCGACCTGCGTGCCGCTCAGTGACGCCTTGCCCGTGGCGTTCCAAGGTGTGCGCGATTGCGACATGATGGCGTCGATCGAGCGGCGCGCCTCGGCCGTCGCCTGCGAAGCTTCCTGGGCGCGTTGCAGAGGGCTGACGCGCCTCGGCAACATCAAGGGCTTTCCAGTCCCGGGAGGTTTCGCTGGAAATTTGGGCGCAACCGCCGGAGAACCGGGCGTCAATTGAGTCGGTGGCTTGGAAGAGGACGGAACCGGTGAGTTGCGCGGGCCCGGTAGAGATGGTGACGGATTATCCACAGTTCACCTTGGCTGGAATCAGCCCCGTCCAAAAAGTCGAGACAAGAAACCTTTTTTCTTGGGGGCGTCGTAAGTTTTGCCTGAACCCGTCGGTGCCGTGACCGATCTCTGCGCGGATTTCAGCAGTGGAGCGGCCAGGCGCACGGCAATCGCTTCCCGGGCTGGATCGTTCAGGAAAATGAAATAACGCTCCAGTGTGTTTCCCGCTGCTAGCTGCGCCAGCAATGCTTCTTTTTCAGATTTAAACCACTCCAGCGCGGCCACGACCATCGCCCGGAGTTGGTTTTCGTATTTTTCCACCTGGTCGCGTGAGAGTGATTTAGCTGCAGCGGAGTCCGCCGAATTTAGCTTCGCTCCATACGATTTTGCGAGCGCCAGCTGTTCCGGCCGGGGCAGACTCGCCGCGATCAATCCGATCGACTCCGCCAAGTGCAGACCAAGTGAGCCCTTCCGGTAGGGAAGAAACTGGCCGATCCCCTCTTCGTCGCCGTGCGTTAGCGCGTTGAGCGCATTTCTAAAATCACCGCCCAAGACCACGCGCGTGGCCATTTGCTGACCCAAATTTGCAAATCCGCCGATTGTGATTACGCCCTCCGCCGCACAGACCGCACGCGTTCCTTCGCTAAAATTCGCGAGCAACAGCGGATAATCCTCCGGAATCTGGAGTCGCGACAAAGTCTTCAAAATTGGATTTTCCTTGGCTGATGTCTCCTCGACCTGGGCAACCATGTCGCCAAACGGATCATCGAACGCGAGCGTCTCCTTAAGAATGCCGATCAGGTGATCTGCGTGTTCCGCGCGACCCGCAATTTCCGGCAGCATCAACAACTCATCGTAGGTAAAGTCGATGTACTTGGAGGGTTTCTCCTCCTCGCCTTCGTGGGGCCATTCCTTGGTATCAAGATTCTGCGCCAGACTCACCAGCGAGGTGTCTGCCATGATGGAATGGCGGAATTTTTTCCGAATTTCGTCCCAGTCGGTGCTGCTGAATTTGGCCATGGGGTAAGGTCTCCTGAGTCAGTTAGAGGGGTGGATTCTCAATGATTTCGTTGGCAAACCGGAGATAATCATTGGCGACGCTGTCTTCGTCCGTTGCCTCGGTACCAACCAGAAACACGGGCAATCCGAGCGTTACCGCGCGGCGTACAATCATCGCATCGCGAATCTGCGTGGTGCAGATCTTCGCCGTCGGCGCACAACCGCGTTTCTGCGTTTTAAATTGGTTGAGGCGAAGTTGCATGCGCATCTTCGGAACCTCGATGTCCGTGTTCGATTTGATGGAATTGAAAACGATTCCGTACACCATGGAGGCTGAACCCATCGACGAGATGCGGAAGCTGGCGGACGTTTGCTGAAAGCGCAGCAGCTTTTCCACTAGCAGCGTAAACCCGATCAAGCTGAGCGCATCCGGGTTTGACGGAACGTAAATCTCGTTCGCGCAGTACACCCCGTTTTGGGAGGCTCGGAGAACGTTCGGCGGACAGTCGAACAGAATGAAATCATAGTTGTCCTCGATCTCCGCGAGCTGCTCTTGGAAAATCACGTACGAAGGACGCTTTGGGTCCACTTTGTACTCACCTTCCAGGTCGACCAAATTGAAAGAGGTCGGCACGAGGTCCAGCCCAGGCAGCAGCTTTTCGCCCTCCTTTCCCTCCACAACATCCTTGATCACACAATCCTTGAGGCGAACGTTGCCGGGATCGAATATCGAATAAACCGAGCCGTTGCCCGTGGCATTGATTTTATTCCACCGTTCCAAGCGTAACAACCAGATGCTCGCATTCGACTGGGTATCGAAATCCAATAGCAGAACGCGCATGCCTCGCCGAGCGAGACTAGCTGCAGTATTTACGATTAGGGACGTCTTGCCTACACCGCCCTTGTAGTTGAGGAAGGCTATCTTGCGCGCCATTAGGTGAAATTGGTAATTAGGTGCTAACCATGGCAGAGAAGAGTGAGGGCGCCAGTTAAAAATCCAACGAATTTTTACGGTTAAAGCTTCATCGCACCCAACTTGACGAAGTTTTCATGGTCACCATGGAAAAGGTCGGGGTTCTGTAAAACCTGCCGGGATCGCAAATACGCCCGGGCTTCACTGACTTTGGTCGAAAATCTCAAAGTGCGATTGACTCAAAGTCACCCCCAGCATCTGAAAACGCCTAACCCTTCTGCAGGGAGTTTGCGTAATCGTCACACAGGCCACACCCGATCGTCACAATCGTGAACGAAACTGAGGCATGTCTTACGTTGCCAAAATCCTAGCCGTCGACGACGAACCCGAGTTGACCGACCTCATGCAGTTTCACCTGGTGCGCGCCGGCCACGACGTGGTCACGGCCGCCAACGGGTGGGAGGCAATCGCTTCAGTGAAACAACGGCGGCCCGACATCATCCTGCTGGACCTCATGTTGCCCGATTTGGATGGTTTCGGCGTCTGCGAACTGCTTCGCCGCGATCCGCTGACCGCCACCATTCCGATCATCATCATTTCGGCGTGGGCTTCCACCGATTCACGCAACCTCGGACTTGAATTGGGTGCGCTCGACTATATCACCAAACCATTCAGCCCGCAGGACCTCGTCCAGCGGGTGAATCGGCTGATGCAAGCGCGGGCAGTGTGAGGCGGATCCATTCATTCGAAGGTTACTGTTCCCCCTATCGAGTTCGCTACTGACCGGTGGGCGCCGGTTTCCATACCGGCGAAAGGGGTGCACAAGCGCGCTGAGGCGTCGGTTTGGAAACCGACGCCCACCTGATTGAGTCGATCCGGCCACGCCGCCCCGCCGCTTCAACTATCGATCTTAAATTCGATCGGCACCGTCATCCGAAACGCGACGACTTTGCCGTTTCGTTTGCCCGGTTCAAAACGCCAGTTTCGGACGGCCCGCAGCGCTGGCTCGGCAAATTCGCGACGGGTGTAATTTATCGCCTCGGCCCGGATAACGCGACCGCCAGTATCTACGTCGAATTCCACCGTGACCGAACCGGCAATGCCTTGTTGATGCAAAGTCGCGGGATAGTCGGGAGAAATTTGAGCCGTGGCGCGAGGGTGACGATCAAGTGAGCCAATTCCTATCACGGAAGAGATCCCTTTGATCGGAAGTCCTGTTCCGTCGCCCGGTGGCGTGATCGACCGGACATCCGACGTGTGTAAACGCACGACTTCTGGAGTCTCCGTTCTCGGCGTCGTGAATTGTTCTTTTTCCGGCCGATCCAATACAATGTCCGGCAAAACAGGCAGTGCAGGCCCACCTCCCGAAGGCTCACAGGTAGTTCCAGTCACTTCGGTTATTTCGACAATTTTTTCGGAGGGCGGCATCGGTGGAAGGTCCTTGGCTTTCGCCGGCTTTTCGTCGGCGATGGTAGGATCCGGGGTCATCAAAAAAAGCGCGCCGTGAAGGCCCGCTGCAACAATCACTGGCCATGTGTAGCGTTGGATATTCATAATTTGCTCCATTCTTACCACGCACCGGCCCCAGTATTCCTTAGAGGAAAAACGCCGGTTTTCCGCGTTCGTTTCCACACTGATCCTGATTGCCCTGCCCTCATGCAACGGCACGCTCGATAAACATGCTCCGTCTCCGGCAGTTTCTCTTTTCCGTCCTTCTCTCCCTGCGTACCTCGGCGCGCGCAACCGCCTTGCCGCCGCTGATCGCGTTGCTTTCCGTCGCTTTCCCCACGACGTCTGCCTCCGCTGCCCAGCCCGACTACTTGCACACCGCGCTGGCGAACTTCAGCCCCGAAGTGCCCGCCAAATGGGCCTACACGCTAACCACCGAGCGCGACGGCAAACAGCTCGTCGAACGCTTTAATCCAGCCAAATCGCCGGCGGAACAATGGACCTTGCTGCGCATGGAAGGACACGCCGCAACCACTGCGGAGACCGAAAAATACTTCAAGTACAAGGCAAGCCAGGCCCCTGGTGCCATGCAGGCCACGTTTCACAAGGATGATATTGAGCCGGGCACGCTGAAGTTGACCCACGAAGACGCCGTCCACGCCGAATATACCTGCTCTTTCCGGGAACAGTCGGCCAATGCCGATAAAATGCTGTCCCACCTCCAACTAGTGCTTTCGATCAACAAACAATCGGCCTTCGTCGAAAACTTCCGTCTCACTCTGAACGCACCCTATTCTCCTGTGCTCACGGTGAAAATGAACGAACTGGTGGTGACCATGGACTTCTCTCCCCCCGAACCCTCGCGCCCAAGTCTTCCTTCACGAAGTTCATCGCATTTTAAAGGACGCATCTTTTTGGTGCCGTTCGAAGAGAACATCAGTTATCAGTACGCTGATTTTGCGCCGGCGTCCTGAATTGAAGAACTCTCTGGGGGCAGCCCGCGATGACATTTGACTTTGCGCCGTAATATTATGCCCTCGGGCACAGTTACCCGTCTTTTCAAAATGTGAAAAGCCTTACCTTTCGCTGGAAGCTAACTCTCTTTATCGTCCTGATCTGCGGCGTGAGTCTCTCACTCGCATTGGCGGGGCTTTATATCTACGAACGCTTTCAGTTCAGTCAGGAAGTTCAGCATAAAGTCGAGAGCTCGAGCGCATTGCTGGTGCAAATTCTAATCCCACTGCTCGAACAAAATCCTCAGACGACCGATTTACCTCTGAACCTGGTCGCACCCGACCCTCAGGTTGCCGCCGCAGCCGTTTTTTCCGTCGATGGAAAACTACTTGCACAATATATTCGTCCAGGAACCCACGAAATAATTCCCTCATTCGACCGCATTTCCGGCCTCATCAACGTTGATCGCGCGGCGTACTCCACGCGTATTCGCGGTCGCAACGGCAACCTGGGCACATTATACCTGAAACCGGACCTGACACAAGCGGACCTCGATCGCTCCAACACGCTTCTTCGCGGCTCAGCCATTATTTTCCTCGTCGCGGTGCTGCTCGCCTTCACCGTGGCCTACCGTATCCAGGGGCCGGTCACGCAACCGATCATCGAACTTGCCCGCGTCTCGGCCAACATCCAGCGCGAACGTGACTACAGCCACCGGGTCAGTGCTGTCGCCAGTGGTGAAATCGGCGAATTGATCGACTCGTTTAACGCCATGCTGGAAACGATTCAGTCCAGCACCTCGGAACTGCAACGTGCGAAAATCGCCGCCGAGGAATCGCGCGAACGCATCCGTCAATCCAATGAAAAGCTCGAAGAAGCCAACCGTACCCTGGAGGCCCGCGTCGAAGATCGCACGCGTCTGCTGGCCAAGGCCGTGAGCGACGCCGAGGAAGCGAGCAAAGCGAAAAGCACCTTCCTCGCAAAAATGAGCCACGAGCTCCGCACGCCGCTCAACGCGATCATCGGCTACAGCGAAATGCTCCAGGAAGATGCGCGCGACGACGGGGACGACGGAACTGCCGCGGACCTCGACAAGGTCCTCAACGCCGCGCGCCATCTTCTCGGCTTGATCAACGACGTGCTCGATATCTCCAAGATCGAGGCCGGCAAAATGGAATTGTTTCTCGAAACATTCCCTCTCGCGAAACTCATCGGCGACGTCGCAACCACCATCTCCCCGCTCATCGATAAAAAAGGCAACCGGCTCGTGCTCGAGTATCCGGAGAACATCGGCACGATGCACGCCGACGCGACGAAGTTACGCCAGATGCTCCTCAACCTCCTGAGCAACGCCAGCAAGTTTACGGAGAAAGGCATCATCACGCTGCGGGCCACCCGAATATCCGGCATCGGCAACGACATCATCGAACTCGCCATCATCGATACGGGCATCGGCATGACCCCGACGCAACTGTCGCGCCTTTTTCAAGCGTTCAGCCAGGCCGACGCGTCCACTTCGAGCAAATACGGCGGCACTGGACTCGGCCTCGCGATTTCCAAGCAATTCGCGCAAATGATGAAAGGCGACATCACCGTCAGCAGCATCGCTGGCACGGGATCGTCCTTCGTCATTCGTCTGCCAGCAAACGTTCAGAGTGCGCAACCCAAAGTCATCCAAACGAGCGAAAAACTTACCCGTTCTCCATTCCCCGTTGCTGAAAAGGCCTGCATTTTGCTCATCGAAGAAGACGCCGAAACCCGGCAGACGTTGACCGAGGTACTGACCGAACACGACTACGGTGTGGTTCAGGCAGACTCCGGCCAGCAGGGCCTGGATCTCGCCTCAAAGCACATCCCCGAGGTCATCGTGCTCGACGCCACACTCACCGGCGTCGACGGCTGGACCGTCCTGACCAAGCTGCAGGACGACGCAAAGCTCAGTCACATCCCTGTCGTCGTGCTCACCGCGGCCACCGACACCGACATGGCTTTTTCACTCGGCGCGAACACCGTCATCAGCAAACCGATCGATGCCGCGCGCCTCACGGCCGAGCTGGCCATGTTGTTGACGCCGCTTTCGCACAATCACGTGCTGCTCGTCGAGGATGAGCCGATTTCCCGCACCCTTCTCATGCGCATGCTCGAAGGGGAAAACTGGCCTTTTCGCACTGCCTCCAACGGGAAGGCCGCTCTCCGCGCGCTCGATCAGAGCAAACCCGCGGTGATCCTGCTGGATTTGAAGATGGCGGGCATGAATGGATTCGAGCTCCTTGAACGCCTGCAAAAAAATCCGCTGTGGAATAAAATTCCGGTGATCATTATCAGCTCGATGGACATCACCCTGGAAACCCGGACCAATCTCGCCCCCCGGGTGCTCGCCATCTTAAGAAAAGGTCAGTTCACCCGCGAAGAACTCGCCGACCTGGTGCGCCCCGCCATTCAATCTGCCATGTTGGCAAAAAACTAAATCGCTTCACCTTCTTTCATCATGCCCAAAATATTGCTCGTTGAAGACAATGAAATGAACCGCGACATGCTCTCGCGGCGCCTCGAAAAGCGCGGCTATACGCTCGCGATTGCCGCCGACGGCGGCGTCGGTGTCGAGCTCGCCAAATCCGGCGCTCCCGACTTGATCCTGATGGACATGAGTCTGCCGGTCATCGACGGCTGGGAAGCCACTAAAATCTTAAAAGCAGACGCCCTCACCAAAAACATTCCGATCATTGCTCTAACCGCTCACGCGATGGACAGCGACCGGGTGAAAGCGCTCGAATCAGGCTGTGACGACTTCGATACCAAACCCGTGGAACTGTCGCGTTTGCTCGGGAAAATAGAGGACTTGCTGAAGAAGTCGCCGCCAAAGGCATGAGCGATTCCGGCGAAAAGTTTCCGTGGACCGGTAGTGGTCCTCCCGGGTCGCTCACTCCGTTTTTAAAGGCGCTCAAGTCACGGGACTTGGAAACCCTTTCCAAGCTGCGTCACTCACTGCGCACGCCGTTGAATCAAATCATCGGCTACAGCGAAATGCTCATGGAGTCGGCGGAGGAGAACAACGTCACGACCGTTCTCGCCGATCTGAAGCGCATCCACACCGCCGGCGGCCAGCTTCTCGCGCTCATCAACGACGCGCTTGCTCCCTGGAAAATCGAAACCGGCAAAATCGATTTTTCGGGCATGCGCCGCGAAATGCGAACTCCGCTTAACGCGGTCATCGGTTACGCCGAATTGTGCCTCGATGAAGCCCGGGCCTGCTCTCACACGGAACTGGTCAAGGATCTCGAAAAAATTCTACGCGCCGCAAAAAACCTCCTGACGTTGTTTGAGAGCGAAGATTATCCCGACCAGATTGAGATCGGCGACTCCACCGGCGATCTCGGAATCGCGGGCGAGGCAACTCTCGGCGCCATGGCACCGCCCCCGATTGCGGTGGATACTGCCGCCGATTTCGGCGTCTCCTCCCCACAGCTTCCCAATGCCCGTCTGCTCGCCGTTGATGACGACGACATGAATCGAGAGATGCTGGTCCGCCGGCTGCAAAAAATCGGTTATGACGTAAGCGACGCCACGAACGGCCGTGAAGCCTTGAACAAACTCAAGGAGGGCAATTACGATCTCGTGCTCCTGGATATTCTCATGCCCGACCTTGATGGATTCCAAACTTTGGAATTCATGAAAGCGGATCCCAGGCTGCGTCATATCCCCGTGATCATGCTCACCGCGCTCGATGACGTGGATAGCAATGTCCGCTGCATCGAGGCCGGCGCCGAGGATTACGTTCCCAAGCCTTTCAATCCAACGATCCTGCGCGCAAGAATCACCGCTTCGCTCGAGAAAAAGCGCCTGCGTGACCAGGAGCAGGCCTACCTCGACCAGCTACAGGTGGAGCGCGCAAAGTCCGAACGGCTCCTCCTTAACGTTCTCCCGAAGGCGATCGCCGAGCGACTTAAGGCCGGCCAGCGCACGATCGTCGACAGCTTCATTGATTCCACCGTGCTGTTTGCCGACATCGTCGGCTTCACGCGCATCGCATCAAAGCAATCGCCGCATCGCACAGTCCAGTTGCTCAACGAAATTTTTTCCGGCTTTGACCGCATCGCCGAACAATTCGAGCTGGAGAAAATCAAAACCATTGGCGACGCCTACATGATGGTGAGCGGGGTGCCCTCGATCCGCGCCGATCACGCCGAGGCCTGCGCCAATGCCGCCTTTGAATTGTTGGACGCCGTGCGCGTTTTCAACCGCCGCCACCAGCTCGAGTGGAGCATTCGCATCGGAATGAACAGCGGCCCGGTAGTCGCCGGCATCATCGGAACAAAAAAGTTTTCGTACGACCTGTGGGGCGACACCGTCAACATCGCCAGCCGCATGGAATCCCACGGCCAGCCAGGGCAAATTCAAATTTCAGAAGTCACGATGAAGCTCCTCGGCGATAATTTCGATTTCATTCCCCAAGGAGAAATCGACATCAAGAGCGCCACGCGCATGCCGACGTATCTCTTGAGGAAGCTGGTGAAGAAGGCCTGATTTCGGCGAGCCCTGGAACGTTCAGGCGGCGTATCGAAATTAAACACCCGCCGCCATTCACGTCCGGCCTGACAGGTAGGGCGGATTATCCTTAATCCGCCGTTCAGAATGTTCGCGACGTCATGCCATGTTCGTGCGCGAACGGCGCTTTAGGGATAAAGCGCCCTACCTTAAGCCGGTGTCGGAGTCGGACTTGGCGCCGCACTCCGAACGGAATCGGCGATCGTCGTCGGCAAAACTTCCGCTTCGCCACGCTCTTTGTTGAAGCGCATCGATACGGTCTTCGACACGCCGCGTTCCTGCATCGTCACACCATAAAGCGCGTCCGCGGCAGCCACGGTGCTCTTGTTGTGCGTGATGATGATGAACTGCGACTCCTTCACGAACTGCTTCAACAAATTCGTGAAGCGGTGAATGTTCGATTCGTCGAGCGGCGCGTCCAATTCGTCGAGCAAACAGAACGGTGACGGCTTCACCATGTAGAGCGCAAAGAGCAGCGCCACCGCGGTGAGTGTTTTCTGACCGCCGGACAGCAAGGTAATACCTTTCAGCTTCGTACCGGGAGGCTGCGCAACAATTTCAATGCCACTTTCCAGCGGATCTTCCGCCGTCACGAGTTCGATTTCCGCCCTGCCGCCGCCAAAGAGAATCTGAAAGGTATAAGCGAAGTTCTTCCGGATTTGATCAAAGGTGACTTTAAACTGTTCGAGCGACGTGTGGTTGATGTCGTCGATCGCTTTGAGCAACGCTGCTTTGGCCGACGTAAGATCGTCGCACTGCGTCTTCAGGAACTCATAACGCTGCTTCAGCTCGGAATATTCCTCAATGGCCACGAGATTGACCGCTCCCATCGAACCGATGCGTTGGCGCAAGGCATCGACCTCGGCTTTGATCTCATCCCAATTCGTCGAATCGAGCTCCGCCAGATCCGCTTCGGTCGCCTCTCCGCGATTGCCCTTCTCTTTCTTGCGACGCTTCGGTGCCGCGGTTTGAGCGGCGGCCGGTGCAGCTGCAGCGACTTCGCCAGCGGCTGCGGGATTTTCGTCCTCCTCGTCAAGATCGAGCGCTTTCATGCCCTCAGGCTCATCGTCCGAGCGCCAAAGCAACTGCTTCCAATCCAACGTGGAAATCTCGACCTGGAATTCGCGTGTAACTTCCTCAACCAAAAATTCCACGCGCGCACGCGTCTCCGCGACTTTCACCTCATGCTTGGAAAGTTCTGTTTGTGCAGTGTCTGCCTCCGAACGAATCGACTGCAAACCGACTTCGACCGCTGCGATTTCCTTCTCCACCTCCTGAAGCTCACGGCGAACCGTTTCCACATTCTGCTGGGAAATCGCAAGTGTGGTGAGCACTTCTTCCGCGCGACGGCGTTGATTTGCCCCCTCCTGCTCGAGCTGCGCGACCTGCTCAGACCATGTTTCGAGTTCGATCTGACGCTGAACGAGCAATTCATCGAGCTGGGCACGGCGGCGGCCCATTTCATTGAGACCGCGGTCGAGCACTTCGACTTTCTGCCGGCGCTCGGCGAGTTCGAGACGCGCCTGCGCAAGAATTTCCTTCTTCTCGTCGCGCATCGCCCGCTTCTCCGCGATCGACGCCTCGAGGGCCGCCATCTTTTCTTTCTGGGCAGTAACTCCCGCCTCGGCTTCCGCCAGAAATGCCTGCGCCTTCGTCAGGCGTGACAGCGCCTCGTCGTGGTCGCGCTTGAGTCCGGTCAACTCGTTTTCCATGCGCGACAGCCGGTGGCCGGCGTCGTCATGGGAACGCTGGGCATTTTTCTCCTCAGCGAAAATCGTCGCGGCGTTTTCCGAAGCAGCGAGCACATCCTTGCGTTTCTGCTCCAGGGTCGCCTCTGCTTCGTTCAGGGTGTTGTTCAGTTGATCGATCAACGCGCGCTGTTCGTCATGGGCCTTTTGTTCAGCGACGACCGCCTTGCCCGTCTCGCGCAAATCGACCTCACGCTGCACGATACTGTTTGCCGGCTTTTTGTGATAGCCGCCAAAAATCAAACCGCGACGGTCAACGAGGTCGCCCTTCAGCGTGGCCACCATCAAAAAGTTAAACCCAGGATTGGCTTTCCAATATTCCAAAAACGCCGCGAGATCGTCAGCGAGATAACACGCGGACAACACCACTGCTGCCGGATGCGCTGGATCGAGATTGGCCACGGCATCACTCGCGGGACGAACCCCCGGAGGCAACGCACTTTCGGTCGACGCCGCCTGAAAATCTCCGACCTGCAGGCATACGCTGCCGATCTTTTCGCCTTCGAGCTGGGCCAGAATTTTCTGCGCAGTGGCGAGATCTGAAACAGTAATCGCTTCAACCGAAGAGCCCAGCAAAGCCTCAAGCGCCTTTGCATATTCGGGCTTCATTTCGAGACCTTGCGTGATCGGCGTAAATTTCTGTTCCCCGATCGCGGCGGCAAGGCGACCTTGCAAGAGCGCCTTTGCGCCTTCGCCAAAGCCTTCCCACTTTTCCTGCAATTGCTGGAGCAATTTCAAACGCGCTGTCTTCTGCGCGAGATTGCGATCGATTTCCTGCAACTTCCGCTGCGCCTCACGAAATGCCTGCGTGGCCGCTTGCAACGCCGCCTGGGCCGCGTGGGCTTCGCTGTTAGCGCGACTCTGTTCGGCGCGTGCTTCTTCGACGCGCGAACGCACCTCCGTCAGCGCCTGCAGCGCCGCTTCCACCGCGGCACGCAACTGTTCAAGTTCGCTGGAAAGCTGGTCGTACCGATGCTGACTCGTGCGCGCATCGACATCCAGACTGGAGCATTCGGTGCGATGACGTGCGACGGCACTCTCTAATTGCAGCAAATGAAATTTGTCCTGATTGAGCTGCTGTTCCGACTTGGTGAGTTCGCCTTCGACGATGGCCAGCTCGCGATTGCGATCCTGAAAAACCGCGTCCGAACTCCCGAGCATCGTCAACTGCATCTGCTTGTCCTGCGCACCAGTGTCCACCTGCGAGGCAAGTTCCTTCAACTGCATTTCCAATTCGGCCAGATCCTCGGTGCTCGACGCGATGCGTTCTTCCAAGCCCGCGCGCTTCACTTGCGCCAGGCTCGCCTGGTTTTCCGCCTGTTCCTTCTGCGAACGAAGATCGAACACCGCCTGCTGCGCGTCCTGCACCCGCTGATTCAACGAACTCCGCGCCGCCTTGTTGCCCTCAAGCGAACTATTGCGCTCGTCGAGCAATGCGCGGCGCGTCTCGGCGGCCGTGCGCAAGGTCGACACGCGTCCATCGAGATCCGCGAGCACCGTACTCTGTTGATGGTGTTGAAATCCGCTGTGTGCGAGCGCCAGCTGGCGCAGGCGAAAACTAAGACGCTTGTAACGCATCGCCTTTGCGGCCTGACGCTTCAAGGTCCCGATCTGACGGCTCACTTCGCTGATCACGTCCGATACGCGCGCCAGATTCTGCTCGGTCAACGCAAGCTTGCCCATCGCTTCGCGGCGCTGACTCTTATACTTGGTGATGCCCGCCGCTTCTTCGAACACCACGCGACGTTCCTCAGGCTTCGACGACAGGATCTGATCGATCTGGCCCTGCGCCATGATCGAGTAGCTCGTCCGGCCCACGCCAGTGTCCATGAAAAGTTTGTGGATGTCCTTCAACCGGCAGGGTTGTCCGTTGAAGTAATATTCGCCCGCTCCATCGCGCGCTACGCGCCGCATGATTTCGATCTCGTGAAACTCGCTGCCGAGCTGCTTTTCGCAATCGGTGAGCAGCAGCGCCACCTCGGAAAACTGGGCTGCTTTGCGGGTGTCAGCGCCTTCGAAAATAACGTCCTGCATCTTGCCGCCACGAAGGGCCTTCGCGCTCTGTTCGCCCAGCACCCAGCGGATCGCGTCCGCGATATTGCTTTTTCCGCAGCCATTGGGACCGACGATGGCGGTCACGCCGGGCTGGAAACTGAGAGTGGTGTTGTCGGCGAAACTTTTAAAGCCGTGGAGTTTGAGCGCCTTGAGATACATTGAACGTAAAAAACGAGACTAGAGGGAGCGCTTCTTCGCTCCGCAATGGAAAAAAGCACGAAAACTATTCACAGACCTATTCACAAAAAACGAAATTTTGAAGGCCCGCTAACGAATGCGCTGAAAACAGGCCAGTCACTTGCGCCGGATCGCTTCACCGCTACCGGTAACACCATGCCTGAACCCTCCCTTAGCCAAACCAAACGGTTCATGCCATGGCTGGTCGCCGTCGCTCTCTTTATGGAGAATCTGGACGCCACCATCGTTAATACCGCGGTCCCGACGATGGCCGACAGTCTCCAGGTTACTCCGCTGAGTTTAAAGGCCGTTCTCACCAGCTACACCCTGTGTCTGGCGGTGTTCATTCCAATAAGCGGTTGGATGGCAGACCGGTTTGGCACCAAGGCCGTTTTCACCTGGGCGGTCAGCCTGTTCACGTTTGGGTCACTTTGCTGTGGATTGGCGCAAAACAGTACCATGCTGGTAGTGTCCCGCGTGATCCAGGGCATCGGGGGCGCGATGATGACTCCGGTGGGCCGGCTGGCGCTCGTGCGCACCTTTCCCCGGTCGGAAATGCTGGCCGCGATGAACTTCGTCGTCATTCCCGCGCTGATCGGTCCGCTGCTCGGACCGGTCACCGGCGGCTTGATCGTTCATTGGCTTCCCTGGCGCACGATATTTTTCGTCAACCTGCCCATCGGCGCGCTCGGACTTTGGTTGATCAATCGCCACATGCCCGACTATCGCGATCCCTCGGTTGCACCGCTTGATCGGGTGGGGTTCGTTTTGTTCGGCTGCGGTATCGGGCTGCTTTCCTACGTGTTGGAAATCTTCGGCGAACACCGCCTCCCGGCCGGACCGATCGTCGGTCTGCTCGCGGTTTCATTGGCGTTGTTGGGTTTGTATTATTGGCACGGCCACCGCGTGCCCAACCCTGTGATGCGACTAACTCTCTTCGATATCCGCACCTTTAATGTCGCGGTGATTGGCGGGATCGTCACGCGCCTCGGCATCGGTGGCATGCCATTTCTGCTGCCCCTGCTCTATCAGGTTGGACTCGGTTTTCCGGCATGGAAAGCCGGGCTGCTCACCATGCCGCAAGCGATTGCCGCGATCACGATGAAGATGATGAGCAAATCGATTCTTGCCCGCTTCGGCCATCGGCAGGTCTTGGTGACCAATACCGTGTTGTTCGGCGCAACCATCCTGGTGTTCTCGCTGATCGGTCCCGGCACCCCGATCTGGTGCATCTTGCTCCTGAGTTTCACCCAGGGCTTTTTCTCGGCCCTGCAATTCACAAGTATGAACTCACTCGTTTACGCCGACATCAAAGATCGGGATGCGAGCATGGCGAACAGCATCGCGAGCACCGCGCAAATGATGGCGTTAAGCTTCGGTGTGGCGTTCGCGTCACTGGTCGCCGCCTGGTTCATCGGCCGCACGCCGCACGCGGACACGACCAAATTTATCGAGGGGTTGCATCGTTCCTACCTCGCGTTGGGCACGATCACCGTCTTGTCGTCGCTGATTTTCTGGCGACTTCAGGTCAACGACGGCAACAACGTCAGCAATCGTATCACCGCCACTCCTGAAGCGGCCGAAGCCGCCTGAAACGAAAACCGTCAGCACCAACCACCGGATTTTTTTTAACCACTAATCCACACTAATATCTCACTAATTTTCCTTGGTATTCCTGATTAGAATTAGTGAGATATTAGTGTGGATTAGTGGTTAACCCGTTTTGTTTTGATCCGCTGCGTCGCGACTTCACACAACAGAAGTTTCAACCACTGATTTTCACTTATAGACACTGATGCCGGCCTTTCCCTAATCAGTGATCATAAGTGTGATTCAGTGGTTAACTCTTCTTCGTTCTGCACCGCGTTTCGTCATTCGTGAATTCGTCATTCCTCGCGTCCGCGAGGTCATTTGTGATCCCACGGCAGCTTGATCGCCAGCTTCTGGAATTTCCAGATCCGCACGATCTCGAACATTTTTCCGGGATTTAAAATACCGCGGGGATCGAGGGCTTTCTTCACCGCTTGCATGGCCTTCACCTGCGCGGCGCGATGCTGGATACGCAGAAACGGCGTCTTCGCCATGCCGATGCCGTGTTCACCCGAGATTGCGCCGCCAAGAGCGACGACGGTTTCCATCAACGTCTGCACCGCTGCTTCCGCCGCATGCGTCTCCGCCACATTTTCACGGTGGTACATAATGTTCACGTGCAAATTTCCGTCAGCGAGATGGCCAAAAGTCGGGATCGGCAATTTGGAGACCCGTTTCAGTCGCGCAAGAAAGCGCGCAAATTTCTCGTAGTTGCGCATCGGCACCACGATGTCCTCATTTAATTTTGCATCCCCGAGTTCGAACATCGCGCCCGAACATTTGCGCCGCACTGCCCACAATTCCTCGACCTCTTCACGGCTCGTCGCCTCTTTGAACGCCACGGATTCCGCCTGCGCCCACGCCAGCACCACCGGCTTGATCTCGCCGAGCTCACTCACGCTGCCGGCGAACTCTAGCAGAATCACGGGCCGCCCGTCCTGTCCGGGAAACACGGTCTTCCCTGTCGCACGTTCGGCGCAAAGCACACTTTCCCGATCCAGAAATTCGCAGATCGCCGGCTGCACTCGCGAACGAAACAAACCTCGAGCCGATTTCAGCGCGGTCACTTCGTCCGAAAACGCCGTCAGCAAAGTCCAGCGCGCCGCGGGTTGGGGAATGAGTTTCAACACCGCGCCAGTCACGACCCCGAGCATGCCTTCGCTACCAATCCAAAGATCGCGCAAATTAAATCCCGCGGAAAATTTCTTCGTCGCGGTGCCCCACTCCACATATTCACCAGTCGGCAAAAATCCCCGGACCGCGATGACGAAATCGCGCGTCACTCCGTATTTTCCGCCATGCATCCCCCCTGCGTTACAGGCGATGTTGCCACCGATTGTGCAGTAATCCTTCGACGAAGGATCGGGCGGATAAAACCAACCTTTCGCCGCTGCGGCGTTTTGTACCGCGGTATTCGTCGCCCCCGCGTCGACGTGCGCCATGCCCGCATCGGGGTCGATTCTCACGCGCTTGAGGTGCCGCATATCGATCACCCAACCGCCGCGCACAGGAGCCGCCGCGCCCGTAAGAGTGGTACCGCGTCCGCGGACTGTCACGGGAACACGGTATTGGTTCGCGAGTTCGAGCACGATCCCCACTTCCTTTTCAATTCGCGGCGTGATCACCGCCTCGGGCATGAACGAGATTTTACTGCTGTCGAACGACGCCGCCCATCGTCCATCGGGCGACAGATCGACGGATTTCCCCAATCGGCGTTTTAGAGCGGCAGTGGCTTGGGTATTTAATTTCATTAGCGAAAGATTTAACAAACCCAGCAAAGCCCTGAGAGCAATCCCACATGACAGTGTCTGCACAAGTTTCGCTTTGAATGTGTCGCCCGGGCGTGTTGTTTTAATCGCTCCATGACCCGCGTCCTTCTGACCACCACCTCGTTTCAAGATACCCCCGGCATTCATCATGACATGCTGGCCAAAGCCGGATTCGAAATCGTCCGTGAACGCGGACCGCTCTCCGAAGCCCGCATGTTGGAACTCGCCGGACAATTCGACGCTTATCTTTGCGGCGACGACGCGATGACGCGCGCCGTGATCGAGAAATCCCTGCCCCGTCTCAAGGTCATTAGCAAATATGGCATCGGGCTCGACAAGATCGATCTGAAGGCCGCCACGGATCTCAAAATGCCGGTGCTCTTCACGCCTGGAGTGAATCACACGACAGTCGCCGAACACACCTTCTGTCTGATGCTCGCGGCCGTACGAAACCTTGTGGTCGAAGCCAATCACACGGCCGCCGGACGCTGGACGCGCATCACCGGCAATGAAGTGTGCGGCAAGACGCTCGCGATCGTCGGCTTCGGCCGAATCGGCAAAGAGGTCGCCATCCGCGCCCGCGCGTTCGGCCTGAACGTGATCGGCTATGGTAACTATTGGGATGAAGATTTCGCGCGCTGGTACGACATCAAGCGGGTCGAAAATTTCGACGACGTATTGCGACAGTCGGATTTCATTTCGCTCCACACCAAACTGACTCCCGCTACCAAGGGACTGATCAATGCGAAGAATTTCCCACTGATCAAGAAAGGCGCGGTGATCATCAATACCGGCCGCGGTGAACTGGTCGATTTGACCGCGCTCGTCGAAGCCCTGAAATCGAAGCACCTCCTCGCCTACGCCGCCGATGTACTCGACCAGGAACCGCCGCCGGCCGATCATCCGCTCCTGGGATTGCCGAATGTAATCATCACTCCCCACATCGGCTCACGCACCCACGAGAGCGTACAACGCCAGGCTTCCTGCGCCGTCGAAAATCTCACCCTCTTCCTCGCCGGAAAGAAACCCATCGCCCAAGCCAACCCAGAGGTTAACGGCTGAAAAACTGAATGGCTGAAAGACTGAACCTGGATTTCCTACTCAGCCAATTGGTCATTTCCGCCTTCACCGCAACATTCAGCCCTTCAGCCTTTCAGTCCTTCAGCTCTTTTTCTTCCTCCCATGCCCGAACAATTCTACATCGTTCCCGAATCCCAACACAACGCACTGGTCGCCGCCGCCTATCAGCACCGCGGCTTTCATGCTGACGAAGCGGCCGAAGGCGCACGTTTTTGCGCCGAGGCGTCGCGTCATGGCATCCGCACCCACAACGGTATTAAGGCTCTCCATCTCGACCACCTCTTCGGCTCCGGCTCGAAGGGCTGCGTGCCAGGTGCACAAATCGAAGAAAAGGCCTCGCGTTTCCAAGCCGCAAAAATCTGGAACGCGAACAAGAAACTTGGCCAGTCCACCGCGTATCGCGCGATGGCCGAAGCGATCCGCCTCGCCGACCAATATGGCGTGGGCACCGTCTCTGTGGACAATGCTTTCCACTATCTCTGGGGCGGCGGTTATGTGATGGATGCGGCAAAGAAGGGCTACATCGCTTACACCAACTGCACCGCGGCGCTCGCGGAAGTCGTTCCTTTCGGTGGAAAATTCCCGACGCTCGGCACGAATCCCCATTCGTGGGGATTTCCGACCACTGATGCAGTAGGTTATCCGATTGTGATCGACTGGGCGACCTCGGTCGTCGCCATGGGTCGCGTCCAACAATTGAAACGTGAAGGAAAACAACTTCCTCCTCTCGCCGCCGTGGATAAAGACGGCAATCCTACAACCGATCCGAACCAAGCCACCTCTCTGCTGCCGTTTGGCGCGCACAAAGGTTATGGTCTTTCGCTCATCAACGAAATCGTGGGTGGCTTCATCGGCGGTTCGTTGCCGACAATCCGCAATCGCTGGGACAAAGCCGAAGGTGACAAGGGCACGTGCGTGTTTTTCTTCCAAGTCATCCACCCCGACGCAATCAACGGCGGCGCATTCGCCAAAGGACGCAACCAAGCTCAAAATGTGAAAGCCGTCATCGCGGACGTCCTCGGTCACGGCAACGAAAAGTCGATGCTCCCCGGCCAGCTCGAGGCAGATTGGGCCAGGAAGACTGCCGCCGCCGGCGGCCTGCTCTTCAGCAAAGCCGAGGTCGACGCCTTCAACGAACTCGCCACCGAGGCCAAACAGCCCTTGTGGAATAGCGAATCGTTCAAGACGGTGACGATCTGACGATCCTGATGAAAACATCACGCCCGCTCCTGAAAAGAGCGGGCGTTTTTATTCTCATTGAGTCGAATACCCCTGAGCTTGTCGTCGACCGCGAGCTCTGTCGAACGCGTCGTAGACCGTGAGCTTGTCGAACGGCTCCGGCTTGGACGTAGCAGCGGTGGTAACACCGCTGGCCAGCCGTCTGACGACGGCTGCTACGCGAAGGTAGAAGATCGGGCTGAGTGGTCTCAGATTTCCACATTGCGGGCATCGCGTTTGCTAGGTGTTAATGAACCATGCGCAAGATCCTGTTTCTTTTGAGTCTCGTCTGCGTGAATTGCACGGCAGCGACCGCGGATTTCTCCACCCGCTTTGACGAAATCAAACACACGGCCAAGCCCGCGGAACTGTATACATTTCTCTACGCGCTGCCCAAAGGCGGCGATTTGCACAATCATCTCGGCGGGGCGATCCGCTCGGAATGGTGGTACGCCGTGGGCACCGATCAAGCGCGCAATGGCGGCGATCACTTCTACACCCGGGTAAAGTTTACCGCGGGAATAGATACCGGTATTCCGCTCGTGTTGTTCCAGACAATCCGCCAGGCGACTTACAGCCAATTAAGCGCCGCGGAACAAGCCGACTATGTGCGGCTCGATCAACTCACCGCGGAACAGAAACAGGCCTGGATGGACTCGATGCGCCTCGATCGACCCGGTGAAGGTCGCGACGAATTTTTCACCTGGATCTGGCCTCGCACCGGCCAACTGCATCAAAACATCCACGTCGTCGCAGAGGCGTTGGTGGAAACCATGAAAGCCTACGGAGCAGAAGGCCTGCGCTATCTCGAGACGCAGCAAGGCGCACTCAATTTCACCGACAACGACGGCAACCTCATCCCCGCGGAAACTGCGGTGGATATTTTCCACCAGCGACTCGCCCGACCCGACGCACTTGCCACGGGCGTGACAGTTCGTTTCCAAATGACCGTCCTTCGATTCCTGCCCGGTGCCGAGCAACAGCTCGAAAAACTTTATCAATTCGTCGACCGCCATCGCGATCTCTGGGTTGGTCTGAACATGGCGGGGATCGAGGAAAACGGACACGGCTACCCCGCCCGCTTCCTCGAAAAGTTCCGCGAATTGCGCCGCGTGTATCCGACGCTTCCTCTTTCGATCCACGCGGGGGAAATGGACGGTCCTGATCAGCACATTCGCGACACGTTGCTACTGGGCGCGACGCGTATCGGCCATGGCGTGAACCTCATCAAAGACCCCGACACCCTGCTGCTGATGCGGAACAGCCAGTACCTCGTGGAGGTGAATCTCATTTCCAACCGGCTGCTCGAATACACCCCCGATCTGTCGGTGCATCCGTTTCCCGAATATCTCCGGACGGGCGTGCCCGTTTGCCTCAACACTGACGATCGCGGCATGTGGGACAGCAACATGACCGATGAATATTATACCGCGGTCACCACGTTTAACCTTTCCTGGGATGAGCTGGTTCAACTGGGCCGCAACAGCCTCAGCCACTCGTTCGTTCAACCTGAGGTGAAAGCAATACTGCTGGCCGACTATGAAAAGGAAATCGCCGCATTCGCCTTAAAATTTCAAGCCGCCGATTCCTTGAAACAACTGGCTTCCGTCAAACCCGTCACTTACGGCTACGCCAAGCGCACTTGGAATTTCAGCTTTCCCCAATAGCCTCTGATGTAGGGCTGGCCCTTGTGGCCATGCCGCGCCCACGCCGCCCAACACGCCACCGCCACCCGAACACACCCGGATTTTCAACCCACTGCTCCTCACTTATGTTCACTGACCAGGAACATTTCAGATCAGTGTCCCATGAGTGAGATCAGTGGTTAGAGCGTTTTCAATAAAACTGTGGCCGGAAAATAGAGCCGAATGGTAGGGCGGATTATCCACTGCTGTCCGGTTAAGAGCGGAGAAGAGCTTTGTTAGTGACGGAAAGAGAGGGATCTAAGATGCGGAAGGGGTGTGAGCGGTTTGGCGCTGACAAGCATTGAGGAAGGGAGTTGGTGGCA
>Ga0307508_10000265_pt1 | contig 63953 bp, 89 predicted proteins | sample 9_EM_MG_FD_203089 | JGI IMG/M metagenome (GOLD analysis project Ga0307508, IMG submission 203089) | Populus trichocarpa ectomycorrhiza microbial communities from riparian zone in the Pacific Northwest, United States - 9_EM | ecosystem: Host-associated > Plants > Roots > Unclassified | place... | reverse complement strand
GAGGGTCATCACATACACGGAGATTCGGACCTGGGCGGAACAGCATAGTATCAGCATGTTCCTCTCCCAATGAAGAAGGGATAGGGGGACAACAAACCCCGATACCGGACACGTCCGGATTGCTGGTGATAACACAAGGCTGCGTCGTCGACATTTCGAATATCGAATAGTGCACGGAGGAGAAAATAGGCGATATTGACTTATCTGCTCACTCTCGCCATTCTCGCTCGAACCGGGGCCTTCCCATCATAATATCAGTGTCTGGGTCGCATGTAGGTTGAGATGTGTCAGTCGGCGGACGAGGCCTGGTATTGGTTTGTTCACTCAACCTGCAGCCCACTAGAGGCATTTTGTGGTGGCTGGTATCCATCCAGGTGGACTAGAACACGCGATGTTCGCATTGCGGTGTGGGGGGCAGAATGAAGCTTTTCAGCTGAGTCTTGGATGAACACCGGCTTTGGGAAGCGGGCGCCGTGAAGAGTCGCGGGTTTGCCTATTGTAGCTTCTGAGATACGATACCGATAGGTTAGATTAGGATTGTCATTTTGTGGTCATGCATGTAGTGACAAGCTGAAGGAGACAGGTGACCGAGCGAGCAATCGATCGCAGCCATCCGCGTACATATCTAGTGTGAGGACGGTGGTATGTAGCTAAAGTAGGCTGTGGGGGCTGAGGCTGACTGGATGTCTCGGCGTAGTCATGCACGAAACATACGACGATGGTCATGGGTTGTCACTCTTGATCTTCAGTCCTGACCTCAAACCGGCGACCGGAGCGGTCTCTGTTCTCGTCTTCAGATGGAGACTAATAAGGGCTGGCGGCTGTGAGATCTAGGCTCCCCATTTAAGTACCGAATGAAATATACTTGATATGGATCACGCTTGAATTGAGAATTCCTGGAACTGTAGTAGGCTTGGCAGTGGCGCACCGCTTAGACGGCAACCACAATCCTAGATGCTGCCGATTGGAGTTACGTATTACGGAGGAAGTTTTAGATAGGCTGGTAGCGAGTATGCCAACTCGGCCACAAGCAGTCATTGATGTTGGAGGCAACCCGATGACTACATTGGAGGGTGGTTGCCACTTTTCCAGTAGATACAATACTTCATTATAACTCACTCTCTTGCTGTATACGGTTTAGTATGTCCCCAAATAAAGCTTAGTGTTAAGTTCGCGCGCCTATACAATTGGAGAAGGACGTGTGTTCGTGGCTTGCTTAAGTCGTCACAACAACGACCACTAAAATGCCAGCTAGTCCCAATATGTCAACACACAAGTAAGTATGTACGTCTGCGTAAGCACGGCATATTGCTGCGTATGATGATGCCAAGATGTATCTAAGGAAACCAGCTGATTGGTGGATTCAACACAACCCCTGTCAAGGATGAGCAAGCGGGATTGTCGGTATGGCAGCTGCAAACACTGCTAAGAGCGACGAAGCCAGTGTGAGGATGTAACGATGGTGGAGTCGATGCTTTCCGTTTTCTCCGCAGAGTGTGAAGATTCTTCCTAAGGTGTGTTCTGCTTGTGTGGCGAGAAGAAGTTCTGATCTTTGAGAAAGCAGAACTTATGCGATTTAAATAAGCCAAGACAACAAAAGCTCGATTATGTAAGTACCTAGTTATGGGCCATGTTATTTTGTCCTACATATGACGGTTGGCACGTTACATGACATCCATCGTGGCTTAGTTGTTGGTCGCTGACGACGCCTCAACGTGACCCTGTCCTGCATCCAACAAGATATATTTCCGTTCAACTCCCCTTCCCCCCCCCATCTCCATCCGTCACATCTACTATACACCACTACCACTACCGCCTCACAGTAACCACTCAAACGACGAAACCATGTGCACCTCTACTGAATTCTCCTCCTCCTCGACCGCGCTCGTCAACTACAGCGGAGAGAAGACGCCGCTTACGAGCGCCACGGGTGTAGTCGTCGGAACGCCACCAACGGCGGGTTGCTGGTGTGGCGATGACTGCAGTTGCTGCGTGTATGCACCCGCTTCCACCATTTTCAATCCCGCTCGAAACATCTTGCTGACGTAACGTGTGCGCTGAAAGGATTCCTTGTACCATCATGTAAATGCCACTGGTTGGGGATTTGGGATCGGGGGAGTGTTGTCCTTTTTATCCTGCGGGAGTTTGTGATGCTTGCTTTACCGTGCGACGAATGGAATAAGTTGGCATTCTATCTGACACGACGATGCGCTTCTATGCCGGTGTGAAATATGTTCGACGAAACATCCTGTGCTCTGAACTGTGGGGCGCGAGTCGCGGCAGAAGTTGCGCCCGTTCGTGATGATGTGTGTATAGTTGGCATAGATCGCGATCCCGCCGGCCGTGTGGCGTCCGCACCCCCGTTCAGCAGCGGCGAGGAGACCTCGATCGCACGTGCACAGAGCTGAGTCGACTTCACTCTGACTTTTGTAGTTCGCTTTGCGCCACAGATCGCCTCCTCCTTACGTTTAGAGTTAAGCAGCTGCTGAACTACGGAGGCCAGAGCTCACGTACGATGGCTCGGAGCTCCATCCTCGTGCGAACCCGTAGGAGAGCAGAAGAAACCCCTGAAATATGTAACCCCTGTGGCTTCTCTCTTTACAACCGCATTTCTGCACTTCTCCTGGTTGTGAAGCCGACCCTCCCGATCTCTCCTGCCAAGGGATTCTGCATCAATTACTCTATGTACACGTCATACATCCATCCCAACCCACATTTCGGCGCGTACGGTGAAGTTAGGAAGAAGTTCCATGTCAGTCCTGAGAATAAGGGGGGTCTGGTGTCAAGCTGGAGACGGAGTTAAGGATGATTTGGGTACGAGCATCAGACATAAAGACATAGCATTGTGATTGTGTATACAGACTGCCTGGCAGAGGGTTACATATTACGGAGGAAGTTTTAGATAGGCTGGTAGCGGGTATGCCAGCTCGGCTACAAGCAGTCATTGATGTTGGAGGCAACCCGATAACTACCATTGGAGACAGACAAGTTATGCATACCACTTTTCCACAATACAATCACTTCATTATTTTTGTCCTATGACTTTTTTTTTGTTTAGGGCCTGTTGTCGTATGTCCTCTTGAGCGTATGTTGCGTATTTCACAACATATGTTCCCTAGCGCGTATATTTCCGCGCCCAGACCTCTGAACTAGTTAGTCATCGCAACGCCACACCTACTACTACTACTACTACTGCTACGAGAAGTTCCAGCCGGTAAGAGTCCCCTTACTGATGAAGACAGATCCATCATGTAGCGGGAGGTTTCCCCACATATCCACAATTCGCAGCGGCCAGCTCCCTGGGCGGCCTTTCAATTGGAGAGGAGAGTGTTGATTCGGGGTAGGGAGGAGTCCAGAAGACAGATGTTCCTCGACATACTGGCTGCCGATCAAAACTGATGAATGGGATGGAATCCTATCATGCCAAAGAGAAACTTCGTGTTGGGCAACAAGTACAGCAATGTTGAGCAACATCTGCAGGCCAGACAACGTAGAAAAGGTTCGGGGATCACAACTGAAAGAGAGGGGCTCCCTTTTTTTGTGGCTCAGCCCAGCTTTGCGTATTTTTAAAATACGCGTTGAGCCAAACGCTTACTGAGCGTCTGATATACGGTATGTCAGATTTGTGTGGTAGGAAAAAAAAATATACGCTGAAAAGAACAGGCTCTTAATCTTTACTCGCATGCGACCTAGAGTACATACATAAGTATCTAGATAGATCATGGTCCGCGCGGTGGCGGCACGTTGCAAACTTCCCTTTGCCCGCCGCCCAGGCCTGTCCCAAGAAGATGTGATGCGCACCAAGGAAACTACAAATGAAAAGAAGCCGAGCGGGCTTGAGAGACAAAGGAAAGACGCCGTCCATCCCTCACCTGCGGACGCCATGAAGTCAGGCGTGGGGAGAACAGTGGCAGCTCCCCCCCATCGCCCGGCTCTTCAGCCCCTGTTCCCCGCTCCTCCTCTCACTCCCGCAACTCCGCCTCCGACACCTCGTTCACTGTGTCCTTTCCCTCGGCCGGCATGCGCCTCCCCACGTCCGTAGCAGTGAGAAAGTCCAGTATCGCCTGGCTGCACCTCTCGTCGGCCAGTAGGTCCCGGATCCTCCACCGGGCCTTCCATTTCCCTGTCTCCTTCTGCACCTCCGCCCACAGGGTCTTCTGCTGCGGCTTCTACTCGGGGCACTCTTTGAAGAGGTGGTCCCGGGTCTAGGTCTGGTACCGGCACCACCAGCACTGCGGGGTGGTCCGGTTCTTCGCCCAGTGGAGGCGCTGCCCGGTCAGGCAGTGCCCGTGGTAGAACCGCGAGGCGAGCCTCTTGGTGCTCCCAGTCGCGCCGTCCGGCTTTTGGCTTTTCGGCATTCGATATTTCGCCTTGGAGGCCCTGCCCCCAGCCCACTGGCGCGCCCCCGCCCACTTCTTGCAGGTCTCCCGCTTAATGTTTGCAAGAGACCTTGGGAGAGGCACAGCGCGCGCCTCCGCCCGGTCCGAGTATCTCAGCCATTGCACCCTGCGGGTGTCGGGCTTCTCCGCCGCAATCTTTGCCCACTCGTCGGCCTTTTCGTTGCCGCTGATCCTTTTGTGAGCCGGGCACTACCGGATCTCGGTGACGATGCCTGGCCGAGCCTTCCGCAGCGTGGCGATGTGCGTCCTGGCCTGGAGCGTGTACTGCTGGCCGGGGCCGGGCTCCTCCGAAGCCATCCGTCTGATGGCGGCTTGGGCATCCGTGAAGATTTTGACTCGCTCTGGTGTAGTCTATCTTCTCGAAGCCGATTTAAGCGCACTTGCGAGGGCGGCGCACTCCGCATCATAGTCCTCTTGGTTGTAGCCCCAGGATTGGCCGTTCTTCCACACCACCGCGTATCCGGCAGCACCATCATCCAGCCGTGACCCGTCCGTGAGCATGGCCAGCCCGGGACGAGTCTTCTCTGCCTCCGCCTTGGCCTCAGCCTCCTCCTCCTGAAGCAGCTCTGCGTCGAGAGTTTCCGGTTCCTCGAGTAGAACTTGTGCTCTCCGTCCTTCCCGTGTAGGCAAGCGCGTTGACAAGCCTCCGTCCGATGGCTGTCGGAGCGCCAACAACCTCCCATGCCTGGTCACCCTGCGGTAGAGAGAGCAACCGTAGCCCAGACCGCTGCCTGTTCTCCAGCTGTGTGGTCGCCGCCCTGAGTCCAGACTCCATCGAAAGTGCCCCCGGGTTTGTTGTCCGGAAGTACCCCGTTGTCGCCCTTGCCTCCTGATTGGCCAACAGCTGCAGCTCGTCTGCCTGGCCGATGGTGCCCCGGACATGGCCCCCTTTCCACGACAGCTCCGATCCGAACATGGCGACTGACTGGACGTAAGTTGTCATGACCTTCCTGCAGTTGGCGGGTGACAGCCCCATCGGCCTGTGAGCCGGCGAAGCCTCCCCACAGCCTTCTTCCCCTCCTTCAGCCGGATGGCTTGGTGGTTTTTGAGCGTGAGCTGGGAGTCCAGCCAACCCCGAGCCACCGCGTCGCCTCCTTGTTGAATGGGGCGGTGTTGGCGCCCACCTTCACCGTCGCCGTGGGGGCTGTCTTCTTCCTGAGGAATATCGCCGCCTCCGTTTTCCCGTGGTCAAAGGCCACCCCGTTGCCCGCTGCCCAGTCGACCGACGCTGCTGCCGCCCCTGACGGCTTCGCCGCCGCACCGCCTCGTTTGTCTCCGTCCAGTGTCGTCCACAAAGGATAGTCCTCGAACGCCTGGCACCGCTGCTTCCATTTCTTTTTGTCCTATGACAGTTGGCACGTTACATGTTGACATTCATCGTGGCTTGGTTGTTGGTCGCTGACGACGCCTCAACGTGACCCTGTCGAACATTCAGCAGGAGCAAGATATATTCCCGTTCAGCTCCCCTTCCCCCCCATCTCCATCCGTCACATCTACTATACACCACTACCACTACCGCCTCACAGTAACCACTCAAACAACGAAACCATGTGCACCTCTACCGAATCCTCCTCCTCCTCGACCGCGCTCGTCAACTACAGCGGAGAGAAGACGCCGCTTACGGGCACCATGGGTGTAGTCGTCGGAATGCCGCCGACGGCGGGTTGCTGGAGTGGCGATGACTGCACCTGCTGCGCGTATGCACCCGTTTCCGCAATTTTCAATCCCGCTCGAAACATCTTGCTGACGTAACGTGTGCGCTGAAAGGATTCGTTGCTGCACCATCATGTAAATGCCACTGGTTGGGGATTTGGGACCGGGGGGTGTTGTCCTTTTTATCTTGCGGGAGTTTGTGATGCTTGCTTTACCGTGCGGCGAATAGAATAAGTTGGTGTTCTTATCTGACACGATGATGCGCTTCTATGGCGGTGTGAATATGTACGATGAAACATCCTGTCTGAACTGTGGGGCACGAGCCGCGGCAGTGGTTGCATAGATAGATAGCGATCCCGCTAGTCGTATGGCGTCCGCAGCGGTGTAGAGACCTCGATCGTACGTGCACGGGGCTGAGTCGACTTTTGCAGTTCGCTCTGCGCCAAAGATCGCCTCCTCCTTACTTTTCGGTCCCTCGCTCTTGTAGAGTTAAGCAGCTGCCTACGGAGGCCAGAGCTCACGTACGATAGCTCGGAGCTCCATCCTCGTGACGGATCTGAACCCGTAGGAGAGTGGAAGAACCCCTGAAATATGTAACCTCCCGCTTCTCTTTTTACACAACCGCATTTCTGCACTTCTCCCGGTTGTGAAGCCGACCCCTCTCGATCTCTCCTGCCAAGGGATTCTGCATCAGTTACTCTACACGTCATCCTTCCATCCCAACCCACATTTCGGTCGTTCGGAGGCTTGCATGCGAGCAAAAACAAACACCTTAACGACTGACAGAACCTACGAACAGACCTTCCTTCCTTCCTTCATCCGTCGACCATTTCGATTTCCGCGCCCGACCGAGTCCATCCGCGAGCGACGCCAACCGACTATCCTACTTACGCAGTTCGCTCACCTGTTCGAATAACCTCACGCGCGCGTTGGAAACCAACCTTCTGTTGCACACGGGCGATCTCCCGAGATGTCGCTGAAGCGCCCCCCGGCGCGCTTCCGCAGTCCATTCTTTCCGATATCACCGTCATTTTTGCTTGTGGTTTGTTTTGCGCTCGCGGTGGCGAGTGTCGTTGCGACGACGACGTCTGGAAACGACGATGGACCGGTTACAAAGTCTCATAGAGCAGGATACTGTGCGATGCGGGGACAGGTACGGACAATCTCCAAAACGACAACGAACAACAATCACTACGTGCGCGAGTAGCCCAGCTGACGAGTTTGATCTGTTTTCACCTGCAGGAGAAGAAATCCTTCTTTGGAGGACAGCTACCCGTTTCGTACAATGGCCCGGCGGAGCCTCCAACGGCAGAGGTCAGGCAACAGCTGGTGGATCTGTGTGGAGCCAAGTGGAACGAGGGAAACATCTGCTGTGACAGCGCGCAGGTAATGACTCGTTCCACCAGTGGTTTCGTTGCATGAATCGACTGACCAATTGTACGATAGATTTCGAGCCTTGCGTCGAACCTAAGGCGTGCCGAAGCTCTGATCGCATCCTGTCCGGCCTGTAAGGTCAACTTCTTCGATCTGTTCTGCACATTCACCTGCTCGCCCGACCAGTCGCTGTTCGTGAATATCACGGAAACAGATACTGCAAGCTCGGGGAAGAGGCTGGTTTCGGAACTCGACTACTTCGTTTCTCCGTCGTTCGGGGAGGGCTTTTACGACTCGTGCAAGGACCTCAAGTTCTCAGCGACCAATGGTTATGTGATGGATCTGATTGGTGGTGGCGCAAAGAATTGGGGCGACTTTTTGAAGTTCGTTGGAAAGAAGAATCCGCCCTTTGGATCGCCGTTCCAGATAAACTTCCCGTCGAAAAATGAGACCGGAAAGGAAATGAAGGCCATGCATAATGTCCCGAAGAAGTGCAACGATGAGGACGTCGCCTACCGTTGCGCTTGCATGGACTGTCCGGCGGTCTGCCCCATCCTTCCCGATGTCGACGAGGTCAAAGTGTGCAAAGTTGGCGCCCTTCCATGCTGGAGTTTCGCGGTCATCATCGTCTATTGTGTGGGCTTGATGCTTCTTGGAGTCTATTTGGCTTTCACTGAGGGTGTCAAGTACCGCAACCGGAGGAGAGAAAATCAGAGACTGTTACGCGAATCGGATCCGGAGCTCAGCGACGACGACGATGAGGGCGGTGTGTCTGGTGCCGGCTTGCTGCCGGAACGCTGCCGGAAGAGATACACCCTTGATGTGTACCTGGAGGCGATCTTTTCGCGGATTGGAGGATGCAGCGCAAAATTCCCTGCTGCGACTATCGGCATCTCGATCGTCATTGTCGGTTTGCTCAGTTTGGGTTGGCTCAGCTTTAGCGTGGAGACGGACCCTGTGCGTCTCTGGGTAAGCCCGACTTCGGATGCCGCGCAGGAGAAGCAGTTCTTCGATGACAATTTTGGACCGTTCTACCGAACGCAGCAAGCGTTCTTGATCAACGATACCACAGAGGCTGGACCTTCGCCTGTTCTGAGTTACGAGACGCTTGGCTGGTGGTTCGACGTGGAGCAGAGGGTGCGACGGCTCAAGAGTTTGGAGCATGGCGTCACCCTGGAAGATGTCTGTCTCAATCCGACCGGCGAGGCGTGCGTTGTGCAGAGCGTTACGGCGTATTTCCATGGCAACTTCTGGGAACTGAAGCAAAATACCTGGAAGGACCAGATCCGCGCGTGTGCGGAGCAGCCAGGTCAGTGCCTCCCCGATTTCGGCCAGCCGGTTAAGAAGCAGCTCGTCTTTGGCGGCTACGAGAAGAGCGGTGATGTGGTGGACTCCGCCGCATTGATGACTACCTGGGTTGTGGAGAATCACGCGGAAGGCAGCATGGCAGTCGAGCGCAGTATGGACTGGGAGCAGAGCTTGAAGAACACGCTCCTCGCTGTCAAGGAGGAGGCCAAAGAGCGCGGATTGAGGTTGAGCTATTCGACTGAGATCAGCTTGGAGGAGGAACTCAACAAGAGCACCAATACGGATGCCAAGATAGTTGCCATCAGCTACATCGCCATGTTCTTTTACGCCAGTATTGCGCTCGGAAGCACAACGTTGGCGCTTAAGAATATGCTCCGCCAGCCTGCGAAGACGTTCGTAGACAGCAAGTTTACGCTCGGTGTGTCCGGCATCATCATCGTGTTGATGAGTGTTTCTGCATCCGTTGGTCTCTTCTCGGCGATGGGAGTCAAGGTTACTCTGATCATTGCTGAAGTCATCCCCTTCCTGGTATTGGCTGTCGGCGTGGATAACATATTCTTGATCGTACACGAGTTCGAGAGGGCCGATGCTGAGCATCCTGACGACGAGATCGAGGAGAATATCCGGCGCGCTATGGGAAGGATGGGTCCCAGCATTCTACTGTCCGCGACCTGCGAGACTTTGGCATTTGCGTTGGGCGCTGTCGTCACCATGCCGGCTGTCCGAAACTTTGCGATCTACGCGGCGGGAGCGGTTTTCATCAACGCAATCCTACAGATTACCATGTTTGTTTCCGTTCTCGCTTTGAACAAGAAGAGGATGGACTCCAACAAAATCGACTGTTTCCCTTGTTTGAAGGCACCCAACTATGAGACCAACTGCGACGAGCACGAAGGAGGGCTCATTGGAGGATTGACTCACGGCCGTGGCTGCGCAACTAGATTCGAAGAAGTTGAAGAGGGTCTCATTCGGAAGTTTATCCGCAAGAGTTATGCCCCTGCTCTCCTCCAGAAGCACACCAAGATTGCAGTTGTTACCATCTTCCTTGGAATTTTTGCAGCGGCTCTGGCACTCCTTCCGTCGCTGCAGCTCGGACTCGATCAGAGAATTGCAATTCCCCGGGGATCATACCTCATCGATTACTTTGATGATCTGTACGACTATTTCGCAGTGGGTCCTCCGGTGTACTTTGTGAGCAAGGAGTCCAACGTCACGGATCGCGAGAACCAGCAAGACCTCTGTGGCCGATTTTCCACTTGCAGCCCGCTCTCACTAGCCAACATCATAGAGCAGGAACGCAAGCGGCCTGGGGTATCCTACCTCTCCGAGCCTGCCGCAAGCTGGATTGACGACTTTATGCTCTGGCTCAACCCCTCGCTCGAAGGATGCTGCCGGGTCAAGAAGGGTGATGACCACGAGCTCTGTGGCCCTTACGATATCCAGTGCAAAGTGTGCTTTGAGGACAGAGATCCGGGTTGGAACATCACGCTTGACGGGATGCCGCAAGGTCAAGAGTTCATGGATTATCTCAAGATGTGGATTGATGCACCCACCGGCGAGGAATGCCCTCTTGCCGGTAAAGCAGCCTACTCGACCGCTGTAGTTCCAGACTACGGGAAGACCACCATCTCCGCAAGTCACTTCCGAACCTCGCACAAACCGCTCACCAGCCAGGCCGATTTCATCGCCGCTTACGCCGCCGCCCGCCGGATTGCAAGGGAAGTCTCGCGAACCGCAGGAGCCGAGATATTCCCGTACTCCAAGTTTTACATCTTCTTCGACCAGTACTCCACCATTGTCCGGCTCACAACCGGTCTCATCATCGCTGCCCTCACAGCAATCTTCGCGGTTTCGTCGACACTGCTGGGAAGCGTCAAAACCGGCGCCGTGGTCACAGTGACCGTTGGTATGATTGTCGTGGACATTATTGGTGTTATGGTACTGTGGGGAGTCAGTCTCAACGCTGTCTCGCTGGTTAACCTCGTCATCTGTGTTGGCATCGGTGTCGAATTCTGCGCTCATATCGCGCGCGCATTCATGTTCCCCGCTGCATCGGTGGTCAAACGGGCACGGGTGAAGTTCCGTGGTAGGGACGCAAGAGCGTGGAGTGCGCTTGTCAATATCGGCGGCTCGGTATGTGCCCTCCTTCCTTTCTCACCTATCTGCAGAACTAACGAACCATAGGTCTTCTCCGGTATTACAATCACCAAGCTGATCGGTGTTATTGTCCTTGCCTTTACGCGCAGCAAGATCTTTGAAATCTACTACTTCCGCATCTGGCTGGCGCTCGTCATAGTGGCCGCGACACACGCACTCATCTTCCTTCCCGTGGCACTAAGCTACTGCGGCGGCGAGGGCTGGCCGCCGGTCGACGGTGACGGCGGGTTGGAGAGCGATCTTTTATATCGCCGCCTTCCGCCGGGCACCGGGGATGACTTTCTGAGTAGCGACGATGAAGAGGAAGAGGAGGAAGTCCAAGATGGAACGGTGCAAGCAGTGGGGAAGAGTAATGGGCACGGACACGGGCGATAGGGAAGCGAGCGACGGGGGGTTTTTTTTATTTAGAACGAACAGAAGGTGGGGGTTGTGTGACAGTTCGAATCAGCCAAAACTGCTATGAATGTGTATTATTCGCTATGGGCTGTTGGCCGGATGAATGGACAAATGGATGGATGGGATATGAGACGATGATCTTGGATGCTTAACAGGTTTGGCATTTGCTGACTGGATTGGATCGGATGGCTAGTTTGTGTTTTCGCATTGTGCGGTGTGTATGGGTTGCTGGTTGGATCGAGTTTACATTGCATGATGAATTTCCACGAATCTCGTTCCCACGTGCAAGGTGTGAGAGCCGTATCCTATTGGTGTGATCACGGCGGTTCATCCCGCAACTACAACACAGACAACCCGCAGAACGGCTTTGGGCGGAGAATCGGAGTAAGTGTATCATCCGCAGGATAGGCTGTTTTTATTTGTTTTATTTGCCATTAATCGCGTGCGACCTAGCTAGATTATGACACTACACGTCCACCCCCGCCATTGTCCTTTCGGCTCGAGGTTCCCCCCTTTGCCCTCTGCCTAGGCCTGTCCCAAAAGTAAAAAGAGAGTACAAAGGAAATCACAAAAGAAAGAAGAAACCCCCCCCCCTCCTATCCCTCTTCCGCGGCAGGACAGGTTTTTTTTTTGGTTTTTTTTTATGTAGCCATTAATCGCGCGATATACAAACCGTCCGTTTCCCATTTGCTATCCGACCCTGGCCTCGACCTGTCCGCAGGCGGTTCGGTGCGAGCTCCCCCTTTGCGCAGTATTGGGCTGTTGCTGCGTACCAGCAATAGCATTAGGTGTAGTTGAAGTGAGTGATATATTGTGTTCACAGCCTCCATTGTAGGACAAGCAAACCCTGATCATGCGGGACACGAGACGAGTTTTTCCGGGGCGACAAAATACCCGCTGAAAAACACGGTGGCACAAGACAACCGGTGGTACCCCGGCACCGATGCCACTGGGGAAGCAGAGTGAATCTCCGCCCCCCCACACTCTCGCCGCCTCTCGTCTCGTTTCTCCCTGCGGGGCACACGCGCTGGAATTGGAAATAGAACACATACTCTTCTGTTGGACGTACATCTCGAGCAGATCTACATAGGGCAAGGAGGAGGAAGGAGGGAGGGGATAGCTCGAGAGCTGGGTATACGTACAAGTAGTGCGCCGAACTAACTATTTACCCATTACAAAAGATTGCTTGTCTCAACCATCCACCGCATCATACAGCAGCAATGCACCGACAAGTCCCGGGTACCGGGTATTGCGCCGCTGTGTCGTCGAGTGGATATGTACTAGGTACTGCTGAGAGTGGATGGTCACGTCTCGTGACTGTGCATGCGCCCGGCACCTTGAATCGCCGGGAAATAGTTATGTACTGCGACGCGCCAACTTCGGCAGGTACCCGTGATCGCGGAGAGTTGGCGCTGTATGGTAACTGTGTACCTCATACACCACGCGGTTAGCGAATTGGCAGCACGCTGGCTCACGTTACGGACCACCTACTTAGATGTCCAAATGGGCCCTAACTTACTCGACCGCTCCGCTCCGGTCTCGTCTGAAACGCATAGCAACCACTCCCATCTCAAGCCCAGCAAGCAGGAAGTAGACCGAAAATCCGCGTCACATTCCGGCCGTTCGCCGTTCGCCGGGCGTGTTCTGGCTCGCTCTGGTGGGCGGGCGGATAGGACAGATAGATGGAGCTGTCGCGTGGCCTTTACCCCCCCACGAAAAGCAAATACAGTATCTACCGCAGCCCCCGTGCGTTCAGCCCGTGCTGGCTTGCACAGAGCTCATGTTTTTGGATTCTGCTCGACTAGGGGACCATTTTTTGCATCTACTTGAGCTAATCCAGTGAAAGTTGGCTAAGCAACGGTGGGGTTTGTCCGGGTTCGGGCAGGGAGAGCTCGCGTGACGAAGATGCCTGGCCTCCCCGCCGCGCGCGAGACGATTTCCCCAGCGCGGACTCATAGAATATCACTCATATCGTAGAGTACAAGTGCGCTAGCGTCTTCTTGGCGCCCGACAAAAAAAGAATACGGCAACGTCCAACTAAGAAGAATCTCCTTTTGCGGAAAAGTCTACTCTTGGCGCCGCTTACTTCGGTGTGGCGCCACTATTATCGGACCACGGCGACGAGAGCACGGCGAGCAGCGTATTCCGTACCACGAATTACCTACGTGTCCACACGTGCACGCGATGGCGTAAACCCATAGGAGTATCTAATTCTTCTGAGTAAATTGCTAGTCGGCGAAGGGCATCGGCACGTTCTCATCGCTGGTACTGTGATAACATACAACCCAGATTATCTGCCACACGGCGTGCGGGCATCTATCTACCCTGGCACTCCTCTTAGTCCAACTATGTAAGTATGGTACCAGAGCGTTGCTTTTTGCTTATCGCCACGGAAGTTATGTGTTGCGCATCCGCTTTTCGCATCCTCTCCTCCTTGGTCGACCTGGCATGCTGCGCCACGTCAAAAGTTAGTGGCGCCAAGTGTAGGGATACATGTTATGATTAGATAGACTCTCCCGCAAAAGTCATAGGGTATATTAGACCGAGTGGCCGAAAGGTACTATAGACAGGGCATTCAATACTTTTGCCGAAAAGAATAACCACACAAAAGCGCGATCGAAAAGAGTTGTATTAAAGCGAAAGACTCCCTCGTGGCGCAGGGTGTTTCAGTTTGATTCGGGGGTATTTATGGGGATCTCCTCTTTGAAGGCTGTCGTCGTGTTCACGGCTGTCGGATGGGTCGGTTCCTTGTTCGCTCCCCAATGCGTCGAAGGAGGCGGGGTGCTTTGCACATAGATACATTGGTTACTCGCAGCACTGCCACACAGGGCCCCCCATTCGCCTCATCTTACTTACCTCGTATCTGCATTTCTGCCGCTGGGGGACTGTCCAGTGACCACAGCTCCAACTCTGGTGTCGCAGTAGTCAAGTAATTCCTTCTCCGCAACGATCCCGTCCCAGAAACCGAGGGCCCCTCCATACCTCGACAGAGGAGCGCCTTCTCTCGGGTGAGGATGGATGGGTGGGTTGCTAGCGGCTCAAGCTTCGTTGCTGGTGTCTACTCGTTCCGGCTGCGGATGCTTCCGGCCAGGCAGCAGGAGGTGCAGAGGGGCGCTTATATAATTAAGTGGTATGTGTGGAGCATCAAATGGGGAGCACCAGCAGCTGGACGCCGAATATGGTTGGCTGGCTGGATGGAGGAACCGGTACCAAGGTGTACATAAGCATGTAGGCGAAGCCAATACCCGCCCAGCAGCCCCTGCATGCTTGGTGGGGGACTCACCACCTTCCTGTCTCGCCCAGCAACCCCTGCATGCTCGGTGAAGATGAACCCATCACCTTCCCGTCTGATGGACAGATCTGCAGTGTCGGATATTTATATCCATTACCAACCGTTGGCTGGAACCGACGCGGAAACAGATAGTAGGTAGTCACTTTGTCGATCGGAAGTTGTGCGAGATGGGGTGGAATTGATATTGACTCCCCTCCACTCCCCATATTCGTTCTTCTTTTTCTTCTTCTTTCTTCTTGATCTCGTTTTCGGTTTGCCTCCTGCGCCGATTGATACGCGGCTTCACTCCTTTGCCCTGGCCATCTTCTGTCTCATTCCCCATCCCGTGAGTTGGCGATGAAGTTATTACTACTCGTTCCGGTGGTGGTCGCGGCACTGGTGGGCGCCCAGACCACTGGTGACCCCGACCCCGTCGCGGACTTTTGCAATATGGGAGGATCGTCGAGTATGTATTCCCGTCACTCCTGCTGTGAGGTGATGGAGAGATGTGGGACTGACCGTGGTGGGATCTTTGCAGTTGCGATGTCCGGAGGGAAGGCGTATATTTTCGGAGGATGGGGATGGTACGACGGATTTAACAGGTCGTACACTGGATCCAGTGAGTCATTCACGCTCCATGGCGGACCAGAGTACTGACTCGGGGCACAGATGACATCCTCCGCGTGATCGACTTCTCGAAATCCTTCCGAACGGGCGCCGACGTCTCCGAATACGTAAAGCTGCTCGAGCTTCCCGACATGGTGCCGCGGGGTACGTACGTATCGCTGTGGCCGACCACCAACAACACGTTTGAACTCTTCCACGGCTTCCACGAGCCGACGGAAATGCAAGTGCTCGCGAACGACACGGCGGCGCTAAAGGTGTGGCCGCTTGATGCGAAGCACGAATTCGACCTCACCACAGAAACGTGGACAGCAAAGACCGTGGCCGAAGCGGACCTCCTGATGGCGACCATCCCCGAGGACAAGAACGGTGCGCTGCAGAAGCCGGCGGCAAGGACCCAGGTCTGGGTTCCCGGCGCGAAGAAGGGCTTCGAACTCGGCGGTGAGTCGTATTTGGATAGCAACCACACGAACTGGGTGAACGGCAGAGAGTTCGCGAGTCACAGTGGCCTCCTCGTCTACGATCAGGAGACAGACTCGTGGACCAACGAGACCATGCCTCTCAAGTTCATGAGGAACGGGGTGCTTGCGCAGTTGCAGACCGCCGATGACAATATTCTGATCGCGTTCGGGGGGATCATCAGCGAGCGTGGGGCATCGACTAAAATGGTAGGCACCATCTCCACCCCACATTCCAGTGTGATGTTCCGGCATGGCCGACCCGATGAATATTTAGCGGAGCATGCGAGAATTCAGCATCTACAGCACGAAGCAGGCGCGATGGTTCTCATTCGTTGCTCCGGAAGGCGGCACTGTCGCCGACACCATCGCCAACAGCTGCTGGACAGTCGTCAGCGCGCAGGACAACTCCTCCCACCAGATCATCACCTTTGGCGGCACCCGCACACTGGAGCAGGTGAACAGCAGGAAGGTCTGGGCGCTCACCCTCCCGTCGTTCGACTGGATCGAGCTCGACGGCAACGCCACCGATCCCACTCGGGCCCCCGGAGAGCGGATAGACCCCGCTTGCGCAACTGTCGGAAACAGGTACATGCTCAGCTGGGGTGGACGTGGTAACGCCTGCGATAATGAAGGCAACGCTGTGTTCCTCCTTGACATCAGCCAGGGCAACTGGGTGGACGACTACAAGGTTGATCAGGAATACCTTGTCCCTGACGCGGTTGTTGCTGTCATCGGTGGAACGTTCGCAGTGCCCCTTCCCCTTCCACTATCTTACCATCTGGCTGACCTTATTCCCACAGTGGCAAAGGCGGAGCGACCAAACGTGCACCTTCGGGCGGCTTCAACGACGCCGACCTCGAAAAGCTACTGACCTTCAACACCACCGCCGTGGACGACACGGATAGGCCCTACATCGCGATAAGTGGGAGCGACTCCGGCGACTCCGGTAATTCCAACACCGGCGCGATCGCTGGCGGAGTGGTCGGCGGCCTCGCCGTGGTCGCCATCGCAGCAGGCGTGTTCCTGTTCCTCCGCCGCCGCCGGCAGCAGCGCGAAAACGCAGGAAACCTCGCGTCGCTGCCCGCGGAGCTGAAGGCGACCCACACAGTAGCAGAGCTTAAGGCTCCCTTGCACGCGCAGGAGTACCAATACCAGCCCCCAGTGGAGATGTACATGGAACCGCACGTCGACCCACCAATGGAATTGAGTGCGGGCGACGCCCATGCGCGGGGCTTCCACGAGGCACCGGCGCATGATTAGCGGGACGGGATAGTGGCATGGCTGTATATTATGTATGTATTTAGGAGTAATGATTTTGGCCGAACGAAAAACGAGTGATATTACGGTATGCGTGCTTATGCTGGGACTCGTGATCGCGACGTGACAGTCTGTGAAGTGGGCATTCAAAAAAGGCCTAACTCATCCGTCATCTGGCTGGTTCCTACACCGCGACTGCAATCATTTGCGACGTTTGATGTCACTGCGAGTTTATCCACACGGGTCTCTTCACGATGGTGTCCAATTCGTCGGTTCTAGCAGTCCGGGCAACAGCTCGCACTAATCGAACGTAATCTTCTTTCCGGCCGGCTTCGCCATCGCCGTCGCCGCCGCCACAGCCGCTTGTTTTCCCTTGGCCCTTCTCGCGGCCTCCCGGGACGGATGCAAAGGCCCCTGGCAGGCTTCCCCTTCTTCCTTTCTGCCTCCCTCCGCTCCCGTCTCGCCTTCTTCTCGGCCTCTTCCTCAGCCTACTTCTGCACGTGGTTCGCACGTCACCCGAACTTCTTCTCCCGTCGCGCCCGTCGCGCCTGCTGGCCCACCCGGTTCTTTCGTTCTTTCTTTTCGGGCGGCTCTCGCTTCCTCTCACAGCTGTTCTTGTACCAGTCCGCGTCCGGGTCCGGGTCTCTGCCGGAAACGCAGCCAGCCTTCAGCGAGGGAAGGAATTGTGAGGTTTCCGGTGGTGCGGACTTTTTCTCCTTTGCCGGAGCGGGCTTCGCGGTGGCAGTGTTTGCGGCCTAGGTTGCTGTTGGCAGCGCCGCTGATATCGATTCGTCGTCTTCGTCGTCTTCGTCCATATCAGACCCACCAGACCATTCATCATCCGTCCTCTCAATTTCATTAGCGCCACTAGTGACTTCGTCGTCTCCCTCGTCCGAAGCACCGATACGCTCCTCGAACTCGCCAAAATCCTCGGCGTCGGGACCCATAGGTCGAAGCCCGTCGCTCGGCTCAACCTCGTGCCCCCCCCCCCCCCCCCCTCCTTCTTTCCCTCCCTTGCCTTATCCGTCGTACTGTCTTCCTGGAGTTCCATTGACACCTCCAGGCGCCACCGTATCAACAACCACAGTAACCACCTCATTCGCCGTTGCGCTGCCAAACAATCTCGCAACATTTGAGCGAGCCTTGCCCCCTCCAACTAGCGCGCCAGGAATAACCAATGTCCCTCGTTCACAGAAGCGACATGATTCCGGACGGAGGAGGCAGTCCTACTTCAGGATCCCGAGACACTGGATGCCGAGCTGATGCAGGAAGAGGAGGAGGAGGCAAAGAAAGAGGCGGAAAAGGCCCGCTCGGGACTAACGATGTTCACGGACGGGTCACGGCTGGAAAATGGAGCTGCCGGATGCGCAGTAGTATGGAAGAGGGGCGAATCCTGGGTGGGGATCAAAACCCACATGGGCTACAACCAGGAGGCTTACAACGCGGAGTGCGCTGCCCTTGCCGAGCACTGGAAAGTGCCACACGACGATCTACGATCCCGGAGCGGGTCACGATCTTCACCGACGCCCAAGCAGGCATCAAGCAGATGGCATCGGACGAGCCTGGCCCCGGCCAGAAGTATGCGCTCCAGGCACGAAAACACATCGCCACACTGCGGCGATCCAGACCGGGAATCATCATCGAGATCCGGTGGTGCCCAGCACACAAAGGGGTGCCAGGAAATGAGAAGGCCGACGAACGGGCTAAGCTCGCGGCGGAGAAGCCAGACGCCCGTGGGGTGGAATGGCTGGCATATTCAGACCGAGCAGAGGCTTGCTCGATGCCCCTCCCCAGGTCCCTTGCAAACATCAAGCGCGAGATCTCCGAGAAGAAGTGGGACAATGGGCAGGAGGCCGGACCTCCAAGAAGAAGTACAAGATGCCGAAAAGACAGAGGCCGGACGGCATGGTGGCTGGAAGCACCAAGAGGCTAGCCTCAAGGTTCTACCAGCTGAAGATGGGGCACTGCCGCACTGGACAGTACCTTCATTGGGCCAAGGCTCGCCCCACCCCTCAGTGCTGGTGGTGCCAGTGCCCCACGCAAACAAGAGAACACCTGTTCGAGGTGTGCCGAGAGTGGCGAATGCCACAGAAGATTTTATGGGCGGAGGTGCAGAAGGAGACAGGGAGATGGAAGAGCCGGTGGAAGATCCAGGATCTTTTCGCCGACCCGGGGTGCAGCCAGGCAGTATTGGATTTCCTTTCATCTACGGACGTGGGGAAGATAGTGCCGACTGTGGAAGAAGAGGACGGCGTGGGGAAGATAGTGCCGACTGTGGAAGAAGAGGACGGCGTGGGGAGCGAGGCGTCGGAATGGGAGCTCCGGGAGAGGCAGGAGCGCGAAGAGGAGAAGAGGGCGGGGGCGCTCGGCGCCGAGAACGAGGTGGCCGCTGGGGAGGAACCTCCGCTGTTCCTACCCACCCCCTCGTTCATGGCGACAGCAGGAGAGGATTGAGGGGTCGGGTCACGCTTTCCGTTGTCTTTTTCCTTTTCATTTTCCTTGGTACGAGTCATCCTTTCTCTGGGACAGGCCTGGCCGGAGGGCAAAAGGGGAGCTTGCAACGAGCCGCCTTGCGCGGACTGCGGACGGGAAACAAAATGTACGCCGCCATGATCTATATAGGTCGCATGCGAGTATGAATAAACAAAAAAAAAAAAGAAGCGACATGACTGTGCGCTTCCGATTCCTAAATGGGCGGCGGGGGCCGGTCGAAGCGGGGTGACGAGACAGTAACAGCAGAACTGAATGTGCTCACTAGCCAGTGTATTCAGCTCCATTGCAGATAGCGCTTTGCACACGGCGAGCTCAGCCCACCACCCCTTCCCTGTACGCGGGCGAGAGTGTGCTGACTTGATACGCCGCAGCAATTTCCGATTCGAATCCCCGCGCTTTCTTCAGCCGCACGGAAGACATTCCTTTTCCCGGTGTCGATGCTGGCGAGTATATAAGGCGCGGTGGATTCCGTCGATCGCGCGCGGTGGGAGGAGGGTCTAGGGAGGGTCGGCGAAGGACGGCTTGTTGCGGGTGTTGACAGGCTTCTTTTTGGCGGGGCCGTTGCTGTTGCTGCCGCCTGGGGAGGGCTTCTTGCATTATGCTGCCATTACGCGTGTTGGTCGTTCGCGTGTGACGGTGTTTAGGTTTTTTTTCGATAGGGTTGCTTCCCATTTCGCGACCTCCTGCAGTGGGGTGTGGCGGTGGCTGAGTCGGTGGACGATTGATAATCATCTCAGAATCTGGATAGTTAGAGGCAGTCCTCGCCACTTGGTTGTAGCCACAAGTGCTTTCATGGCAATAGGGCTTACTTACCTATGAGAGAAGTTACCCAACGGGGCATCTTGATACATAGCAGTTGACCATATTCTTAATTCCACCAACCCATCCTGTATGTAGCTGTTCCTATGTACGTGAAGGAATCTGCACCAAGGTTCTCGTGACATCACCCCATGCGCTAACTCTAAATGAACGACCCCGCCTCACCCCACACCCCACCTCGCCAAAAAATTAAGGGTGCGCCATCAGGTATTCCACCCAATGCGTCGGCGCACTGGCACGAAATACCGACGTGAAGATTTGGCATACATAGTCACCTGCCAGTTTGCGATTCGCCAGTATTGGACGGTATCTACTAGACGAAATCAAAAGAATCCGGACAGGTTAGCGTGCCCAGACAAGGCTGAGACTGTTATGTCTCAAGCCTTGTTGTCGGAAAACTGGGGGCCAGGGGGACGCATCTCATTATTCCTCGCTTCACCCCCTTTTTTTGTCGTCATAGTAAATAAGATGTCGAAGCCGATCCGAGGTAAGAGCTTGAATCAGTTGTGATAATTTATTAATGTGTACTAAATTAAAAAGCGAGGAACAATGAGACGCATCCCCCCTGGCCCCCAGTTTTCCGACAACAAGGCTTGAGACATAACAGTCTCAGCCTTGTCTGGGCACGCTAGCCTGTCCGGATTCCTCTGATTTCATCTTGTACATTGCGGTTTGTGGTCCTTCGTCTGGATTGGCCCCCACTGGCGAGCAATCATCTTCTGCCTAGTCCATCCTCCGATCTCTCCCTCCAAAGACTCGGTAAAATTCAGGGTCTCCGCCGCTCCCACCTGCTGATGATGATGATTCGTTGATCGCATGCGACCCTATCGGATCATGGCGATATTACATACAGTCCTTTCCCATTCGCCGTCCGCCATGACCTCTCATAGTCCATTGGCGGCCCGTAGCGACTCCCCCTGAAAATCTGTGGGCTGCTGGGTGTGCGCGAGTGTTCCCCTATGACGGGCTCTCCGCGCGTCACAACGACGTCATCGTCGCTGTCCTCCGAGCAGTGCATGTGCATGCTGCGGTTTCCGTTGCCGCGTCGAAAGAAGTCCTGGGTGCTCTGCTGCTTTCCATCCCCGTTGAACTCCGGTCTTCCCGTTCCCTTCACGCTCATCTCGCCCTTCCCCAATGTTTCCGCTTCGCTTTCGAGCTTGCTGAGCTCACTCTCTTCCCCCGATTCCAACCTCCCCCCCTTTTGCTCAGCGGCCACCACCTGGGCTGTCGCGGTCGAGCTGGTCGCTTCTCCAGACATCGTGGTAGTAAGCCCTGCATGTTTGGTGAAGATGAACCCATCGCCATCCTTTCTGATGTCTGATCCGATGTGTCGGATATTTATATCCATTCCAACCGCAAGCTGGAACCGATGCGAAAACTGATAGTAGTTACTTTGTTTTTCGGATGTTGTACCAGACGGGGCTGAATTGATATTGATATCCCTCCACCCCCCCCATATCCGTTCGTTTTCTTCTTCTTTCTTATTGATCCCATTTTCGGTTTCCCTCCTGCGTCGATTGATACGTGGCTTCACTCCTTTGCCCTGGCCATCTTCTATTCATTCCCCATCCCGTAGTTGACGATGAAGTTATTACTACTCGCTCTGGTGGTGGTCGCGGCACTGGTCGGCGCCCAGACCACTGGTGACCCCGACCCCGTCGCGGACTTTTGCGGTGTGGGAGGATCGTCGAGTATGAATTCCCGTCATTCCTGCTGTGATGTGATGGTGAATGTAGGACTGACCGTGGTGGGATCTTTGCAGTTGCGATGTCCGGAGAGAAAGCGTATATTATCGGAGGATGGGTATGGTACAACGGATTTAACAGGTCGTACACTGGATCCAGTAAGTCATTCACGCTCCAAGGCGGACCAGAGCACTGACTCGGGGCACAGACGACATCCTCCGTGTGATCGACTTCTCGAAATCCTTTCGAACGGGGGCGGACGTCTCCGAGTACGTAAAGCTGCTCGAGCTTCCCGACATGGTGCCGCGGGGTTCATACGTATCGCTGTGGCCGACCACCAACAACACGTTGGACCTCTTCCATGGCACCCACGAGACGACCGAAATGAAAGTGCTCGCGAACGACACGGCGGCGTTAAAGGTGTGGCCGCTTAATGCGAAGCATGAATTCAAAATCACCACAGAAACGTGGACAGCAAAGACCGTGGCCGAAGCAGACCTCCTGATGGTGACCATCCCTGAGGACAAGAATGGTGCACTGCAGAAGCTGGCGACAAAGACCCAGGTCTGGGTTCCTGGTGCGAAGAAGGGCTTCGAGCTCGGCGGTGAGTCGTATTTGGATAGCAACCACACAAACTGGGTGAACAATAGGCAGTTTGGGAGTCACAGTGGCCTCCTCGTCTACGATCAGGAGACAGACTCGTGGACCAACGAGACGATGCCTCTCAAGTTCATGCAGGACGGAGTGCTCGCGCAGTTGCAGACCGCCGATGACAATATTCTGATCGCGTTCGGGGGGTACATCAACGAGCGTGGGGCATCGGCTAAAATGGTAGGCACCATCTCCACCCTGCATTCCAGTGTGATGTTCCGGCGTGGCCGACCCGATGAATATTTAGCGGAGCATGCGAGAGTTCAGCATCTACAGCACGAACCAGGCGCGGTGGCTCTCGTTCGTTGCTCCGGAAGGCGGCACTGTTCCCGACACCACCGCCAACAGCTGCTGGACAGTCGTCAGCGCGCAGGACAATTCCTCCCACCAGATCATCACCTTTGGCGGCATGCGCACATTGGGGCGAGTGAACAGCAGGGAGGTCTGGGCGCTCACCCTTCCCTCGTTCGACTGGATTGAGCTCGACAGCAACGCCACCGATCCCAGTCGGGCGCCGGGAGTGCGGGTAAACTCGGCTTGTGCAACTGTCGGAAACAGGTACATGCTCAGCTGGGGTGGAGCTGTTAACGGCTGCGATAGTGAAGGCAACGCCGTGTTCCTCCTCGACATCAGCCAGGGCAAATGGGTGGACAACTACAAGGTTGATGAGGAATACCTTGTCCCGGACGCGGTTGTTGCCGTCATCGGTGGAACGTACAGCCCCCCTTCTCCTCCCGTTAACTTGCCATTTAGCTGAACTTATCCCCACAGCGGCAAAGGCGGAGCGACGAAACGTGCACCCTCGGGCGGCTTCAACGACGCCGGCCTCGAAAAGCTGCTGACCTTCAACACCCCCCCCCCCCCTGCAGAGACTAGCAGCTCCGGAGGCCCCAGAAACTCCCACACCGGCGCGATCGCTGGCGGAGTAGTCGGTGGCCTCGCCGCGGTCGCCATCGCAGCAGGCGTGTTCCTGTTCCTCCGCCGCCGCTGGCAGCAGCGCGAAAATGAAGGCACGCTCGCGTCGCCGCCGTGTGGCCAACAGTCGCTGCCCGCAGAGCTGAAGACGACCAACACAATAGCAGAGCCTAGGGCTCCTCCGCACGCGCAGGGGTACCAGCCCCCAGTGGAGATGTACATGGAACCGCACGTCGACCCACTAATAGAACTGAGCGCGGGCGATGCCCATGCGCGGGGGTTTCCATAGCGCACTGGCGTATAAATAGCGAGGGGCGACTATATGGACGGGAATAGTGGCGTGATTGTATATGTATGTATGTATTTAGGAATACATAATGTTTCTGGCCGAACGAAAAACGAGTGATATGTCGGTATACGTACTTATGGCGGGACTCGGGATCGCGACGCGACAGCCTGTTTTTTTTTTGTTTAATCATACTCGCATTCGACCTATGTAGATCATGGCGGCTACATTTTGCCCGGTTTTCCTGTCCGCAGTCCGCGCGGTGGCGGCTCGTTGCAAGCTCCCCTTTGCCCTCCGCCCAGGCCTGTCCCAAGAAAGAGTAGCTGTGTCCAAGGAAATTAACAAAGGGAAGAAGAAAGCCGTCCCCTAACCCTCGCCTGCCGATCCCATGAATGGAGGGGTGGGAAGGAACAGCGGGAGTTCCTCCCCATCGCCCATATCGTCCACGGCACCCAGCGCCTCCGCCTCTCCCTCCCGTTCCTCTTGCCGCTCCCGACGCTCCCGGAGCTCCCACTCAGACACCCCATTTCCGGCGTCGTCTCCCTCTTTCAGCGGCGGCACCAGCCTCCCCACGTCCGTAGAGGAGAGAAAGTCCAGCACTGCCTGCCCACATCTCTCATCGGCCAGCAGGTCCCGGACCGTCCACCTGCTCTTCCGCCTCTTGGTCTCCTTCAGCACCTCCGCCCACAGTCTTCTGCTGCGTCTTCCATTCCGGACACACCTTGAAGAGGTGGTCCCTCGCTTGCGAGGAGCACTTGCACCACCAGCACTGGGCATCGGGGCTTTTTTTTTTTTATTTTTTTTTATTCATTGTTCGCGTGCCACCTGTATACATCATGGCGAATAGTATGTACAGTCCGTTTCCTAGCCGCAGACCGCGCAAGGCGGCACCGTGCAAGTATCCCCATGCCCTCCGCCCAGGCCTTATCCCAGCGAGAGTGTGAGCGCACCAAGGAAATTACAAAGGAAAAGGACAAAAGAAAGACATGACCGACCCCTACTCCGCCGACGCCGACGCCATGAATGGCGGGGTGGGGAGGAACAGCCGGTGTTCCTCTCCGGCCTCCCCTTCGTCCTCAGCGTCGAGCCCCTCCGCCCTCCTTTCTGCTTCCCGCTCCGCCCTCTCCCGGAGCTCCCACTCTGACGCCTCGCTCCCCGCGTCCCCTTCGACTTCCACAGCCGGCACTGTCTTCCCTACATCCGTCGAGGAAAGGAAATCTAGCACCGCCTGACTGCATCTAGGGTCAGCGAAGAGCTCATGAGCCTTCCACCTTCCCCTCCCTTTCCCGGTCTCTTTCCACACCTCCTTCCACAACGCCTTCTGCTGCTTCCTCCACCTCGGGCACCCCTTCAAAAGGTGTTCTCTCGTCTGCCTGGGGTGCGGACACCACCAGCACTGCGCGGTAGGGCGCACTTTCGCCCAATGCAGGTACTGGCCAGTACGAGCGTGCCCCGTCTTCAGCTGATAGAACCTCGCGGCAAGCCGTTTGGTGCTCTCGGCAGCCGTGCCATCCGGCCTCTGGCTTTTCGACATTTTGTATTTGTTCTTGGAGGTCCGGCCACCAGCCCACTTCCGCGCCTCCGCCCATTTCTTCTCGGCAATCTCCTCGTGTGCAGGGCACCACCTAACCTCGATGACGATGTTCGGCCTCGCCCTTCGAAGTGCGGCGATGTGTTTCCTCGCTTCGAGCGCGTACTTCTGTCCTGGTCCCGGTTCATCAGACGCCATCCGCCTGATCGCTGCCTGCGCGTCGGTAAAGATGGTAATTCGCTCTGGGGTCGTATTTCTTCTCCATGCAGACTCCAGTGCTCGTGCCAGGGCTGCACATTCCGCGTCGAAGGCCTCCTGGTTGTACCCCAAGTGGGTTTTGATGCCCTTCCAGGTTTGGCCGTTCTTCCATGCCACTGCGTAACCGGCAGCACCGCTCTCCAATCGTGACCCGTCAGTGAACATGACAAGTCCCGGCCTCACCTTTTCCGCCTCCTTCTTTGCCTCCTCCCGTTCCTCCTGGATGATCTCTGCGTCAAAGATTTCCGGCTCTTCAAGCAGGATCGTCTCCTCTGTTGCCGTCCAAGTATAGTTCAGGGCTGTCGCCAGCCGATTGCCAATCGCCGTTTGTGCGCTGACCACCTCTCTGGCCCTGTCTCCTTGTGGCAGGCTGAGGAGGCGCAGTCCAAATCGTCGTTGTCTGTTCTCCAGCTGGTTGGCTGCTGGCCTCAGTCCGGACTCCATCGATAGCGCTCCCAGGTTGGTTGTCCGGAAGGCTCCTGTTGTCGCCCTTGCTTGTTTATTGACCAACAGCTGTATCTCCTCAGCTCTGCCGACTGTCCCCCGGGCTCCCTCTCCCTTCCACCATAGCTCCGCTCCGAACATGGCGACTGACTGGATGCAAGCCGTCATAACCTTCCTGCAATTCACCGGGGAGAGGCCCAACTGCCCTGCGAGCCGGCGCAGCCGAGTGAGTGCATTCCTTCCGTTTTTCAATCTGGTGGCGTGGTGCTCCCTCAGTGTGAGCTGTGAGTCCAGCCATATTCCGAGCCACCGAGTGGCTTCTTTATTGAACGGGACAGTGTTGTCACCAACCGTAACTGCCGCCTCCGGAGCTGCCTTTCTTCGCCGACTAAAGAGTGCTGCCTCCGTTTTCCTTTGGTCAAAGGCCACCCCGTTCCGTGCTGCCCAGTCAATGGCCGCCGTCGCTGCCGCCGACAGTTTGGCCGCCACTGCCTCTGCGTCCTTGCCTTCCGCCCAACTGGGCATCGGGGCGGACCTTAGCCCAGTGCAGGTATTGTCCTGTGCGGGCGTGTCCTGTTTTCAGCTGGTAGCACCTCGAGGCGAGCCTCTTGGTGTTGTTGGCCACCGCGCCATCGGGTTTCTGGCTCTTCGGCATGCGGTACTTCGTCTTCGAGGTCCGACCTCCGGCCCTCTGACGTGCCTCCGCCCACTTCTTCTCTGAGATTTCCCGCTTAAGGCTGGCGAGGGATCGTGGGAGAGGTTCCACCCACACTCCCGTCCGGCCCGAGAACTTAGCCACTCCACCCCGTGGGTGTTCGGTTGCCCTGCTGCAATCTTTGCCCACTCATCGGCCTTCTCGTTGCCAGCGACTCCCTTGTGAGCTGGGCACCATCGGATTTCGATGACGATGCCCTTCCTGGCCCTGCGCAGCGTGGTGATGTGTTTCCGTGCCTGGAGGGCATACTGTTGCCCGGGGCCAGGCTCGTCCGATGCCATCCGCCTGATAGCTGCCTGCGCATCCGAAAAGATGGTAACTCGCTCCGGGATTGTGCTCCTTTGCGTTGCCAGCTCCAGTGCATGGGCAAGAGCGGCGCACTCTGCATCGTAGGCCTCTTGGTTGTTGCCCAAATGGACTTTGGCGCCCGCCCAAGTTAGGCCCCGCTTCAACACCACCGAGTACTCGGTAGCCCCATCATCGAGCCGTGAGCCGTCCGCGAACATGGTTAGCCCAGGTCGGGTCCTCTCTGCCTCTGATTTTGCCTCGGCTTCCTCCTGTTGCAGTAGCTCCGCGTCGAGGGTTTCCGGCTCCTCCAGCAGAACTGTGCTCTCAGTTGGTCCGCCGTGTACAAGGGTGTTTGTGAGACGCGACAGCCTGTGGAGTGGGCCAAAAAATGCCCACTTCATCCGCCATCTGGCTGGTTCCTACGCGGCGACCGCAATCATTTACAATGTTCGATGTCACTGAGAGTTTATCCACACGGCTCCCTTCACGATGGTGTTCAATTCTTTGGTTCTAGCAGTCCGGGCAACACTCCCACTATTCGAACGTAATCTTCTTCCCGGCCTGTTTCCCACCACCACCGTCACAGCCGCTTGTTTCTCCTTGGCACTTCTCGCGGCCTCCCGAGACGGATGCAAAGGCCCCTCGATAGGCTTCCCTTTCTTCTTCCTTTCTGCCTCCCTCCGCTCCCGTCTCGCCTTCTTCTCGTCCTCTTCCTCAGCCTGCTTCTGCACGTGGTTCGCACGTCGCCCGAACTTCTTCTCCAAGAGCGCCCGTCGCGCCTGCTGGCCCATCCGTTTTTTTCGTACTTTCTTTTCAGGCGGCCCGCGCTTCTTATCACCGTTGTTCTTGTGCTGGTCCGCATCCGGGTCCGAACCTCCGCCGGAAACGTAGTCAGCCATCAGCGAAGGAAGGAATTGCGAGGCTTCCGGTGGCGCGGGCTATTTCTCCTCTGCGGGTGCGGGTTTCGCGGCGGCAGTGTTTGCGGGCTTAGTTGCTTTGTCGGCGGCAGGGATTACCTTTGGCAGTGCCGCTGATATCGATCCTTTATCTTCTTCGTCGTCTTCGTCCATATCAGACCCACCAGACCATTCATCATCCGTCCTCTCAAGTTCATTTGCGCCACATCGTCTCTTCCTCATCGCCTTCGCCTTCCTCGTCCGAAGCACCGATGCGCTCCTTGAACTCGTCAAAATCTTTGGCGTTGGGATCCATAAGTCGCTCCCGCATGGTGTCTTCGTCCATACCCTCGAAGACGGCGGCATTCGCACGCGCTTTCTGGACTGGTGGCTGTGCGGTTTCCTCACCCGAGAATCCTGCAAACTCCTCGGTCTCGCCGAGACGAAGCCCGTCGCTCGGCTCAACATCGTGCCCCCCCTCCTCCTCATCTTCCTCCTCCTTCTTTCCCTCCCCTGCCTTATCTGTCGTACCCTCTTCCTGGAGTTCCATTGCCACCTCCACCGTATCACCACAGTAACCACATCTTTCGCCGTCGGGCTGCCAAACAATCTCGCAACAACAATCGAGCGAGCCTTGCCTCCTCCATCTGGCGTGCCAGGAGTAACCAAAGACCTCGGCCACAGAAGAGACATGACTATGCGCTTCCGCTCCCAAAATATCCTCAAAATGTGCTCACTAGCCAGTGTATTCAACTCCTTTGCAGAGAGCGCTTTGCACACGGGGAGCTCAGCCTCGAGTTTCGTCACTAAGGCTTCGTCTTTCCCTCCGCTATCTAACAAGTCAGTCTACTACTCCCTACCCTGTACGCGGACGAGAGTGTCCTACCGTGCTGACTTGATACGCCGCAGGAGTTTCCGATTCTCGAACCCCCGCGCTTTCTTCAGCCCACGGAAGCCATTCTTTTTCCAGTGTCATGCTGGCGAGTGCGGCGCGCGCGGTAGATTCCGTCGATTGTGCACGGCGGGAGGAGGGAGGGTCGGCAAGGGACGGCTTACTGCGGGTGTGACCGTTACTGTTGCTGCTGCCTGGGGAGTGGTTTCTTTGTTTTGCAGCCATTAGATACGCGTGCTGGTCGTTCGCGTGTGACGGTGTTCAGTTTTTTTTTGACTGGTTGCTTCCCATTTCGTGACCTCCGGTGGGGTGTGGCGGTTGCTGAGGCGGACGATTGATAGTCATCCCAGTATCTGGATAGTTAGAGGCAGTCCTCGCCACTTGGTTGTAACTAGCCATGGAGCAAACAACACAAGTGCTTTTATGGCTTACTTACCCAGGCGGGAAGCTACCCAAGGAGGCATTTTGATATACATACTCTACATAGATAGCAGTTGACCGTATTCCTAATTCCTGTGGGGGCGACCGCACTAACCCATCCTGCACCCGCCCCCACGTGAAGGAATCGGCACTAAGGTTCTTGTGACATCACCCAATGCGCTAACTCGACAGGCTGCTTCCTGACGACCAATCTGGGGGCGTTGACGATGAAGTCTGGACTCAGACCGGCAACCGCGCAGCTGGAGAGCAGACAGCGGAGGTTCGGCTTACGTCTCCTTAGCCTACCGCAGGGGGACCAAGCCAGAGAAGTTGTCGACGCTCCGACTGCCATCGGGCGCAGAGTCCAACCAATGCCGTTTTGCCTACGCTGGAAGGGTGGAGAGCACGGTGTTGCTCGAGGAACCTGAGACTCTCGGCGCAGGGCTCCTGTACGAAGAGGAGGCCGAAGCCAAGGCGGAGGCCGAAAAGAGCGACCGGGACTCGTGATGTTCACTGACGGGTCCCTTCCGGACGACGGAGCCGCCGGATACGCGGTGGTATGGAAGAACGGCCAAACCTGGAAGGACATCAAAACCCATATGGGCTAAAACCAGAGGCCTACGACGCTGCGTGTACCGTCCTCGCCCGCGCACTGGAATCCGCCTCGAGAAGAAATATGACTCCGGAACGAGTCACAATCTTCACCGATGCACAGGCGGCCATCAGACGGGTGGCCCCAGCCAACAGTACGCGCTCCAGGCCAGAAAGCACATCGCCTCGCTGCGGAGAGCCAGGCCGGTGTCATCATCGAGATTCGGTGGCGCCCAGCACACAAGAGAGCCGCCGGCAACGAGAAGGCCGACGAGTGGGCGAAGGTCGCAGCGGAAGAGCCAGACGCCCTAGGGGTGGAATGGCTAAACTACTCGGACAGACGGGGGCACGCCCAATGCCGCTCCCACGATCTCTCGCGAACCTTAAGCGGGAAATCTCGGAGAAGAGGGTGGAGGCAAGACGGTGGGCTGGGGGCCGGGCCTCCAGGGAAAAATACAAAATGCCGGAAAGCCACAAGCCGGACGGCACGGTGGCTGGGAGTACCGACTTCCATGAGGCTCGCCTCAAGGTATTACCAGCTGAAGGCGGGAAGTTGCCGCACCGGAGAATACCCGCACTGGACAAAGGTCCGTCCGAGCGCCCAGTGCTAGTGGCGCCGCTGCCCCTCGCAAACGAGAGACCACCTCTTCGAGGCGTGTCCGGAATGGAAGATATAGTAGAAGATTCTGTCGGCGGAAGTGTAGAAGGAGCCCGGGAGGCGGAAGAGACGGTGGACCGTCCGGGATCTGTTCGCCGACGGGAGATATGCGCAGGCGGTGCTGGACTTCCTCCTCTCCACGGATGTGGGAAGTGAGGTGTCGGAAGCGGAGCTGTGGGAGTGGGAGGAGGAGCAGGAGGCCGAGGAGCGGGGCGCCCGGGGGGGACTACTATTGTTCTTGCCCACGCCTGACTTCATGGCGTCTGCAGGGGAGGAGTAGGGGGAGGGTGCGCCTCTCCTCTGTTTCTCGATTTTGTCTTTTCCTTTGTAGTTTCCTTGGTTCGCTCTACATATTCGCGGGAAAGGCCTAGGCGGAGGGCAAACGGGAGCTTGCAACGTGCCGCCACCGCGCAGACCACGGACGGGAAAAACGGACTGTATATAGTCTCGCCGTGATCTAGATAGGTCGCATGCGAGTAATGATTAAACAAAAACAAAAGAAAACCCCCACGTGAAGGAACCTGCACCAAGGTTCTCGTGACATCACCCCATGCGCTAACTCTAAATGAACGACCCCGCCCCACCCCACCTCGCCGCACTGCAGAAGAGCAGGAGGAGGTAGCGGAGGGAGTGGAGCAGTTAATGAAGGTGGAGTGTGGTGGTGATGGTGGTGTGTAAGATATGTAGCTACTGAGAAGGCCGGGGGGGCTAAAGAGAGAGCCGCAAGCTAGAGTCGCGGAAGGATGGGTTGGTGTTGTTGGTGGTGCTCGCCGTAGTCTGGAAAGGCTTAATTATACATAGATGCGAAATAAAATTGATGACAAAAATTAAGGCTCGCGCGCCACAGAACTTTCGATTAGACAACCCTTCCTAGCCACAACCATTGAAACCCACGTAAACATGGAGATATCTCTCACCAAGGTCTCAGCAAGCTGGTACGTACATCTGCTTACCTTTTCCGCACTACAGCTTTGGAAAACGTTGCAGAGGAGCTGACAAGCAACTCTCTCAGTATCGCTCGCCATCAGGTATTCCACCCAATGTGTCAGTGCATTGGCACATAATACTGACCCTCTCGACCCGTGAAGATCTGACATAATAGTCACGTGCCAGTTTGCGATTCGCCAGTGTGGGCGGTATATCTCGGTTTGTGGTCCTTCGTCCGGATTGGCTCCCCACTGGCGACCAATCATCTTCTGTCACGCCAATCCCTTCCGATGCCTCCCTCCAAAGGCTCGGCAGAAGTCAGGGTCTGCGCCGTTCCCACTTGCTGTGGGCTGCTCGCCGCCGCCGACAGGGAGCGCGCGAGTATTCCCCTCATGACGGGCTTTCCGGGCGTCGTAAAGGCGTCAACGTCGCTGTCCTCCGAGAAGTGCATGCTGTGGTTTCCGTTGCCGCGTCGAAATAAGTCCTGGGAGCTCTGCCGCGTTCGGGCACCAATTGCGGCGCGCTTGAGCTCCGGTCTTCCCGTTCCCTTCCCGTTCATCTCGCCCTTCCCCAATGTCACCGCTTCGCTCTTGAGCTCGCTGAGCTCCCTCTCTTCCCCCAATTCCATCCTCTTCTCCTTCTACTCAGCGGCCACCACCTGGGCTGTCTCGGTCGAACTAGTCTCTTATCCAGACATCGTGATGGCAAGCCCTGCATGCTCGGTGAAGATGAACCCACCGCCTTCCTGTCTGATGTCTGATCCGTTGTGTCGGATATTTATATCCATTCCAATCGCTGGTTGGAACCGATGTGGAAACTGATGTACTCACTTTGTTTATCGGAAGTTGTGCGAGATGGGGCGGAATTGATATTGATATCACTCCACTCCCTGCATATCTCTTCTTCTTCTTCTTCTTCTTCTCTTGATCTCGTCTTCGGTTTCCCCTGCGCCGATCGATACGCGGCTTCACTCCTTTGCCCTGGCCATCTTCTATTTCATTCCCCATCCCGTAGTTGACGATGAAGTTATTACTACTCGCTCCGGTGGTGGTGCTCACGGCACTGGTGGGCGCCCAGACCACTGGTGACCCCGACCCCGTCGCGGACTTTTGCGGTGTGGTAGGATCGTCGAGTATGCATTCCCGTCATTCCTGCTGTGAGGTGATGGAGGGATGTGGGGCTGACCGTGATGGGATCTTTGCAGTTGCGATGTCCAGAGGGAAGGCGTATATTCTCGGAGGGTGGGTATGGTACAACGGATTCAACAGGTCGTACAGTGGATCCAGTAAGCCATCCCCGCTCCATGGCGGACCAGAGTACTGACTCGGGGCACAGGTGACATCTTCCGTGTGATCGACTTCTCGAAATCCTTCCGAACGGGCGCTGACGTCTCCGAGTATGTAAAGCTGCTCGAGCTTCCCGACATGGTGCCACGGGGTACGTCCGTATTGCTGTGGCCGACCACCAACAACACGTTGGACCTCTTCCATGGCATCCACGAGCCGACAGAAATGCAAGTGCTCACGAACGACACGGCGGCGTTAAAGGTGCGGCCGCTTAATGCGAAGCACGAATTCGACATCGCCACAGAAACGTGGACAGCAAAGACCGTGGCCGAAGCAGACCTCCTGATGGCGACCATCCCTGAGGACAAGGATGGCGCGCTGCAGAAGCCGATGACAAGGACCCAGGTCTGGGTTCCCGGTGCGAAGAAGGGCTTTGAGCTCGGCGGCGAGTCGTATGTGGATAGCAACCACACATGTTGGGTGAACATAAGACAGTTTGCGAGTCACAATGGCCTCCTCGTCTACGATCAGGAGACAGACTCGTGGACCAACGAGACTATGCCTCTCAAGCTCATGCAGGACGGAGTGCTCGCGCAGTTGCAGACCGCCGATGACAATATTCTGATCGCGTTCGGGGGGTTCATCAACGGGCGTGGGGCATCGGCTAAAATGGTAGGCACCATCTCCACCCCGCATTCCAGTGTGATGTTCCGGCGTGGCCGACCCGATGAATATTTAGCGGAGCATGCGAGAATTCAGCATCTACAGCACGAAGCAGGCGCGATGGTTCTCGTTCGTTGCTTCGGAAGGCGGCACTGTCGCCGACACCATCGCCAGCAGCTGCTGGACAGTCGTCAGCGCACAGGACAACTCCTCTCACCAGATCATCACCTTTGGCGGCATCCGCACACTGGACCGAGTGAACAGTAGGAAGGTGTGGGCGCTCACCCTTCCGTCATTCGACTGGATCGAGCTCGACGGCAACGCCACCGATCCCACTCGGGCTCCGGGAGAGCGGATACACCCTGCTTGCGCAACCGTCGGAAACAGGTACATGCTCAGCTGGGGTGGAAGTGATTATAACGGCTGCGATAGTGAAGGCAATGCTGTGTTCCTCCTCGACATCAGCCAGGGCAAATGGGTGGACGAATACAAGGTTGATCAGGAATACCTTGTCCCGGACGCGGTTGTTGCCGTCATCGGTGGAACGTACGCAGCCCCCTTCTCCTCCCGCCATTTCACCATTTGGCTGAACTTATCCCTATAGTGGCAAAGGCGGGGCGACCAAACGTGCACCCTCGGGCGGCTTCAACGACGCCGGCCTCGAAAAGCTACTGACCTTCAACACCGATACCAGGCCGCCGAAAAGCCCCATAAGCCGCAGTAGCTCCAAAACTGGCGCGATCGTTGGCGGAGTAGTCGGCGGCCTCGCCGCGGTCGCCATCGCAGCAGGCGTGTTCCTGTTTCTCCGCCGCCGCCGGCAGCAGCGCGGGAATGCAGGCAACCTCGCGCCACCGTCATATGGCCAACAGTCGCTGCCCACAGAGCTGGAGACGGCCCACACAATAGCAGAGCTTAAGGCTCCCCCGCACGCGCAGGAGCACCAGCCTCCAGTGGAGATGTACGGGGAACCGCACGTCGTCCCACCAATAGAACTGAGCGTGGGCGACGCCAATGCGCAGGGCTTCCACGAGGCAGCGGCGCATAAATAGAGTGGGGCAACTGTGTGGACGGGGAAAGTGGCGTGGTTGTATATTATGTATGTATTTAGGAGTAATGTGTCTGGTCGAACGAAAAACGAGTGGTATCACGGTATGCGTACTTACGGAGGGACTCGGGATCGCGACGTGACAGCCTGTGAAGTGGGCATTTTTTGAATCCGTCATCTGGCTAATTGCTACTCGGCGACCGCAACCACCTACAAGGCTCGATGCCACTGGGGGTTTGTCCACACGTGTCTCTTCACGATGGTGTTCAATTCGTCTGTCCTAGCGGTTCGGGCAACAGCTCCCACAAATCGAACGTAATCTTCTTCCCGGCCGGCTTCGCCATCGCCGCTGCTACGGCCACTTGTTTCTCCTTGGCCCTTCCCGCGGCCTCCCAGGATGGATCCAAAGGCCCCTCGGCAGGCTTCCCCTTCTTCTCCCTTTCTGTTTCCCTCCGCTCCCGTCTCGCCTTCTTCTCGGCCTCTTCCTCAGCCTGCTTCTGCACGTGATTCGCACGTCGCCAGAAATTCTTCTCCCGTCGCACCCGTCGCGCCTGCTGGCCCACCCGGTTCTTTCGTTCTTTCTTTTCGGGCGGCCCGCGCTTCTTCTCACAGCTATTCTTGTACCAGTCCGCGTCCGGGTCCGAGTCTCTGCCGGAAACGCAGCCAGCCTTTAGCGAGGGAAGAAATTGTGAGGTTTCCAGTGGTGCGGACTTTTTCTCCTTCGCCGGAGCGGGCTTCGCGGTGGCAGTGTTTGCGGCCTAGGTTGCTTTGGCGGCGGCGGGGGTTGCTGTTGGCAGCGCCGCTGATATCGATTCTTCATCACCTTCGTCGTCTCCGTCCATATCAGACCCACCAGACCATTCATCATCCGTCCTCTCAAGCTCATTTGCATCACCAACGTCGTCTTCCTCATCGCCTTCGTCTTCCTCATCCGAAGCACCAATGCGCTCCTCGAGCTCGTCAAAATCTTTGGCGTTGGGATCCATAAGTCGCTCCTATATGGTGTCTTCGAACATACCCTAGATGACGGCGGCATTCACACGCACTTTCCGGACTGGTGGCTGTGCGGTTTCCTCGTCCGAGAATCCTGCAAACTCCTCGGTCTACGAAGGCCGTCGCTCGGCTCAACATCGTGCCCCCCCCTCCTCCTCCTTCTTTCCCTCCCCTGCCTTATCTGTCGTACCCTCTTCCTGGAGTTCTATTGACACCTCCAGGCCCCACCGTATCAACAACCACAGTAACCACCTCATTCACCGCTGCGCTGCCAGATAATCTCGCAACAACATTTGAGCGAGCTTTGTCCCCTCCATCTGGCGCGCTAGGAATAACCAAAGTCCTCGGCCACAGAAGCGACATGACTGTGCACTTCCGCTTCCCGAATGTCCTCGAAATGTGCTCACTAGCCAGTGTATTCAGCTCCTTTGCAGACAGCGCTTTGCACACGGCGAGCTCAGCCTCGAGTTTCGTCACCAAGGCTTCGTCTTTCCCCGCGCTATCCACCAAGTCAGTCCACCACTCCCTTCCCTGAACGCGGACGAGAGTGTCCTACCGTGCTGACTCGATACGCTGCAGCAGCTTCCGATTCGAACCCCCGCGCTTTCTTCAGCCGCACGGAAGACATTCCTTTTCCCGGTTCGATGCTAGCGAGTATATATACAGTATATAAGGCGCGGTGGATTCCGTCGATCGCGCGCAGTGGGAGGAGGGTTTAGGGAGGGGTCGGCGAAGGACGGCTTGCTGCGGGTGTAGACAGGCATCTTTTTGGCGGGGCCGTTGCTGTTGTCGCTGCCTGGGGTTCTTGCGTTTTGCTGCCAACATGCGTGCTGGTCGGTCGCGTGTGACGGTGATTAGTTTTTTTTTGCCAGGGTTGCTTCCTATTTCGTGACCTCCTGTGGTGGAGTGTGGCGGTGGACGATTGATAATCATCTCAGAACCTGGATAGTTAGAGGGTCCTCGCCACTTGGTTGTAGACTAGCCACGGAGCAAACAACACAAGTGCTTTCATGGCAACATGGGCTTACTTACCTATGTATCAAGCTGCCCAACGGGGCATCTTGATACATAGCAGTTGAATTCCTATGTGGGGTGACCGCACCAACCCATCCTGTATGTACCTGTTCCTATGTACGTGAAGGAATCTGCACCAAGGTTCTCGTGACATCATTCCATGCGCTAACTCTAAACGAACGACCCCGCCACACCCCACACCCCACCTCGCCAAAAAATTAAGGGTGCGCCATCAGGTATTCCACCCAATGCGTCGGCGCACTGGCACGAAATACCGACCCTCTCGAACTGAAGATTTGGCATACATAGTCACCTGCCAGTTTGCGATTCGCCAGTGTTGGACGGTACGTCGCGGTTTGTGGTCCTTCGCCTGGATTGGCCCCCAATCATCTTCTGCCCAGTCCATCCTCCGATCCCTCCCTCCAAAGACGCGGCAGAATTCAGGGTCTCCGCCGTTCCAACCTGCTGATGATTCATTGATCGCATGCGACCGTATCGGATCATGGCGATATTACGTACAGTCCTTTCCCGTTCGCCGTCCGCCGTGACCTCTCATTGTCCATCGGCGGCCCGTGGCAACTCCCCCTGAAAATCTGTGGGCTGCTCGCTGCCACCGTGAGGGAGCGCGCGAGTGCTCCCCTATGACGTGCTTTCCGCGCGTCACACAGACGTCATCGTCGCTGTCCTCCGGGAAGTACATGCTGCGGTTTCCGTTGCCGTGCCAAAAGAAATCCTGGGTGCTCTGCTGCTTTACAGCCCCGTTGAACTCCGGTCTTCCCGTTCCCTTCCCGTTCATCTCGCCCTTCCCCGATGTTTCCGCTTCGCTCTCGAGCTCGCTGAGCTCACTCTCTTCCCCCAATTCCAACCTCCCCTCCTTTTGCTCAGCGGCCACCACCTGGGCTGTCACGGTCGAGCTGGTCTCTTCTCCAGACATCGTGATAGCAAGCCCTACATGCTCGGTGAAGATGAACCCATCGCCTTCCTTTCTGATATCTAATCCGCGGTGTCGGATATTTATATCCATTCCAACCGCAAGCTGAGACCAATGCGGAAACTGATAGATAGTAGTTGCTTTGTTTATCGGATGTTGTGCCAGATGGGGCGGAATTGATATCACTCCACTCCCTGCATATCTCTTCTTCTTCTTCTCCTTCTCCTTCTTTCCTCTTGATCTCCATTTCGGTTTCCCTCCTGCGCCGATTGATACGCGGCTTCACTCCTTTGCCCTGGCCATCTTCTATTTCATCCCATCACGTGGACTGACGATGAAGTTATTACTACTCGCTCCGGTGGTGGTGCTCACGGCACTGGTGGGCGCCCAGACCACTGGTGACCCCGACCCCGTCGCGGACTTTTGCGGTGTGGGAGGATCGTCGAGTATGCATTCCCGTCATTCCTCTGTGATGTAATGGATGAATGTGGTACTGACTGTGGTGGGATCTTTGCAGTTGCGATGTCCGGAGGGAAGGCGTATATTTTTCGGAGGATGGGTATGGTACAACGGATTTAACTGGTCGTACAGTGGATCCAGTAAGCCATCCCCGCTCCATGGCGGACCAGAGTACTGACTCGGGTACAGATGACATCCTCCGTGTGATCGACTTCTCGAAATCCTTCCGAACGGGCGCCGACGTCTCCGAGTATGTAAAGCTGCTCGAGCTTCCCGACATGGTGCCGCGGGGTACGTACGTATCGCTGTGGCCGACCACCAACAACACGTTGGACCTCTTCCATGGCACCCACGAGCCGACCCAAATGCAAGTACTCGCGAACGACACGTCGGCGTTAAAGGTGTGGCCGCTTAATGCGAAGCACGAATTCAAAATCACCACAGAAACGTGGACAGCAAAGACCGTGGCCGAAGCGGACCTCCTGATGGCGACCATCCCTGAGGACAAGAATGGTGCACTGCAGAAGCTGGCGACAAAGACCCAGGTCTGGGTTCCTGGTGCGAAGAAGGGCTTCGAGCTCGGCGGTGAGTCGTATTTGGATAGCAACCACACAAACTGGGTGAACAATAGGCAGTTTGGGAGTCACAGTGGCCTCCTCGTCTACGATCAGGAGACAGACTCGTGGACCAACGAGACGATGCCTCTCAAGTTCATGCAGGACGGAGTGCTCGCGCAGTTGCAGACCGCCGATGACAATATTCTGATCGCGTTCGGGGGGTTCATCAACGAGCGTGGGGCATCGGCTAAAATGGTAGGCACCATCTCCACCCCGCATTCTAGTGTGATGTTCCAGCGTGGCCGACCCGATGAATGTTTAGCGGAGCATGCGAGAGTTCAGCATCTACAGCGCGAACCAGGCGCGGTGGCTCCCGTTCGTTGCTCCGGAAGGCGGCACTGTTCCCGACACCACCGCCAACAGCTGCTGGACAGTCGTCAGCGCGCAGGACAATTCCTCCCACCAGATCATCACCTTTGGCGGCATCCGCACATTGGGGCGAGTGAACAGCAGGGAGGTCTGGGCGCTCACCCTTCCGTCGTTCGACTGGATCGAGCTCGACGGCAACGCCACCGATCCCAGTCGGGCGCCGGGAGAGCGGGTAAACTCCGCTTGTGCAACTGTCGGAAACAGGTACATGCTCAGCTGGGGTGGAGCTGTTAACGGCTGCGATAGTGAAGGCAACGCCGTGTTCCTCCTTGACATCAGCCAGGGCAAATGGGTGGACAACTACAAGGTTGGTGAGGAATACCTTGTCCCGGACGCGGTTGTTGCCGTCATCGGTGGAACGTACAGCCCCCTTTCTCCTCCCGTTACCTTGCCATTTGGCTGAACTTATCCCCGCAGTGGCAAAGGCGGAGCGACGAAACGTGCACCCTCGGGTGGCCTCAACGACCCCGGCCTTGAAAAGCTACTGACCTTCAACACCCCCACCGCAAAGCCGGGGGGCAGTTCCAGTGGCCCCAACGCCGGTGCGATCGCTGGCGGAGTAGTCGGTGGCCTCGCCGCGGTCGCCATTGCAGCAGGCGTGTTCCTATTCCGCCGCCGCCGCCGGCAGCGCGAAAATGCAGGCACCCTCGCGTCGCCGTCATATGGCCAACAGTCGCTGCCCAGAGAGGTGAAGACGACCCACACAATAGCAGAGCCTAAGGCTCCCCCGCACGCGCAGGAGCACCAGCCCCCAGTGGAGATGTACATGGAACCGCACGTTGACCCCCCAAACGATCCGGGATCGGGAGGTGCACTCAGGCGGTGCTAGACTTCCTCTCCACTACGGATGTGGGAGGGCTGGTCCCGGCTGAGGAAGGCGCGGGCAGTGAGGTGTCGGGATCGGAGCGCCGGGAGCGGGAAGAGAAGAGGAGGGCAGAGGCGGAGGAGCTGGGTGCCGTGGGGTAAGTGGGTGCCGGGGAGGAACTTCCGCTGTTCTTACCCACGTCCTCTTTCATAGCTTTCCTAGGTTAGGGTTAGGGGGCGGGATCCTTTTTTCTTTGTTCTTTCCTTTGTTTGCTCTCTTCGTTTCCTTTGTGGTTTCCTTGGTGCGCATCCTACATTCCTGGGACAGGCCTGGGGAGAGGGCAGTGGGGAGCTTGCAATGTGCCGCCTCTCGTGGACTGCGGACGAGAAACCTGGATAAAAAGTGCGCCGCCATAGTCTAGGCAGGCTACATGTCTGCACAGCCAAACAAACAAAAAACCGTCGACCCCAATAGAACTGAACGCAGGCAACGCCCGTATGCGGGGCTTCCGTAAGGCGCCGCATAAATCTATGTGGGTGGGGATAGTGGCGTCGTTATAAGCATGGATTAGGAGTAATGTTGGCCGAACGAATAACGAGTGATATTTCGGTATGCATACTTTGGCGGGACTCGGGATCGCGACGTGACAGCCTGTGAAGTGGGCATTTTTTGAATCCGTCATCTGGCTGGTTCCTAAACAGCGACCGCAATCATTTACGATGTTCGATGTCACTGAGTTCATCCACACGGGTCTCTTCACGATGGTGTTCAATTCGTCGTTTCTAGCACCGGGCAACAGCTCCCACTAATCGAATGTAATCTTCTCCCCGGCCGGCTTCACCACCACCGCCGCCGCCACAGCCGCTTGTTTCTCCTTTGCCCTTCCCGCGACCTCCCAGGACGGATGCAAAGGCCCCTCGACAGGCTTCACCTTCTTTTCCCTTTCTTTTCCCTTTCTGCCTCCCTCCGCTCTCGTCTCGCCTTGCTCTCGGCCTCTTCCTCGGCCTGCCTCTGCACGTGGTTCGCACGTCGCCCGAACTTCTTCTCCCAGAGCACCCATCGCGCCTGAACATTGGCCCATCCGGTTCGTTCGTTCTTTCTTTTCGGGCGGCCCGCGCTTCTTCTCACCGTTATTGTACCGGTCCGCGTCCGGGTCCGAGTCTCCGCTGGAAACGTAGCCAGCCTTCAGCGAGGGAAGAAGTTTTCAGGTTTCCAGTGGTGCGGGCTTTTTCTCCTTTGCGGGTGCCGGCTTTGAGGTGGCAGTGTTTGCGGCCTTGGTTACTTTGGCGGCGGCGGGGGTTGCTGTTGGCAGCGCCGCTGATATCGATTCTTCATCATCTTCGTCGTCTTCGTCCATACCAGACCCACCAGACCATTCCTCACCCTCCTCTCAAGCTCATTTGCGCCACCAGTAACATCATCATCTTCCTCGTCCGAAGCACCGATGCGCTCCTCGAACTCGTCAAAATCTTTGGCGTTGGGATCCATAAGTCGCTCCCATATGGTGTCTTCGTCCATACCCTTGATGACAGCGGCATTCGCACGCGCTTTCCGGACTAGTGGCTGTGCGGTTTCCTCGTCCGCGAATCCTGCAAACTCCTCGGTCTCGCCGAGACGAAGCCCGTCGCTCGGCTCGACATCGTGCCCCCCCCCCCCCCTCCTGCTCCTCCTTCTTTCCCTCCCCTGCCTTATCCGTTGTACCTCTTCCTGGAGTTCCAGTGCCACCTCCACCGTATCAACAACCACAGCAACCACCTCTTTCACCGTTGCGCTGCCAAATAATCTCGCAACAACATTCGAACGAGCCTCGTCCCCTCCATCTGGCGTGCCAGGAATAACCAAATTCCTCGGTCACAGAAGCGACACGACTGCGCGCTTCCGGTTCCCGAATGTCCTCAAAATGTGCTCACTAGCCAGTGTATTCAGCTCCTTTGCAGACAGCGCTTTGCACACGGCGAGCTCAGCCTCGAGTTTCGTCACAAGGCTTCGTCTTTCCCCGCGCTATCCACCAAGTCAGCCCACCACCCATTATCTGCTCCCTCTTGGACGTAATCAGCAAGCTGGTAGAGCGCACGACAGCCCACCTGATTGCCGACCACCTGGAACGCAAGCACGGCCTGCATGAAGGTCAATATGGGTGCCGCAAGCGGCGGTCCTGTGTCGATGCAGTGGCGGTCCTAATGAACCGCACGCAGCAGGCATGGGCAAAGAAGAGGGTTGCGGGTGCACTGGTGCCGCCGGTGGATGAGGAAGACGACGCCGGAAGTGAGGTGTCTGAGCGGGAGCTCCGGGAGCGGGGGGAGAGGCAAGAGGAGCGGGAGGGAGAGGCGGAGGCGCTGGGGACTGTGGATTGGAGGGGGACGGGGAAGAAATCCCGCTGTTCCTTCCCTCCCCTCCATTCATGGCATCGGCAGGCGAGGAGTAGGGGACGGATCGTGCTTTTCTTTTGTCTTCCCTTTGTTAATTTCCTTGGGAGCATCTACTCTTTCTTGGGACAGGCCTGGGCGGAGGGCAAAGTGGGAGCTTGCAACGAGCCGCCACCGCGCGGACTGCGGACAGGAAAACTGGGCAAAATGTACGCCGCCATGATCTATATAGGTCGAATGCGAGTATGATTAAACAAAAAAAAAAATCCATCTGGCGCGTCAGGAATAACCAAGTCCTTGTTCACTGAAGCGAGGTGACAGTGCGCTTCCACTTCCCGAATGTCCTAAAAATGCGCTCACTAGCCAGTGTATTCAACTCCTTTGCAGGGAGCGCTTTGCACACGGCAAACTCAGCCTCGAGTTTCGTCACCACGGCTTCGTCTTTCCCTGCGCTATCCACCAAGTCAGCCCACCTCTCCATTCCCTGCGCGCGTCCTACCGTGCTGACTTAATACGCCGCAGCAGTTTCCGATTCTCGAACCCCCCGCGCTTTCTTGAGCGCACGGAAGACATTCTTTTTCCCAGTGTCATGCTGGCGAGTACGGTACGGTGGATTCCGTCGGTTGTGCGCGGCGGGAGGAGGCAGGGGTCGGCGAGGGACGGCTTGCTGCGGGTGCGGACGCGCTTATTTTAGCGGGCCGTGCTGTTGCTGCCGCCTGGGGAGGCCATTACGCGTGCTGGTCGTTCGCGTGTGACGTGTTCCCATTTCGTGAACTCCGGTGGGGTGTGGCGGTGGCTGAGACGGCGGACGATTGATACATAATGATCTTAACATCTGGATTGTTAGAGGCAGGCATTGCCACTCGGTTGCAGCCTACGGAGCAAACAACACAAGTCCTTTCGTGGCTACATGGCTTACTTATCTATGAGAGAAGCTACCCATGGGGGCATCTTGATAGCAGTTGACCGTATTGTTGATTCCTGTGTGGGGCGATTACACTATATATCTACCCATCCATTTGTTCCCACGTGAAGGGATCTGCACCAAGGTTTTCGTGACGCAGCCCATGCGCTAACTCTAAACGAACCACACCCCATCAAAAATTAAGGGCCGGAACTCTCGATTGGACAACCTTTCTTGGACACCACAACCATTGGTACCCACGAAAACATGGAGATATTTCTCTCAGCAAGCTGGTACGACCAATTACCTACCTTTTCCGCAATAGCTCCGGAAAAAGTTGCATAAGAGCTGACAAGCACCTCCCTCAGTCTCATTCGCCACCAGGTACTCCACCCAATGCGCCAGTGCACAGGCACGACATACTCTGACCCTCTCGGCCCGTGGCGATCTGGCAAAATGGCCACCAACCAGTTTGCAATTCAGCAGTTTCATTCCACCTTTTTATTTTTTATTCATACTTCACGCATACAGCCTATCTACACTGGATAGGAATAGCGGCAGCTCCTCCCCGGCACCCGAACACCCCGCGGCACCCAGCTCCTCCGCCTCCACCCTCCTCTTTTCTTCCCGCTCCCGGAGATACCGGAGCTACCACTGACACCTCGCTCCCCACGTTCTCCTCAGACGGCACTAGCCTTCCTACATTTGTAGCAGAGAGAAAGTCCAATACCGCCTGGCTGCATCGCCCATCGGCTAGGAGGTCCCGGATCCTCCACCGGCTCTTCCACCTCCTAGTTTCCTTCCACAGCTGCGCCCACAAAAGTGGGCCGGTTCTTTATCCAGTGCATGTACTGCCCGGGAAGGCAGTGCCCGTCTTCACCTGGTAGGACCGTGAGGTGAGCCTCTTGGCGCCTCTAGCCACCGTACCGTCCGGCCTCTGGCTTTTCGGCATCTTGTATTTTTCCTGGAGGTCGCTTCCTGCCCACTGTCATGTCTCTGCCCGGTCTAGGTAACTCAGCTATTCTACACCGCGGGTGTCTGGCTCCTCCGCCGCAATCTTCGCCCATTCATCGGCCTTCTCGTTGCCGGCAACTCCGTTAGGTTCTGGGCACCACCGAATCTAATGATGTCCGGCCTAGCCCTCCGTAGTACCATGGTGTGCTTCCCGCCTGGAGCTCATACTTCTGGCCGGGGCCGGGCTGTTCGGAGGCCATCCGCCTGACGGCAGCTTGGGCATCCGTGTAGATTGTGGCCCGCTCCAAGGCCGTCTGTCTTCGTGGCGCCGATTTCAGCACCCTTGCGAGGGCGGTGCATTCCGGGTCGTAGGCCTCCTGGTTGTATCCATGTGGGTTTTGATGCTCGCCCAGGACAGGCCTTTCTCCAATACCACTGCGCAGCCGGCAGCCCCATCATCGAGACGTGACCCATCCGTGAACATTGTGAGTCCGGGTCGGTCCTTCTCCGCCTTGGCCTTTGGCTCCGGCCTCGTCCTCATGCAGCAGCTCCGCGCCGAGGGGGTTTCTGGTGTCCCGTGCAAAACTGTGCTCTCCGTCCTTCCGGCATAGGCGAGGGCGTTAGTGAGTCTCCGCCCAAGCGCTGTCGGGGTGCCAACAATCTCCCGAGCCTGGCCGCCCTACGGTAGGCTGAGTAGCCGTAGTCTGAACCGCTGCTGCCTGTTTTCCGGTTGCGGTTTTTTGTTTAATCATAACTCGCACTCAGCCTATGTAGACCAAGGTGTACTTTTATCCGTTTTTCCCGGTGGCGGCACGTTGCAAGCTCCCCTTTGCCCTCCGCCCAGGCTTGTCCCAAGAAGATAGATGCGCACAAAGGAAATCACAAAGGAAATGGCAAAGGGAACGCCATCCATCCCCTACTCCTCTCCTGCCGATGCCATGAAGGATGGCGCGGGCAGGAACAGCGGCAGCTCCCCCGAGACCCAACTCCCCCGCGGCATCTAGCGCCACCGCCTCCCGCTCCTCTTCCGCTCCCGGCGCTCCCGGAGCTCCCACTGTGACACCTCACTTCCGGCGTCTCCTTCTTCCAGAGGCGGCACCAGCCTTCCTACGTCCGTGGAAGTGAGGAACTTCAGCATCGCCTCGCTGCAGTTTTTCCAGTTGCGGTGCCGCTGCTCTAAGTCCCGGCTCCATCGGCAGGGCGCCAAGGGTTGCGATTCGCCAGTGTGGACAGTACATCTCGGTTTGTAGTCCTTCGTCCGGATTGGCCCACGCTTGTCACCAATCATCTCCTGCCACGTCCATCCCTTCTGATCCCTCCCTCCAAAGGCTCGGCAGAATTCAGGGTTTGCGCCGCTCCCACCTGCCGATGGTGATGATGTTTCATTGATCGCATGCGACCTATTGGATCATGGCGATATTATGTACAGTCCTTTTTTCCTGTTTACGCCGCTCCCGCCTGCTGATGATGATGATGATTCATTGAAATGATATTGATACCCCCCACTCCCCCCATATCCTCCCCCCCTTCTTCTTTCTTGATCTCATTTTCGGTTTCCCTCCTACACCGATTGATACGCGGCTTCACTCCCTTGCCCTGGCCATCTTCTATTTCACTCCACATCCCGTGAGTTGACGATGAAGTTATTACTACTCGTTGCAGTGGTGGTGGCGGCACTGGTCGGCGCCCAGACCACTGGTGACCCCGACCCCGTCGCAGACTTTTGCAGTATGGGAGAATCTTCGAGTATGTATTCCCGTCATTTCTGCTGTGATGTGGTGGATGGATGTGGGACTGACTGTGGTGGGATCTTTGCAGTTGCGATGTCCGGAGGGAAGGCGTATATTTTCGGAGGATGGGGGTGGTACAAAGGATTTAACGTGTCGTACTTTGGATCCAGTAAGTAATTCTCACTCCATGGCGGACCAGAGTACCCACTCGGGGCACAGATGGCATCCTCCGTGTGATCGACTTCTCGAAATCCTTCCGAACGGAGGCCGATGTCTCCAAATACGTAAAGGTGCTCGAGCTTCCTGACGTGGTGCCGCGGGGTAGTTTCGCACCGCTGTGGCCGACCACCAACAACACGTTGGAACTCTTCCATGTCTTCCGCGAGCCGACGAAAATGCAACTGCTCGCGAACGACACGGCGGCGCTGAAGGTGTGGCCGCTTAATGCGAAGCACGAATTCGACATCACCACAGAAACGTGGACGGCAAAGACCGTGGCCAAAGCGGACCTCCTGATGGCGACCATCCCTGAGGACAATGATGGTGCTCTGCAGAAGCCGGTGACAAGGACCCACATCTGGGTGCCGGGTGCGAAGAAGGGCTTCGAACTCGGAGGTGAGTCGTATATGGATAGCAACCAGACAAGTTGGGTGGACAGCAGAAAATTTGGCAGCCACAGTGGTCTCCTCGTCTACGATCAGGAGACAGACTCGTGGACCAACGAGACGATGCCTCTCAAGTTCATGCAGGACGGAGTGCTCGCACAGTTGCAGACCGCCGATGATAATATTCTGATCGCGTTCGGGGGGTCCATCAGCGCGCGCGGGGCACCGGAGGAAATGGTAGGCACAATCTCCACCCCGCATTCCAGAGTCATGTTCCGGCGTGGCCGACCCGGTGAATATTTAGCGGAACATGCGAGAATTCAGCATCTACAGCACGAACCAGGCACGGTGGTTCTCGTTCGTTGCTCCGGAAGGCGGCACTGTTCCCGACACCATCACCAGAAGCTGCTGGACAGTCGTCAGCGCGCAGGACAACTCCTCCCACCAGATCATCACCTTTAGCGGCAGCCACACACAAGAGCGGGTGAGGGACGCGAGGGTCTGGGCGCTCACCCTACCATCGTTCGACTGGATCAAGCTCGACGGCAACGCCAACGATCCCACTCGGGCCCCGGGAGGGCGGATGGACCCCACTTGCGCAACCGTCGGAAACAGGTACATGCTCAGCTGGGGTGGAACCGGTAACGCCTGCGATAACGAACGCAACGCCATGTCCCTCCTCGACATCAGCCAAGGCAAATGGGTGGATGACTACAAGGTTGATCAGGAATACCTTGTCCCGGACGCGGTTGTTGCCGTCATCGGTGGGAAGTACGCAGCCCCCTTTCTCCTCCCCGCCATCTTACCATTTGGCTGACCGTATCCCCAGTGGCAAAGGCGGAGCGACGAAACGTGCGCCCTTGGGCGGCTTCAACGACGCCGGCCTCGAAAAGCTACTGGCCTTCAACAACCCCCCTGCGGAGCCGAGTAACTCCAAAATCGGCGCGATCGCTGGCGGAGTAGTCGGCGGCCTCGCCGTGGTCGCCACCGCAGCAGGCGTGTTCCTGTTCCTCCGCCGCCGCCGGCAGCAGCGCGAAAATGCAGGCACCCTCGCGTCGCCGTCGTATGGCCAACAGTCACTCCCCGCCGAGCTGAAGGCTACCGACACAATAGCAGAGCTTAGGGCTCTCCCGCACGCGCAGGAGTACCATCCCCCAGTGGAGATGTACGTGGAACCGCATGTCCCACCAATAGAACTGAGCGCGGGCGACGCCCATGCGCGGGGGCTTCCACCAGGCACTGGCGCATAGATAGCGTGGGACGACTATGTGGGTGGGGATAGTTTCTCTCTCTCTTCTGTTTATTCATTACTCGCATGCAACCTAGCTAGATCATGGCGAGGGTATGTACAATCCTGTTCCCGTCCGCAGTCCGCGCTCGGCGGCTCGTTGCAAGCTCCTCTTTGCCCTCCGCCCAGGCCTGTCCCAAGAAAGAGAATGCGTCCCAAGGAAAATTACAAAGGAAAGCATAAAAGGAAAAACAAAAGGAAAGCATAACAGGAAAAACAAAAGGAAAGCATAACAGGAAAAACAAAAGGAAAGCATAACAGGAAAAACAAAAGGAAAGCATAACAGGAAAAACAAAAGGAAAGCATAAAGAAAGCGTGATCCCTCCCCCACTCCTCGCCTGCCGACGCCACGAACTAGGGTGTGGGAAGGAACTGAGGAAGTTCCTCCCCGGCGCCCAACCCGTCCGCGGCATCCCGCACCTCCGCCTCCTCCCTCCTTCCTCACCTCCGCCCACAAGATTTCTGTTGTCCCCTCCACCTCGAACACTCCTGTCACCATTGAGATCCGGTGGTGCCCAGCGCACCAGGGCATAACCGGCAACGAGAAGGCCGACGAATGGGCGAAGATTGCAGCGGAGAAGCCCAGCACCCGCGGGGTGGAGAACCCAGGGCCGCTCCCACGTTCCCTGGCAAGCCTCAAGAGGGAAATCTCAGAGAAGAAGTGGGCTGAGGCGCGGTCATGGGCCGGTGGGCGCATCTCCAAGGCAAAGTACCGCATGGCGAAGAGCCAGAAACCCGATAGCGAGGTAGCCAACAGCACCAAGAGGCTCGCCTCAAGGTTCTACCAGCTGAAGACGGGCCACGCCCGGATCGGACAGTACCTTCACTGGGCCAAGGTCCGCCCCGATGCCCAGTGCTGGTGGTGCAAGCGCCCCTCGCAAACGAGAGACCACCTCTTCAAGGTGTGCCCGGAATGGAAGGTGCAGCAAAAGGTGCTTTGGGCAGAGGTGCAGAAGGAGACGGGAAGGTGGAAGAGCCGGTGGAAGATCCGGAACCTACTTGCCGACAAAAGGTGCGGAAAGGCAGTGCTAGACTTCCTCACCGCAACGGATGTGGGAAGGCTGGTGCCACCTGTGGAAGAAGATGGCGCCGGGAGCCAGACGTCAGAATGGGAGCTCCGAGAGCGCAAGGAGCGGGAAGAGGAACAGGAGGCGGAGGCGGAGGAGCTGGGTGCTGCAGAAGGCTCGGGCACCGGAAAGGAACTACCGCTGTTCTTACCCACGCCCTCCTTCATGGCATCGGCAGGCGAGGAGTAGGGGGACGGGGTGCGCTTTCCTTTATTTCTTTCCCTTTGTCAAGTTCCTTGGGCGCGTTTATTTCTTTTCTTGGGACAGGCCTGGGCGGAGGGCAAAGGGAAGCTTGCAACGAGCCGCCACTGCGCGGACTGCGGACAGGAAAACCGGGCAAAATGTACGCCGCCATGATCTATATAGGTCGAATGCGAGTATGATTAAACAAAAAAAAAAACCTCGAACACTCCTTGAAGAGGTGGTCCTTCGTCTGCGTGGGGCTCAGGCACCACCAGCACTGCGCAGAGGGCCGGACCTTGGCCTAGTGCAGGTACTATCCGATGTCGCACGTGCCCCGACTTCAGCTGGTAAGCCCTCGAGGCACGCCTCTTGGTGCTCCCCGCAATCGTGCCGTCCGACCTCTGGCTTTTTGGCATCCTATATTTCTGCCGTGAAGTCCGGCTGCCCGCCCACTTCCGTGCCTCCTCCCACACCATTTGTGTCTGGCTCCTCTGCCGCGAGTCCCGCCCACTCGCCCGCCCTCTCGTTTCCGGGAATGCCCTTGTGCGCAGGGCACCACAGGATCTCGATGCTGGTGTCCGGCCCGGTCATCCGCAGTGTCGCCACATGCTTCCTTGCCTGGAGCGCGTATCCCTGCCCAGGGCCAGGCTCCTCAGACCCCATCCATCTCATGGCTGCCTGAGCGTTGGTGAAGATGGTGACCAGCTCTGGGGTTGGCTGCACCTTCGCCGCTGTCTCTAGTACGCAGGCCAAGGCAGCACACTCCGCATCGTACGCCTCCTGATTGTATCCCATGTGCGTCTTGATACCCTCCCAGGCTTCCCTGCTCCTCCATGCAACCGCATTGCCTGTCGCACCGTCATCCAGCCGTGGCCCGTCCGTGAACATTGTGAGCCCAGTCCGGGGCCGCTGTGCCTCCGCCCTCCTGCCGGTAATAGTGGCGTGGTTGTAAATGCATGCACTCAGGAGTAATGTTTTTTGTTGAAAGTGATGAACGTGTGTATTGTCTAAGTAAGGCTGAAGCCTCGAGAGAAAGGAGAGGGGTAGGCCTATGCCTGCCGCCGTGACTAAGCAACGAGTGAGATATTGCAACACTTCCTCCCTTGCTGCGTTCCGTATTTCCGTGAAAAACAAAGCAGCAAGCGCATATAAGAAACGAGAGAACATATGCCCAATACTCCCCGTTGGCCTCATTAAAACCTACACAGTAAACCCGGTGGGGGAAACCTGCTAGGAAAGAGTACCAACTCCAATCGTCCGTACAGAGAATAACCAATAAAACCAATAAAACCAATAAAAAACCAATAAACCTTCAGATTTTCGAGCGTAGGCCGATACCGGTAGCAAAGTGTTGGTGTTTTTCGGGACCGAGAGCCTTGGTCATGATGTCGGCTAGATTGTCATTAGTGGAAATGTCGGTAAAGTTGACTATTCCGTGCTCTTGCCGGTCACGACTGATGTGATACCGGATGTCAATATGCTTGGTCTTACAGCTTGAGACTCCGGAGTAGATCGTTTTCAACGCGCCGTTGGAATCGCAGTAGATTGTTGGAACTACAGTCTCACCGGTAACGTCCTTGTGCAGTCGTAACAGACACTCTGCTTCTCTGGTTGCGTCGGAGCAAGCAATGTACTCAGCTTCTGGGGTAGAGAATGCCACTAGTCCTTGCTTGCGCGAGAGCTAGGAAATGGGGGCTCCGTTCACCTTGAAGATGTGGCCACCCTGTGACTTCCGATCTGCTCTGTCACCAGCGAAGTCCGAATCGGTATATCCAACTAGAGGTGACACCTCTGTCGAAGTCGTGCTGGGAAAGACGAGCTTGACATCGGCTGTTGCTTTGAGGTATCAGAGGACTCGCTTTGCTGCTGTCAGGTGGACAGGGTGGGGTTTCACGTTGTATCGGCTTAGTGCTATGACCGTGAACGCAATATCAGGACGAGTACTGATAGCGGCATACATAAGGCTCCCGACGATCGATCGGTAAACGGCTTGATCCACTTCTTCCTTCGTATCCAAAGTGTCGACATTGAGTCGGTTCTTTGGGTGCAGTGGAGTTGGAGCTGGATTCGCATCTTGCATATTGAATCGGGCAAGGTGCTACACCCAGCACGCTGGTGACACCCCAAGGCATGCAATTAGTATGACTAGCCGGACTCAATCTGAGGATTGAGGCCGAGTGATTTTTCATGGGTGAGAGTCACGGGCCTGGGCGAGCTCTCGGGAGGAAGAGTAATACCGACCCGACAGAGGCCACAAGGGTAACTGAAGGTTACCAAGGGGCAAGCGGATGAGTGGGAGCATTAGGTGAAGGCTTAGCCACATCCCCAGGAGGAGTCAAGGTTATCCTCCGCGAGACCCATACTGAAAGCTACCAGTTGCCATGTACCTGCAAAAATACTTACTTTTTCTGGGTACAATATAACTCACGAGCGGTCGTACAGGACGCGCGAGGTGGAACGGGTCCGGTGGGTATATGAGAGGAGCCAGACCATCTGTCAGTTGTTTGAAGAAGATCGGATTATAACTCGTCGAGTTACAGAGACGTAATCTTCAGTTAACTGCGATTGCTGCGGTACTTGTATCGACGTCACCAGGCATTCCTGGAAGCGTCTAGATTGATAGATTGCGAACCCCAAACACACCTGAGAAGCATGTAGCCAGTAAGGGCTGCGAACAGTAGCACGGGGGTGACGACACCTACAAGGGGTGGAAACGAATATTATTCACAAGCGCCCGGATCGAAGATCTTTTGGGTCCGTACCTATCAAACAGTGCCATGTCCCAATCGATCTTATCTCCCTTTGACGAGGAGAGAAGGTGTTGCATAATACCGAAGTATTACGCTTCCCGAGTCGGCCCGAGGGCAGACTGCCGACGAGTCAGCGCGACGTATATAGAGCGTCAGTTTTCCTGTGTAGAAAGGCATCAGCAGCGATCAGTCGGAAGTTGAGCCTTAACAATATTACATTGTTTCTGAGATCAACTCTCTAGTGATATTTTCGAACCCGAAATCTCTTAGTGAATTTTCCCAACCGCTCCCGTGCGAATCCCTCGGAACTACACGGTCGCTCCGCTGCCACCACACAAGTGTTGCCCGCTCAAGGGTGAGAGACTGTTGGTGACCACCTGGGCGGTTGTGCTGTTGGTGAAACACCCGAGTGTTACACAAGGATTGCTGATATATATCCAGATTGACTGAGGGTAATGGTTCCGTCTGCGAGTCGATCGATTTTCAGGCCTAGGAACTCCTTGGCCGGTCCGAGGTTTGACATCTTGTACTGGAGCATAAGCCGTATCAGACCCACCAGGCTATTCATCACACGTCTCCTCAAGCTCATTTGCACCACCAGTAACATCGTCGTCTTCCTCGTCGCCTTCGTCTCCTCGTCCAAAGCACAAAGCACCGATGCGCTCCTCGAACTCGTCAAAACCTTTGGCGTTGGGATCCATAAGTCGCTCCCGTATGGTGTCTTCGTCCGTACCCTCGATGATGGCGGCATTCGCACGCGCTTTCCGGACTGGTGGCTGTGCAGATTCCTCGTCCGAGAATCCTGCAAACTCCTCAGTCTTGACGAGAGGAAGCCCGTCGTTCGGCTCAACATCGTGCCCCCCCCTCCTCCTCCTCCTACTCCTCCTCCTCCTTCTCCCCTCCCCTGCCTTATCCGTCGTACCCTCTTCCTGGGGTTCCATTGCTACCTTCACCGTATCAACAACCACAGTAACCACCTCTTTCGCCGTTGCACTGCCAAACAATCTCACAACAACGCTCGAGCGAGCCTTGGAATTTCGTCTTTGTGCAAACAAGCGTGAATACTAATTTAAAACCGTTCCCAACGGTTTTTTAAAAAAACAACCTTCCGCATCCACAAAACCTCTGAATCACTGTCCCCTCCATCTGGCGCGCCAGAAATAACCAAAGTCCCCGCTCACAGAAACGACATGAATGTGCGCTTCCGCTTCCCAAATGTCCTCGAAATGTGCTCACTAGCCAGTGTATTCAGCTCCTTTGCAGAGAGCGCTTTGTACACGGCGAGATCAGCCTCAAGTTTCGTCACCAAGGCTTCGTCTTTCCCTGCGCTATCCACCAAGTCAGTCCAGCTCTCCCTTCCCTGTCCACGACGAGAGTGTTCTATCGTGCTGACTTGACACGCCGCAGTAGCTTCCGATTCTCGAACCTCCGCGCTTCTTCAGTCACGGAAGACATCCTTTCCCCCAGTGTCGATGCTGGCGAGTACGGCGCGGTGGATTCCGTCCATCGCGCGCGGCGGGAGGAGGGAGGGGTCGGCGAGGGACAGCTTGCTGCAGTGTGGACGTGCTTCTTTTCGGCGGGGCTGTTGCTGTTGCCGCCGCCTGGGGTTCTAGCGTTTTGCTGCCATTTCTCGTGCTGATCGTTCGTGTGTCGTGGTGATGGTGTTCGGGGGCTTTTTTTTGACGGGGATGCATTTTGCGAGCTCCTGTGGTTTTTTTTTTGTTTACTCTTTACTCGCGTGCGACCTATCTAGATCATGGCGAGGATATGTACTGTCTGTTTCCTGTCCGCTGTCCGCGCAGTGGCGGCTCGTTGCAAGCACCCCTTTTGCCCTCCGCCCAGGCCTGTCCCGAGACCGTGTGGTGCGCACCAAGGAAATTACAAAAGGAAAGACAAAAGGAGAAGAGCGAGCGTGTAGGACAAAGGAAAGGACGAAGGAAGGAACACCGCCTATGCCGCCCCTGCGGACGCCATGAAGTCGGGTGTAGGCAGGAACAACGGCGGTTCCCCCCCAACGCCCGGCTCCTCGGCCCCCGCTCCCTGCTCCTCCAGCCACTCCCGCACCTCCAGCTCCGACACCGCGCTCACCGCGTCCTCCTCTGCCTTAGCCGGCACCCGCCTCCCCACATCCGTAGAGGAGAGGAAGTCCAGTACCGCCCGGCTGCACCTCGCATCGGCCAGGGGTCCCGCACCTTCCACCGGTCCTTCCACCTCCCCGTCTCCTTCTTCACCTCCGCCCACAGGATCTTCTGCTGCGGCTTCCACTCGGGGCACTCCTTGAAGAGGTGATCCCGGGTCTGCGTCCGATACCGGCACCACCAGCATTGCGGGGTGGCTCGGCTCTTCGTCCAGTTGAGGTACTCCCAGACAGGCAGTGCCCCGTCTTGAGCTGGTAAAACCGCGAGGCGAGCCTCTTGGAGCTCCCAGCTACCGTGCCATCGGGCTGCTGGCTCTCAGGCATCCGGTACTTCTTCTTGGGCGAGCTCCTGTGGCGGGGTGTGACGGTGGCTGTGGCGGCGGACGCGTGATAAGCTCGGTAGATATTAGGTAGTTAAGTGCCTATGAGGTAGGTATCGAGATAATTAGAGGCTGTCCTCGCCACTTGGCATATGTAGCCTACGGAGCAAAAAAAAAAAAAGTTTCCATGGCTAGATTCACGGCTTACTTATGTGGGAATCTACCCAAGGGTATCTTGATAGTAGCAGTTGACCGTGCATAGGAAGTACATGAGTATGTATGTACCTACATATGTACTACAGTGTCGGACACTTAGACGCCTTGGTATTTCTTGGCAAATTCGCAAATTAGTGACTGAGCTCGAGTGATCTAATGTGATATACCAAATTGGCACCTACCCCGCTCCGGTTTTGCAATCTGATTTAGTGAATCGTTCCTCAAAGCTCCCACTATTCTTCGAACTGCAACAGCACACGCCCTCCTAATCATCATAAAGAGTTCCTCCGGCATCTCTGGTGTGCTTGTTGTGTTACTTCAGAATCGGTGTGATTGCCGTATAACTGATACCGAGCTAGCTCATTTCAATCCATACCGACCTACAAAGCGTTCGCTGGCCCTACAGCAGGTTGGAAGGGATTCAGTAAAGGCTAAGAAATTGAAGCGGACTTTGGAAGAAAGTAAGGAAGCAGGGGAGATACCTGATATTGCATCTTCCGACGGCGCACTATCCACTGACAGTAACAAGTCCTGAGGATCTTCTAGCGATTCGGCGGAGATTGAGATGAGTGAGCCTGAGGGTGACTTGGTGGGCCAGCCTTGAGGTGGCTGGGGAGCGGCAGGGAGACAGCTACCAGGCTATCACAAGAATTCAGTTGGCAGTATCATGCTTAGGAGAAGATGGCTCAGCAGAGACAGGAATGCCAGGAACTTCAGACAACATTTGAAGACATGACAGTTTTGCGACCGCAGTAGAGATGGATGATGGCATATATAAATGGGTTGTCAAAGGAGCAGAGGGAGTTTGCAGAAAAGCAGTACAAGACACATAGTAGGGAATACCGGAAGATTTTGTGTAGATGTGTGGGATCATAGCTATCACTCGGACTTCCTACATAGTACATATCTCCCTGTGTGGTGCGACCGCACTAACCCTTCCTATAATTACGTTCCCACGCGAAGGAATGTGCTAGGTTCTTGTGACGTCACCTCATGCGCTAACTTTAAACGAACGACCCCACCCCACACCCCACCTCGCCAAAAATTAACGGCCAACAACGCGTCTTCCATACATTCCGCTCGCGCGCCACAGAACTCTCGATTGGACAACCCTTCTTCGCCACAACCTCCGATACCCACGCAAGCATGGAGATATTTCTCAACAAGGTCTCTCAGCAAGCTGGTACGTACATCACCTACCTTTTCGGCCTTACAGCTTTGGAAAACGTTGCATAAGAGCTAACAAGCACCTCTCTCAGTCTCATTCGCCATCAGGTACTCCACCCAATGCGTCGGCCCACTGGCACGGAATACTGACTCTCTCGACCCGTGAAGATCTGGCATAATAGTCACCAGCCAGTTTGCGATTCGCCAGTGTGGTCGGTACATCTCGGTTTGTTTTTTCCCTCGATTAGGATCGGAAGGATACGAGTTGCTTATGCGTGTTGCGGCGGTAGACGATAAAAGGGAAGGATAAGAAGGAGCTGCAGAGACTGCAGGAGAGGTTGGACACCAAGATTAAGGTAGGGTGAAGCAGGGCGGAATTCGAGGGGTCAGGCTGACGAGGACAGATTGTCTCTCCGGCGATCGATCTGGTAGAGATACTGTGAGTTTGCTTGGTGGCTGGCTGGGTTAGAGTGCCGGGCTGACGGGGCTAGATCTGCACGGGGGAATACATCGCTCGAGAGCGCGCTCACGTTGACGAAAGATATACGGCATGCTATCGAAAAGCTTGGAAAGCGTATGCAGGCGCTGTCGGATCAGAATGCAAAACGCCAGGCTATCCCCGAGGAAGTGAATGGGGTTATGGCGGACATCAAAAGTTTGCTGATGAAGATCGAGGAGGTTTGTGGCGGTGACTTCCGTCAGAAGAGCGAAGTGCTGACGATCCGTCCAGGCCGTGCCATTCATCAGTCTTGCCGTTACCACTTCCGGCGTCAATATCTCCGCCTCGATACCACAGAACGTATCGCCGTCGAGATTACTACAAGCCTCCGGGATGTTGTCGGCCGGTGATACCGCTTACTGCTACGATCCCTTCAAACCCGCGCAGATCGGCCAGACGTTTTGGCTATCGCTCTACATGCTCTTCTCGTCGCACTCTCATAGACAGGACGTCTCAGCGAAGGACCTTACATGGAAGGAAGTAATGTACAAATGCCGTGCCAACCTTCAGCGAGTACCGTTGTTCTATGACCAGGAAGAGGGAGAGACTACAGGAGACACACATATCCGGGCTCAGAACAAGATCCAAGAATACTGTTATGAGCTGTCATTGGTGGAGGATTTGAATGATGGGAGGGTGCACGACAGCGATAATGGGCCATATGAGGATGTCCTTAGGTCTGGACTGCGAACACGCATACCGGTCCATCAGATTGCGAAGATGTTTTACACCACGTCCGGAAAACTGCTCGGAATCGAGGAGAGCAGGTCTCCGATCCTGCTGGTCAAGCGCGACATGACCGCACAGGCTCCGAGGAAAATTCTTGACAAGGTTAGGGGATATTTCTACAGCGATGATGACAACTCAGATGCCGAGGAGCGACATGCAAACGAGCATTGCCGCTCCCCAACCGGCCAGGAAGAGGGAGACCACGACCACCAAGATCTTCCCAAATATCTCGATCCAGAATGGCTCGCCTTTGAGATCTACGTGGACGACCCGGACGACGCCAGTTCCGCCACGATCTCACCCCTCTCTTCGGCGGAATCCTCACGACCCGGCTCGCCGGTGCACGATCCGACCCCACCGCCCGCATCTCTCGCCAACGCTCTAACCAACCTAGCACTCACTTCATCACCCACCCCCACCACTCCCCGGCTCAACGAGGTCCGCAGCGATCTCAGCATCCTCGAATGTCTCCTCCGCCTCACGATCCTGCAAAACTTCCAGCAAGCGCAACACACCACAGTCCACGACGAACTTCTCAACCTCTTCCTCTCCGATGCTTCTTGGGGCGGTAGCAAAGACGAACGTCGACTGGAGCGCGAACAGGCCCGCCAGAAGCTCGGCTTTGATCCCTTCGAAGCCACGCCGGGAATCAGCCGCACCATTAGGCCGGAGGGCACCCCGGGGAGTAAGATTGGTACCCCGAAAGGGATCGATGCAGCGCCTGTTACGCCCAGGAATGATCAGGGAAGGCAGAAGGGTAAATGGGTGAAGTGGGATGCACAGACGCCGAAAGAGCAGTGGACACCAGAGAGGTATCCAGGCTGGGTGGGCGAGGATCCAGCGAGCCCACTTGGACGATAGACGTTTCATTTTCATTCTTGGAGTTGTGATGGAGTTGTGTTGGAGTTGTGTTGGAGTTGTTCTTTGGTTGTAGGTGCTGCTCGTCTGGTAGCCAGCGTTGAGTTTCCGTACAGAATGCGGCGTGATACTCTCTGAACGGGTCTGATACGAAGTGATGAGCCAAAATGTTACACTAATTAAGGCCTACGGTCTATGATTCAAGTCATAGCTTTTCCGTAAAATGAAAGTTCTACTTACCTTCTAAGTTGCATAGATCACTCTCTGTTTCGCTACCCTAGTTGCAGCCTCTCCGGCGATGATAAGTATATCCCCTCGTCTGGACGGCTCTGGCCAGCCGGGATTATTTTGGGAGTGCCAGCCGGTGAAGCGTAGAATGCCAAGCCTTACTAACATACCCGAGTGATCACTCATGCGTCGTACCGGTGCTGTGCCACCGCCGCGCCAGCGCACCTCTGGCTATATTCAGCGGCTGACCGGCCAGAAACACTGCAACATGCTGGTGTATCCGCTGCTTAGTCTTGCGCGACTCACTACACGCCGCTGTGTCATGATGCTGCAGAATTCCAACTGGCAAGCTCTCGGACACGGTCCGTAGCAGGTACCGTACCCGCCGTGATCTGCCTTGCCCCCACGACATCACGATATCTCCACAGCGGCCGCGCTGCAGTGCGCTTCTATAAGGGTACGGTCGCCATTCCCACTCTCCCCAGATACCTTCCTGTCCTGCCCACTTCGCTCCCTCGAAAACCACCCAAATATGCTGGCCGCGCCGCAAGATATACTCTTCCCGCCCGCGGCCGGCGTAACGCTGCCACCTGCTGATCGTGAACGTCGGACTCGACTCACACAGCGCAGCACTAGCGTGCCAGTCGTCCAGTGCGGGGGTATCATCAAAGGTTGCGGTTTTCCTCACCGATTGATTTAGCTGGTCTTAAGGCCATAGTTGGAGGACAAATATACATGCTTACATAGGAGTAACACCGTCCAGTCCTCCGCCGTACTTGCTTTGCCTTTCTTTACCCCTCAGCACCCCCGCATTCCCCTCGCATCCCTCAACCTAACAGTGGAGAGGGGGGGTAAAAAAGGAAAGGGGAAAAAAAAAGCTTAACCCAACATCGCCACCACCGCCTTCCCACCAACAGTCTTTGCCACCACGGCATCCACGCATCCAACCTCGTGCACCCAATGGCCCAACAACCGCTTCCAGTGACTCTCTCACGCACAACCAGGGCTAGTTACTCGTTGACCGTACGGTATGTATACCGATCGTCTCGGACGTGCCGGCGGGGAGTGGGGAGGGCGGAGCAAGAAAAACGAGAGGAAAGAAGAAAAAAAACGTAAACTTAAGCTTCAGCGCAAACTATCCACCGCTGGCTAGTACGCACCCAACTTCCCCACTTCCCCAAGTCCGGCCAATGTTTGAGCTACTCTTCTCCGCAGGTTGAGGGTAGATGGAAAATAGCTAATCTCTGCGCTACGCTTCCCCACGCTTCCCCGCACATCGAGCCCTCTGGTCAACAGTCTCGGTGCATGCCCCCAGAAAAAAACTTAAAAGGAGTTTAAGGTTGGTCCGTAGAAAGTGTGGCGCTGAGGAGAAACTGGAGGGGAAAATGGTGGGGGTAATGGTGGATCGTGGGAGTGGAGTGGAGTGGAGCGGGAAGGGTAGTAGAGCACCAGAGAGGCAAGAGTGCGGGTTGGATGGCTCCCTGCGGCTTCGAACGTGTTGATAATTCGCCAGGAATAGGGTCACTCGCACAGCGGGGTAGGGGAGCCAGCGCGCTCGCAGCTTTTGACTCATTCTGCGTGGTTAAACCAAAAGCTTTCATATATTCAGAGGGGTAGATCAGGCTCCCCCAAGAAGAAAAGGTGGGAGCAATGAAGTGGAGGCAACGGAAAGACAAGCACGATAGAAGAAAGAGCAACACGATAGAAGCAAGAGAAACACGACAGAAGCAAGAGCAACATGATAAAGCAAGAGCGAAGCAGTGAAACACACAACTCAATCCCACGCCGCCTGGACCGCATTGAGAAAGATCTCAGCGTGCTCCCGAACGGCTCTCTCCTCGCTGGCCTTCATCTGTCGCCTCTTCTCCCTCCGCGCCTCCCTCTGTTGCTGCTTCCGCTTTAGCTTGCGCAACAGTAGCACCTCCTCGAACGTCACCAGCCCCTTCCCCTTGAAGTGCAGGATGATCTTTGGTTGCGCCCGCTGTACCTCCACCGCCACACCACCCTCCTCCCCCTGCGCCTCCGTGGGCGCGCGGTCGACGACCGACTTCTGCGGTCTCGACGTGGCCAGCACGCGATCGTTCCAGCACGAGGCGGCCACGCAGCTGCTGGTTCCTGCCACTCCCTCGGCAACTGTTGGTTTGCGTTAGCTCCGGTATGGTAGAATAAGGGAAGGGGGGAAGGAGGGGGAGGGGGAGGGGGGGGGAAGGAATAAGTACTGGTGCCGATGTAACGGTTCAGTGTCTTGACGGAACCGGTTTTGGTGCACGACATTGTTTCCGCCGATGGTGGTTCTTGAGGGAGTTGTGAGGGAGAGTATGGTGAGCAGCAGTAGACGTAGTAGTCGAAGTGGGTGTGGAGGATGGGGGATAAGGAAGCAGAGAAATGAGCCGGGGGAGGTGGGGCTTTTATCCCCCCCTCCCACCAATCGGACGGCTGTTTGAGTTTCTGGGCTGGGCACGTAAGGCGCCTGGGGTTTGAGTTCGTGGGAGCGGGGGAGGGGGGTGACATACGTGTGCATCATGATCGGTCTGCGAGTGAGTTCGGAGCTCATTCGACTTGAATGGCCGGCGGCAAGAGGCCGGGAGGGTTTGACGGGGGTGGGGGAAGCAAAGCTCCGGAGTGGAGCTGGTAATGTGAAGAATTCCTCGAGTAGGGTGGAGTCACTGGCGACTGGTGGTGGTGGTGGTGGTGGTGTAGGAATGGAGGAGGAAGACGGGAGGGCCGAAGACACGAGGACTTGCTGACAATTGGGACACCGCCAGCCTGCGCGGTAACGCCATCTTGCAGGAGTAACCACTCCGCATGTGGGTCCGCTAATCCATCTTCGATCCCTGTCAGAAGTCTCGGTGAGAGAGAGAAGGAGATTCTGCGCTCCGGCGACCTCTGGGCTTTCGGCGAAGCTTCTGATTGGTGCAGTATCGCCGGCAGCACATCACGCATGCAACTAAACGATTGGACATCCCTACCCAGAGCGTCCAGAAAAGTCCCGACGGAGAAGTCCAAACCCGCGCCAAACCCTTGAGTCCTCTCGCAGCTGCGGCATCGCGCGGCGCGAGTGATCCTTGTGGCGGTCACGTGACGGGCCCTTATGCGGCAGTCAGTTAATACCAAAGTCCAAATAGAACAAGCGGTGTGGCATCCTGCAATCTGCGAGTGATATCGTTTCACGTCGGCCGTTCACTCTACTCGTCGCGCATGTACCACGGACTTTCACGCGTTCCGTGGGGGTTTCGCCACCGCCAGATGCTCGGCCAAGTTCTTGCTGGTGGACGCGAGCGACACCCCCTCGACACGTGACGTTCCCAACCCTATCGCGGAACGACCCGACTGGGGCTCCGAGAGCACATACATATTCCGGTCAGTGCTTGGTTGGCTATGTAGACGGATGTCGGTCTGGCTGGGTGAGTGTAGGGCTGGAGAAACTATACTTGGCTGGGATGAAGTGCAGGGACTGGTTGTCGATGCTGCACGATCTGTAGGTGGGGGCGGGGTGGCACTAATCACCAACAAACGTCGCATCTAGGCCTCTCCGGACTACGGCGGGCGCCACCAACAACACGAACCCATAGAGCTATGCGGCTCTCTCTTTGGCCCTCTTGGCCCGCTCAGTAGGTAGTAGGATACATAGCTATCTTACACACCCCACCTCCATCAACTCCTCCTCTCCTTCCGCGATCTCTCCTGCTCTTCCGCAGTGCCATTGCTTGCTTGCTCCCACTCTTCTTCCTGCCGACATCGATTGACTCCAGAAACCAAGTATCGCCTCAGTACAGCGTTCGTCTGCGAAGAGGCCGGCTATACGGAACCGATCCCTTCCACGCTTCGTTTGTGTTCGCGCTGCCTTCCGGCGAGCTTTCTGCTGCCTTTCCAGGCGGTTCACGCCTTAAACTGATGCTCGCTGGTCCGCGCTACTCCGGGCTTGCAATAGGTAGATATGAGCAACAGGAGGTTGAGGTTGCTCGGGACGGGCGAAGATGCGGCGGGAGCAGGAGCGACAAATCTTTGAGGAATACAAAGCACGTCGTCGCTATTCACGCTAACTTCCCAATCGGGCTCCCTTCCCCGCTCGCTCTGCGTGCGCACCCAACCCTATCTACACAGCCGACACAACACCGTATCTACGTGCACTAAGCAGTGAGACGGCTAGCCCATGCAGGCAAATTACATATATAAAGAATGCGCGCCGTCGGTGATGATGAGTAAGCCTCGGTTAGCGCGGGCAATGGATTCATCCCTTATGGGGAGCACTTCTTCCTCTTTTCACCTTTTCTTCTTGACTTACGCAACAACTCGTCTATCTTGCCTAGCAATACCAACGGCTGCCGTGTCTTGCCTCACCCTCTTGTCTTGTCCCCGTCTTGCTCCCCGGTTGTGTCCTCCGGCCGTATCCTACTGTTGTCGCTCGCCGTCCAGTCGGTTTGACACATTCCGCGCGCACGAGGTTCTGATCGGACACCCGTCAACGGCACGGGAGCCCGTCGCTCGCCGCCCGACGCCTGTTTCCCACTTGTCTGTCCGCCACTTGGAGCCCCGCCGGCTCTGAATGCGCAGACAGCGTCGCTTCAAGTACGGCAAGAAATTCCGTTCTACAGAATAATGTCGACGCCAGCCCGCCACAACCCAACCCTGCCTTATTTTGCACATACTAATACTGTCTTCTGCAGATATACTACTACTATTCCGCGCCCCCTCCGGTTTACACCAACGTGAGTCGATCCACCTGCGGCGCGCAATATCGGGATCGCATTGGAGCTAGGGCGCGTGCACGCGCCCGTCATCAAAAAGACGCAAAAAGGTCTGGGCGAACCCAGTTGCCGCGCCGGCTGCTTTCCCATCCCCTCCAACCACAACCACATATTTAATAAATTGCTCCTACATAAAGAACGTTAGATAACTATCCGGAAAATTGATTTCTGGTGCGGGGTTAAGAAAAAATATTTTTCAGTTGCGTGGTCAGCTACCAGTGTGGCGAAGCATGTTTTTACCTAACTTTTTCACTAGATACTTAGTATGTTAAATTTACTAATGTACAAACGCGGTAATTATAGTATGAAAGCAACCGGAAGGCGGGAGTCGCTATTTAGTGTAACAAAACATTTCATTTATTGACGCGAGCCATTGACTCGAGTCAATTTTAGAGAATGTTTGGAGTCAATATTCTTCAATGACTCAATTCAATTTTTTTAAATGATTACTCAATTTTCTTCAATGATTATTCAATTATCATGAATGACTCCGGTCAACTTTCCTGAATGCCACGAGCCAATTTTCGTGAATGACTCATCAATTTTCATCAATGACTCCAGTCATCTTTTGGCAATGATTGGAGTCAATTCCGTGAATGACTCGAATCAATTTTCTTGATTGTCTCCCCTATTAAAAAAAAACAATTGGCTTCCCCATTAAGGCACCAGACCTTCGCAGGTCATCACTTCCCCCCACTGGGCGAAGCCCGGCCAGTTGTGAATAAAGCTCCTCGTAACACCTGATGGAAAGAAAGATGGTGCTCTCAACCCCGCCCACCACCGGCGCCGTTGACTCCAGCGAGCCGCCCAAAGTCTAGTTATTCTATTTATTGGCTCGAGTCAGGAAGACTGGCGCAAACCGAGAGAAAAGGCACTGCTCGCTCCAAATGATCCGACCCGCCACACCACCTTTTATCGTTTAACTCACCTTGAATTTGATTGTCTGTGAATTTGGGCTATATATAGGTAAGTACGTACTGAGGTCAGATCCGATCATTTCGGCTAGCCAGCATCGTCTGTCACTCGGTTATACGCTGCGGGTCATGGGGTCTCGCTCGCAGCGCTCCGCTACTGGGCTCATAACCTGTTAATGGCTGCGGTATACAGATATATGGGCAGAGATGGTAGACAGCAGATTCGGGGGCTGCTCTCTTGCCAGACGGCGGAGACATCTGAATATACATACATGCTCCTCTCCGACGTCCTCCGTGCCCCGTTTCACTGCCTCTTCCGTGTCGGGTGCCCTCGCAGGATAAAGACCGCACCCGCACAACCCAGCCCCTCCGCACGGGCGCCACCCTCTTATGCATGGGGTTATGGCGGACATCAAAAGTTTGCTGATGAAGATCGAGGAGGTTTGTGGCGGTGACTTTCGTTAGAGGAGTGAAGTGCAGACGATCCGTCCAGGCCGTGCCATTCATCAGTCTTGCTGTTACCACCTCCGGCGTCAATATCGCCGCCTCGATACCGCAGAACGTATTCGCCGTCGAGATTACTACAACCCTCCGGGATGTTGTCGGCCGGTGATACCGCCAACTGCTACGATCCCTTCAAACCCGCGCAGATCGGCCAGACGTCTTGGCTATCGCTCTACATGTTCTTCTCGTCGCACTCCCATAGACAGGACGTCTCAGCGAAGGACCTTACATGGA